>ERZ772860.56-NODE-56-length-100673-cov-27.644845_pt1 | contig 100673 bp, 95 predicted proteins | sample MGYA00511342_ERZ772860 | MGnify/ENA primary metagenome ERZ772860 (study PRJEB29015, sample SAMEA2737665) | human gut metagenome | biome: human gut; feature: human-associated habitat; material: faeces | place: China | collected 2012 ... | reverse complement strand
CTTTCAAAATGTGAAACTCGTTTACAAAACGGGAATCTCGGATGACTATTGAACGGATAACTATGGCAGGTAGCATTTTTTAGTGCATTTTTGTCAAAACAAGAGGACTTTTTTGTGGTCTTATGGAAAAAGCCACGTTATTATGGTATGGTTATCTATATTGGGCGGAGTCTGCAATCGGATTTCTGCGAGAGAGAGGAGAAACATGAGCCGTACTACTGACAGGGCAGGCCGTAATAAGGGACAATGGATCGTCATTGGGTTTATGGCTTTTGCTATCATAGTCATTTCGATATGCACAGTAATCTTTCGTTCCTATGTGCGGGGATTTCATAAAGTAACAGACAGAGAAATATATGACCGGTATTATGTGATGATCACAGAAGACCGCAAATCGGATTTCTGGCAGTCCGTATACCGCGGAGCTTTTGAACGCGGACAGGAAGAGAATGTATATGTGGATCTGCTGGGCGAGCATCTGTCCCAGGAGTATACGAGGGCAGAGCTTATGCGGATCGCCATGTCCTCCGGTGTAGACGGTATTTTTGTAGAATCGGATGAAAGCGACGAGATGTCACAGATGATCGACGAAGCAGTAGAACGGGGCATCCCTGTGGTGACACTGTATGGTGACAATACGCACAGTGCACGCTGCAGCTTTGTCGGTGTAGGAAGCTATAATCTGGGCAGGGAATACGGACGACAGGTATTGAAGCTGGCTTCTGTCAGTGAGAGTACCGCGCCCATGACGGTAGCGGTACTGGTGAATGCCCATGCACTGAACTCGGCACAAAATATTGTCTGCTCCGGGATTCAGGACGCACTGGAACAGGAGAAAATCCGGGGACCGGAAATAGAACTTTCCTTAATTACCGTGGACGATACGAATACTTTTTCCGTGGAGGAATCCATCCGGGATATTTTTATGAATGAAAAGCTGCCGGATATCATTATCTGCCTGAACGAATTGAGCACCACCTGTGTCTACCAGGCAGTGGTAGATTACAACTGCGTGGGCGAGGTCGCAATTTTAGGGTATTATGATACCGATACGATACTCAAAGCAATCGAGCGAAATGTAGTCAATGCAACGATCTCGATAGACACGGAGCAGATGGGAGCTTTCTGCGTGGATGCTTTGCAGGAGTACTATCGTTTTGGCTATACCAGTCAGTATTTTACGGCGGATGTCACAATTATTGATCAGAATAACGTGGGTGAATATTTACAAGCGCAGGAAGCGACAGAGTGAGGTACGCATGAGGAAAAAATTTCGACAGCTGTCTCTTCAGGCGAAGATGAGCAGCATTTTTGTATTGGCGAATCTGGTAGTATTTGCAGTGACGGTGATATTGCTTCTGGGAATCAACAGCATGTCTTCGGAGATCGATAAGGTCTATCAGGGGAATCTGCGGCTGAACGAAGTATCTGATGCACTGATGGCGGTGCAGGACAGTATGACGGATTATCTGAATTCCAAGACCAGTGATTCCCTGGAGGAATTTTACCGGAATGAACAGACATATTCCCAACTGGTGCAGGATATGAGCGATGGGGTGACGGGAGCCACCTTTCAGAGAATGGAACGCAGTATCCGGCATATGTCGGAAGAATACCTGGATCTCGTAAGTCAGACGATTGAGGCAAAGCGTGGGAGAAATGTAGAGAAATACCGCGTCCGGTACGAGAACGCGACACAGATGTATGAATATATCAATACCTATATTTACAGTCTGAACAACGAACAGTTCCGCAGCAACTCCGAGAACTACAGCCGTCTGTCGGCTGCTTTCCGTAATTTCGAAATGGTCAGTGTGATTGCATTATCCATCGTCATTGTGGTCAGCGTATTTATAGTAGTAAAGCTTACCGGGGAGATCATCAGTCCGTTAAAGGATCTGGCGGTAACCGCTGACGAAGTAGCGGGCGGAAACTTTGATACCGAACTGTTACAAGTACAGTCGGAGGATGAGATCGGCGTGGTAACGGGAGCATTTAACCAGATGCTTATCAGTATCAGACAGTATCTGGAAAGCCTGCGCGAGAGCATGGAAATCCGGCGTTCATTAATGGAAAAAGAGCTTTTGATGGAGGCACACTTAAAGGATGCACAGCTAAAGTATCTGCAGGCGCAGATCAATCCCCACTTCTTATTCAATACGTTAAATGCGGGAGCACAGCTGGCCATGATGGAAGGCGCCGACCGGACCTATGAATATGTACAGAATGTGGCGGAATTTTTCCGCTATAATGTAAAAAAGAGTAATGATATCGTGACGGTCAGAGAAGAGCTGGAACTGGTGGATCATTACATTTATATTCTGAATGTCCGCTTTTCCGGGGATATCCATTATGGAAAAGAAATTGAGGAGGATCTGCTGGACAGCTGCATGCCAAGCATGATCTTACAGCCGATCGTGGAAAATTCCGTAAATCACGGCATCAGAGAGATGAACGGAGAGGGAAAGATCCGGCTGAAGGTATACCATGTGGATGGAGATACGCTGGGGATCAGTATCCGGGATAACGGCATCGGAATGGATCCGGATACGATAGAAAAAGTACTTGGCGGCAATTATCACGAAGAGCAGTCAGGCGGCGGTTCCAATGGTATTGCGATGGGGAACGTTATCGCAAGATTAAAACTTTTCACGCAAAACGAAGATGTAATGACGATTTTAAGTGACGGGAAAGATCAAGGAACGGAAGTAATCCTGTATCTTCCGATAAAAGAGAGGGAAAAGACGGATGTATAAGATCATGCTGGCGGATGACGAAGGAATCGTGATCGATTCCCTGAAATTCATCATCGAAAAAGAATTCAAGGATACCTGTGAGGTGCAGTATGCCAAGACCGGCAGAAGTGTGATTGAACTGGCAGAGAGCTTCCGTCCGGACGTTGCGGTCATGGATATCCAGATGCCGGGAATCAACGGCATCGATGCTATGAAAGAGATCCGGAGAAGCAATAATCATACAGTGTTTATCGTAATGTCAGCTTATGACAAATTTGATTATGCGAAAGAAGCTATCAAACTGGGAGTCATGGAGTACATTACCAAGCCGATGGAGAAGACCCGGATCATTGCAGCATTGCAGAAGGCAATGGAGCGAATCGATGCAGAGCGCCTGAAACGCAAAAATGAGTTGTTGATCAAGGAAAAACTGGAGACGGTCGTACCGATTATTGAAAGCGGTCTGATCCACAATATCTTATTACAGGAGCATTTTCGCGAGGATATTGAGAATTACCGGTCAATTTTAGGGATCACGCTGCAATATGCCTACATGATCGCTGTGGTATGCGGGGATGAGCAGCAGGGAAACCACATGACGAATGCGGTGGGAAGCAGTGTCAGAATGCAGAGGCATTATCAGGAGGTCAGGGACTGTCTGAAAGAAAATTTTGACTGTATTGTGGGTACCGTCATGGCAAACAAACTGGCAGTGCTGGTACCTTATGAGAAAGATGTGATGGACTATAATGAGCGTATCGAACTCATTGAAAAAGCCAGAGAACTCACCAGATATCTGCGCAAGAGAACGGATATCAGCTTCCGCATCGGCATCGGAGAACCGAAAGATTTTCTGATGGCTTCGGAATCTTATACGGAGGCGCTGAATGCACTGGTGGCGACCACCGGCAGTGTGGCACATGTGGATGACCTGCCGATCAAATGCGAATATGGTGGAAATTATCCGGTGAAGCTGGAGAAAAAACTTTTTGCGGAAGTCGAGGATGGCGACATTGACAATGCTTCCGCATCGGCATCGGCATTTTTTGACTGGATGGTGGATAGTGGTTCCGATCTGATGAATATGAGGCTTAAGGTGCTGGAATTTGCCCTGTGGTCAGAGCACATTGCCTATGAAAAAGGTGGTATGATCTATCAGCTGAATTCCCGTGCGGAGTATCTGCCGCAGGTGATGGAAATAGCGGAACCGGCGGCCATGAAAACATGGTTCCTGGAAAAAGTGAAGGAAGCCTGCCGGAACGTTCTGAATAAAAGGGAAGAAAAGTCGGGCAGCATTATCGAGACGGCGAAAAATTATATTAAGAATAACTATCACAAAGACATTTCCCTGGATGATGTATCCAGAGAGGTAAATATCAGCCCGTATTATTTCAGTAAACTATTCAAAGAAACTACCGGGGAAAACTTTATCGAGTACCTGACCAATTTAAGGATGGACAAGGCAAAAGAACTGCTGCAGACGACAGAGTGCTCCATGAAAGAAATCTGTGCCAGAACCGGATATTCGGATCCGAATTATTTTAGCCGCAGTTTTAAGAAGAACGTGGGCGTGACACCGACAGAGTACAAGGAAAACCGTGGAAAGGGACAGGAACAGGGCAATGTATAAGAAAAAGAGATGGATATGTGTTGCGTGGCTTCTGGTGATGATGTTATTGCTGTGTGCCTGCGGAAATCTGGAGACCGGAAAAAATCAGGGAGAGGTCGCGGAAAATGATAAGATTCAGATCGGCATGAGTTTTGATTCTTTTGTCATTGAAAGATGGCAGAGGGATCGTGACATTTTCGTTTCAACGGCAAAGGAACTGGGAGCGGAAGTGAATGTCCAGAATGCGAACGGTGATCTGGAGCAGCAGAAAAAGCAGATCAATTACTTCATCGACAAAGGAATGGATGTGATCGTTGTGATATGCATTGACTCCAAAGGATTAACAGAGGAAGTGCAGAGGGCGAAAGATGCCGGCATTAAGATCATTGCTTATGACAGACTGCTGCAGAATACAGATATTGACCTGTATATCTCGTTTGACAACGAAAGAGTAGGCACCATGATGGGAGAGGCACTGTTGGAAAACGGTCTGGCCGGCGGAAATGTGCTGATGCTGGGAGGCTCTGCCGTGGACAGCAACGTTGCCATGGTGGAAAAGGGCTTTCGCAAGGTCATGGAGGATAATCAGGTGACGATCTTGGATTCTATGCATGCGGATGGCTGGAAAGCGGAACTTGCCGGGGCATATATCTATGAGCATATGGATGTTGTATCGGAGGCAGATGCCATTATGTGCGGCAATGATGATCTGGCAAGCAAAGTGGTACATGCTCTGAAAGAAAAGAGACTGGCAGGAGATATTATGGTAGTGGGGCAGGATGCCGACCTGGAAGCGTGCCAGCGCATCGTCGAGGGGACACAGGTCATGACAGTCTACAAACCGGTGGAAAAAATGTCGCAGAAGGCAGCGGAGTGTGCGGTGCTTCTGGCAAAGGGAGAGCCGTTGCCGGAAGGAGATACGGTAACCATAGAGAATGGAAAGTATGAAGTTCCGTACATTGGTCTGGAACCAATCAGTGTGGATAAAAACAATATGAATGATGTGATCATCGGAAGCGGATTTCACTTAAAAGAGGATGTTTATCTGAACATTCCCTCGGAAATGCCCAAATAATATTGGATTTACTTTGAAAATGGGGAAAAGAGATAGATTCTAAAAACACAATAGGAAAAATTTGGTGACAAAGCTGTGCCGGCAGACAAGATATTGCTAGCACAGCTTATTTTTGTCCTCTGAATAGGACGGAAAAGTACAGAAGGTCGTAAAATCATGCTATAGGATTTATGATATTCTCTATTTAGCAACAAAAACAAACCAAATAAGGGAGGTTACTTTTTATGAGGAAGAAATTATTAAGCTCACTTCTGGTAACGGCTATGGCTGTTACGATGCTTGCAGGATGTGGATCCAATGGGGGACAGCAGGCATCCACACCGGCAACAGAAAACAAAACAGAAACATCTGCAGAAGCGAAAACAGATGACACTGCCGGCACCACGACAACAGAAGGCGGTAAGATCGGTGTAGCAATGCCTACCAAGGATCTGCAGAGATGGAACCAGGATGGTACCAACATGGAAGCCCAGCTGAAGGAAGCAGGCTATGAAGTGGATCTGCAGTATGCATCCAACGACATTCCTACGCAGGTATCCCAGATCGAGAACATGATCAACTCCGGATGCCAGATGTTAGTTATCGCATCTATCGATGGTGATTCCCTGGGAACTGTTCTGGAGCAGGCAAAGGAAAAAGACATTCCTGTTATCGCTTATGACCGTCTGATCATGAACTCCGATGCAGTTACCTATTATGCAACCTTTGATAACTACATGGTAGGTACCAAGCAGGGCGAATACATCAGAGACCAGCTGGATCTGGACAACGCAGCAGGACCTTTCAACATCGAGCTGGTAACCGGTGATCCTGGTGACAACAACGCAAGATTCTTCTTCGGTGGTGCTATGGATGTGCTGCAGCCCTACATCGATGCAGGCAAGCTGGTAGTAAAATCCGGACAGACCGATTTCGAAACTGTTGCAACCGCTAACTGGTCTACCGAGACCGCACAGTCCAGAATGGATGCTATCATTTCTGCTAACTATGCAGACGGAACAAAGCTGGATGCAGTTCTGTGCTCCAACGACTCTACCGCACTTGGTGTTACCAACTCTCTGGAAGCTAACTACACCGGCGAGTGGCCCATCATTACCGGTCAGGACTGTGATAAGCCCAACGTTAAGAACATGATCTCCGGCAAGCAGTCAATGTCCATCTTCAAGGATACCCGTACTCTGGCATCCAAGGTTGTAGAGATGGTAGACGCTGTCATGAAGGGCGGCGAGGCACCTGTCAACGATACCACAACTTACGACAATGGTACCGGCGTTATTCCTTCCTATCTGTGTGAGCCCGTATTCGCTGATGCAAGCAACTACAAAGAACTGCTCATCGATTCCGGTTACTATACAGAGGCAGATTTACAGTAATTTATAATAACACGGATCTGTAAGGATCCTTACGGCAGGCGGGCGTTTCCCGCCTGCTGTATTCATGGGTGAAGCAAAAATAAGATTTTAAATGTTTGATTAGATAATGTGGAAACAAGACTTGGGAGGGATACCATTGGCAAAGATATTACTGGAAATGAAAAATATAACCAAAACATTCCCCGGTGTAAAAGCACTTGACAATGTAAACCTGCAGGTGGAAGAAGGAGAGATCCATGCCCTTGTAGGCGAGAACGGCGCAGGAAAGTCCACACTTATGAATGTACTGAGCGGTATTTATCCGTACGGATCTTATGAAGGCGATATCATCTATAATGGTGAGATCTGCAAATTCGACAAGATCAAGGACAGTGAGGAAAAAGGTATCGTTATCATTCATCAGGAGCTTGCGCTGATCCCCTATATGACCATCGGGGAGAATATGTTCCTTGGCAATGAACGGGGACATAAGTACAAAATCAACTGGAATGAAACCAATGCCAGGGCGGCGGAACTGTTAAAGACCGTAGGTCTGAAGGAAGGTCCCCAGACATTGATAAAAGATATCGGCGTCGGCAAACAGCAATTGGTAGAGATCGCAAAGGCACTTGCCAAGAATGCTAAATTATTGATCCTGGATGAGCCGACCGCATCTTTAAATGAGACAGACTCCAAAGCACTGTTGGATCTGATGCTGGAACTGAAGAAAAAGGGAATGACATCCATCATCATATCCCATAAACTGAATGAGATCTCTTATGTGGCGGATAAGATCACGGTCATCCGTGACGGTTCTACCATCGAGACACTGGTGAAGGGAAAAGACGATATTACCGAGAGCCGTATTATCAAAGGAATGGTAGGAAGAGAAATCTCCGACCGTTTCCCGAAGAGAGAGCCGCACATCGGAGAGATCCGGATGGAGGTAAAAGACTGGACGGTACATCATCCGTTGTATTCCGACCGTAAGGTAGTGGATAACGTTAACCTCAATGTCAGAAAAGGCGAAGTAGTGGGAATCTCCGGACTGATGGGTGCGGGTCGTACGGAACTGGCAATGAGCCTGTTCGGAAAAAGCTATGGCTCCAATATCAGCGGTGAACTGTATATTAACGGACAAAAGGTGAATCTGAGCAGCGTACAGGAAGCCATCAAGAACCGTCTGGCATATGTAACGGAAGACAGAAAAGGAAACGGACTGATCTTAAGCAATCCGATCAAGATCAACACGACTCTGGCAAATCTGGATGCTGTCAGCAGCCATACAGTCATTGATAAAGACAAAGAGTACAATGTAGCTGTGGATTACAAGAAAAAACTGAATACAAAATGTCCTACGGTAGAACAGAATGTGGGTAATCTAAGCGGTGGTAACCAGCAGAAAGTACTTTTGGCAAAATGGATGTTCGCGGATCCGGATATCCTGATCCTGGATGAGCCGACCAGAGGTATTGATGTCGGTGCAAAATATGAGATTTACTGCATCATCAATCAACTGGTGGCAGAAGGAAAATCTGTTATCATGATCTCCTCCGAACTGCCTGAGATACTGGGTATGTGCGACCGGATCTATGTCATGAACGAAGGAAAAATAGTAGGAGAACTGGCGGGCAGTGAGGCAACACAGGAGCTTATCATGTCCAAGATATTATCAGCCGGTAAGAAAGGAGCATTGGCATGAATAAAACAAAAGGCCTCGATTTCATTAAAAGATATACCATGATCCTCGTACTCATCGTGGTTACGGCATTTTTCGCATGGAGAACGGGAGGAGCGATCCTGCTTCCCATGAACGTCAGCAGCTTGATCTCCCAGAATGCATATGTATTCATTCTGGCAACCGGTATGTTATTGTGTATCCTGACCGGCGGTAACATTGATCTGTCCGTCGGATCGGTAGTATGTTTTGTCGGAGCCATCGGTGCAGTCCTCATGGTGAACATGAAGATGAACATGTGGCTGGCAATCCTGATCATGTTCGTGATCGGTACCCTGATCGGTGCTTTCCAGGGCTTCTGGATCGCTTATGTGAGAATCCCTCCTTTCATCGTAACACTGGCAGGTATGCTGGCATTCAGAGGACTGAGCAACGTAGTATTACAGGGTATGACCGTATCCATTAAGGATTGCACAACATTCGTTAATCTGTTCGGCGGCGGTGCTGACTGTTATATCCCTGATTTCTTCGGAAACGGACCGATCAATCTGACCTGTGTGTTTGCAGGTATCATTGCAGCAGTGATCTTTGCGGTACTGCAGTTAAAGAACAGAGCAGATAAGGTGAAGAAAGGATACGAAGCTCCCAGTCTCGGCGCTACGATCGGCAAGATCGTTGTGATCGCAGTAGTTATCTTGGCATTCAGCTATCGCCTGGCACAGCACAAAGGTATCCCCAGCGTGCTGATCTGGGTACTGATCGTCATCATGGTATACGGTTACATTACTTCCAATACTACTGTAGGCCGTTACTTCTACGCAGTAGGCGGTAACGAGAAGGCTACAAAATTATCCGGTATCAATACCAATAAGGTATACTTCCTGGCATATATGAACATGGGATTCCTGGCAGCTCTGGCAGGTATGGTAACCATTGCACGTATGACTTCCGCACAGCCGACTTACGGACAGAACTATGAAATGGATGCCATCGGCTCCTGCTTCATCGGCGGTGCTTCTGCATACGGCGGAACCGGAACGGTACCCGGAGTTATCGTAGGTGCGGTACTGATGGGTGTTATCAACCTGGGTATGTCCCTGATGGGTGTCGATCAGAATATGCAGAAGGTAGTCAAGGGTCTGGTACTTCTGGCAGCAGTTATCTTCGATGTTGTATCCAAACGTGGTGGAAAATTAATTGCCAAGAATTAATTTCTACATATCTAATCAAAAAGGGCCCGGCGCTTTTGTGCCGTAGGCCCTTTTGATGGTATTTGTTCGTTGCGTATAGGAGAAGAGTATGGATAAGGGAAAAAGACAACGGAAAAAAGATAATACAGGAAAGCGAAAAAGAGGAGTCGGTATCGGCATTAAGATCATGGGGCTGTTGCTGCTTCTGGCAATTACGGCGATCAGCTGTGTCGGAGTGCTGGTATGGACGCTGCAGAGTGTGATCGGGACGAGTGATCAGATCGTATCCGAACAGGTTGCAGAGCAGGAAAAGATAAGCGGACTTTCCAGACAGTTCACTTATATCAACAGTCAGGTGCTCACCCATGTCATGACTACCAACAGTGTGACCATGGATACTCTGTCTGAGAAAATTTTGCAGGATATTGCAGATATGGAACAGCAGATAGAGGAATTCGGCGCCCTGCTTTCCGAGGGAGATGAGCGTAAAGAAGCACTGGACAGTGCTTCTGCAGAACTGGCAAAATACAGAAAGACGGTGGAGAGTCTGCTGGTCACCAGTGCCGAGAACAAAACCCAGGCATATGTATCTGCCACATCCAACCTTCCGATGTTTAATGAACATATCGAGAATTACATGAACCGGATGCTGGAGATCACAGCGCAGGAAATGGAACAGGCCCAGGGACAAATGGAGCAGAGTGCTGCCAGAGTGCCGGGGATCATCTCCGTGGCAAGTATTGCATTACTTGTGGTAGTGATCGTGATCATGCTGGGACTGCGGCTGTGGGTCATCGGCCCGGTGAAAAAGGCAACGAAACAGGTAGATGAACTGGTAGAAGGGATCCGCTGCAACAAAGGAGATATTACCAAAAGAATTCATGTGGGATCGAGAGATGAAGTGGGAAGACTGGCCATTGCCATCAATGATCTGGTAGCACAGATGCAGATCATCATCAGAGCCATCACCGAGGGTTGTGGACAGATGGAAGAAAAGCAGGCTGACATTATCTCCAATGTGGAAAAAGTAAATGCCACTGCGGATCATACCATGCAGAATCTGGGCATAATGTCCGAGGGAATGCAGCTGGTGACAGGGGCAATTGACGGAGTACAGCAGGATACCGGTGTATTGGATCACACGGTGGAAAATATGCTGGAAGTAGCCCAGAACGGAAGAGACTATGCAGCGGATATCAAGGAAAAAGCCGGTAAAATGAAAGCGACAGCGGTGGAGAGCAAGCAGGAGGCAACCCTTGTCATGAAGGAGATTGACACGGCTATGACAGAATCCATCGCCAACAGCAGGCAGATCCACAAGATCACAGAACTGACGGAAGAGATTCTGGGAATTGCCGGAACCACAAATCTGTTGGCACTGAATGCGTCCATTGAGGCAGCAAGGGCAGGAGAAGCTGGCCGTGGATTCGCTGTCGTGGCAGAGGAAATCCGCAAACTGGCCGACAGCTCCAGAGAATCTGCCAACAATATCCAGGAAATCAGCAATCGTGTAGTGGAGAGCGTGGAGGAACTATCCGAGAACGCCACCAGACTGCTGGAATTTATGAATACCAGAGTTATGAAAGATTATGATGCACTGGAGGATACCGGCAGCAACTATCATGAAGCGGCAGATCATGTGGATGAAATGATGAACGAATTCAGACGGAAGATCGACGAACTGCTGTCGGTACTGCAGAATGTCAATACTGCCAATACACAGATGGAAGCAACTGTGGGAGACAGTACGGAAAAGCTGTCTGCGGTAGAGAAAAACAACCAGGGACTGCAGCAGGAGATGAAAGATATCTCTTATGCAGTGGAGGAACTGGCTGCCTCGGTAGGGCAGTTAAAGGAAAGCATTCGTTGTTTTACGGTGGTATAGACAGAAAAATAAAATGCACGGGATTCCCAATGGGAATTATCGTGCATTTTAACGTGCGCTTTGTGGCGCAAGTCGTTATATTTACATTTCAGGAATTTTCCGGCGCGTGATGCAGCTCCAGCGCCAGATAGGAATTGTGGTATTCCTTACAGTAAGTCACATCTTTGTCAAACCATGCGGGAGGGACAAATGCCTCTGCTGCTTCTTTACTTCCGAACTCTACTTCTGCCATGATCAGAGGGGCGAAGGGGGCGTCAAAAACATCCAGCTCGATGGTCAGGGAATAATCTGCGGGAGGAGTGGGAAAGCCTTCTTTGAATCCGGGATGCTGTAGAGGAATCAGATAGCGTCTCTTGGAGATCACGCTGCCGTCAGCTTTTTCCCGTAAATGATAATAAGATACTTCGTTCAGCGGAAGATTGCTCTCATCTCTGGCCATCATGCCGCTGCCTTTGTAGGTAAGATAATACTCATCATCCTGTTTTCTGGCTCTGACCACAGGATTATAATTCAGATATACCTGCTCGATATGATGAGAAGGATAGCTTTCCAGATTATCAGGTAAGGATTTCAGGGTAAACTTTCGCTCGATTTCCATAGTATTAATGCCTCGCTTCTGTAATTAAGACTTAAAAATACTTCTTTAGTATAACATGATTTCCCTTGAAAATACAGTGAAATCTACAAATATCTGCCCATGGGAATTGAATTACGCCTCCAAATTGTGTATACTAATCATAACTGTACGAAGTCAAAGAATGTGACCTGTACACGAGGCAGGAAACGAAACGGAAAGCGAGGGAAAACCATGAGTAAGATAGCAATTTTTCTGGCAAATGGGTTTGAAGAAATAGAAGGTCTGACTGTGGTGGATATTTGCCGCAGATGCGGCCTGACCATTGATATGGTGTCCATTACGGAAGAAAAACAAGTGATGGGATCACATAAGATCCCGGTGACAGCGGATATGACACTGTCGCAGGTGGATTTTGAGGAATATGATTGTCTGGTGCTTCCCGGTGGCGGACAGGGTACGAAGAATCTGGAGGCCTGTGAGCCCCTGATGCAGCAGGTCGATGCTTTTTACGCAGCAGGAAAATACATCGCGGCAATCTGTGCGGCACCGAGCATATTCGGGCACAGAGGCATCTTACAGGGAAAAAGAGCCTGCTCCTATCCCTGCTTTGAAGACCATCTGGAAGGCGCGGCAGTGACTGCGGGACCGGTAGAGATTGACGGGAATGTGATCACTTCCAGAGGTATGGGAACCTCCATTCCTTTCGGACTGGCGATCGCAGGCGTGTTCTGCGGACAGAATAAGGCAGATGCCTGCGCACACGGCATTGTATATCAGCCGTAAGCAGGCGTGAGAAAGACGAGGGCAGAGAATGAAAAAAGCGTTAATTACAGGAATTACCGGACAGGATGGATCCTATCTGGCAGAGTTCCTTTTGGAAAAAGGCTATGAGGTGCACGGACTGATCCGCAGATCCTCCATCAGCAACACAGGACGTATCGATCATCTGATCCGGGAGAATAAAATTGTTCTTCACGGAGGGGATCTGTCGGATTCCTCCAGCCTGGTGCGGATCATCGGAGAAGTGCGTCCGGATGAGATCTATAATCTGGGAGCACAGAGTCATGTGCAGGTGAGCTTCGAAGCACCGGAATATGCGGGTGATGTGGATGCGCTGGGCGTGCTGCGTATCTTAGAGGCGGTACGTATCGTAGGACTGACCGAGACCTGCCGCATCTATCAGGCATCTACTTCCGAACTGTACGGAAGAGTGGAAGAAGTGCCGCAGAACGAGAATACACCGTTCCATCCCTACAGCCCCTATGCGGTGGCAAAACAGTACGGCTTCTGGATCGTGAAGGAATACCGGGATGCATACAATATGTTCGCAGTGAATGGTATCCTGTTTAACCATGAATCTGAGCGCCGCGGCGAGAACTTTGTGACCCGTAAGATCACACTGGCAGCCGGAAGGATCGCCTGTGGTATTCAGGACAAGCTCTACCTGGGTAATCTGGATTCCAAGAGGGACTGGGGCTATGCGAAGGATTATGTGGAGTGCATGTGGCTGATGCTGCAGCATGACAAGCCGGAGGATTTCGTTATCGCAACCGGTGTACAGCATACCGTGAGGGAATTTACCACGCTGGCATTCCATTATGCCGGGATCGAACTGGAATGGCAGGGAAGCGGCATTCATGAAAAAGGGATCAACAAAGCCAATGGCAAGGTGATCGTGGAGGTAAGTGAAGCCTTTTACCGTCCTACCGATGTGGTAGATCTGTGGGGAGATCCGCAGAAGGCACGTACGGTGCTGGGATGGAATCCCCAGAAGACAAGCTATGAGGAACTGTGCCGTCTGATGGCAGAACACGATCTGAAGCTGGCTAAGGCGGAAGCGATCATGCTGCAGGAGACTGAGAAATAATAGGATAGATCAGAGAGGAAGCAGAGTAACATCATGGAAAAAGACGCAAAAATATACGTAGCAGGACACAGAGGAATGGTGGGAAGTGCCATCTGCAGAGCACTGAAGAGAAACGGATATACGAACATCATCACCCGCACCCATAAGGAGCTGGATCTGTGCAGACAGGATGCGGTAGAGGAATTTTTCGCAAAGGAAAAGCCGGATTATGTATTTCTGGCAGCAGCGAAGGTAGGCGGCATCATGGCGAACAGCGAAGCACTGGCGGATTTCATGTATGAAAACATGATCCTGGAGATGAATGTGATCCATGCCGCATGGCAGAGCGGCTGCAAGAAGCTGATGTTTCTGGGCAGCAGCTGCATCTATCCCCGTATGGCACCGCAGCCCATGAAGGAGAGCTGCCTGCTGACTTCTGAACTGGAGAAGACCAACGAGGCTTATGCACTGGCGAAGATATCCGGTCTGAAGTACTGTGAGTTTCTGAACAGACAGTACGGAACCGACTATATCAGTGTTATGCCGACGAACCTGTACGGACCCAATGACAACTATCATCCGACTCACAGCCATGTGCTCCCGGCATTGATCCGCCGTTTCCATGAGGCGAAGGTGTCCGGCGCGAAGGAAGTGGTCTGCTGGGGTACCGGAACTCCCCTGCGTGAGTTCCTCTATGTGGATGATCTGGCGGATGCCTGCGTTTATCTGATGAATACTTACAGCGGCAATGAGACCGTGAATCTGGGAACTGGCAAGGAACTGACCATCCGGGAGCTGACAGAGCTGGTGGCAAAGGTCGTAGGCTATACCGGAGAGATCAAATGGGATCCCAGCAAGCCGGACGGAACCCCCAGAAAACTTTTAGATGTCAGCAAGCTGGAGAGTCTCGGCTATCATTACACGACGGAGCTGGAAGACGGTATCCGCCTGACCTATGAGGATTTCCTCAATAATCCCATGCGCGCGGAACGCTAGGGAAAGGTGTCTGCCGGTAGTGGGCAGCGGAAGGACTGGACGATTAACATGAATGATTTTCAGAAGACAGCGAAAGAAATGCTGGATTTTATAGAGAAAAGCCCCACCTGTTTTCACGCGGTGGCGAATATCGGAGCAATGCTGGAAGAGGCAGGATATGTCAGACTGCGGGAAAACGAGGAATGGAAGCTTGTGAAGGGTGGAAAATATTACACGGAGCGCAATGATTCTTCCGTGATCGCTTTTGCTGTTCCTGCGGGAACTGTGAAAGGGTTCCATATGGCAGCAGCACATAGCGATTCCCCATGCTTTAAGGTGAAGGAAAAACCGGAACTTACGGTAGAAGATCACTATATGCGCCTGAATACCGAGAAATACGGCGGCATGATCCTTTCCACCTGGATGGACAGACCGCTCTCCGTAGCAGGCAGACTGGCGGTGCGCGGAACGGATGGCATCCAGAGCAGACTGGTCAATATTGACCGGGATCTCTGCGTGATCCCAAATGTGGCGATCCATATGAACCGGGAGATGAACAAAGGTGTGGAGTACAATCCGCAGGTAGATATGCTCCCACTGTTTGCGGATGTGGCATTTGATACCGATGCCGCAGGAACAGCTGAGACCGCAGACGGACCGCAGGAGAGGCCTGCGCTGCTTGGACTGGCAGCAGAGGCAGCAGGCGTGGATGCGGAAGCGATTCTCGGGGAAGACCTGTTCCTGTATACCAGACAGGAAGGAAGATTCTTAGGAGCAGAGGGTGAATTTGTCCTGGCTCCGAGACTGGATGATCTGCAGAGCGCCTTTGCGCTGACCAAAGCTTTTACGGAGAGTACACCTGCGGAATATATCAATATCTGCGCGGTATTTGATAATGAAGAGGTGGGAAGTGGCACCAGACAGGGTGCAGATTCCACGTTCCTTGCGGATGTGTTAGACAGAATTACGGAGGGACTTTTGGCAGATCATAGCACGTATCTGCGCTGGATCGCGGATAGCTTCCTGATCTCTGCGGACAATGCCCATGCGGTACATCCCAACCATCCGGAGAAGGCGGATCCTACGAACAGACCTTACTTAAACGGTGGAATCGTCATCAAATTCCACGGAAGCCAGAAATATACTACAGATGGTATCTCAGCTGCAAAAATGAAGGATTACTGTGAACGGGCAAAGGTGCCTTACCAGACCTATGCCAACCGTTCGGATATCGCAGGAGGATCCACCCTCGGTAATATTTCCACGGCTCATGTATCGGTGTCCAGTGTGGACATCGGACTGCCCCAGCTGGCCATGCATTCCGCGGTGGAGACTGCGGGTATGATGGATACAGAATATGCAGTGCGGGCGCTGAAGGAATTCTGGGGCGAATGATGAATTATCCCGGAAAATCATTAAAAAAGTATAAAAAGCATTGAAAGCTTTGGCCGAAAAGTGCATAGTTAGAATGAAAAAAAGATTCAAAGAAAGAATCAAGAAATGATCCAAAAAGGATCCGAAAAAAATACGAAAGAAGGTTGAAGTTATGTTTGAAATGAAACCGGAATACTATATTGGAATTGATATGATCGATCAGGAGCATAAGCAGCTGTTTGACTATGCCAATGAGGCTTACGAGCTGCTGCAGGAGGAGTTTACACCGGATAAGTATGACAAGATCGATGCAATTCTGGAAAAACTGCGTGATTATACCGTAAAACATTTTACAGATGAAGAAGCGTATATGGAATCCATTCAGTACAAAAAGATTTTTACCCAGAAGATCCAGCATCAGGAATTTATCAAGAAACTGGATGAGTTTATAGATCAGCATGAGAAGGATGAAGGAGATCAGGCCCAACAGGATGAACAGATCATGGATATTCTGAATTACCTGACGGACTGGCTGATCAACCATATCCTGCATGTGGACGGACAGATCCCGAAGGAATCGTAGAAGAGTGGAAGATTACTCCGGACTTTCGTGAATAGTTTTGTATCGCCTGCATACGATGTAGGAAATACAGGACCAAGGACGGAAATTGTGATGGACCAGAAGCTGGAAAACATCCTGAACCTTGCATTAGAGACCCCGGAGGAAGAACGAGAACAGACAGAGAGTCTGAATGTCGGTTACAGCGCGGAGATCCGCAGCTGGGAGCTGATCGTAAAATATCACGGCAGTCTGGACAGACTGCGGGAACAGAATATTGTGGTGGAGGAATTGATCGCCGGATATGCGATCCTTACGGTGCCGGAGGCACTGGTGGATACGGTATCGGATACCCCGGAGATCGAGTATGTGGAAAAACCCAAGCGGTTTTATTATGGACAGACGTTTCCTGCGGGGACATCCTGTTTTCCACCGGTCACTATGAGAACGCCTTTTCTGAATGGAAGGGGCGTTCTTTTGGCTGTACTGGATTCCGGGATCACCTGGGATCAGGAGGTGTTCCGGAAGGCAGATGGCAGTACGAGGATACGGTATCTATGGGACCAGACAGTCCTCAGGGATCGGACGCTGCCACAGGATCGGACAGTGCCGGAGAAAACAGGTAATGTGGGATATGGAAAAATGCCGGATGGATTTGCCTTTGGGACGGAATATACCGCGGAGGAAATAAATGCGGCATTACAGATGCCTGCATTGGATCGTTACCGCCGGATCCCCAGCAGAGACCTGTCCGGACATGGAACCGCGGTGGCAGGGATCGCCGCCGGGAAAAGTGCAGGTGGTCTCTATACCGGGGCGGCCCCCGAGGCGGAACTGATCGTGGTGAAGCTGGGATTGCCGGGAAATAGCGGGGGCGCAGAAGAAGGATTCCCCCGTACAACCGAAATCCTGCGTGGAGTGACCTATGCACTGCGGAAAGCCGGACAGTTGAATATGCCACTTGTCATCAATCTAAGCTTTGGTAACAGCTATGGTTCCCATGACGGAAGCTCTCTGCTGGAGCGTTTTCTGGACAATGCTTCCGAGATCGGCAAAACCGTGATCTGTGTGGGCAGTGGTAATGAGGGTGCGGCAAGAGGGCATTTCGCCGGGAATATAACGAGAGACAGCCGTGTAGAACTGGCTGTTGGAAATTATGAAAAAAGCCTGAATATCCAGCTGTGGAAAAATTACAGCGATGTGTTTCGGATAAGGCTGCAATCTCCGGGAGGTGAGGAGGCAGAGCTAACCACGAATATTCAGGGCGGGAAATATACGCTTAGGTTGGAGCAGACAAGGATTCTGGTCTATCTGGGAGAACCCCTGCCCTATGCGGTGGCGCAGGAGATCTATCTGGAGATGATCCCGGTGGCAGGCGGTTATATCGACGCAGGGATATGGACGATCCGGCTGGAGCCGGTAATGACCGTAACGGGACAATATTATCTGTATCTTCCGGCGGGGAACGGCAGGGGAGACAGCACTGGCTTTTACCGTTCCACTCCGCAGATGACACTGACGGTTCCCTCCACGGCAGCGAAGGTGATCACAGTGGGGGCTTACGATCCGGTCTATGATACCTATGCGGATTTCTCCGGCAGGGGTTATGCCGACAGCACCCGTACCATCGGTGTGACGGCAGCAGGACTGACCAAGCCGGATCTTGTGGCTCCCGGTGTAAATATCCAGGCTCCGGATGTTTATGGCGGTTTTCTCCCTGTTACGGGAACTTCTTTCGCCACACCGATTGTCAGCGGTGCCGCGGCGCTTCTGATGGAATGGGGGATCGTGCAGGGAAATGACCCCTTCCTCTACGGCGAAAAAATCAAGGCATATCTCAGAAAAGGTGCCAGACCATTAAGGGGAGAGAGGGAATATCCTAATGACCGGGTGGGGGCTGATGATATAATAGTGTCAAGTTAGTAAGGAACCAATAAATTCAAGGGTTTCCGCTGATTTAGTCCTAAGAAAAAATGCTGTGAGAACAGCGAAAAATGATTAGGATGAGCTCATTTTTAATCTTGAAAATTGAAAACCGAGCAACTTGACACTAAATTACCATCAATTATTCGGATGGTGTATGAAGTGTACCTTAAAAGAGGTGATAATTTAATATTTGATATTTAGGTAGGACTAAATTAGCTCTTGTGTGGACAAGTTCCATAAAGCTGACTTGGTCCTACTTTTATATTGCAAAAAGGAGGATGCAGGATGGCAATGACAAAGCGAGAGTTAATTCAGTTCATGGACGAGCTGGTGGAGTTAGCCAGCGAGGAGAACAAGACAAGAGCAATCTTGGTAAAGGAAAAATTCATAAGTGATTTTGAAAAAAGTTACGAGTATGAAAGGGAGGTTCAGACAGAGGTTTCCTATCTGCCACCATATTATATAGCAGCTATGCCGGATGATGTGCAGGAAGAAATTAAGCAGAAAGTAATAGCGGCACTTACCGAGCATGGTGAGTGTACCCCGGAAAACATTGAGAATGCCATGTGTTCCAAAATCTACGACTTGGAAGATCTGATTGATATTCGGGAGTATGTAGAGAGGATGGAGGAAGAACAGAGAAAGAAGCAGGAACAGTCGGGGAGGGGCGGCAGATGATAGGAATAGGGATATTGACAGCACTTGTAGGGTTAGTGTTTTATGCGCTGATCAGGTCGGCAGGAATGGCAGACCGTAAACTTGAGGAAATCCAGAGGCTTACCGCCGAGAGAGAGGCGGGTGGCTCAAGTGGGAATTAACGTCAGGGTACAGAAATCTCCAAAGCCTTTAGATGTTATTGAAGTAGAGGCAAAGTTAGAAAGAGATTTGAGAAGCTGTATGCGGTGCAGATTCTTCTACGGAAACAACAGACAGTGCATAGCAAAGAAATGTGTAAAAGAGGATGCGCAGCCTAAAGCAGTGGAGCAGGAAAAGGAAGATAAATGTATCGGGTGTCCTTACAGACAGTCAGAAAGATACTGTTTTCCATGTATGAAAAAGCTGCTTGGAATAGAGGAAAAGGAGCATGAGAAAGAAATTGTTTTTGAACAGGAGGAAAAGAAAGATGGATAAACATATTGAAGTAATTGGAATCGATCACGGCTGGTCCGGAATGAAAACGGTCAGTCAGGTATTTACCACTGGAGTAAAGGAGATCACCACGGAGCCTGCGTTTTTTAACAACGTGGTGGAGTACAACGGTTCCTACTACAAGGTAGGTGGCAGAAGATTAGAGGTAAGGGACTTGAAAGTGGAAAATGACAACTTCTATCTGCTTACGCTGGCAGCGGTGGCAAAAGAGCTGAACAGACGGGGAATGAGAAATGCCAATGTCCTTTTATCCGTTGGGTTACCGCTCACACGCTTTGGAGCAGAAAAGCAGGACTTCATCGATTACTTATCAAGAAATAAGGAAGTGACCTTCCGGTTTGACAGCGAGCAGTACCGGATGAACATTGCAAGGGTATCGGTATTTCCTCAGTGCTATGCGGCGGTTGCCGACAGAATGAAGACTCTCCCGAAAAGGGTGGTAGTCGTGGATATAGGAAGCTGGACGATTGACATTATGCCGATTGAAGATTCCGCTCCAAATGAAGCAGAGTGCATCACAATCCGTGAGGGACTGATCAAGTGCATGAGAACCATCAACGAGGAATGTATGAGGCAGTATGGCAGGGAACTCTCCGAGGAAGATATACAGGAGGTCATGAGAAACGGAAAGAACGATAAGCTGCCACAGAAGTACATGACGATTGTAGAGGAAGCCCTCAGAGCTTATGTGGAAAAGGTTTACAACATTCTTTTAGAGCATGGATATACCCTTGATGTGACAGAAATCGTCTTTGTGGGCGGTGGTGCAACCGTGGTGATGCGTTATGGAAACTATGAGGGGAACAATATCCAGTATATTGAGGATGTAAAGGCAAATGCCAAAGGATATGAATATCTTGGAAAGCTGTATCTTTCCACCCACAAAAAAGAGTTTGGATTGGGGTGATTGTAGATGGGCAAAGGAAATATTGTATATCACAATCTCAGAATGAATCTGGATAATGAACAGCACAGACGGGTACATTCGGTTTTAGCTGAACTGAATACCGATGTTCATAAATCAGTCAACCAGTTCCTGATAGATGCGGCAGACAGCTATATCAGCCGCCTTGCAGGAAATGAGCTGACAAAGGAGTCGGAGCAGACGGGAGAATGTCTGTATGTCAGGCGAGAGGAACTGGAACAGATACGCAGGGAAATCAAGGACGAGCTGCAAAGAGAAGTCATTGTTACGCTGGGGACAGCTCTCGCAGGCGGAAAAGTCATTCAGATACCGCAGACTGTACCTGGAAGGGCAGTGGCAGAGCAGATGGACAGAGAAATTGAGACAGAGGCAGACGAAACAACATTGGGACTTGCTTCATCATGGGGCTAGTGGAAAGGAGGAATATTTATGGCAGGAATGATTTTGAGAAAGACAGGCGTGGTATTACTTACCATATTGAAAGGGCTGCTTCATGCGGTGCTTATGATATTGAAACTGTTGTGCATGGGATTAAAGTTGTTTCTGCTCCTGCTTGCACTGGTCGCAAGAGTGGTATTATCCCTGGTCGGTGTGTCTGTCGGTGATTAGGAAAGGAGGTGTCTGTTATGTTCAGATATAAGTTTTATCAGGCGTTCAGAAAGAACGCCAGAGCGAGAAGATTGATGGCATACTACAACAGAATCATGGTACAATAGTAGGAGGATGAAATGAACAGAATACGGGACAGTCCCCTTAGCTCTCTGGAGCAGATTAAGAGAGCTGATCAGAGGCGTTCCGTAAATTGCAGATACAGATAAATACAGTTTACCCACGAGGGTAATGCCGCAGATGCGGCAGGGCAGTTTATGGAACGTAAGCCTGTCCCTCGTGGGAGAGAGGACGGGTGGTATTATGAGGAAACAAAGATTATTTCTCCTTTTATTCGTAACCATCCTGGTTCTTGTAGGATGCGGGGGAAAGGAAAATCAGGTAACAGAAGAACAGAATGTGGAGACAGAAACGCAGACGGTTTTAGAGGCTTTGGAAGATATTTCTGAGGAAAAAGAAACGGAAACTGTGACAGAGCAGCCGGAGGAAACACCAAAAGCCACAGAACCGGAGAAAAGAGCCGCGGCACAGGATGACGAGGAAAAAGACAATAGTTCAGAGGGACAGGCTTACTCTGCAACAGAAAAAGAGCAGGACTCAAAGAACCAGAGTAATGCACAGAATGAACCGTCAAAACCTCAGACAACCGAACCGGATACCAAGTCGGAGCAGGAACCGGAGACACCACAGGAACCGCAGCAACCGTTACAGCCGGAGCCAGTTTCTTACAGTCCGCAGAGGGTTGTTCAGCTTGCAACGGAAAAGACGAAGGCAGCCGGGAAGATCTATATTCCCGATGACTTTGACCGGATGCTTGCAGAGGGAACCATTACGCAGGAGGATTACAATGACTGTTATCCGACAGACGGGGCAGGATACCTTGAGTTTTATGTGGCAACGGATTTGAATGAAGCAAGGGATGTCAGCGGTACGGTCAAATTTAACAGTGAGGATGACATTGCGGCGAATATAGCAGGAATGTACAGCTCACTTCCACAGCAGTATTTCTATATCGAATACCACGGAACGGTGATGTATGGAGATAAAGAGTGCTATGTGTTCTATTGTTATCGGGCATAAAAAAAGAATAAGAGGTATGAGAAAAGCAGGCTGAAAAAGACCTGCTTTTTTCATGCCAAAAATCAGGAGGACATTATGAAGCAGAAGTTTAAAAGATGGATGGCAGGTCTGCTTGCTGTCTTAACGGTATTCACTTCTCTGTTTGCCAATGGGACAACTGCATTTGCCGCAAGTGCTAGTGCAAATATCTCATTCTGGTATGCTTCCACAAAAGATTCCGGGGAGGTAAGTGAGTTAAAGGCAGGATACAGTCATGGAAAGGTATTGTATGCCATGATTGACGGGCATTCCGCTTATTGTATGAACTTTGGTCTGGCAGCCAAAGGCGGGCAGCTTATGAACAGCTATGATAATTCCAGCACAAGCCTTACCGATACGCAGGCTCTATATTTAAGATACTGCCTGTACTATGGCTTTTCATCCACAAGTACATCGGCACCGAGCAATGACCAGTGCGATCAGTACATTGCAACGCAGTCGATGGTGTGGATTATCGAGAAAGGCATCTACGGGACAGCAAGTGCGGATTCCGCAGCAAAGAAACTGTGTGACACAGCACCAAACCCAACAGCATCATATCAGTATTATGCGACCTTAAAGAGTAACATTGATGCAGGTATCAATGCTATCATTCCCAACTTTGCAGCTTCCAGAAAAAGTCAGGCTCCGACCTATGAGCTGAAATGGAATGAGACGAACCAGAGATTTGAAACCACTTTGACAGACAGCAACGGGGTACTGTCTGAGTTTGACCTGTCACTCAGCGGATATAGTACAAGCAGGAATGGAAACAGCCTTACCATTTATTCGTCAGAGGTTAATACAAATGACACAACAGGCACATTTACCTCCAACAGCGGTAAGGTGGAAGTGACCGGAAGCTGTGTGTTCTGGCTGACCGGAAATTCCGGGGATCAGGAGTTCGTGTCAGAAGTTCCGCATGGTGATCCGCTCCCTGCCTATATCAAGGTAAAAACGGAGAATATCGGATATGGCGAGCTTTACAAAAAGGATGAAGCAAGTGGAGTAAACTTAGCCGGAGCGGTGTACGGAATCTATTCTGACAGCTCCTGCAAAAATCTTGTGCAGACCATTACCACAGACAAGAATGGTTATGCAAAGTCCGGGGCATTGGTAGCAGGAACCTATTATATGAAGGAAATCACTGCACCGAATAAGTATGTGGTAAGTGACAAGGTTCATACTTTGTAGGTAAAGGCGGGCAAGACAACAACCGTCAATGCCACAGACAAAGAGCAGCTCGGAGCCATTACCATTTACAAGGAAGGAGAAGTCCTGACAGGATGGAACGGTTCCAATTTCACTTACGAAACGAGAAAGCTGCAGGGAGCGACCTTCAAGGTAACTGCCGGTGCGGATATTTACAAGGCGGATGGTACAAAGGTGTATAACAAGGGCGATCTGATTGCGGAAAACCTTGTGACCGGAAATGACGGAAAGGTGCTGTTATCCAACCTTCATTTAGGAACCTATGTGGTAACAGAAACCGCAAGCATTAACGGATATACCATCAATACCACACCTCAGACAGTCAATATTGAGTACAAGGATCAGACCGTAGAGGTACAGTATGAGGCAACCAGCATTTACAACAGCAGACAGAAAGCTGCTGTCAGCGTGACAAAGAAGGACGCCGATACGGAAAATCCTCTGGACGGAGGAAAGTACACTCTGTATGCCGGAAATGACATTAAAAATTATGATGGCAGCGTGATTGTAACAAAGGGTACAGCTTTGCAGACCGTTACAACAGGAGAGGACGGAAATGCAGCATTTACCGTAGATTTGCCGATTGCAAACAGTTACTATGTTTCCGAAACTCAGGCTCCTTACGGATATATCAGAAACTTGGAGGATATTTATTCCTTCAATTTCAATTATCTGTCAGAAACAACGGCAAGTGCATCCTTTTCCCATACCTTTGTAAACGACCATACCACAGCCAAAATCCATCTTTACAAAGTGGATAAGGAAACAGGAAAAGCAGTCCCACAGGGAGATGCAAGCCTGACAGGGGCAGTTTACGGAGTATATGCAAGAGAGGATATCGTGCATCCCGATGGTGCAACCGGAGTTATCTTTAAGGCAGGCGATCTTATTGCAACCATTACAACCGATGAAAATGCGGAAGCCGAGATTAACAACCTTTATCTTGGAAGGTATTATCTGAAGGAAATTCAGGCACCGGAAGGGTATCTGTTAGACGAGGCAGAGCATGATGTGGTGTGTGACTATGAGGGCGATTTAGTACCGGAAGTGGCAAGAAGCACAAAGTCCGAGGAACAGGTGTATAAGCAGCCTTTCCAGCTCATTAAGGTTTCCGACAACGGAGAGGATACAGAAGCACCACTTTTAGAGGGTGCAGGCTTTACCGCCTATCTCAAATCTTCATTAACCGTAAAGGAAGATGGAAGCTATGACTTTGACAGTGCAAAGCCTGTTGTGATTGGTTCAAACGGGGAAACAACCCTTTATACGGACAGCAAGGGACATCTGGTGACACAGCCTATTCCTTACGGAACCTATGTGGTTGTGGAAACGGTAGTACCTCACAATGTAAAGGAAATCAAACCTTTTGAGGTTCACATCACAGAGAACCACCCTACGGAACCGCAGGTGTGGAGAGTATTCATTGACCGTGAATTTACAGCAAAGCTCCGTATCGTAAAAAAGGACAGCAAGACCGGACAGACAGTGCTTGTTCCAAATGCTGAGTTTAAGATTTACAATCTGGATACAAAGGAATATGTTGTGCAGTACACCACTTATCCTACAAAGGTGAAGCATACTTCTTTCTTCACTGATGGGGACGGGGACTTAATCCTGCCGGAAACATTGAAACTCGGTAATTACCGCATTGAGGAAGTGGCAGCACCGGATGGATATGTGGTAAATGAGGACTATATCACTTTTGCGGTGGATACAGATACCGCTTATGAAACTGATCCTGACACCTATGAGGCAATCATTACCGCTGACTATGTGGATCAGCCTGCTGTTGGTGAGCTGACTGTTGAGAAGAAAGGCGAGGTTCTGGATTCCTACAAAGGCGGTCTGTTTGCGGACAGCGAGGAAAAGGAATTTGTCTATAAGGAAGGAAGCCTTGCAGGAGCAGAGTTTGCAGTCTATGCAGCCGAGGACATTTATACCAACGACTACCAGAAGGACGAAAACGGAGAGCGTACAAAGTATTACAGCGAGGGTGATCTGGTGGCAACTCTTGTCACAGATGAAAACGGAAAGGCAGTTCTTTCCGACATTCCTCTTGGAACTTACAGGGTTGTGGAAACAAAAGCTCCTTATGGATATGTTCTGAATAAGGAGGAGCAGACAGTAACTTTTGTCTATGTGGATGACAAAACTCCGGTCATCAAAGAAAGCATGACATTTGAGAATGACAGACAGAAAGTGGATTTATCCGTTTTGAAGCTGGATGAGGAAACAGAGCTTGCCATTGCCGGGGCAGAATTTGGCTTATATGCGGCAGAGGATATTGAAAATGCAGATGGTGAAGTGATCATTGAGAAAGATACCCTCCTTGAACTTGCTGTATCCGGTACAGACGGAAAAGCAGAGTTTGTTAAGGACTATCCGCTTGGTTCTTACTATGCAAAAGAGACAAAAGCTCCGGAAGGTTATGTATCTTCTGAGGAAATCGTGGATTACGATGCTTCTTATCAGGGACAGGATATTCCGGTAGTAAAGTTACAGTCTGAATTTATCAATACACCTACAACGGTGGAAATCACAAAGACAGACATTACAAGCGGCGAGGAGCTTTCCGGTGCAACTCTTTCTGTGATTGACGCAGAGGGAAATGTGATTGACACATGGACATCTGTTGCAGGAGAGGCACACGTTATCAAGAGACTCCATGTAGGAGAGGTTTATACCCTTCGTGAAGAATTTGCTCCTTACGGATATTTGCAGGCAGAAGAAATCCAGTTTACCATTGCCGATACGGAGGAAGTCCAGACAGTAGTGATGGAGGACGAAGTGCCGACAGGAACCATTATCATCAATAAAGATGGTGAGTTCTTATGCGACATCAATCTGATCAGGGAACACTGGTATGACTTTATCTTTGACTACTTCAAGAAATCCCTTGCGGGCGTTACCTTTGAGGTCTACGCAGCAGAGGACATTGTAAGTCCTGACGGTCTTGATACCATTTATTATGAAAAGGACGAGCTTGTTGCAGAAATCGTGACTAACGATAAGGGAATTGCAAGCATTGATAACCTGCCATTAGGCAAGTATTACCTTGTGGAGACAAAGACCTTAGAGGGATTTGTTCTGAATGAGGAACCGATTGAGGCTGATTTATCCTATGTAGATCAGTACACAAAGGTTGTCTATGCAGGCATGGATATTACCAACGAGAGACAGAAAGTGCAGGTAACTGTCATTAAGACAGATGCTGAAACCGGAGATGAGCTTGAAGGGGCAGTATTCGGTCTGTATGCGGCAGAGGACATTGTAAATGCAGACGGTAAGGTTGTTGTTGCAAAGAATACCCTTGTAGAGAAGGCTGTTACCGGAAAAGACGGAAAGTGCGTATTTACAAGTGACCTTCCTCTTGGTCAGTATTATGTGAAGGAAATCGAAACGCCGAAGGGTTATGTGCTTGGCGAGGACATTTTTGAACTGGATGCTTCTTACCAGGGCGATGATGTGAAGGTTATTGAACTTGAGGCAGAATTTGAGAACTATCCTACAAAGCTGGAAATCTCCAAAACAGACATTACCGGAGAGTATGAGTTAAAGGATGCAACCCTTTCCATTATCGACAAGGACGGTAATGTTGTAGAGACATGGAAGTCTGACGGAAAGCCTCATGTTATAGACCGTATTCCGGTGGGTGAGTATATCCTCTGTGAAGAAGCTGCTCCTTATGGTTACAAGATTGCAAACGAAGTGAAGTTTACCGTGGAGAATACCAAAGAGCTTCAGCAGGTATCCATGAAGGATGAGCTTGTAAGCGGCAAAATCATCATTGAGAAAACCGATGCAGATACAGGAAAAGGCATTGCAGGTGTGAAATTTGAAATCCGTGACAAGGACGGAAATGTGATTGAAACACTTGTAACTGACAAGAACGGTCATGCTGAGTCAAAGGAACTTCCAATTGCAGTATTCAAGGATGGTAACTTTGTAGAGGATATTAAGTATTATGTTGTGGAAACAAAAGCGGCAGAGGGCTATATCCTTGACAGTACCCCGCACGAAGTCGTATTGCAGTATGACGATGATGCACCGGATGTTGTCGAGTACACTTTGAAATTAACAAACAAGCCGACAGAACCGAAGCTGCCACAGACCGGGGATAACATGAACCCGTGGTGGTTTACTGGAGTAGGATTAGTGACCATTGTTGCAGGGATAATGGTATTTAGAAAAAGAAAAAGTAAGGAGAAATAAAGTAAGTTGAGTCATAGTGGATTATATTCTTAGAGATGTAATCCACTATGAATTTGGGATATGAAAAGAAGGGATGATGTGATAAACTTGTAGTATAAATTTTAGCTATGTGGAGGTTGCATTATGGGAACTTCAGTGAGTTTAAAGAAGAAAGTTTATTTATGCTATTCTTATTCAAATAGTATGTATATAAATTCGTTATGTGAGAAAATAAATAAAGAAGGTTTTCAAACGATAACAGATGGAACTGAGCTCATGCCTGGAGAAATGATTTTGTCTGTCTCTGAAAGTATAAAAAAGTGTGACTATTTCGTACTTATAATTTCGGATGAGTTTGGGGAACACATGCGTGAAGAGTACCATACAGCATTAATTTATGGAATGGATGTCATGGTTTTTATAAAATCAGAGTTATATAGAGAAGAAGGGATAAATAACGAATTTAAAGATAGACTGGTTACACTATGGGATAATGAAACTGAACTGTCAATGAAAGTAATAGCAACAATGGAAGGGGTTCGATATAAATACCCAGTGAGAGGGTATCAGTTAGAAGCATTAGTTAAAGATTTGTTTAAATTTTATGGATGTGATACAAAAAAAACTGCATATACACAGGAATCAAATTATGATATTTATGCTGAAAAAAATGGAAAGAAGTTTTTTATTGAAGTAAAGGCGGTACGTTCCAAAATAATAAGTAAATCGTCCATTGCTAATACAACAGTAGTGGCTGATTTGATGTCACTAAAAGATGACGAGTATTTTGTACTTGTTACAGCCAATATGATTCCAGATTTGATAAAAGAATACATTAGGACAAAAGATAAATTTCTTGTGATTGATATAAGTGAATTATTATATCTGGTTCAAGATAATGAGGAATTAAAATACAGACTGCTTTCTCTAGTTGAATTTACAACGGAAGATATTGAATTAAAAGAGCCAGAAGAATTTCTTAGACTGCTTGATGTAGTTGAAGATGAAACTTTAGATTCTTTAATAGATGATAATGAGAAGATAAAACAACTGTTACAAGAAGTAAAGGATTGGGAACAAGATAAGAAAACAAGTACAGAGTATGAAAAGTTTTGTACAAAGGTTTTGAAGATTTTGTTTTCAAACGACTTAACATTATGGAGAGAGCAACAGAAATCAAATGACGACCTTTATAGACTTGATTTGATATGCAAAATAAAGGACGATGTGACAAGTGCTTTTTGGAAATTTATTGAAGAATACTTCAGGTCAAAATACATCATATTTGAATTTAAGAATTATAAAGATGTTATTACTCAAAAAGAGATATATACTACAGAGAAATATTTGTACGCAAAAGCTTTGAGATGTGTGGCGATTATAGTGTCGTGTAATGGCTCAGATGAGAACGCAAAGAAGGCAATAAAAGGAACTTTGAGAGAAAATGGAAAATTGATTTTAAATCTTTCAAATAGAGATTTAGTGAATATGTTAGAATATGAGCTTAATGGAAATTTAGCATCTGAATATTTATACAATGTTTTAGATGAAATGTTTATTGAACTTGAAAAATGATATATTCATCTTTAAGAATGGAGGTGATTCAATGAAAATCTTTGTTGATACAGGAGAGATGGATCAATCTGCACATTTTGGATGGCAGAACAAGGATGAAGCATTGTATGGTTTGCGGGAAGGTTATAAAAATAGTGCAGATGAGTTGGTAGAGATTGCTGTAAATAGTGGAGGAAATCCTAAGATACTCGATACCTTCATTTTTCCTATTTTGTTTTCGTACAGGCATTGTTTGGAAATCTCATTAAAGCATATATACATGAGGGCATGGGGAAATGTACCGTCAGGTGGACATAATTTATTGACTTTATGGGATATTATTAAGACTGAGATTATAGATAAAATGATATGCTCAAAAGAGTTCGTTGAGGAAGTAAAAGAATACAAGGAGCATTTTATTCAGTACAATTTGGATGGGATAGAATGTAACAAAATTCGTTCTATGATAAAGGAATTGCAGGAGGCAAATCAAAGAGATATCGAAATAAATCCTGCAAAAAAGCAGGTGGATCAAAATGCAGAAGTATGGAGATATTTAATATCTACAGATGAGAATTTGTTTTTTACTAGAGGTCATTCGATAGATTATTTGATTTTAAAAGAGAGAATTAGTTACATATATGGGGTGTTAGATTATATTTACCATATTGTAGATGAGTATTTGTCATCTTAAAGTTGCATAAGGTTTGACGATATATATAGTGCTATATTATTAAGTTTAATACAATGAAATCCATTAAGATTATAGACAAGGAAGGTGTATTTATGGCATTTAAAACACGAAAGAAAGAAGATTTTTCATATTCTTCACCGCAAGAAATGTATCAAGATAATAAATTAAAGAAAATTATGGGTCCTTTAGATTATCAAGCAGCTATGCTAAATTTGTATATTGAAAATGCGGATAAAAAGACGGTTGCATTAGAATTGCCAACAGGAAGTGGAAAAACATTAGTAGGATTATTGATTGGAGAATATAGACGAAGAAAGAATAAAGAAAAAGTATTGTTTTTGTGTCCAACAAATCAATTAGTGCATCAGGTTGTCGAGCAGGCAAATTTAAAATATGGGTTAAGAGCAATTGCTTTTTGTGGGAAACAGAAAGATTATCTGCCGAAGGATAAAAGCAGTTTTTTGATGGCAGAGGCTATAGGAGTTACGACATATAGTTCTTTTTTTGCATTGCATTCTTTTTTTGATGATGTGGATATTTTAATCATGGATGATGTGCATTCGTGTGAAGACTATATAATATCAAATTGGACTATTCAGATTGATAGTGGAAATACTGTATTTTTAGAAATAGCAGAATTGTTAAAACCTTTTATCAGTGAAACGGATTATAAATATTTGTTAGAAGATGAGTATATTCCAGAGGTGGCATCATGGTGCAATATGTTACCGATGCCTTTGATAATGGAAAAACTTGATGAGCTTCAGACAATTTTACAACAAGGATTAGAAGCAGGATCATCCAATTATTATGCATATTCAAGAATATCGGAGAATTTGCAAGAATGCAATATTTATATTGCAAATAGAAAACTTCTTATACGTCCTTGGATTGCACCAACTATGTCTTTTGAAGCTTTTGCAGGTGCAAAACAAAGAGTATTAATGTCTGCAACGTTAGGAAGAAGCGGTGAGTTAGAACGAATTACTGGTATAGAGAAAATATGTCGTTTGCCAATAGTAAACGATTGGGATAAAAAGGGATTGGGAAGAAAATTTTTTACTTTTCCGGATTTGTCTTTGGGAGAAGAGGAGCAAGGTAATGTAGTTATGGCACTTCAAAATTTATGTAAAAAAAGTGTTTTTCTTGTCCCAGATTCTCAATCTGCAGAGGCAATTAGACAGTTTTATGCAGAGCATATAGGAAGTACAAAAGTTTTTGAAGCAAAAGATATAGAAGAGTCAAAACAATTGTTTGTAGATGCACAGGAAGCAACTGTTATCTTAGCAAATCGTTTTGATGGCATAGATTTTTCTGATGATGAGAGTAGATTGCTATTTATTTGGAATCTTCCGAAAACAACAAATCTGCAAGAAAGATTTTTGATTACCAGAATGGGAGCTTCAAAATTATATGCAGAAAGAATACGGACAAGGATAATTCAGGCTGTAGGTAGATGCTCTAGAAATCCAAGTGATTATTCTATCGTTTGTGTAATTGGAGATACTATTCAAAATGATTTGACAAAACCGGAAAAGATTAAGCAATTTGCTCCAGAATTGAGAGCTGAAATTCAATTTGGACTAGAAAATTCAGTGGATTACTCAAGTGTGGATGATGTAATAGAACAGGCTAGAGATTTTTTGGAAAGAAATCAAGTATGGCAAGGAGCAGAAGAGTATATTGTTGATTTAAGAAATGGATATTGGAATGAAGAAAATAAAGTAGAAAAACAGATAAATGAAAAACTACAGGAATCAGCAATTCAGGAATTAAAATTTCAATATGCGTTATGGAAAAAGGATTATAAAACTGCGTTTGAACATGCTTGTAGTATTGTTGGAATTTTAAATGCACCAGCATTAATTGGATACAAATGCTTTTGGAATTATATGGCAGGTTGTATGGCATATTACTTATTTAAAAATGGGCAAGTGGATTACAAAACTGCAGGTATACAATATTTGTCGGATGCTTTAAAAGAAAACATTAGTATAAGATGGTTGTCGGGACTTCCAGAGAAATTGTTTTCCATTGAAAGTAGAACTGTTGAGGATGATGATTTGTTCTTTGAATGTATTGAACGGATAGAAAATATCTTTACATCAATACCAACGACACAAAAGTTAGAGAAAAGAATCAAGGGGATTTTAGATGATCTAAATTCACTTGATGGAAAAGTGTTTGAAAGAGGACACAAAGAATTGGGAAAATTGTTGGGATTTATTTCAGAAAATCCTAATAGTACTGGAGCACCTGATCCATATTGGATAATTAATGAAAATAATATTGTTGTCTCAGAAGATAAAATTTATGAGGAAAAAGGTCAGGTAAAAGGTGTTCCAATATCTGATGTTAGTGAAGCGGGAAGACACCAGGCATGGATTGTTGAGAATGAGAAAAGAATATCTAAAGGTGCTAATATTTATACTGTTCTAATTACCAATTCGACGAGCATTGATGAGGATGCCCGCATATATGCTGGTAATATATATTACGTGCATAGAGAAGAATATGTTTGTTGGGCTATTAAGGCACTTACAGTCATTCGAAGCGTGTGGCATATGTTTGTAGATGAAGGAGATATGGAATGGAGAGAATCCGTTCATCAACAATTTATAAAAGCTGGCATAACACCTAAAGATTATTTAGATTTTGTTCGTAGAAAAAATTTGAGAGACATATAATATAGTTTTACATAAGCCGAGGAGAGATCCCCGGCTTTTCTTTTGTCTAAAGAGGAAAGGAGCATAGAGGAATGATTATCATTCAGCGAGGGATTCCCCCTTAGCAAAACTTTATTAAAAACAGAATATAGTAGATGAATGAGCCGAGGAAAAATCCCCGGCTCTTTTGCTGCACAAAAGGAGGAAGATAGATTTTATGATGAACTATGAGATTTTCAAGGAAGTGGTCAAGGATTCATTCAAGGATTACTTGCCGGAACAGTATAAGGATATGGAACTGAGAGTTTGTTCAGTAAATAAAGTAAACCGCATGATGGATGGTATTAACCTGATTGGTGAATCAGAGGTAAAGAATGTTTCCCCTACCATCTATATCAATGATATGTACGATCACTACAAGGCTTGTAATGATTTGAAAAAGGCAATTCAGGCAGGGGCTGACTGTATGGTTAATGCTTTCAAAATGTGTCCGGAAGCACCGAGAATTGACTTTGCGGAAGCAAAGGATAATATCGTGTTCCAGCTCATCAACACGGAGCAGAATAAGGAAATGCTTGCAGGCATACCCCACCGTGATTTTCAGGATTTATCCATTATCTACCGCTGGGTAATAAAAATGGATGACGATGGGATTCAGAGCACTTTGATTAAAAACAGTCTGGCAGAGCAGCTTGGAGTAAATGAGGAGCAGCTATTTAAGATGGCTGCGGAGAATACAAAAAGGATTTTCCCGCCACGCATAAGATCCATGAATGAGGTCATCTGTGAGATGTTTATGAAAGACGGAATGCCGCAGGAGATAGCAGAGATGATGATTGGTGAGATGCCCGCTGATAAGTCAATGTGGGTGATTTCCAATGACAGGGGAGTAAACGGTGCAGTTTCCATGTTGTATGAGGATAAGCTTCATACACTTGCAACAGAAATGGAAAGTGACCTTTATATTCTCCCCTCGTCTGTGCATGAGGTCATCGCTGTATCTACTTCAATGGGTGATCCGAATGAGCTGGCGGAAATGGTAGCGGAAATCAACATGGATCAGGTTGCATTGGAAGAAAGACTGTCCAATCAGGTGTACCACTATGATAAAGATTTAAGAAAATTAAGTCTTGCCACAGACACACCGAACAGGAGACTTGACGGCATTGTTGCAGAGCCGCCTATGGTGTATGAGGCAAAACAGTCCAGATAGGAGGACTTATGGGAACAGAAGTAAAAGAGGTCACGGTGGAGGAGCTTGTGGGACTCATTCAGTCACAGCAGGGAGAGTTTATCATCCATGTAGAGCCGGGAGAGGAGGATGCAGATGGAGAAGCAGGAACCGTTTCAGCTTGATGTAGTTTCCATCCGGCTTGTAAAAAATGCTCCCCTGTTTTCAGACCGGAAAATCACAGGTCCCAAAGATGCAGTTTCCCTGGTGGGGGAAATGCTGTGTGAAATGGACAGGGAAGTGGTGTGTGTCATTAACCTGAAATCTGACGGAACCCCTATCAACTGCAACTTTGCCAGTATGGGAGCCATCAATCAGGCAGTAGCAGAACCGAGGGAGTTATTCAAAAGTGCAATCCTTTCCAACGCTGCAAAAATGATACTGGTTCACAATCATCCCAGCGGCAGGCTGGAGCCTTCCAAGGAAGATACGATTATGACAGACCGTATCTTAAAGCTGTCCTGCCTTTTGGGAATACCGCTCGATGATCATGTAATTGTGGGAGGGGATAACAGCAGATATTTCAGCTTCCGGGAAAAAGAAATCATGACCATGCCCAAAATATCCTTAACGCAGGACTATCATTACCTTGAGTTTGAAGAAAGGGCATTGGTGGCAGAGCCGGGAAGGAGCAGATAGCATGGAGGAACGGAACAGCTTTACCAAAGAGGAACTTGCCATTGCAAAAAGTGTGGATTTGACAGCGGTTGCAGCCGGTCTTGGATATACGGTAAAAAGAGTAGGCAACTACCATACCATAAAGGAAATGGATTCTGTCCGCATTTACAACCGCAGGAGCTGGTTTCGGTGGTCGAGGGAATATGACAGGGGAGAAAACGGAGGATCGCAGATAGATTTCCTTCGTGTCTTTGCAGGAATGGAAGTCAAGGAAGCGGTGTTCTGGCTGCTTGACTTTGCAGGTTATCAGAGAAGTGCGGACTGGAAACCGTCCCCTATTGTTGTAGAGAAAAAAGAGGTGGAGAGAAAGCCTTTTGTACTTCCGCCTTCTGCACCGGACAACCGTTATCTGTACCGTTACCTGATGGATGAAAGAAAACTCTCAAAAGAGGTCATAGATTACTTTGTGAGTAATGGCTTAATTTATGAGGAAAGGAGCCACCATAACATTGTCTTTAGGGGCAATGACAAAAACGGTGTAACCCGGTTTGCAAGTATGCGTGGCGTGTTTGACAGGGACGGAAAAGGCTTCAAGTGTGATGTGACAGGAAACGACAAGAATTTTGGCGTCAATGTATGGAATGAGGAAAGCTCAGAGCTTGAGGTATTTGAGGGAGCAATCGATCTGATGAGCTATGCGGATATTTACAGTGATTACCACAGCAATAAGCTCGCACTTGGGATGCTTTCTGATGCCCCGTTAGAAACTTTCTTAAAGGAACACCCGCAGATACAGAGCATTAAGTTCTGCCTTGACAATGACGAACCGGGCAGAAAAGCCACAGATACGCTCATGGAAAAGTATTATGGGCTTGGATATGATGTGGAGGACTGTCCGCCGCCAAAGGCTTACAAGGATTACAACAAATGGCTTAAAGAGGCAAGGAAAGAAATGGTTTTAACAGGGCGGGAAAAGGAAATGGCACGATGACAGTCAACTGAAAAAGTCAACTGAAATAGAAAAAGTGAACTGAAAAAATCGACTCGGAATGGAAAAGTCAACTGAAAAAGTGAGTTGACCTTTTTTGTGAAATGGTCTGGAGAAAGCTGCCTGTCAGAGAAGTCAACTGAAAAAGTAGACTCAAAACGGGAAAGTCAACTGAAAAAATAAACTTATTCTGTAAAAGTTAACTGAAAAAATAAGTTGACTATCCATATTCAGCGGGGTTTTAGGGGCAGCCCCCTAACCAGAGGCACTTGTATTACAAAGTGCGTATCTGGCAAATTCCCCCAGGGAATTTGAGGCGGGCGGGAATTTAGGGAAAAATCAGAGGACAGTTAAAAGGAGGTGGTCGGATTGGATGTAATTGATGTGAACAAAGGGAGCCTTCAGGAAGTGGAAATAAAAGGTCATGAGGAACCGAAGCCTTTCGCTTCCGGTGCAGAGCTTGTCCGGTTCATGGATGAGAATGATATGCTTTTCCACATGACAGAAAAGGAAGCGGATGTGCTGCTCGGCTATCTTGGCGGGCATGAGTTCCTGCTTGGCGAGAAGGACGGAAAGCTGTATCGTGGAGATTTAGCCTATGAACAGGGAAAGGTGCGGTGGCTTAATGATACCATTGATGATGCGATAGATGTGGTCTGTGAGTGGAATTATGAAATGGTGCAGACTGCACAGGCGCAGGTGGAGAACCCGGATGATTTCATTGATTTTGTGAATAAGCAAAACAAGCTGGAGTCTTTGAGAGCTGATGAACGGTTACTCGATGCCATGTTTGACCGAACGAAATACGGAAAAGAACTGGTGCAGCTTGCAGAAAAAATGGCAGATGATTTTATCCGTGATATGCAGTCAAAGGGCGGCATTGATGCTGCAATCAAAAAAATGACGGAGGCTGTAAAGGAAGGGAAAGACCTGTTGCCGGATGTTTCCCCGGCATTAAAGGCAACGACAGGAAGGGCGAGGTAAATGGCTGGAGAGAAAAAGACGGTAGTAAAGCCTTTCCGCATGACGGAAAAGGAAGCAGAAAAGCTAAAGTCAGACGCTATGCAGCGTGGCATGAAGGAGTCGGAGTATATCCGGCTTTTAATGTCACAGAAGCCCAACGACTATCCTGAAATCCGTATCCTTCTGCGTGACCTGATTAATGAGGTCAATGCAATCGGAAACAATATCAACCAGATTACAAGGAACCATAATTCAAAGCTGTACCGCAAGGAGGACAGGGAGCTTCTGTCAGCCTATATGAAAAAGCTGAATTTGCTGGTAAAAGAGGTGGTGGATACACTTGGCAATCAGTAAGATACTTTATATCGGTGACTGTGGTTCCGGTTATGCAGGAAAGCATTTAAAGCAGGCTCTTGATTATATTGTGGAAGATTACAAGACAGGAGAAGGCAGGTGGGTATCTTCCCTGAACTGTCAGCCGGATAGTGCCTACGAACAGATGCGGCAGACGAAGGTGCAGTTTGACAAGACGGATAAAAGGCAGGGGTATCATCTGATTATCTCCTTTGCGGAGGGTGAGGTGGATGCCGAAACAGCCTTTGAGGTCATCGGGAAATTTGCAAAGGAATATCTCGGTGCAGATTATGAGGCGGTGTATTCCGTCCATGACAATACTGACCATGTTCACGGGCATATCATTTTTAACAGCGTGAGTTTCCAGACAGGGATCAAGTACCGCTATGAAAAAGGGGACTGGGCGAAAAAGATTCAGCCCATTACCAACCGTCTGTGCGAGGAATACGGACTGTCCACCATTGAAATCTCCGAGGATCGTGTCAGACCGTCCGAGAATTACAAGGAGTGGAACGACTTTCGGGATGAAAAATTTGTGTGGGCAGACATGATTAAGAGAGATATAGATGCCTGTATCATGCGGGCGGCAACCTATGAGTCATTCTTGGAAATGCTCTCCGGTATGGGCTATGAAATCAAGAACGCCTACCGGAGCGAGGGAAAGTATCTTGCCATTAAGTCGATGGGGCTGACAAGGTTCAGACGGTGTAAAAGTCTTGGAGAGGACTATACCGAGGAACGTATCCGGGAGCGGATTGAAACCGAGAACCTCTCCACTTACCGCAGTATGACAAAGGAACAGGAACCCAAAATCATGCGGTGCCGGGTGAAGTGGTATAAAAGGGCAAAGCTGTCCGGAGTACAGAAGCGTTATTTTGCAAGGCTGTACCGACTGGGACTGATGAAAAAACGTCCATACAGTCAGGCATGGAAATACCGGGATGAGCTTCGGAAGATGCAGAAGCTCCAGGAAGATTATCTTTTCCTTGTCCGGCATGATATTCAGACAGCGGCGGGAGTTGCTGCCATTGCAGAGAGTATGACAGATAAAAAGAAAGATATGTCAAGGGAAAAGAGCCGTATCTTTAAGGAACGGGCGAAAATGAAGCCTCTGTTTGATATGGTGTCGGAATTGAATGAGCTTGAAGAACTGGAACACTGTTTCCAGAGAGGCGAGGAGCTTTTTGCCCCGGAGCATGAGAGATACGAAAAAATATCGGAAAAGCTGAAAGCACAGGGATACACTGTGGAGCAGGTGGAGGAATTTAAGCAGCATTATAAAAATGAGATTGCAAGGGTGAGGGATAAAGAGAAAGCAGTTTCCAAAGAGGAACGGATTGCAAAGCGTATTCTGGCAGAGCTTATGAAACCGGATACCGGAAAGGCATTAGAGGAAACCAGAGAGAAAGAAGAAAACAGAAAAGTGGAGAAAAGCAGACAGCCTGTATTGTAGGGCTGTATTTTTTTACCCATTGGAAGGAGGAAGCAGATGCAGGAAAGAGAAAAAGTAAGCAGCATTGACATCAAAGCCCATTTGAATAACCTGCGTAAAAATCCTAAGTTTACGGAGGAAATGCTAAAGCTGGTGGAGTCCGATCTGCAATATGGTCTTACCATTGCGGAGACGGAAACCTATACGTCAAAGAGGCTTGACTATGCACAGATGAAGGTGCATTCTGCCTGCCTTAGAAACGGATATCTGGAAAATGTTAGGGAATGTATCACAAAAGAAGGGCTGACCGGGGAGCAGATGGCAGTTGCCCTTGAGTTCTATGAAAAGGGTGTTCCCATTGAAACGGTGGTAGAAATTACAGAAAACAGCTCACAGACAGCGTTTGTGATGAAAAAGCTGTTTAGGAACGTGATGGAAAAGTTGCAGGAAGCCGGGAAAGCAGCAAAAGAGCAGGGCGGCTATGCCGAGGAGCTGTTAGAGCAGATTAAGGCGGTTGTGGAAAAGATAGAGTTTCAGGAGAAACGCTATGATGCCTTGAATGAAAAGATTCAGGAACTGAAAACTGCCGGACAGGATACAAAGATACAGAATAACCTGCTGGCACAGCTTTCGGAAAAGGATGGGCTTTTAGAGAAGCAGCAGAATGAGTTAAATGATGCGAGGGCTACGATTGCAAGGCTCAGAAATGAAATGGACAGTATGAAGAAGGAGAGAAAAGCATTGGAAAAACATACAGAAGAACTGGAAAAAGAGGCGGCAGGAAGAAGCATCATGACAGAGGCAGAGCCGGAAAAAGCGATGGAGCCTGCAAAGGATATGGCACAGCAGGCGGCAGGAATGCAGGAAGCTCCTCTTTATCCGCAGATACCGGGGGCAGGCTACAATGTGGCAGTTGTGAATGAAAAGGGACAGATTGTGTCGGTGGTTCCGGTGGAACGCATGGAGCGTAAAAAGGACAACCGTACCGTGACAAGCCTTTTCTCAAGGCTTGCCTTTAAGAAGAAAATCGACATTGTAAAGCTGGTTGCGGAGCATGACCTTGAACCGAAGCAGCTTGTGCAGATCAGAAGCGGCATTGAAAAGGGATTGTCAGAGGAACAGCTTTTAGTGCTGATTAATAACCAGATTCCGGCGGAGCAGATGGAGGAGATTATCAACATCGCAGTATATGAAAACAGACAGAAGCAGGAGGGGTAGCTGATGGAACTTTTGATAGTGTCACAGACCTTAGAGCAGATGGAGCAGGGGAAGGCTGCCATAACAGAGGCAGATAAGGAATTTGTCGTACAGTTTGCCTTTGCTACCGGAGATAAGGAACTGACAGGCAAGCTGATTGATGAACTGACTGCCAAGGAAGCGGACAAAGAAGCGGTATACCGCAAGTATGAAACGCTGACAGGCTTTCAGCCGGAATGGATCAAAAAGATAGAGCATCTTCTGATTGCGTTAGAGATGTACCGCATTCAGGAGGAAAAGGCAATCAACACCATATCGGAGCTTTTGGCGGTCAATGGAGTGAGTCTTACAGCGGACGAAATCAGGGAGCTTTCTGTGGATAAGGTGAAGGAACAGCTTGGAAAAAAGGAAGCAATGATAAGATAGGAGGGCATGTATGTCAGAAGAAATACAACAGGCGGTGCAGATTATCCGTGTGGCTTATGACGGGATTGAGATTGCCATGAAGGTCGGAAGCGGCACCGTAGAACAGATGAAAAAGGCGGTGGACTTTCTGATTGCCATATTAGACCATGAAAAGACGATGGGAAAGACCGACATGCGGAAGCTCTTGTTAAAGGGCGGCGATCTTCAGGTGCTGCAGTTTGCCACGGAGGATATGAAGCAGGTGGAAAAGATGGCAAAGAAGTATGGAATCCTTTACTCGGTTCTGCCGGACATCAATAAAAAGGACGGAATGAGTGAGATTATCTTCCATACTGAGGCGGTGCCGAGAGTAAACATGATGATACAGAAGTTAAAGTCCGGCAGGATAGCCACCTTTGATGATTACCTGAAAAACAGTGATGAAAAGGAACTGGAAAAGGTCATGTCTTTTCTAAAAGGGCAGAAAAAGGGAAACGATAACCTCCACACGGCGGAAGCTGCAAAAGCCGGGGAAGCCTTAGAGGGGCTGATGGAAAAGGTCGGTCTGTATGCAATGGAGAAAAAGACCGTCAGTGTGGAGGACATTAAGGAAAATTTCAGTCTTGAGAAAGAACAGGCACAGCAGGTGGTCGGTCAGCTTGAGAGAATCGGTGTGCTTGCCAAAGAGGATAACGGACAGCACAAGGTCATCATGGATAAGGATGCCTTTCTTAACCGTATCCGAAGCTATAAGGAGCTGGCACAGCGTATGCAGACCATAGCAGCCACACAGAGTAAAAACCTTGTGGATATTACCATTACAAAGAAACTGGTTCTGGAGGAGAATGACCATGCGGTAAAAACCAGAATACCGGGAATGTATGGAGAGAATGCGAGGTATCTGTGGATCAACAAGGAAAATGCAATGGAAATCCACGATGGCAAGACCATTCTGACATTCCTTGACAGTGATAAGGAATACAAGCTGTACTCTGAGGATAACAGAGTAATGGGAACCATGAAGGGCAGGGATCTGTATGAAGGTCACTATGACAGCGTGGCGGCAGAGGTCAGAAAGCGTTATCAGGAAGCACAGAGAAAAGCGGCTGCCATGAACAGGGGAAAGAAAGCTCCTGCTTCGAAAAAGAGGTAGCTGCCTATGGTTCCTAAAAAGAAAAAAGTGTCCCTTTGGTTCATCATTCTTGGTGCCATACTTTCCGGTTATGCGGGGTATCTGCTGAACGGGGCATGGGAGCCGGGAGGGGATATCAACACCTTCCTTTCCTCTTTTAACCGTGTGTGCGCAGCACCATTTGCAAATTATTATAATGAGAGAACAGTAAAAGCGGTGGTAATAGCCTTAGTGGTATATGCCACCGCTCTGCTTATGTATGTTACCAGCCAGAGAAATTTCATGCCCGGCAAGGAATTTGGTACGGCGAGGTTTGAGTCCCCGAAGTTTGCCAATAAAATCCTCATGGATAAGGATGAGAATTTCAACCGAATCCTGAGCCAGAATGTGAAGATGTCGCTGGATTTCAGAAGGCTGAAATTAAATGGCAACATATTAATCTGCGGAGGCTCCGGAGCGGGAAAGACCTTCTACGAAGTCAAGCCGAATCTGATGCAGATGCCCCATAACTGCTCCTTTATCTGTACCGATCCAAAAGGGGAGATATTAAGAAGCTGCGGGGAAATGTTAAAGAACAACGGTTATAACGTGAAGGTCATTAACCTTTTGGAAATGGATAAATCAGACTGTTACAATCCTTTCTCTTATCTGAGAGAGGAAACAGATATAGTAAAGCTCATTACCAACCTGATTTCCAACACCACGCCAAAGGGTGCGACACCTTCCGATCCATTTTGGGAGAAAGCCGAGGGGCTGTTCTTACAGTCAATCTTCTATTATGTGTGGCTGGAGGAACCGCCTGCAAGGAGAAACTTTGAGACCGTGTTACAGCTTCTTGGTGAAGCGGAGGTAACAGAGCAGAACAAGCCTTCCAAGCTGGACATCCGTATGAAGTTTCTGGAGGAAACCTCGCCGCTTGGGGCAGCACATCCGGCGGTGAAACAGTACAACAAATGTATGAGGGGTGCAGGTGATACCGTCCGTTCCATCATCATTTCCGCAAACTCAAGACTTGCTTTTCTGGAAAACAAACAGGTACTCCGTATGCTGTCAAAGGATGATTTAAAACTTGCGGAGCTGGGTATCGGTGTGAACGGGGACGGTGAAACAAAGACAGCTCTTTTCTGTGTCATTCCGGATTCTGACAAGTCCTACAACTTTATCATAGGAATGCTCTATACACAGATCTTTCAGGAGCTGTACTATCAGGCTGACTTTAACTGCGGCGGCAGACTGCCGATTCATGTGACATTTATGCTGGACGAATTTGCCAATGTCGCATTGCCGGATGACTACTGTTCCCTGCTTTCCACCATGCGAAGCAGGGAGATTTCCAGTATCATCATTATCCAGAACTTTGCACAGCTTAAAGCATTGTTCAAGGATACTTGGGAAACGATCCCCGGCAACTGCGATACGTTTATCTATCTTGGCGGTAATGAACAGAGTACCCATAAGTATGTGTCGGAGCTTCTTGGAAAAGGAACGATTGACAAGAAATCCAGCGGAGAAACCAAAGGCAGGCAGGGCAGCTCCAGCCGGAACTATGATGTACTTGGAAGGGAACTGTTTACCCCGGATGAGGTAAGAAAGCTGGATAACAAGAAATGCCTCATCTTTATCCGTGGATTCGATCCGATTATGGATAACAAGTATATTCCGTTTGCACACCCTGCTTTTTCACAGACCGCAGACGGAAAAGGTAAGCCTTATGTCCATGTCCCTTACAGTCAGGGAAGTGTCAAAGAACAGCCATACAGGATACTGTCACCCAAAGCATTAGCCTATTATGAGGGCTTGAAGGAAAAGGGGGAAAATGTCTACATTGACTCTCTGACCTATGAGGAGTTTGGTGTGCTGACAGAGCTTGATATGCGAAAGCGGTTTTTGAGCCTTGATGAAAAGGAGCAGAGGGAGAAGCTTAACAAAGAGCAGGAAAATGAATTACAGTATGCACCGGAGGAGGAAGATACTAAAGAAACCGGAGAGGAAGCAAAGCCTACCGGTTCCGGTGGGGCAGGCACATCCAAACGCAAGATTGCCGGAGAAGATACCATTATGAACCGTATGGCTCAGTGGCAGTATTCCAAAGAGCAGAAAGAGGAGCTTCATAAGATGCTGGCTCTTGGTATGACAAAGAAAGAAATCCTTGCGGTATTCTATCCGGAAACGGATGTAGCAAAAATGAGGGAAATCAGACGCACCTACCGGGCAGTCAAAAACAGACAGGGATAAATTTTTCAGGCTGGAAACAGTCTGATTTTTTTATGCCTGAAAGGGGGGGGTTAGGCACAAACGCACCGGGGAAAGCCCGGTTTACCATTGCTGCGGGAATATCCCGTGTTCATAGATAACAGAAATTAAACAAAGAAAAGGAGAACAGATCTTATGCGTAAAAATGAAGCAGTTACAACCAATCAGAAGGAAACAAAAGGATTGTCCAGATTAAAGAGAACAGCCGCCGCTGTCTGCGGTGCCGGTTATATGGTGTTAAATGCCATGCCCATGACAGTTTTTGCGGCAGGCGGTGATACCAGTGCCATTACACAGCCTCTTGATAACTTAAAAACTCTTGTCATTGCCATTATCGGTGCAGTGGGTGTCATCATCCTTGCCAAGAATGTCATGGAGTTTGCACAGGCATACCAGCAGCAGGATTCTTCCACAATGAACTCAGCCCTAAAGGGTATCGTTGCCGGAGTCATGATGGCAGGTATTTCCACAGTTCTTACCTTCCTTGGATTTTAAGAAGCATGAAGTCTTTATCACGGAGGGCGGCAGAAACTGTCCGTCCTCTCATGGAAGGAAAGAGGTGAACGATAAGTGGATATTTTCAAGCTAGGGGATAAGATACTTGCACTTCTGGAGATGGTATTCGGCTTCTGGAATAATCAGGTCAGCCTTGTATTCTCCATGTTAGGTCAGTCCCCGGTAAATTTTAAAGGAGGCGGTCCGTGGCAGGTTGTGGAGAGCATTGAACCGATATTTGTCGGCGTTGGTTCTTCCCTTGTGGTTTTGTTCTTTGTTATCGGGTTCTGCTCGGAGAGTGTGGATGTCAGAGAGGAGATGCGTTTTGAAGTCATCCTGCGTATGCTGATCCGTCTTGGTCTTGCCGAGTGGTTTGTGGCAAACAATGTCACGATAATGAAAGCATTTTTTACAACGATAGGAAACCTTGTCAATGCCCTGTCAGCGGGGCAGTACACGACACTTACCATTGACAGCACCCAGGCAGACATTATTAAGAATTTAGGGTTCGGAGAGAGTCTGATTATGCTGATACTGGCAGCACTTCTCAGTATCATCATCATCATCTGCGGTTTCTTTATGATATACACCGTATATTTCCGCTTTCTGAAACTGATGATTATTGTGCCTATCGGCTCCATTGCATTTTCCACAATGGCGGGAAACAGGAATGTGGCTCACACGGCAAGTTCTTATGCAAAGAAGTTCCTGTCGGTGGTGTTTGAGGCGGTCACGATGGCACTTGCCATTATTATCTGCAATGCCTTTATCAATGCAGGTTTACCTTCATTTACCGGAAACTATGCGGATTGGGCGCAAACCCTAATTTATCTGTGTGAGATGACCTTTACCATAGCACTTACGGTAGGAAGCGTAAAAGGAGCGCAGTCACTCACCAGCAAGGCACTTGGACTATAAGGAGGAAAAGTAGATGCAGAAAGAAACACTTGAAACACAAAACAGCCTGATTTATCACTCTGAGTATGGAGGGGATTCGGAAATTCAGCTTGAAGTCCAGCAGTATGCGAACAATGGCAGAATTGCAATCTCCATGTTAACCAATGAGGAGGGATACCCGGAACATTACGGAAGTCTGACCGTAAACATTGATGCACCGGCACCGGCTTACTGTGGATATCTGGATACCAACAATCTTTCCAATGCGGAAAAGTTTGTGACGGAGAATGGTTTGGGTGAATTTACGGGGCTTACAGGCAGAAGCGGTTTTTGTGTATTTCCCCTTTATCTGTTCAATGCTGAGAAGCTTAGGGAGTTATGTCCTGAACAGACGGCAGCTTATGAGCATAGCATCGGGATGGATGCAAAAAAGCCGGAAAAAGAAAAAAGCAGATAGGAGGTAGAAACAATGGTAATCGAGATTAACAAGGACATTGACCGCTACAAGGAGTCGGTGGTCATGGGACTTACCGCAAAGCAGCTTATCTTTTCCGTGGCTTCGGTGGTGGCGGGAGGAAGCATTGTACTTCTTCTGTACCGCTATATCGGATTAACGCCCAGCGTATATGTGGCAATCCCGGTGGTGGCACCGATTGCACTTGGAGGGTTTTACAGCTTTAACGGTATGAGCTTTTATGAAGTCATGGGAAGAAAGATGCGTATGCTCTTTGCAAATCATCCACTGACCTATGTTTCAACGGAAGGTGAGGCAGTTATAAAAGAGTGCCAGCAGGAAGAAGCAGCAAAGACTGTGGCAGAGAAAAAGAAAAAGGGAGGTAAAGCTCCCCAGACAAAAGGAAATCAGGAGGAATTTGAAGCTATGAAGAAAAAAACAAAGAAAATGATGCTTGGTCTTGTGGCAGCACTTGTAGCTGCTGTTATCGGTGCGGTGATTTACAAGGCAAAACACTAAGAAGTAACAGAAGGTAAGTAACTACCGACCTTTCACGGTTGGACAGTTCTGGTTTTAGCGGCCGGAATTGTCCGGCTGCGGAAAGAGAGATCAAATTGGGTTTATTTACAGACGGATTTAAGGAACTGAAAAAAGCAAGCGAACCGCTTTATAAGACTCCGAAATCCATACAGGAAACGATTGAGATTATGAAGGTGGCAGAGAACGGTATCTTTGAGGTGGCAAAGAACCGTTTTTCCAAGTGCTACCGTTTTCAGGATATTAACTATACAACAACCAACGAAGTCGAGCAGATTGACATTTTTGAGCGTTACTGCAAGTTCTTAAATTCCCTCGATGTGAGTTTCAAGATCACAATTAACAACAAGAATAAGGACATGGAGCAGGTCAGGGACTATGTATTCTTGCAGGAAAAAGAGGACGGGTTTAACGGCTTCCGTAAAATCTACAATGACATCATGGAGAAGAAAATCCATGAGGGCAGACAGGGGATTGAACAGGAGCGTTATTTAACCATTACCATTGAACGCAAGAACTTTGAGGAGGCAAAGGCACAGTTTGCAACTATCGAAGCCTCCATTCACAAGGCGTTCAATGAACTTGGTGCGGAGATTGTTCCGCTTTCCGGCAACGAGAGAATCAAGGTGTTATATGACTACTATCACCTTGGAGATGAGGGGAGCTTTGACTTTGACATCAGGGAAGCCAAAAAAGTGGGGGCAGATTTCCGCAACGATTTGTGTAACGGTATGATACAGTTCTACCCGGATTACTTCAAGGACGAGAAGAAATATTGCAGGGCATTATTTATCAAAAAATACCCTTCCAGTCTTTCAGACCGTTTCTTAAATGAAATCACTTCCCTTCCGGTTCATTCCATTACCAGCATTGATGTTGTACCGATTCCGAAGGACATGACAACAAAAATTCTTCAGAAGAAATACCTCGGTATTGAGTCGGATATTATCAAGCAGCAGAGGGTAAGAAACAAGAACAATGATTTTTCTTCCGAAATCTCCTATAACAAGCGAATTGAGAAAAAAGAGATTGAGGAAATCATGGATGATGTGCGTGAGAATGACCAGTGCCTTTACTATGTGGCAGCCACAATTATTCTCATGGCAGACTCGAAGGAAGAATTGGACAGCATGACCGAAACGGTGGAAACCATCGGCAAGCGAAATTCCGTTACCATTGAGGAACATTATCTGAAACAGAGAGAGGCATTAAATACAGCACTTCCTATCGGTGTCAGACAGGTGGAAACCATGCGTACCATGCTGACACAGAGCCTTGCTGTTTTGATGCCTTTTAACGTGCAGGAATTAAATGATGGAAGCGGGTGCTATTACGGCATCAATCAGGTATCGAAGAATATAAATATTGGAAACCGCAAAAAGCTCATCAATGGAAACGGATTCGTGTTCGGTGTTCCGGGTTCCGGTAAGTCCTTCTTCTGCAAGATGGAAATGGGAAATGTCTTTTTGGGAACGGATGACGAGATTATCGTTATCGATCCGATGAACGAGTATTTTGACATTGCCCATACCTACGGAGGAACGGTAGTCAATATGTCTACCTACACGGACAACTATGTGAATCCTCTGGATATGGATGTCTGGAGTCTTGATTTGAACGATAGCAAGGGCATGATCCGTGAGAAGGGAGAGTTTATGCTTGGTCTTTGCGAGCAGTGTATGGGTGAGAGCCTTAACTCCCGCCAGAAGTCCATTATTGACCGATGCGTGAGAAAGCTCTATATCGACATTGCCAGAAGCAGGGAGAAGTATGTGCCTGTCATGTCAGACTTTTATGAGATTTTAATGAACCAGCCAGAGGAGGAGGCAAAGGACATTGCACTTTCCTTAGAGCTTTTTGTCAATGGTTCTTTGAACATCTTTAATCATCAAACGAACGTTGACGTTGATAACCGTTTCACCGTTTACGGTATCCGTGACTTGGGTACGGAGCTTAGTCCTATCACAATGCTCGTTATGATGGAGAGTATCCAGAACCGTATCATTGCAAACGGAAAGCGTGGCGTGGCAACATGGCTGTATATTGATGAGTTCCATGTACTTCTCAATTCGGAGTATTCTGCGAAATATTTGCAGCAGCTCTGGAAAAAGGTTAGAAAGCAGGGCGGTCTTTGTACTGGCATCACGCAGAATGTCGTGGATCTTTTGCAGAACTACACAGCGACAACCATGCTTGCAAACTCCGAGTTTGTTGCCCTGTTAAAGCAGGCAAATACGGACAGCTCCAAAATGGCAGAGGTTATTGGTGTATCAGAAGCACAGCTCCGCTTCGTAACCAATACCCAGAGTGGTATGGGACTGATGAAATGCGGAAATGTGGTAATTCCTTTTGACAACCAGATTGAAAAAGGAACAGACCTTTACAACCTCTACAACACAAATATTCATGAAAAAATTGCCTTAGAGAAAAGCAAAAATGCGGTTGACATTGGCTGATTCTCATGTTAGATTATAGGTAATGAAAAGCTTAAGTGCTTTTGCGGCGATAGAGAGGAGCTACCCGTCCCGGCTTTGCGGGCGATACAAATACAAAGTTAGCCTCTGCCTATGGAATTATCATAGGACTGCTCCCAGAATTGCAATTCAAAAAAGAAAAGTTAAGCCTGAGCCTAACAGCCCAGGCATTTTTCTTTTATGGAAACTGGACGATTCCATTTCCAACGATGAGGATAAGGATGGTTTTATGAAAGATACCCGCTTGTTGAAAATATTTAATGATACCAAAGATGTACTGTGCAAATATGATTATTATATTCATACTGCAAAACGAATACTGCATCTGACAAATACGGAACTGAAAATACCGCATTTGATGGGGCTTCAATATGTTGGCAGACCGAATCAGTATGCCGGGGATTTTGGTGTATATGCAGTAAAGAAGGGCAGAATTACACTGGAGTCATTAGAAAAGCTCGTTAAGAAGTATTATAAAACAAAAGAAAAGCAGGATAGAATGTTAAAGCTGATACATTTGAAACTGGATTATCTTTACCTTTTACCGGAAATGATCTGCTCTTATTCAAAGTTGTATCTTTTTGATATTAACCATAATCCTGATTCGGAATTTGACAGCGACTATCTTTTAATTCACAGAATGGAAGATAAGGTACTCCATCTGGGGATAGTCAAAGCACAGGGGAAAGAAAAGGGATTGTGCCATTGTAATTCTTTTATTACAACGTATGTTGCAGAAAGAGATTATGATATTCTGTATCGTGATCTGTCACATTCCTATGAAATTACTAAAATTGTCCGTGAGGATAAGATAACAAAACAGGCAGAGGTTATTTACCAGAGTGAACAGGCATCTCTTAGAGAAAAATCAGGTATCGAAAAAATGCTGTATGCAGTTGGAATAGAACCGGAAGAAAAGCTGGTAAGATATATTATGAAGCTGAATGTAAAATTTGGAGAATATCATACGCTGGATATGCTTTCGGATACAGAACAGCTTATGAAGAAATGCCGTGACAAACGGGATGAGGCTCTGGTAAAGGATTTTATCAGTTTGTGGAGGAAATGTACAGATGGCATATAAACAGGAGCTTTGGGATGAGGCAAAAAGGAAATGTCGGCTCGGAGAAGAAGAAATCCGCATGGCAAAGGAAATGGGGCTTAACCCCCAAAGCCTGATAAGGAATATCCCAAATAAAAAGGAAATGTGGAAGGCTCCGGTAAAAGACTGGATTCATGATATGTACGAAAAAAGGCAGAGAAAATCGGAGCAGAAAGCAAAGCGGAAAAGAGAGAATAAACAGTAAATCACAGCATCTAAGCCATTGGTTTAGGTGCTATTTTTTTGCTCTTTTTCAGGAAGAAGGTGAGGAAAATTGAACATCAAAAAGGTGGATGACAAGCCGATGGTCATTCATACCAAAGAAAAGACAAAGCTTCATGTAAAGACTGCCCCGGAGACAAAAATCAAGGCGGGAAATGTCCTGACCGTAGAGAGGACTCCGAAGTTTGCCGGGGCAGAGAGGGAAGCAAAGGCAGACAACATGGATAAAAGAATGTCTGCATTAAAGGTAAAGTTTGCCACAAAGGACAGTAATGGAAAAGCGGATGCAGAAAAGCGTCTTTCCGATAAAAGAGGTCAGTCGGCTCAATCTTCCAGTGTAAAAAGTAAGTCCGTAAAAGAGGACATCAAAAAATCCATGCAGAAGGAAAAAAGCAAATATGCACAGTTTGAGAAATCAAAGCAGGATAGGGAAAAAGCCATTGGAAGGAAAAATGGCAGTACAGTAAGCACGCTTGCTTCGGTAGGTGCAAAGACTTCCTTAGACCAGATGGAGGGTGGCAGTGAGGTTTATGAGTCCTATATGGTTGCAAGAAACTTATCCCGTCCGGTGGAAAGTGCCACAGATGCAGGCAGGAGACTTTACCGTACACAGGCAGCAAAGGCGAAAGAGAAGCGCATCAAGAAGGTGCAGGCTGGAAAGAAAATCAGTAAAAAGGCAGCAAAGGACAGTGCAGCAAAAGCGGCAAAGGAAACCTCAAAGGCAGCGGCAAAAGCAGCGGCAAAGGAAACCGCAAAGACCGCAGCAAAGGCGGCTGCAGCAACGGCAGGGACAGCCGCCGGAACTGCAACCACGGGAGTAGGAGGCGTGCTGATCGGTGTGGCAGCCGGAGAAGCTGTGGGCATTGCAATGGATAAAAAGGATGTAAAAAACTCTACCAGAAACCGCATGATACAGCTCTTTGTTGCAAAACTCAGGCAGGAGGAAAATCAGGACAGCATTGGAAAAGCCTTAAAGGATATAGCGCTTATGCGTTTTTCCATGGTAGCAAAGTACATCATCCGGTATGTGGGGTTGTTTCTGCTTGCCCTGTTTGCTCTGGTGGCACTTGTGGCGCTTCCGATTATTGCTGTTATAGCGATTATCTATAATTCGCCCTTTGCCATTTTCTTTCCGTCCATATCATCGGGAGAAACCACGCAGGAGGTATTATCAGCCTATGTCGCAGAGTTTAACAGGGAGGTAAATGATGAACTGACGAACTATTCCGGTTATGATACCAGCGAAAAGATTTATGTGGATTTTGAGGGAGCGGGAGAGCCGGATAATTATTGTGATATTCTGGCGGTCTATATGGTGAAGTATGGAAATGGTGATACTGCTACGGATATGACGGATAAGGCAAAGGAAAACTTAAAATCCGTTTTTGATGATATGTGCAGCTACACCATTACAAGCCGGACAGATACCTCGACAGATGAGGAAGGAAATACCACATCCACTACCGTCAAGGAAGTCAATGTAAAGCTAAAGACCTACCATGACATGATTTCGGAGTATGGCTTTGATGAAGAAGAACAGGAAATGCTTGCAGAACTGATGAAACCAGAAAATCTGGCGATGATGGGTTATATAGGCGGTGGCGGAGATCCCGGCGAGACATTAAGCCCGGAACAGTATCAAGCGATTGTGGATGCAGTTTCCGATGCAAACGGAAAAAAGGTCGTGGAATATGCCTTGTCAAAGGTAGGATACCCGTACAGTCAGGATTTGAGGGACAGCGGTACACACTTTGATTGTAGCTCCCTTGCCTATTACGCATGGCAGAATGCCGGGGTAAACATTATGTATGAAGGTGCAAATACCGCAGCGGCAGAGGGCAAGTTCTGCTATGACCATAATTATCTGGTGAATTACGAAGAAATGCAGCCGGGGGATTTAATCTTTTACAGTTACAGTAAGAATGGAAGATTTTTCAACATTACCCATGTGGCAATCTATGTGGGTAACGGTATGGTGGTGGAAGCCGCCAACGAGCGGATCGGTGTTGTGTACCGACCTGTGCAGAGCAGAGCTTCGATTGTATTTATCGGCAGACCGAGATAGGCGGTGGAAAGAATGACAAAAAAAGAAACACCGGATTATGAAGCAGAGCTTATCCGGGAGTACGAACATTGGGAATATATGAAAGAGTATGGCGGAAGCGATCCTTTTTATGATGATGCGGGGAACATGAACCTGACACGCAACCACATCATTCATGCAAAGAAGCAGTTAGAGGAGTTGTATGGAGGGGACATGAGTAAATACCCGGAGATTTATTTTAGGGAGCTTCCTCCGGTTACGGAAAATGGGTATATGGCACAAGCCGCCCAAATCCGTGACCGGGCAGCGGAAGTGCTTGACACCTATCTTTCGGACGCAAATTTCCAGTTCCTTTTATGCAACAGGGAAATGCTTGGAAAGAAGGAAGCAGAGCAAATCAGCATTGACAACGTACTCGGATATGCCGGCGGGCTTGCAGGAGCTTTAAAAGAAGATGACCTGATTACCATGCGCAGGCACACGAAAAACCCGGATGGATACCGGGAGTCCTTCGCCCAGTGTGCAGAGCGCCTAAAACAGATATTAACTGAAAAGAGAAAGGATGCGTCAGGACAGATACAAAACGGTCAGATGACATTATTCCAGATTGGACTTGAGACAGGGCAGTGCCGATAGGCGCTGCCCTTTTTGGAGGTAGAAATGAAAGTTACAGAGATTATTTTAGTATCGGAAAACTGGAAAGGGACAGAAACCAATTTCCTCATGACAGTAGCTGACTATCTGAAGTATGTGGATATGGATACTTTTGACAGCCGGAAAGATGTTGCAGATTCCATGATAGAACTTGGAAGGACTTTGGGAAAGGAAAATGACTGGAGCGAACTGTATTTTGCAGGCAATAAATCGGTTGCTGCAAGATTCTGTGTGGATGACAGACAGCTTATGAAGTTTTTGAAGGGCTTTTATAACAGTACGGATCAGGAGACTGTATTTGATGAAAAACGATGCTCCGGGGAATGCCTGAATAAGCTGGCAGAGCTTGGTATGGATACCAGAGGAAAAGCCAGCATTGACAGTCTTTCTTATACAAGGCTGGATACGGTCTTTGAACAGGGGCAGACGCTCCGTAATTTCAACGGTCACGATTATCGTGTCATGGAAAAGCTGTCAGAAAGGAACCTGCTGTTAATGGACACCATGACAGGCAGCTTTGTGGTGGCACAGGGAACCGATTTATTTGCAAGGCATCCCCGTGGGGCAGAACCCACAGAGGAAAACAGCCTGATTGCGATTGAGTGGGGGCATGGACTGTATTTAAGCAGTACACCTTCTGCCATTGATTTTCACCATATCAGGCAACAGTACGGGACAGGAAGGAAGATAGAAGATATCTATCAGTACCGGGAGATGCTTCAGGACAGATTCTGTCTGTATTCCAACTTGGAAATGGATGATCGCATGAGTAGCAAAGCCAGAGAAGCAATCATGATGGCAAACTTTGAAGAATTTGGTACAAGCGATTTGGAGCATTTCAGAAAAGGACTGAACACAGGTCTTTATGATAAGGGCTTTGCAGAAATCGGAGAAATAAAACCGGAAAAATCAAGATAAGACAGGGAGGAAAAAAGATTGGAAAAACAGATAACAGGAAAAGAAATCAGAAAAGATATGGAGTATCTGGTTAAGCTGCTTCATAAGGAGTGGGAACGCAGCGGAAAGACAAAGGCACAGGTAACGGTCAGCCTTTCTGATGCAGTGGAAATAGGAAAGCGCATGGCAGGGGTAATTCACGATAAGCAGAAACAGCTTGAAAATGAGGAGCTGACCTTTCAGCAGAGCATGGAACTTTCAAAGCAGAACTTTGTGCTGCTTCGTCTGGTAAAAAAAGTGAAAAAGGCAGAGGAGAAAACCGTAAAGAAAGCGGATACGGAGTTTTTCGTGGAGCTTGACAAGGAAGAATACAAGCTCTTTGCAAAAATCGTAGGAACACAGGAGGGATAGAATTGGGGAAAAAGTACAATGTGATTTATGCTGATCCGCCCTGGCACTACAAGGTCTATTCCAAAAAGGGCGAGGGCAGAAGTGCAGAGAACCATTATCATACAATGGAAATCGAAGATATACGGTCATTACCGGTAGGAAACATTGCCGCTGATGACTGTATTCTTTTTTTGTGGGTAACGTTTCCCTGCCTGTTAGAAGGAATTTCTGTCATGGAAAGCTGGGGCTTTACCTACAAGACCTGTGGTTTTAACTGGGTAAAACGTAACAAAAAGTCGGACAGGTTTTTTCTTGGACTTGGTTTCTGGACACGTTCCAACTCGGAAATCTGTATCCTCGGTACAAAAGGCAGACCAAAGCGTGTGTCAAAGGCGGTGCCGCAGGTGTGCGATGCAAGGATTATGGAACACAGCAAGAAACCGGATGAAATCAGGGACAGAATAGTGGAGCTGTGCGGCGATGTCCCACGAATTGAATTATTCGCAAGAGAACGATACGAGGGTTGGGACTGTCTTGGAGATGCCATTGACGGAAAAGATATAAGAGAAGCAATACTGGAGGTGTAGAGCATGGGAGTAGATTATAAGGTCAGTCAGATATACGATGCCGGAATGAAGCAGATGGTTTCCAGCGAAAAGGATTGGAAAAGCGTATGCAGGCTGACAGGCAGACTCTACCGATATGAGTTTGACAATATCCTGATGATTTATATGCAGCGTCCGAATGCAACCTTAGTGGCAGACTATGACACATGGAAAGATCCCCGTGTGGGAAGGTATGTCAAAAGAGGAAGCAGAGGAATCGCCATTTTCCCGTCAAGGGCATTAAAGCCCCACATGAGATATGTGTTTGATATAAGCGATACCGGGGGCAGGGAAACCCGCCTGACATGGGAGCTTGACGAGGAAAAGAGACAATCCTATGCAGCATATCTTGGCTGTGAAAATGCAGGCGAAAAAGAAGCAGCATTAAATTTCTTAAAGGACTTTACAGAAAACCGAATCGGAGTCATAATGGACTCAGAGTTCGGGGAGAGAATTACCGAGCTTGTCCATTTGGCAGGAACGAAACGAATATTGGTAGATGATGAAACGCAAGAGATTACGGCAGAGGAAGCGTTAAAAAGAAGTGTGGTGTATGCGGTATTTACACGATGCGGCTTAGACCTTTCCCCTGAAAAACAAGATTTTTCTTTCATTACCGCATTTACATCGGAAGAAGAAGTCTACCGTTTAGGATCACTTGTAAGCGATATATCCTGTGAAGTGCTAAGAAGTATTGCAAAGGAACTGACACAAACGGAAAGGAGTATTGCTTATGGCAGAAATGTTGACGTATCACGAGGGAGAGGACGGGATGCTTTATCCCAACCTGACATTACCGGAGGAGAAAGTGACCTTAACGAACCTCGGCAGGTTCGCGGTGAAGGCGGCACAGTATCTGGAGGAGAACCACAGGGAGAGATACCTGACGCTGGTGAGATTCGGGAAACTGGCAGAGAAGATGCAGGAAGTGGAGGAGGAAGCCTATCAGATGATGGAAGTTCTGGAGAACGATTATCTGAAAAAGAACCCACCGAAGAATCCGGAGTCCACGATGGAGATGTGGCAGCTCAGAGAACAGGCGAAGATGCAGGCGGAGGAAATCGTGATGAAGGAAGTCGTTCTGAAATTCCATTAGAGGAAGAAAAGGAACGCAAAGAACAGTTAAACAGTGAAATAAGCCGGGAGCTTGAGGAATTGGAAGCACTCGGCAGTACGGAAAAAGGAAGCTATGAACAGGCTTCCTTTTCTTTTGCCCAAAATGGCGAGGTTTCGATACCGGAAAAGTACACTTATACAAAACCTAAAACAGAGCTTGTTGTTCCCCACGATTATATCCGGCAGGTGCTTTTAAAAGGCAGCGGTTTTTCCCATGGAAAACGCAGGATTTATCATATCTTTGAAACGGTGTCCGATCCGGGAGAGCGTGTAAAACAGATCAAAAAGGAATATGGTCAGGGCGGTGCAGGCTGGCCCGTAGACGGGTACGGACTGCATGGCTATGACACCTATCACGGAAAAGGGATTCGTTTCCAGTGGAGAGATGAGGAAGGCGAAAAAGACGGATATTTGAACTGGAACGCTGTGGAGCGGGAGTTAAGTGTCCTGATTATGACAGGGGAATACTACCAGCAGCCGAAAGCATTTGACCGGGACAGGGTATCTGCTGCCTTGTGGCAGGAGCCATTAGATGAGTTTTTTAATAAAGGTATCTGGGAGGACATTGCGAATATCGGGCTGAAAGAGGTATTGAGTAAAGATTATCCTGACAGCAGCAAGATACAGTTTGTTGAGAGAGTATATCAGACGGGAATGTTTTCTTTTGGTTCAAGGAGCAGTTTCAGTAATGCATACGGAGCCTGTGAGGTAGAGCGGCACGAATGGGGCATTTCCGTAGAGTTTTATGATGAAACCGGCACGAAGTGGCGGACAGAACTGGACTGGCAGGACTGTACTGCATACATCGAAAGCATGATTGCAGATGATGTATTTCTAAGCAGGGGTGAATATGAACAGTTTGCTGAGCTTGCGGAGGAGAAAAAGGTTGTAACAGGGATTTTACCTTTTCAGGAAGATACCGAAAAAATTCTTTCTGAAACTGCCGGGGAACATCAGAACAGCCGTGTAGAACTTGTGAAACGGATTTTGAAAGCAACGGGCAGGGAAGATATAGAAGTTACTTGGGATGATACCTACGATGTACTTCTTGCCGGAGAAGGAGAAAAACTGTGGCATGGCAGGGCTGCGTATGAGTATATCAAAGAAAACTGCTTAGAGCTTGACCAGTTTGGACGGGATGAGCGTATCCAATGGCAGGATCTGGCACAGTTTCAACATGATGCGGCTTCCAGTATCGACCTTACCAAAGAGAAATTTATCCACCGCAAAACCTTTGTGACGGTGAAACAGACCGAAGATGAAGCGGCAAAGCAGGAGGAGTCACTGTGGCAGGAAGCATTAAAAGCATACTTTAATGAGGAAATACAGTACATTTCCGTGAAAACCCTTTTGTATGACATTTTTACCACCAACCTTTCCATAGAAGAAAAGGCAGAGTTTCTGGCTACGGTTTATGGGGAGGAAAGAGAAGATTTTTCCATGTCCGATACGGTTGGTGGTCCTTACGGGGAGAGCCGCATCACAAGGGATAAAGAGGGCGTTACCGTTTCTTTCGCAAAGCCGGATGGTACAAGGGGAGAACACCGGGAAGATTACCGCTACTGTGCGTCATTGATCCTTCACATGATAGAGGAGGACGATTATCTGTCGGCAGAGGTATTTGACAAGTTCAGTCAGAGTCCCCAGTCCTTTGCTGCAATGCCTTGGTTTATGGATATATACTATGAATACAAGGAGCGTATGCGGCAGGAGCCGAACTTTGAAGCGATTGAGATTGAGGAGCCAAAGCAGAGTGAAGCAGAGCCGCAGGTACAGCAGACAGAACCCATAGAGAAGGTAGAGGGGGAAGTCATAGACCAGAGCGGAAATATCATAAAGCCTGCGGTTTTCAATGCTTCATATCCCAAAGCCTTAGAGCAGGTGGAGGCAATGGAGGAGGAGCTTAGGGAAGCAGTCGAGATTTATGTGCAGGACTGTTCTTCCATGAAACCGTTTCAGCCATTTTTACAGATGGTGCATGAAAGCGGTCTGCCAAAGCCGGATAAGCTTTATTTCCTAAACCGTATCGTCAACCATTATGCGGGCGAAGGGGAGGACAGGACTGCCTATCACAACAATGCCTATGGGCTGATTGAGTATATCTCAAACCCGGACAGCTTTCTGGTGGATTACAAGAACCAAAACGGGGAGCGTAAGCGGACAAACGTCACCTACGAACAGCTTTACAGCGTGATGGAATATCTTGTGAGGGCAGGACTGTTTACGGATAAGGCTCGCATGGAAAAGTATGAGAAAGACTTTGCCAGAATGCCCTATGAAAAGAAGTCTGCTCTGGAAAAGCAGTTTGAGGATAAACTGCAAATCCAAAACAGCAGGAAGAAAGCTGAAAACTTCCGCTTTGAAGCAGCGGAGCTTCCAAAAGCCGGGCAGAAAACAAGGTATCAGTGGAATGTGGAAGCCATCCGCCTGATGAAGCAGATTGAACTGGAGGGGCGAGCAGCCACCGCCGGGGAACAGAAAATACTTGCAAGGTATGTGGGCTGGGGTGGTATTCCGCAAGCCTTTGATGAAAGGAACGAGAACTGGAAAAAGGAATATGAGGAACTAAAGAGCCTTTTAACAGACAGCGAATATACAGATGCAAGGGAGTCTGTTACTACAGCCTTTTACACTTCGCCGGAAATCATTGGGGCAATCTATCAGGGCTTATCACAGTTTGGCTTCAAGCAGGGAACCGTCCTTGAGCCTTCCGCTGGTGTCGGTCACTTCTTCGGGGCAATGCCGGAGGAAATGAGAGGAAGCAGGCTCTACGGAGTGGAGAAGGATTCCGTTTCCGGAGGAATAGCGAAGCTTTTATATCCGGATGCCAAAATCAAGGTCAGCGGCTTTGAGGAAACACAGTTCCCGGATAACTTCTTTGATGTGGCAGTGGGCAATATCCCCTTTGGGGACTTCAAGCTCTATGATAAGAAGTACGCAAAGCACAACTTCCGTATCCATGACTATTTCTTTGCGAAGGCTCTGGATAAGGTCAGACCGGGCGGTATTGTTGCCTTTGTCACAAGCAAGGGAACACTGGATAAAGCGAATCCGGGTGTCCGCAAATATCTGGCGGAGCGGGCAGAGCTTATCGGAGCGGTAAGACTTCCGAATACAGCCTTTAAAGACAGCGCCGGAACGGATGTAACCAGTGACATTATTTTCTTACAAAAGAGGGAAAACAAAATCGTTACAGAGCCGGACTGGGTGCATCTTGGCAGGACTGAGGACGGTATCGCAGTCAACTCTTACTTTGTGGAACACCCGGAAATGATGCTTGGCAGGATGGAATATGACTCCAGAATGTTCGGCAACGAAAGCAAATACACAAGCTGTATCAACCATGAGGAAAACTTTGATTTAAAGTCGGCACTCTCACAGGCAGTAGGAAACCTGAAAGGGCAGATCACCGATGTTATGGAACTTGTGGACGCAGAGGAACCTGTCCGGGATATGATTGATGCTGATCCGGATGTGAAAAACTACACCTATACCTTTGCGGACGGAAAACTCTATTACCGGGAAAACTCCAAAATGTACTTAAAGGAGGTGTCTGCAGCTATGGAGGAGCGTATCCGATTGATGGATGAAATCCGTATCGTCACAAGGCAGCTCATTTTTATCCAGACGGAAGGGTGCAGCGATGAGGAACTTAGGTTCCAGCAGAAGCTCTTAAATGAAAAGTATGATGCCTATGTAAAGAAGTTCGGATTTATTACAGGCAGGGGAAGCCGGCAGGCATTTCAGGACGATGCGGATTATCCGCTTTTATGCTCTTTAGAGGTGGTGGACGAGGACGGAAATGTCAGAAAGGCAGATATGTTCCACAAGCAGACCATCCGGGCGAAAAATCAGGTAGACCGGGTGGAAACAGCATCGGAAGCATTAAATGTCTCCGTCAGCGAGTTCGGTACAGTCAATATTCCGTTTATGCTCAGTATCTATGAGCCGGACATGGAAGAAGCCTTAAAGGAGCTGCCGGAGGGAAGTACCCTTTCTTTGGATGCAGAGGCAGAGTTAAAGAGAGGACTTCTTATAGGAGAACTGGCGGGGTTAATTTATCTTGATCCAACCGAGTACAATGAGAACAACCTAAATGCAGGGTGGAAAACAGCAGATGAGTACCTGTCCGGCAATGTCCGTGACAAGCTTCGTATTGCGAAAGCCTATGCAGAGGAAAACGGGGAGATGTTTGCTGCCAATGTGCAGGCACTTACACAGGTACAGCCCAAAGACCTTGACGCTTCGGAAATCGAGGTGCGTATCGGAACAACGTGGATAGAGCCGGAGGACTACGAGCAGTTTATCTATGAGCTACTTGGAACGCCACGAAGAGCACAGGCAGTTAAAGCTGCGTATTACAATTCTGGGATTCAGATCAAGTACAACACTTACGGACAGAACTGGTTTATTGAGAACAAGGCTCTGGATAAAAGGTCAATTGCGGCAACCAAAACCTACGGTACAAGCCGCATAGATGCCTATTCCATCATGGAGGAAACCTTAAACCTAAGAACCGTTACCATCCGTGACAGAATTGATGACGGGGACGGGAAGTACCACTATGAAGTGAACAAAAAGGAAACCATGCTGGCGAGGGAGAAGCAGAACCAGATAAAAGAAGCATTCAGGGCGTGGATATTCAAGGATCAGGAACGCAGACAGAAGTATGTGGACTATTATAACAATACCTTCAACTGCATCCGCCTCAGAAGCTATGACGGCTCCTTTTTACAGTTTCCGGGCATGAACCCGGAAATTAAGCTGAGAGAGCATCAGAAAAATGCGGTTGCCCGTATCCTTCTTGGCGGAAACACCCTGCTTGCCCATGTGGTAGGTGCAGGAAAGACCTATACCATGATGGCAGCCTGCATGGAGCAGAAAAGACTTGGGCTGTCCAACAAGAATGTCATTGTGGTGCCGAAATCCTTAATCGGGCAGACCGCAGGGGAATTTATGCGGCTGTACCCCTCTGCCAATATCCTCGTGGCAACGGAGCGTGACTTTGAAAAGAGCAGAAGAAAGCAGTTCGTGTCAAGAATTGCAACCGGGGACTATGACTGTATCATCATGTCCCACTCCCAGTTTGAGAAAATCCCGATCTCCAAAGAACGCAAGGAGCGGATGCTAAACGACCAGATACAGGAAATCTCCTATGCCATTGAGGAAATCAAGTCAGAAAAGGGAGAACAGTGGACGGTCAAGCAGATGGAGGGAGAAAAGAAGAAGTTAGAGCAGCAGCTAAAGGCATTATCGGATGAAACAAGGAAAGATGACCTGATTTGTTTCGAGGAGCTGGGTATTGACTCCATTATGGTAGATGAGGCGCACCATTTTAAGAATCTTGCCATATTTTCAAAGATGAACAATGTGTCCGGTATCTCAAGCTCCGGTTCACAGAAGGCAATGGATATGTATTTAAAATGCCAGTACCTTTCCGAGATAAACGATGGCAGGGGTATCGTCTTTGCAACGGGAACGCCCGTCAGCAATACCATGTGCGAGCTGTATGTCATGCAGCTATATCTTCAGAAGCAGGCGTTGGAGCGTATGAACATCCACCATTTCGACTCATGGGCAACCAACTTCGGAGAAGTGACCACAGCCTTAGAGCTTACGGTGGAGGGAAGCGGTTTCCGTTTCAAGAGCCGCTTTAACAAGTTTACGAACCTGCCAGAGCTTATGACCATTTTCCGGGAGGTTGCGGATGTGCAGACCTCCGATATGTTAAAGCTGCCTGTGCCGGGGCTTCGCACCGGAAACTATATCATCGTGGACAGCGAGCCGGACTGGTATATCAAGCAGATCATGGAGGAATTTGTAAAACGTGCCGAGGCAATCCGGGCAGGTGGTGTCGATCCGTCTGTGGATAACTTCTTAAAAATCACAAACGAGGCAAGGTTACTTGGAACCGATGCAAGATTATTACAGCCGGACGCACCAAACAATCCGGATAGCAAACTGAATAAGGTGGTCGAGAACGTGGCAGCCGAATATTTCCAGAGCAACCAGAATGGAAAAATCGGCTGCCAGCTTGTTTTTTCAGACATCGGAACACCAAAAGCCACTTGGAGCGAGGACTGGGAGGAACTCTTTAAGCAGGGGGCAAGAACTTTTGATGTGTATAACTACATCAAGACGGAGCTTGTGAAAAAAGGGATTCCGGCAGAGGAGATTGCCTTTATCCATGACGCAAAGACGGACGCACAGAGAGATACACTTTTTAAGGAAATGCGGACGGGTAAGAAGAAAATCATGATTGGCTCCACCGACCAGTGCGGAACCGGTGTCAATGTGCAAAAGCATCTGGTGGCAATGCACCATATCGACTGTCCTTGGAAACCGTCCTGCATCGAACAGCGTGAGGGGCGTGGTATCCGACAGGGCAACGAGAATGATGAGATTGCCGTTTACCGCTATGTTACCAAAGGAACCTTTGATGCGTACTCCTGGAGTCTGGTGGAAAACAAGCAGCGTTTCATCAGTCAGGTTATGACAAGCAAATCCGTATCCCGTACCTGCGAGGACATTGACGAGGCAACCTTATCCTATGCGGAGATTAAGGCGGTTGCCACCGGAAACCCGCTGATTAAGGAGAAGATGCAGCTTGAAAATGACGTGCAACGGTTAAAGCTGTTAAAGAGTACCTATGACAGCCAGCGGTACACCTTAGAGGACAACATCACCATCCGTTTCCCGAAGCTCATAAAAGCGGCACAGGAAAAGGCAGAGTGTGTCCGGCAGGATATGAAAAAGGTGGAGGAAGGTTTGCTTGCCGCACAGGAAACACAGGAATTTGCCATTACCATAGGGAATGCGAAATATACCGAGCGTGTGGACGGCGGAACGGTCATGCTGGAAGCAGTCAGCAGGTGCAAGAACGGGGAAACCTCACATCTGGGAGAGTTTAAGGGCTTTGAGCTTTTAGTGGAAAAGAACTTTATCGGTGTGAATTACCTTGTGCTGCGAGGAAAGAGCGATTACAAGACCGAGCTTTCCACAAGTCCGGTAGGGAATATGGTAAAACTGGAAAATCTGCTTGGCGGAATGTCGGAAAACCTTGATTTCCTGATAGAAAAAATCCGTCAGTATGAAAGGGATTTGGAGCAGTCCAGACTGGATTATGAGAAACCTTTTGCACAGGAGGCAGAACTTACAGAGAAAATCGCAAGACTGAATGAGTTGAACGTGCAGTTGGATCTGGAGAATGGAAAGACAGAGGACATTGATCTTGCAGGACAGGAAAAAGAAGAAGCAAGCAGGGTGGCAGAAGGTGATACCTACCATGTAAGACCGCCTGGAAAAGAGGGAAGATGAAAAGAAAAATCATTGCAGGGATATTGATTATTATGGGGCTGGCAATCATGTCAGCCCCGCTTTATTGGAGATGGAGCGGCAACCGGAGAAATGAACAGATGGTACAGGAAATTGAACAGATCATAGAGCAGGAGACAGAAAATGAAGAAAAAGAAGATAATGGGCAGACAGCACCCGAAGCCGCCATTAGTGAAGAGGATGCTGCCACACTTGCCAAAGCGAAAGTAATCGGACTTATTGAGATTGAGGCACTTGACATCAAGTATGCGGTGCTGGAGGGTGCCGGAAGCTGTGAGCTGTCCTGCGGTATCGGGCATATCCCGGATACGGCAGGTATTGGAGAGACAGGAAACTGTGTTCTTGCAGGTCATAACGGGAGCAGACACGGAACCTATTTCACAAACCTGAAAACACTGAAAGAAGGGGATGTCATTAAACTGACGGATAGAAAAGGGAGCCGGTATTTCTATGAAGTAGAGAGCATGGAGGTAGTCGATCCCTATGATAATTCCGTCAAGGATCAGGGAGAGGGAAAGGCGCTGACACTTTTGACCTGTGAAAACAGCGGAACCATGCGGCTGACAGTAAGATGCAGCTTAAAGGAGGCGGTGGAATGACAGAGTTTTCCTGCCCTTTTGGAATAGCGGAAAAGCTGCTCCGGGAAAAGGAGTACCCTTCGGAGCCGGACAGAGAGCTTTTGGTGGATGGAAAGATACTGCTTCTCAGTGGGATTCGGGTATATCTTCCGCAGTTATCTGTAACTGTCCATGAAGGAATCTTCTGCCACCGGGAGAATAGCGGAGTGTTGCAGCTGGAGTATGCAGTATCAGCGGTGGTGGACAGAAAGACCGGAGAACTTCTCTATGACGAGGAGGGGGATTTTACCGAAACGGTATTCCTCTGGAAGAATGGAACAATCCCGCTTGCAGAGATCAAGAGACAGATGTGCGTAGTGGAAGGAATTGAGGTGAGAGAGCATGACAATACCATGCAGACTGCACGAGGCAGAGGAAATCATAAGTGAGATGGATTTATGCCATGTGCCGGATGACATCATGGAGAGCGAGGAGGATTACCGGATTGTCATAAGCGGCTTTCGGGTGTATATCCCGGAGCTTGGCATCTGCATCCATGAAGGTGTGTTCTGTAACTATGATGAGGAGGAAAAGGAATATCTTCCCGACTTTTCCATAACCGTCATCATGGACGCAGACACAGAAATGAAGGAGGGCGAATGGCTCTACTACGAGCAGGACGGTTTTTTGATAACCTTAGCCAACTATTACAGCGGAAAATATACACTATCGGTGTTATCAGAGCTGTCCTGCGTTATTTGTATTCCGGATGATGTGCCGGAAGAAGAATGAATATGTCTATGGCAGAGCCGCAGGCATTTCAGATAAGCAACCTATAAATCATGTAACAGTCTGCAATGGCAGACAGAAAGAGAGGAATCTATGCAGTATTCAATCAAGTTAAACGCAGTAAACAACCCGGAGAAAAGTGTCAAGGCATTTGCCACTGTGACATTTGGTGACTGTTTCAAGGTCACTAATATCGCTGTGGTGGAAGGAAAGGAAAACCAGCTTTTCGTCTCCATGCCTTCTTTTAAGACAAAGGAGAGAACGGAGCATAACGAACCTGTCTATAAGTATGTGTGCAATCCGATTACAAGCGAGTTCCGCAAGGAATTGTACGATGATATTTTTTCTCTTTATGGGGAAATGGAGCAGTCCGGCAAGCCAGAAGTCAGCAGGGTGGCAGAGAATGCCGGGGAGCCGGAGTTTCGTGTGGCAGTTACACCGTTTGAGAGGGAAGGCAGCAACATTCGTGGGCTTGCCCGCATCTACTTTGAGGACAGCTTTGTAGTAAGCAATGTCAGTATCATTCAGGGCAAGGAAAAGGAATTTGTGGCGATGCCTTCCTACATGGTAAAGCAGAACGGAAAAGAAGGAAAGAGCCAGTATCAGGATGTATGCTTTCCTGTCACAAAGGAATTTCGTGAGAAGTTATATGATGCCCTCATGGACTGCTACAAGCAGGAAAAGGAAAAAGCCATGAATCAGGGCATGGAGCAGGCGGCAAGTCAAAGCTACGCAAGGGCAGAGAACAGACAGCCGGATAGGGAGCTGCCCTTTCGATAAGAAAGAAGAATAAGAAGCAGGCAGAAGGGGTGTGCCGGTCATGCCCCTTTTTGCCGGAAAGGAAAACAAAATGGATCAACAACAGAATATGGAACTGACAAAAGACCAGATTATACAGGAACTGATTGCCCTTTTAAACCAGAATCAGCAGAGGGAAGCGGCAAACAATGTGTTTGAAATGGCAGCCCTGATTGACGGTATGGAAAAGAGGCTGGAGTCCGTGACAGAGGAGCTTGTGACAGTCAAGGATCAGCTTTGTAAGATGGAAGAGCGAGAGGCGGAGAAAGGGCTGCAACAGTCACTTAAAAGGGCAGTAAATAAGCTGGAACAGGATTGCAATGCCATGAAGGAAAAACTGTTTGAGGTCAAGGCAGAGATCAAGGCAAAGGCAGGGGAGATTGTAACAGCGGCAAAGCAGAAAGGAAAAGCTGCTCTAAATAAAGTGGCGGAGTTTCTTGGGGTTAAGAAGAAATTAGAAAATATCCGCCAGAACGTGCAGGAGTCCATTACAGATTTGGATAAGAGTATTGAAAAGATTGACGCTTTCGGAACAGGCATGAGGGAAGCTGAACAGAAGATTGCCAACACGTTCCGTACATTTGCAGATAAACCGGAAAAGGAGTATGGGGAGAAGAAGTTCTCAAAGACAGAACTGTTAAAGAAACCTTTTCAGGCAAAGAGAAAGCTGCTGTCTGGTATCATAAACTTTGCGGATGCCGCCATAGAAAAGACGGAGCAGCTTGCTGCAGATGTGAAACAGTATCAGACAGATAAGGCAGAACGGGAGACGGCAGGTGTTAGCAATGTGGAGGCTGTAAATCCGGTTGAACTTGCAGTAGTGACGGAGCCAGAGTTCCAGTATGGGGCAGAGGTTTTCGAGGCACATCAGCAGCAAGCGGAGAAAACAATGATTAAGGCTAACGCAACAAAGAATGTATCTGTAAAGAACGGAAAGAGCCGATAGGGAAAAGTCCTCTTGAATTGAACTTTAGGTTTGATTCAGGGGGATTTTTGGTTTTGATGGTCGTTTTCTGCAAAAATGGGACGGTATCTGCAAAGGGTATAGCTCTTTATTTTAGCCTTTGCTATTATACAAGAAATACAGAACATTATTCTATATAGTACGTTAAATACAGAATAGGAAGTAGTAAAGATGATTAATAATGTGCTTTATAGTGGTCTGTATAAAATAACAACTATCATTAAAAATAGGAGGTATAACTATGATTAAGAAAAAAATGGTTGCAATCATGCTTTGTTTCGGAATGCTTTTTTCAACATCAGTTACAGCTTTGGCGGCTGAAACAGAAATTGGTGAAACTGATGATTATGTTGAGGTAGAAAGGGATGAAACATCTGTAAATGCTCAATATTCGCTTGGTTCTGTGAATACGGGAGATCTTCTCAGTCCAGTTGAATCGGTGGATGAGCAGCTTTCTGGTCTTTCGGAAGATCAAATTGAGATTGCCGTAAAAAAGTTGAACGATGAGGGAGATGATAGTGGTATTACTCCGTATGCCACAACATGGAATTATCTTTCGGGTTTTACGATTTATAAACAGGCTGAAAGTTATTATTGTGTTGTTGCCTCATGCAAAGCAGCGATGCAGTATTTGACAGGTTCTTCCGATAGTCAATCTACTATTGCTTCTGCATTGGGTACGACTACTTCAGGAACACCATTTGGTAATGCTAAAACCTATTTAAATGATCATCAAACAGCAAATACATACATAAGTAAGGGGGCTAGTACAGCTCAGTCAACAATGGAAAGCAATTTTTATAGTGCTATCAATACCTATAATGCACCGCCACTGATTAGTGTCAAACTTTCTACAACTAATGGATGGGCATACAATACGAGCGGACATACTATGTGTATTTCTGGTGCAAGAAGTGATAAAGCATATTTTAGAATTGCTGATCCATATATTCAATGGGTTGATTCTGATGCATCTATGTTTTATAGCAAGTCAGCAAGTAGCATTCATACCGCTATTTCTGATAGAGGAAATGGATATATTTATTAAGATACAATAAAATTACATTATAAAATATGAGAGTGTTCCTAATATGTTCGTTTTTGATATAGTTAATATTAACTATTCAAAGAGATTTTTCGTAGGAACACTCTCTGTTTGTTGTAGAGGAGGTAAATATGAAAAAAAAGGTAAGTTTGTTATTAATGATAATTACTATATGTTCTTTTATTTGCAGTTGCAATAAAAATACAACTACAGATAATCATATTTCAAAGATTGATATGGAAAGTGATAGCGGGTATATTTTAGAATCATTTCAAATGGATAATGATTATATAGACAATATTGTATGTATTTTAGACGACAATATTGTTTATTCGAGATATGAGAATGAAGATACGGTCTTGGCTTTTTATAAATATAGTATAAGCGATAATCGGACATATAGTATAGGGAATATTGAAAATCCATATATTAATTCAGGAGATGTAGTGATAGTAGATAATGAGATATTTTTTTATTGTAATGAAGTGATTATAGATTCAGGGTATCCGGATGGAAAGTTAGAAAATTCTTTATATCAAATAAATATTGAGGATAATAATATACAGAAATTGGCAAACGATTCTACGGAGCAAACATTGATTTATCTGGAGGCATTAAATGATAATATTATTTCTTTTAAAGGAAAAATGAATGGAGATAAAAGTATAACTTATTTAGATTTGTTTGACACTTCAAAGGAAAATAGTGAATATTTTGATGTTTTAATATCTAAAGAATATAATAAAGAGGAAGAAAACGGAGAGATTTTGTATAATTTTGCGGTATATGAGTCAACGATATATGCAATAATTTGCTTAAAGAATTTTTCAAGTGATGTTTCATGGATAATAGAAAAGTATGATTGCGATGGAAATTATATTAGTAGTATAAAGCTAGATGAAAAAATTGCTGATTTGCTCGAAAGCGAAAGAATTTCAAAATTTGAAATATGGGGAGAATATGGTTTTATAAGAACATTTAGTGGTAGTGGGGTACTTTTTAGCATTTTATCTGATGAAATTGTCCCACAATTATTGTATGAAACAGAGTTAGATATTGCTATTCCTGCAAGAAATGAAAAAGTATATTTTGCTGTAATATATTCTAGAGATACAGGAGAAATTTGGAAATTAGATATATTAAATAATGTATTGTCTAAAATAGATTTACCCTATGAGTATTTAAACTATATATATGGATAATGGTAATGTTTTAATATCTTCTGATAATACAATATATGGAGAACTAGATAAGTTTCCTATAGAAAACGATAATTTATTGATACGATAGGTCTGATTTTCAAAGACGGAGCTGATAAAGTAACCATTTCAGGCAAAGAGAAAGCTGTTGTCCGGTATACTGAACTGTGCAGATACAGCCATAGAAAAGACAGAGTAGCTTGCCGCAGACGTGAAAAGGTACTAGACGGATAAGACAGAACGGGAAATGTGCGGCGTTGACAGTATGGAGCCTGTTAATTCGGTTGAACTTGCAGCAGTAGCAGAGCCGGAGTTCCAGTATAGGGCGGAGGCGTTTGAAGCACACCAGCAGGAAACAACAAAGGCGATGGCAACGGATAAAGTGACAAAGAATGTATCTGTAAAGAACGGAAAGAGCCGATAGGGTAAAGTCCTCTTGAATTAGACTTAGGTTTGATTCAGGGGGATTTTTTTGTTTGAGTGGTCGTTTTCTGCAAAAATGGGACGCATTCTGCAAGGGGTATTGAATGTATTATGAGAAGTTAATATGATAAAAATGTATTTGGGGTATTCGATACAAGGAGGAACAGATATGAAACATATTAGAAAGTTTTTTCAGACAGTTATGGTAATGGCGTTAGCTATTTGCTTAACAAGTATGCCGGTAATGGCTCAGGAGGTAACTGATTTTGATGCGGTACAGCAGGAAAATGAGGCTGTGACATATGCATCTGTTCCAAGCGGATATACGCTTGTAGCTACATATAGCAGAACTCCTCAGACATACTATTTGGGAACAACATCTGTGAGGAGTACATCTACATTCCAGTTATATCTGCCGAATGAAAATCGTCAGGATTGGATTCAGGGAACTGTTAAATTTACTCCGGTAGGCGGCGGCACAGCAAAGGAATTTGCTTTTACAAATATGTCAGGTGAGTATAAGACCTTTAATTTATCTGAACTTACACCGGGTACATATCAGGTAAGAGTGTATGCGTATGCATTTGGTACATCAAACAAGGCTACAGCGTATTACAAAATGAACTATTAATGTGCGAGTTAAAATAAAAATACCCTGAATATAAAAGGATTGACGGTTTCATTTTATGGACTTTGACAGTTTTAAAATGAAATCGTTAATCTTGATTTTGGGGGATGGTTTAGGTTATGATAATGCGCAGATGTTAACAAGAGAATATAATATAGGAGGAAGGTAAACAGATGGTTGGAAGTATAGGAGTGGATAATCGTTATTCAACAAGTTATAACAACTTAAAACCAAATCGAGGATCAGATAAGTGGGCGAATACTTTGGCTCAGACAGTAGATAAGGATATTAATGGTGATGCCGATGTAAATAGTGCTAAAAAAAGTACAGTGATGGATTCTTATTTAGCGTTATCAGGAAGTGGTATAAATACTTTTAAACAGGCGTATTCAGAGTATAAATCTGAAAATTATAGAATAGTACCTGACAATGAAGCGGAATGCTTTGATATTTATAATAAAGAAGGTGAGCGTTTAGGCGTATTTTCATATTCTGATGTGAAAATAAGACAGGATGCAGCAACGGGAAAGCAATTTTTGATTTCTGAGCATGGAACGATGAGTTACGATGCTTTAGTTGTAGATGGTGAACTGAAAGAAGCATTACAGAATGTTATGAATAAAGAGTCTTTAGATGTGGAAGAAATGCAGGGATTTACATTAAAGACGCATGCTGGTACGGGTATTCAGTATTTAGTAAAAAATGGTGAAGAGGGTAGAGGTGGCAAGGTTCTTTTGCAAACCGAAGATGATAGGAAGCGGTATGAGGAATTAGCTGAAATATATTTCAGTAAATACCCCAATTTAATCGGAAGTAGAGAGGAAGGATATATATGGGCTGATTTAGAGATTAAAGGGATGGCAAAACGAACAGATCAAGGAATTATATCTATGAGAGCTGATGGAATGTCTTACAGCGATAATGAAAATTATAAGAATAATTGGAATGTTCTGTTTTCAGGTTCTATGTATGAAATGATGTATGAGTGGTTTCAGAATAACAAGGATAGCATGGAGGAAATCCATAAGTTCTCTACATGGCAAAAGGTCTTTGATAAAATTGGTGGAAAGTATGAAAGGGTTTGGTCTAAAGAAGAATTAGAACAGGGATATTTGAATAACTGATGGAATTAATGTGCTTATAAAGGGTTAATGGGAAAAAGCCTCTTGAATTGAACTAGGGTTTGATTTAAGAGGCTTTTTCTGTTACTTATTACACTTTGCTTAATTGCATGTCTATCTTATGTGTCAAGGCAGAAGTATAATCTCTGACATCACGGAAGCATTTTAGATAAAGTAAAAACTATTTTTGACCGTTTTCTGCAATAAAAATTACATAAAGTGGACTAAAACCAGTCCCTTTTCGATAGCTCTATTGAATACAATACTTTAAAAAGAACCGAAACGGGTTCAGAAGTGTGGTGATGATATGGAGCAGAAAATAAAGCAGGATGAAATATTTATCGGGCAGAACATCAGACGTATCAGAAAAGAAAAAGGTATGCGGCAGACTGAAATGGTAGCATTGATGCAGTTAGAGAATGTCCCATTGACAAGGGAGGCGTTAGTGAAAATAGAAAGAGGAATACAGCACATACAGGCATCACAGCTTAGAGCAATCAGAAATGTATTGGGTACAACGTATGATGAATTGCTGAAATAAAAAAGACAGATTGGTGTAATCTGCCATTTTACTATCATATTTTACATATCTATCCGAATGATAACAATTCTTTTATTCCTGCTGTAAATGAATTTGAAGAGGAAACGATTTCTTTCAGCGTACATTCATTACAGTCCGGTATTTGTGAAAGCATACTGATATTATGCTTTTTCCATAAGTAAGCAGCATTTTTCCCCGGAAGAACTCAAAAATGAATTTATCCTGCCAATCGTTCAATACAAGCCCATTTTCTTTCAGAATAAAATAGGTCTGCATGGTAAGGATGTAATCTTTCTGGCATATAAGATATAAGTCATTCGCCGTCATATGTTTAAAGTCATCTATGCATGATATGTTGTTGCGGAACAGCAGGGGGTATATTTTAGAGGGAAACTGATATTTACTAAAATACTCTTTGATAGACAGCATAGATCGTATTTCAATATTGTATTCCTGACAGATTTGTTCCAATTCTAAAATGGTTTTTTCTCCTAAGTTCCGAAAATGCAGAATATCTTCTTTGGAATAGGAAGAAAGCTGCGAAAGATACATAACACCGTTTCGTATCAGGGCATTCTGCAATCGCTTCGACATGGGGACATCATAAATTGATATTTCATCACTTGGCGGTAGCAGATAGCCTAAAGCGTTCAATTCATCAATCAGGGGTTCAATATTATAATTTTTTGGAAATTTATTTATAAGAGTAATATAGTTTTGTCCTGCAAGTTCCGAAACCATTGTCAAGCCTATACTTTTTAAGGCAGATTTAGAGTCGGCAGAAATGTTTAAGTCTTGAATTTTCATGTCTATATCATACTCCTTTATTTTTAGAGGTTGAAATGGAAACAAACCTAGTATATCACTTTTTTTGAAAAAATTAAACAAGAATGGACTAAAACGGGTTCTAATTTGATAATCTTGATTGTTGCATTTTGTGTTTGTGTCAATTTCTGCATAATATGGTCGATTTCTGCAATTTAGTTGACTAATGCGCTGAAGAAAAATAAGATAATAAGGGGATTTATGAATTTTTTTGTATATCATCTTTACTTACTATGAATGTAGGGAAAGGGTTAAGGAATTTAGTAAGTCGTGTCGAAATACAACACAGTGGAGTATAAAATATCAGGGACAAATTGCTATCAAATAGCAGGAAAGGAGGAGACAACACAGATGTTCAAAATTGCAATATGTGATGATGAAAGTCTTTTTACAGAAGAATTAAGAGAATTGATCTCCGGCTATATGATGGAAAAAGGTCTTGATTTTGAAATAGATACATATAGTTCTGGGGAAGCACTGATAGAATTAGGAATTGAGGTAGTGCGGTATAATATTGTGTTTTTAGATATCAATATGGATGAAGTTGATGGTATCAAGACGGCTGAGATGATCAGAAAAGTAAGCCGGGAAGTATTTATAGTATTTGTGACCGCATATGTGGATTATTCGCTGGAAGGATACCGATTAGATGTTGTAAGGTATTTGTTAAAGGGTAATGCAAATTTTCAGAGCAAAGTTAATGAGTGTATGGATGCCATTATTGATAAGATGAATTATTCCGTGGCAAAAATGAAATTCGACTTTAAGGAGGGCGGAAAAGAAATATCGCTGGAAAGATTATTGTATATTGAGAGCAAGTTGCATTTACTTGAGTTTCATGTTATGGAGGACACAGAAAAAGTTTATACCATGTATGAGACATTAAATGTGCTGGACGATATGCTTTCAGAAAAAGGTTTTATCAGGACACACCAGAGTTATCTTGTTAATGCAAAACATATCAAGAATGTTGTGCGTTGTAAAGTGATATTATCAAATGGTGTTGAGTTATCCGTACCAAAAGTAAGATATACGGAAGTAAGGAAAAAGTTTATAGCGTGTCAGGGGGAGGTGTAGATGTTTGATATAATGCAGAATGTATTGTTGATATTTCTTGAAATAATATGTTGTAAGATTTTTTACGAAACCTTTGGAGAAATACGGTATAAAGGTTGGATCAATATAGTACAGTTTATATTGTTTCTTAGTAGCATGTGTTTACTTGCATATGGCTTTTCAAAATATTTTGCAATAAGACAGATTGCTGTTATTTTGATGTTTTCAGTATTTATGCTGTGGCATGTTAAAATTAGCCTGAAAAAATCTCTTATATTGGCTGTGCTGTATGATGCATTGTTGTTGGCAGTAGATTATCTGTTGTTTTCGATTGTTGAGTGGTTATTTCTAGGTAGTGAACTGTCAGAACAGCAGTATGAAATTGGTGGCATTTTGGCATATTTGTTAGGAAAGGTGATATTATTCTTCCTTGTTCTTCTTATAAGGAAGAAATTTGGAAAAAAGTCAGTGGAAATGATGGTGGATACAGAGTGGTTAAGGTTTTTGTTTTTTCCCGTTTTTACTATAGCAGTTATTTCTGTAATGTTATCTTCCTTTAAAGATGTGACGACGGTAGAAGAGGCTAATTTATTGGCTGTTATTGCGTTTGGTATGGTAGGAATGAATATCGTTGTGTTTTATCTAATTAACGATATTGTGGAAAGAGAAATGAAGATGCATGAAAACAGGGTTTTTCAAATTCAGGCGAGAAATCAGTTAGAAATGTACAGATCTATTTCTGCAAACTTTGATAATCAAAAAAGAAAGACACATGAATATAAAAACCAGATTTCATGTATAGAATCCCTGTTGAATAAAAAACAATATTCCAAGTTAGAGGAATATGTAAAAAAGATTTATGGTTCTTTGAATAATGAACCGGATGCCATTAATAGCAATAATGTAATCGTAAATGCCATACTCAATACAAAGTATCAGGAGGCAGAAGCTAAGGGAATTGTTTTTGTATTCAGAGTAAATGATCTTTCAGAGCTGAAAATCAAAGATGAGGATGTGGTTACTATCCTTGCTAACCTTCTGAACAATGCTATTGAAGCGTGTGAGACATGTGAGGATAAAAAGGTAATTAAGTTCAAGTTTGTCAAAGAAGATGATATGATAATCATTGCGCTTAAAAATACATATAATTATGATGTTATATATGAGAATGGAGAGATAAAATCTACGAAAACATCAAGTTTGGATGAACATGGTGTAGGAATCAAGAATGTGATAAAAATTATTGAGAAATATGATGGCTCATACGTTATTGAAGATAAGAATAAGGAATTTTTCTTTTCAATTATCATTCCTGCAGGAATGCGATGTTAAAATGATGGGAAAATGATGGAATTCAAAACTATATTTTGCCGTTTTCTGCAAAAATAGTCCATTTTCTGCAAACGGTCTTGATTTTTTTGATTTATATTTGATACTGAATAATTAGGAGGCATATTTATGATAGAGAAGATGGCATTAAAGGTTGTCAATCGAATGGAAATGGAGAAGATAATAAGCAAATCAAGCTGTGAATATTACGAATATGCATTAATAAGTATGGTTGAACAAGCTATAACAGTTGGAACTATGTTGCTTTTAGGGTTGTTATTTGAGCAATTCCTGTACACTGTCTGTTTTATGGTTTTCTTTCTTTCATTGAGACAACGGACAGGGGGATTTCATGCAAATAAGTTTTGGCAGTGTTATCTAGGAACGGTCATATTTTATATTGTGATTATGCAGATTGTACCTGTACTTTGCAGAAAGCCGACTGTTATGTATGGGTTATTATTTCTTGCGATACTTTTAATCTGTATAATGGGAACAATAAACCACCCTAATATGGATATGAGCAAAAGTGAATTACGGGAGTCTAAGAAAGCAGCAAGGTTGCTGATTTTAATAGAAGTAATGATAATTGCTGTCTTAGTATATTTGAAAGCTGATCTTTTGTATATTGGCTATATGTCAGTGGCTATCATATTATGTGCATTCTTGATGTGTTTGGCAAAAATCATAAAGCAGGAGGTAAGGGTAAAATGAAAGGAAAAGAAAAAATCAGTGTTAAGGCTTTAAGGATTGTAGAAAGAATTATCCGTAATGAGGTTGAAAAGGTTAGTTGTGGGTGGCCTCCAATTTGTTTGGGAATTAGCCACCAGCCGAAGAGACCGAAACGAAAAGAGGATTAAGATTTAATAGTTAATGTGGCAATAATGATAAATCAAAATCTGTGTTGAACAAGAAAATTAAGTAAAAGAAAAACCTTTCAGAACATTATGTTGTGTCCGAAAGGTTTTTTTGTGCCGTTTTCTGCAAAAATGGTCCGCTTTTTGCAAGGGTAATTGAACTTTAATTATGTTTTGCTATTATGAAATTAGGTAAATTTTAACAGTAAGATATATGGTGGAAATGGATTTCAAATTATTTTATCAAGGAGGACAAATGTTATGCAGGTAACTAGAGATAATTATTCACAATATGCTCAAATAGTTCAGCAGATGATTGGGAAAAAAGTAAGTTCGAATAATTCGCTGGCACAATGTGATTATGGTAATTTTTCATTAAGGTTTAAGCCGGTGGATATTAATTTTACCAAACCGAACTGGGATACTATCATGACAAAGCGGGATAAACCTGCGATGTCAGAGGAAGAATTTGAAGAAGCAATAAAGGAGCTTGCAAGAAAAGAATTTGCTACTGGAAAAAGGGATGATGCTGCTTACCGAAAGTTGTGTATACAGCATGGCGAAACAGTATCCCCTGATAGAAAGGCAATATATGAATCAAGCATGAAAAAAACCGGTGGTAAAATGAATGCCGCATGCATGTTTTGGGATTCAAAGGGCAATAAAACGCTTTCTTATAATCCAGAGTCAAGGAACTGGAAAGCTATAAGTACAGATGAAGAATTTGCGAGAGCAAGAGTATTTACATCAATTTACAATGATGAGTTGGCTTGTTTAAAAGAAAAGTATGGTGAAAAAGCTAAAGGAAATGTTTCTTATAACAAAATTAAAGCAGACATGTCAACAGAGTTCTCAAAAGGAATGAGTAACAATGAGGGGAATACCATAGATTATTCCATATAAAAAGCTAAAACGTTGAAAATACGAATAGGAGGATGCATATGCGTAAGTTAAAAAGAGTTTTGTCATTTATGTTAGCTGCTATAATGATGATTTCTATGAGCGGAATGAGCGTCATGGCAGCAGAACAGCAGGAAACAAGAGAGAGTTATGTTGAAATTTCGCTTGATGATGCGGCAAGCACTTATGCTACAAATTATTATTCTAAGGGACTTGTTATATTGAATATTGCAACGTCTGGAGTATCGAATGAATGCAGAGTTACTTCGGGAAGTGTTCCGGCTGGTACCACAATTACGAAAGTGGAGCTGACTGGCAGAAAAAGTACAGGTTCAGGAACAGTGTACTGGTACGTGGAGCATGAAGCATCTGGCAGAGTGGCAAGCAAAAGATTTGCGAGTCCGGCTACATTTACAGAGTTTAATGGTCTGACAGCAGATAGTGCATGGGTTATATGGATTCAGGGAGATCCGTGGTCAACGGTGACAGGCGGAAGTATTAAAGTGTATTACACATACTAAGACGAGCATTAGCTATTATTATGGAATAAGTCTATATTGTATTTTAAGGGTGTTGTGTTTGCAAACGCGGCACCCTTGAAAAGTTATATTTTGGTAGTTGGAAAATATGAATAAAGACAACAGGAAGCTTGTCAAGAACAAGCATAACCATGAAAGTATTTTATAACTATTAGAATTGAACAAACTTTTGCCTGAATTTTATTCTACAAATTAAGAATACTATTACGCATGATAAATTCTTTTCTTCAATTATCATGCATATTTTTATGTTTTTAAATTTTAATGTTTGAAGAGATGTCATTTGATTTGGACAGGCTCTTATAGCAAGCATAAAAGGACAAAAATGTGTATGGTGATTCTATGCGCCTTTTTGTCCTTTTCCTAAAAAGTGGAACCCCTGTTTTGCCGATTTTCCTTTTTCTGCTATATAAAGCCGTTTTCTGCAAATAAAATGTTATTGATATGTTTTTCTGATATGATAAAAGTGTATGCAAAAAAATTTTATGCATTATAGATTTATACAATGGTTAAACTGTTTGTATAAATTTAATAAGGCTTGAAAACTTATATTCATGTGAAATGTGGCTTGCGCACATTGCTGTATTGGACGAAGGAGAATGCGAAATGGATAAATATAAAGAATTGATAGGGCTTTTTTCAGATATCCTCGAAAAATCGAAGGACTACCATATTGCGTATATCTATCAGGTGGGCTATGTATCTTTGGTTGGTTTGCTGAGCAAAGAGGAAGGGCAGAATCGATCAATGATAGTTGATGAAATATTTTCCTCCCCGGAAGGAATGGCGGAAAGTCTACTGCGTAACTGGCGTTGGCAGTGGTTTTATGAAAATAGGGAATTGCTGCCACGAAAAGATTATGATGACATTTGCAGACTTGATGACGAGCTGCCGGACAGCCTGCGGGATCAATATAAGCAGGATATTCTAAGCTGGCAGGAAAAAATACAGGCGGTCTTACAAAAAGAAAGTTAGGTCTGTTTGTATATTAGGCGTCCGATGAGGGAAGTAGCAGATATAAAAACAAATACGATTGCCTGAAGGAACATATACCTTGTGTTTTGGGTAAAGATGAAAAATAAAGCAAGGAAAAAGCTGATGAGCATCGTAAAATAAGTTCTATTAATGAATGTGCGGTTTTCCTGTGCATCAACTTCCCGATTTGGATGATCAACCGGACCGATGACCAGTATCAGTATGGCGGCAAACAGATACAGTGCAAAAGAGATCGGAATAGATATTGTTAAATATTTTACTGCCAACAGGGAAAATGTGAGTATAAAGCAGGAACCTATAAAACAGGCAAAATATGTTTTCATATGCAAGCCGCCGCCGTAGGAGCGCATAGGAATAAAGAGCAGGAAAAAGAAAAGGCATTCAGGCAGCATACCGAGAAAAAGCGCTATCATAATGCTGCATATGGTACTCACCGATAACTCTAAAAAGCATTGAAAACCGTACTGGTAGATTTCTACTAATTCTTCGGTTATTATCTTTTTTTCGTATATGTAATTGGTTAATTTCTTCGCTAAATATTCCATGACAGCTCCTTTTTAAAATTCAAAATCAATCTATGCTACTTGGCGTTCTCTGAATATAATCCATACATGACAATGATAACCTGAAATATATTGTCATTGTCCGTTATATCCATTTGACCGTGATAATTTTCGATGGCATGGTTTATGGATGAAAGTCCGAGACCGTGATATATGTTATCGCCCTTTGTAGTTATGTAATGACCAATAATATCTTTTTTGCGCTTTGCCTGATAGTTGTTTTTTATGCATAGCTGAAAGATGTCTTTGGCATAGGAAATATCAAGGCTTATAAATCCTTTTTCGTCTGGAATATTTCGGCAGGCTTCCAGTGCGTTTTCCAGTAAGTTTCCTAAAACTATAACTAAATGTCCGCTTTCAAATGGAAGGGAAGCGGGTACAAGAATATTGACATTAAACTGTACATTATCCTTTTGTGCTGCAGCATATGCATGATTGATTAAGGAATCAATGACTATGTTACCGCTGTGGGAAATTTCCTCTGGACGATCTCCGGCGCCGACATCTAACATTTGCATTATGTATTTCTCTGCCTCAATGGTCTGTCCTGTCTGAACCATTCCGAGAAGACTGGAGAGATGATTTTTCAAATCATGCCGCAATCTGCGGATTTCAATGTAGAGACTCTCACGTTCTTCCGCCTGTTGGCTGCAAAGTTCCAGTTGCTGCGCATACAGACGGTTTTGCCCACGCAGTTCAGCGTTCCGGCTGATCCAGTCGTAGACCTCAAAGATAACATAGTTTACAATCAACAGCAAGAAACTCGCTGTGACGGAGAATATCATATATTCGCTATGAACAGCCGCAATAAGAAATATGTGGTGCATCATATAGATACTGCTGACTGGTATCAGTAAAATGCTCAAAAAGTAAAGCAGGGGAATTTCAGAATAGTGGTTATCCTTGATGCAGTGGCTTATGATTACTGATAACAGCAGCATACACATCTTGGATATGAAACTCCCGGCATCCTGAAGCGTTCTGGAATCAAAACCGACAGATATTAGTATCATCAGGACAATAACTTCAACAAACATCCATACTGCGCATATCAATAAGGAAAATATACAACGCTGTTTGATATTCCTCTTGCGAGTAGCTGAGCTGATCATATATATCAGCAGGACATTCCCGAACAATAGCAGATGTGGCGGGAACACGGAATTGATATTGTTTATGCTCAGAAAGACATAATATATGCCCCATTCTATGCAGCTTTTTAAATTTTCATTTGCCGGTCCCAAAAATACTTTCATATATTTTCGTATAATGAGAAGGTGGAGCAGTGATAGGAGCAGTTCGGGGATTATCGTTAAATATTCCGTCATTCTTCTATGACCGCCTTTCCACCTGCAATCTTACAAAGTTGTTGGCGCACATCTTTCTGCCGATCCTCGCTGATTTTCAATTCTTTTTCTTTTCCCAAGAAACTGATGGTAATATTGAAAAAATTCATTTTCTTAATATAGTCGTAATTTACTAAAAAAGACTGGTGTATACGCAGAAAATATTGCCTGCTTGCCACCAGTTCCTTTTCCACATTATTGAGCTTTCCATAAAAATGTTCATCGGAACCGTCCTTAAGGTGGATATAAACGATTCTGTTATTGCTTTCAAAATAAACAATGTCTCTTATAGGCACTTTCTTAATTTCCTTGTTGAATGTAAATTGATAGAATACTTCTGTCTCATTGATGCGTTTATAAGATTCCTTAAAATAACGAGCAAACTGGACATGGTCTAAAGGCTTAGAGAGGAAGCGGAATGGCTCTACTTCAAACAGTTCCTTTAAATAGTTGTCATAGCCTGATACATAAATCAGCAGTACGGTCCGGTCTATTTCACGGATGCACCGTGCAGCCGTTATTCCGTCTACCTGCTCCATTTCAATGTCAATAAATATAAGTTGATAATGCTCGCCGTTCTGAATGCTATTCAGAAGGGTTTTGCCGTCAGAGAATACTTCGGTTTCCACACGGATACCCAGCTTCCGGCTTTCCTGAAACACCAGAGCTTCAATTTGCCCGGTAAATTTTAAATCATCATCACAGATTGCTACTCTCAGCATTTTTCCTCTCTTCCTTTGCAGTTCCTTCCTCACTTTCCTTTTGCGCCTGCTCTAGGCGCTCAAGTATGCAACGGAGTGTCTTTTGGTTGACTTCGGTCAGGTTCTGATAGCGGATGACAATATCATAACATCTATCCATTTCCTGGTTCATACGATACTGTCCGTTATAATCACGTTTTACATCAGAGATCCCAAGTATGTAATCAGTGGTAACATTAAACTGTTTCGATATTTCTATGAGTAAATCAGAAGGAATATCATTAGCGTTGTTTTCCATTCTGCTTACCGCTTGTTGTGTAGTTCCAATTTTCTCGGCAAGGGCTTCTTGGGACAAGGATAAATTCTTTCTTAATTCACGAATGCGATTGTTTTCCATATGTGCGACTTCCTTTCATGTATCATTCTTACATAAATATTTGAAATAGACCAACAAGCTAAGTGAGTAAATAAGATACACATATAGCGGTAATTCAAGCGGATATACAATTCTAATATCGGTATGGAAATAATTGCCGGGAAAAATTACATGCTGTGTCGGAATTTCAACATTGAAGGGGAAAAATCTGCAAAATAAGCTATACTTGCAATTAAAATGAAATGGAGGTGTGTTATATGGCAGGCAGCAAAAAGAAAAATATTGCAGCAACAATTTTGGGAAAAGTAGCACTTAATTCTGCAAAAGCAGCAGCGGACAGCAGATGTATGTATTGTCTGCATCAGCCCAAGCAGCCGGCAGGAATAAAAAAGCTTTTCAGATAAGAAGGCTGGCATACGGAAGAAAATGCTGCCATATGTGTGAGGAAACTCATATGTATGGCAGTATTTTTGGGAAAAGAGTTCGATCAATTCATTTCCATTGTAATGAACTTAAAAAAATACAGTAGACAATCTGCACGGTAAATTGTATATTTTTATGTTAGCGGCATATGGGATAAGGAGATATCACAATTCAATAAAAAATCATATCGAGAGAATACATATGAAAGAGTGCAACCTGACATAATGTATTCTTTTTTTATGCCTGTCTTAACATGTCGCTTTATATCTGGGCTTGTATCCGTGTTCCTCCACTCAGTTCTTCATTTCAAAAATTGATTAGAATGGAGAATAGATGAATGATATAAGATATATTATTGCGGACAACGTGAGATTATGCCGGAACCAGAGAAATTTAACGCAACTTGAACTGGCAGAGAACAGATGTCATTGGACTTCATAAAACGGATTGATAGTGGAAAAAAGAACAATGTCATTAGATAATTCTTTAAGATTATTGAATGCTCTACATGTATCATCATTATTTCTGCTATATGATCAGGTTGGTAAGATGCCAGAAGTAGAATGGATACAATGTATTTTAAGAGGACGGAGCGAAAGTCAAAAGGAATATTTGTTACATATGCTACAAGCGGTGGCTGAAGGAATGGACAAGTTGATGTAACAATTTAATGAGCAAATGAATATAAAAGTATCATGTTTGGATGCTTTTATATTCATTTGCTCATTAAATTGCAGTTGTATAATATTAGGCACTTACAGCAAACGTGGATTAGTTGAACATCAGTGCAGTTTTGTAAATGTAAATTTTTGCAGTAGTTAATCGATTATTTTAACGGCAGAATAAGGAAAAAGGTAGCCCCATGATCTTCGGTGTCTTTTATACCGATTTCTACAGATAATAATCTTGCCAAATCTTTAGCAATACTAAGTCCAAGACCAAAATGTGATTTATCTGTGTGGGATTTATCTGAGCAAAAAAAGCGGTCAAAAATGTAAGGTTTGTCTTCGTCAGAGATTCCCTGCCCGTGGTCAATGATAGATATATTTATATTCTTGTGGGAAAGAGATGCCTTGATACGGATAGCTGTCTTTGTTTTGGAATGTGAAATTGCATTATCCATAAAAATGCTTAAAATTTGGAATAAACATTCTTGATCCGTATATATTGTTGGAAAATAGGTGTCCACAAAGTTCACATCTAAAGGAATTCCCTTTTTATTGCATATTGGCTCATAAGCTTCATAAAGAGTAATTAGCAAAGTATCAAGATTTACCATTGTTTTACTGATTCTACATGTACCAGAATCTGAAGAAGCTAGAAAAAGCATATCTTTAATTAATTTTGACATCCGCATAGATTCTATATCTATGATGCTTGAAGCCTTTTGAATTTCTGGTATATTATCACTCAAGCTAATTATTCTATCATTATTGGCAAGTATGACTGCAAGCGGTGATTTTAGTTCATGTGAGGCAGAAGCTATAAAATCTTTTTGACTTTTTAATACTTTTTCGGTTGGCTTCATAGCGTGTTTTAGCAGAAAACGGCTCACAGTTGCGATACAGAGTAAGGCAATAAACCATATCAGTATGTAAAAGGGTAATTGTTTTTTTATCAGCTCGAAAGTTGCCTTTTTCTGATGAAGCAAAAACAGATGGAATATAGTTCCGTTTTTATCAACAATAATGGCTGGTATTCCCCAATATTTATCATGGTGAATACCGGAAAAGGTTAGAATTCCGTTTTGTGTTGAAGCAGATGTCTGGTTTAAAATTATAGTAGATTCGGAATTTGAGCTTTTTGTAAATTCTTCTAATAAAAGAGTTATTTCAGTTGGAAACAGAGGGACACTTTGATAAATCACGTTTCCCTGTATGTCTGTTAGCAAGGCGAAAATAGAATAATTATCTTCATAAGGCTTAATAACCGTTTGAGGATTTTTTTCTGGATTCTCCAATTCATAAATCATCAGAGTAGAAAGTCTTTGAAAAAAGATACTATCATTCCGCTGCTTATTATCAATAGAATTAACAAGTATGATGCCGATAATAGCTGTTATGACAAGCATAATGGAACTAACAAAAATGAGATATAGTTTTTTAAATAAATTATCAAGCATTTTTAATCTCCAATCTGTATCCTGAGCCATAAATAGTTTTTATTTCGCAAATGCTCCCTATTTCTTTTAACCTTTTTCGGAGAAATGAAATATAATTATCTATATTTCCAGGTACTACATCTGTATTAGTTCCCCATATTTTGTATATTAACTGCTCCCTAGAAATAAGAGTTTGGGGATGATTAATAAAGGCAGATAATACTTCTGACTCTTTTGCGGTTAAAAGTAAGGAGTTTTTGCCACATGTCAAAATGCGTTCAGTTTGATTGAAAGATAAGTCAGAAAAGCAAAGGTGCATTTCCTGCCTGATTTCAGCAGGACGTCGGGTTAATGCCCTAATACGAGCAAGTAACTCTGGAATATGAAAAGGTTTTATCAGATAATCATCTGCACCATTGTCTAGTCCTTCTATTCGGTCATTTAATTCTGACATTCCTGTGATAATAATTATAGGAATTGCGATTTTTTTCCGACGCATTGCTTTTATAATTGTCATTCCGTCGATGATGGGCAACATACGGTCAATAATTGCTAGATCATAACAGTATTCTATATTCAATGCGTAAAGCATGCCGGTTTCCCCATCATTGCAGTAGTCGATGACATATCCGGCTTTTTGCAATTCGTCTTGTATTGAACTGCAAAGATGTAAATCATCTTCAAGCAATAATATTTTCATGATATCCAATTCCTTTCTGTTTATATTCCATTTTAGTATAACAGATAATTCTATAAAAATCCTATAAAAAGAGATGTAATAATTTATTTCGCTTATAGGATTTTTTTAGAACTTTGATGTTAATATGAATTTGCAAAAATCTAAAATGAAAGGAAATATTTATTATGAAAAAACAAACAATTTTAAAAGGTCTGATCATGGGGGTATGCGTATTGACTTTGGCTGGATGCGGCACTGGAGCGGATAAAAAGACAGGGGGCGAAGATATGCATGCAACAGAATATCAAAGCAGCATATTTGATGACGAGGATATGCATTCGGATGAAAATGATAACATTGCTCCTAAAGCAGATAACGTAGATACCAATGGCAATCAGGAAAGCAAAGACAGTTCCTTATCGGAGGGGAGCAGCACAAACGGAGCGGACACTTTGCAGGAGAATCAGAGTAATATCACAGCTAATGGTACAGATGAGAAAGTGGATGCAGACAGTCTGTATTCGTCAGCGGCTATCACAGGGAACGTTGTGGAATTTTCGGATGGCAGCTGTACAGTAAGTGCCGCCACAACAGAAGATGATGGAAAAACTGGCGTAGTTGCTGCACCCGGGTATGAAAGCGAGGATACAAATGTAGTGGTAACATATCAGGAGGGCTGTGTGGTTCAGATTGCAACTATCTATACTTCAACTGGGACTGCAGAATTGGAGCAGGCGTCTGTAGCTGACATTAAGAAACAGTCAAGTGTTATTATCTATGGAAGTTTTGAGGACACACATCATGTAACGGCTACAAAAGTTATCATATGTCATAGAACAGCCTGAACAGTAGGAGGTATTGATTTTGAAATTTTATCAGCTTGCCTTCCGATATTTATGCCGGAAGAAGTCTAAAACATTTATTTTGCTTTTGGTATTGCTGTTTATAAATAGTATGATTTTGGGTTCTTACATGATTTTGCATGCCACAGAGGATTCCCAGATTACTATGCAGGAAAAGATGGGAACCAAGGCGGTACTGGAAGTGAAGGGGAGTAACCAGTTTATTACGGAAAATGAGGTTAGTAAAATCCGAGATATGGATGGAGTGATATCTGTCAACCGCATGGCTGACAGTGCCGTTTATCCCGTTAATTTTAATCCCATTACAAATAGTGATTCCGAGGAAGAAAATAACTGGAAGGTAACACTGTTGTCTTATGATGAGATGGAACGTGACAGCGCCTTTAGCGACTTAAGATACCGCCTGATGAAGGGGGATATGATTACGGAGGGCTCTGGGAAAGGGGCTGTGATCAATTTTGCGCTGGCGGATGCAAATGGTCTTGAAATAGGGGATGAGATGGAAGTCGGGACAGAAACCGGGAGTGTAATCAGCGTAAAGATTATAGGTGTATTTGTTGCGGGAAGCGAGAGAAACCAGATGGATACCCTGCCGGCGGTAAACCGTATCGAAAACCAGATTTTTGTTGACAATGAATCCTATACGGGGCTGTTTGATAATGTGGGTTACCGTAAGATAGCGGTATATACCAAAAACCCGGATCGGATAGATGCTCTGGTACAGGAATTAGAAGATTATTTAGGTGACAGAGTGGACATTACAACGGCTGATATATTATATCGTCAGTTGGAGGTGCCGCTGAACAGAATAGTCCGTGTGATGAAACTAATGCTGATTTTCACGTTAGCTGCAGGAGTAACAATTACTTCATTATTGCTTTGCATGTGGATGCGGTCAAGGAAAAGAGAAATTGCTGTTTTTATCAGTATGGGAAAGAGAAAAATGGATATTTTTAGGCAGGTTTTTATGGAAACGGCAGTGGTCTTTTGTTTGTCTGTATTTGGTGCCTGTGTAATTGGAAGTGGAATGGCAGAAATTATGAAAAAACTGCTCATGGAAGAAAATACGGCTGTTCTTTTATCAGTTTCCTTACAGGCAAGGGATATTGCGACAATGTTCTTTGCAGGGGGCTGTATAGCAGTTATTGCTGTTTGCATTTCATTACTGCCAATCTTAAGGGCAAATCCAAAAGATATTTTATCAAAAATGGAGGGATAGAAAATGAATGGCTTTAGTTTAGCATGGCGTTCTGTTGTTAGAAAACCTGTAAAAAGTGTCTTGCTGTTTATAACTGCATTTACCATCAGCCTATTACTATTGTCCGCAATGAGCAGTGGAAAGGCAACTATTCAAATGCAGGATAATACAAGGCAGGCAATCGGAGCCGGGCTTCTGCTGGAAGAAAATGAAGCAGACCGGCACCGGAGAATTGATGAGTTATCAAAGCAGCTTGACCATAAGGAAGGCAGCTTAGGTGGATACCATCAGGAAAAAATTGTCGTAAACGGAGTAGAAAGCTGGAGGACATGGACGGACAATTCTTTTGAAACTCTGTTAGTGGAGGATATTGAAAAAATAGCGGCTATAGAAGGAATTGCTGATTACAATATTACAACAGTTACAACCGCTGTAAGACCTGTTGACTTTATCCGTATTGAGGACGAGGATGTGGATCAGTATAGCGACCTTGGAGGTGTGTCGCTGGTCGGGAACAAAGATATGTCTATGGACTCCAATTTTCTTTCGGGCAATGCTTTTATCATAGACGGCAGAATGATTAAAAAAGGTGAAAAAGATGTCTGTGTCATTTCAGAAGAGCTTGCAGATAAAAACCAATTAGAGATTGGAAGCAGAATAAGTTTTGGAAACTGTCGTGATAAAGAGGATTCTATGACTTATGATGTGGAAGTTGTTGGTATCTATCAGGTGAACCAACCAATAGCTCCTTATATGTTTGGAGATACTTACCGGTCTGAAAATATTATTTTTACAGATTTGGGTTTCCCTGAAAAGGTGGATGGAAAATCTGGCGATCCATTATATGAGAAGGCATATTTCAAGATTGCGGATGTGAAAGAATACGAAACTGTAAAGACAAGGGTAATGGAGGCAGATATAGCATGGAAACGGTATGACCTGATTGACAATAACGGAAATATGAATACCCTATCCGCTAATTTTAATGAAATGGAGAGGTACAGCAGTATCTTAATTTGGATAATTTCAGTGGCAAGCCTGATTATCTTGTTTCTTATTTTTCAGTTCTGGATGAAAAGCCGGAATAGGGAAATTGGAATTATGCTGTCAATGGGAACTTCAAAAATACGGATTTTGGCTCAAATTATGACAGAAGCACTTATGATTGCAGCAGTGGCTGTGTTGATTTCCTTTTTGGCAGCGCCCAAAGTGTCAAGTCTGACGGCGGATTATCTGGTAGAGCAGCAGATACAGAGTGAGGAAGAGGAGAATTTATTGGATGAGGGAAAAGTGGCATATTCTTACGAAAAGTCAGAGCAGAATGTGGTGGGTGTGCAGGCAGAAATTACTTCCGGGATGTTAATACAAGATGTCACTGGCATTGTACTGCTTATTGCAATATCTGTATGTGTATCGGGTATTGGCATATTGAAAAGAAATCCAAAAGATATTTTACAGGATTTATAAAATAGTTTGTGTGTGCAGGTAAAATAAGTTAAGGAGGGCAATTGAAATGATATTAGAAGCAAAAAATGTGGAATATGCATATAAATCCCAAAAGGAAAGGAAAGTTTTAGATGGAATTTCTATGTGGTTTGAAGAAAAAAAGTTTTATACCATCATTGGGGCTAGTGGAGCTGGAAAAACCACTCTTTTGTCTTTGCTGGCAGGGCTTGACAGTCCAACAGGGGGAACTGTTCTATATGAAGGGGAAGATATTCTTACAAAAGGTTTAAATTATCACAGAAAGAATCATGTATCCTTAGTTTTTCAGGAATACAACCTGATTGATTATCTTACTACAGAGGAAAATGTAAAATTAGGAGGAACAGATAAGCCGGAGGAACTGCTTTCAAAAGTGAATATTCCAAAGGAAGCATGGAAAAGAAATGTAATGAAGCTGTCTGGTGGGCAACAGCAGCGGGTAGCAATTGCGAGAGCACTGGCAAGTAATGCAAAAGTCCTATTGGCAGATGAGCCAACCGGGAATCTGGATGAACAGACCGCAAAGGGAATTATTGAGTTATTAAAACAGACTGCACATGAACTGGGGAAATGCGTAATTGTTGTTACTCATAGTAAATATTTAGCAAATGAGGCAGATGAAATTATAAAGATAAATGATGGAAAAATTGAATAACGAAACATACAAATTACATCGATTGTGATTAGTTGTAAAGATGATAGAGTTCAACAGTAATTTGTTTGGGAAATTTTAAGTTAATATTTCAATTTAAAGTGTATATATGCTTGTACTGTTTAAACGTTTTCTGGATTTTTGTGTAGAGAGTAACGCTATACACAAAAATCTTTGAAAACGTTTTGACATTTATATAGAGAAACAATTTGGAAAAAATACAAATAAACTCGTAAAAATTACATGTCGCAAAAAAAGTCAAATTTTGAATGTATTATATGTATAAAAGAATTTGGAGGATATACTGATGAATGACGAGTTGGAATTAAGAAAAAAAGAAATAGAAAAGAAATTTTTAGAGATGGTTCCTGATAGGAAATTTGGACGTCTGGGAAAAGTTTTTAAAACAAAAAATAATAAATATTATTATGATGCAGGTACAGGGAAAGTCTTTTGTTGTGAAGAAGATGAGTATCATGTGCTGAAATATTTGTTGGATAATGAAAATGTTTTCCCCAAAAACATTGATGATATGCACAAAATCGAAAGATGGTGTGATACATATGAAAAGTTATTGCTTTTATGTGAAAAGGAAAACATTTTGCAAGCACCCTTAAGAGAGTTTTATAAACTGGAAGATAAAGACTTAGAGGTACTAATAGATAAAGATTTACAGCAGATAATTTTGGAATTAACCCAAAAGTGTAATTTGAGATGTAAATATTGTATTTATAATGAATATAATCCTGCATATCGAGATTTTGCAAATCAGGATATGAATTGGGAGGTGGCAAAAAAAGCAATTGATTATGCTAGACAGCATAGTGGTAAAAAAATTGCGGTTACATTTTATGGTGGAGAGCCTTTGGTAAGATTTGATTTGTTAAAGAAATGCATAGATTATAGCTTAGAAACAATTAAGGACAAGGAACTAACATTTTCATTATCTACGAATTTGACATTGATGACACCACAAATTGCAGAGTATATTGCCTCAATAAAGAGATGCAGTGTTTTATGTAGCATTGACGGACCGGATTTTATACATGATGCTTATCGGGTAGGTGCGGATAATAAAGGAACGCATAAAAAGGCAATACAAGGTTTACGTTATTTGGTTGAAGCTATGGGTGAGATGGCAGGAAAAAGAATCATAATAAATACTGTAGTTTGCCCTCCATATTCAAAAGCGAAATTGGACATGATACAGGAATTTTTTGACGGTTTAGAATGGTTGCCTCCAGAAGTTACGAAAAAATGCGATTACGTTGAAGGCGGATCTTTGCGAGATGAGGATATAGATTTGTCTTTTCTTGCTTCAGAAGAAGACAAAGAAGATTATAAAAAAGGCGAGATTGACTCTATTAGAGCATGGGCTTTGGATAATGTGTTGGAAAATAATGATGATAGGGGGTATTCATCTGGTGTTGGAAAAGACAATCTGATAAGGATACATAATAGGATACTCTGTGATAAACCAAGTAAATATATACATAGAAATGGATGTTGTATACCGGGAAATCGTCGAATATATGTTAAAGTAAATGGAGATTTTTCATTATGTGAAAAAGTAGGCGAGTGCCCTGATATTGGCAATGTATATGAAGGAGTCGATGTTAAAAAAGTAAAAAGATACTATATTGAAGAATATGAAAACAAGTCGATTGGTGATTGTGGTAATTGTTGGGCTGTAAATATTTGCGGTGTTTGCTATGCTTCTTGTTGTGATAAAAATGGATTGAATATGGATTACAAAAAAGTTGCATGTGATTATCAAAAAGAGCAGGCGATAGGAGAATTGATGGCATATCACCAATTATTAGAGGAGAGACCAGAAGAAATTGAGAAGATAAAAGACGTCCCTATAATGTAATAATGGTTTAAACACTTTGTGTTTAAATATAATTCTGTTTTAGTAAAGGAGGTGATTTCTATGAAGATGGTTAATCCTATGGGAAGAACTGCTGAGTCTCTTGAGACAGGCGCAAACTTTGAAGTAACACCTTTAAGTGGATGCGTATGTTCTGATTCGGAGGAACTTGCAAATGCACATAACAAGGGACCGACAAAGTGTGTAGGCTATTGTCTGTATGGCGAAGAAAATAGACATGCAAACATGGAAGCAGCGAAAGTACCTCACTAATGAGGTATTCTAGGATCAAAGTGGTTACCGCCCTATTAATAATTATAGGGTGGTAATTGCTATTTGAAAGGAACATATAAAATGCGAAAAACTAAAAAAAGTATAGCTATAATTGTGGGGACATTTAAATTGTTATATAAAAGTGCACCATTTTATATAGTAGCAATGTGCATAGCAAATATATTTGCTGGTGTACTATTATCTCTTGGAATTGTAATATGGAAGAATATCATAGATTCGGTGCAGGAATCTATAAAATCAGGTCATTTAGATGTTACTATTTTATGGTTAGCGGTTCATTTCACAACAATAATACTGCAGGATTTATTGACTGAAGTATGTGCATATTATAAAAATATACTCTCCACTTGCACGAATAAGAATATAACACAAAATGTTTTGAATAAAATTAGTAAAATGGAATTGGAAAAATATGATGATGTATCATTTTATGATAAATTAAAAAAAGTTAATGAAGAATCGACAGCTAGAACTATGAGTTTATTAAACTCTGTGGAAATGCTTGTAAAAGGAATTAGCGTAGCTGTATTTACGGCTGTGATTTTATTTCGATTTAACCCATTGTTTATGATTTTATGTATAATTATAAGTATTCCAAATTTAATAATAAATATGAAAATAGCAATTATGCAGTATAGTGTTTATTGTGAACGATTTGAAAATAAAAGATATATTGATTCCATTAAAAATTTAATAACAGCACATGAAAATGTGAAAGAAATCAAGATATATAATTCGACTCCATATTTTGTATCATACATACTTAACTCCTATAAAAAATATATCGAAGAAGATAAAAAAATAAGAAAGAAATTTGTACTTGAATCGTTTTCAATGGAATCATTAGGAAATATTTTGATTTATTTCTTGAAAGCAATAGTATGTTATGAAATTGTAATGCAGAAAATGTCTATTGGCAGTTTGACGTTGTACTTTAGTTCGATTGATAATTTTAGAAGTGCTATGGCAAATATAATTAATGTAATGAGTTCAATGTTTGAAGATGGACTGTATGTACAAAGTTACTTTGAACTTATGAAAGATACTGAAACAACAAAGGAGTCTGGTAGAAGGAAAAAGTTTATAAGTGAGTTTCATAATATTAGGTTTGAGAATGTATGGTTTTCTTATCCTGGCACACAAGATTATGTTTTGAAAGATATAAATTTTGTAATAAATCGAGGAAAAAATTATGCGATAGTTGGGCTGAATGGATCTGGAAAAACAACATTATTAAAATTATTATTGCGCTTATATAAGCCAACCAAGGGCACTATTTATATTGATGAAATAGATATTAATGAAATAGATATTGATAGCTATTACAAGGAAATATCTGTTGTATTTCAAGATTTTATAAAATATCCATTAACAATTAAAGATAATATAGGTTTAGGAAATATTTCTGAAATGAATAATTTAGAGAAGATAAACGAAGCAGCAGCACAAGGCGGAATACTAGAATTTGTGAATAGTTTGCCTATGGGAATGGAGACTCATTTACAGAAAGAATGGTCAAACTCGGTAGAGTTGTCTTTAGGTCAATGGCAGAAAGTAGCAATTAGCAGAGCTTTTTTTAAAAATGGTCAGATTATGATATTGGATGAACCCACTGCATCTTTAGATCCTATGGCAGAACGAGACTTATTTCAAAAAGTTAAGGATTTAGCATATGAAAAAACGTGCGTTCTAATTGCACATAGATTTTCTACAGTTAGGTTAGCTGATGTAATTTATGTAATGAAAAATGGAGAAATTATAGAAAGTGGGAGTCATAATCAATTAATAAATAAAAACGGAGAATATGCATTGCTTTTTTCGGTACAAGCAAAAGGATACTTTGAGGACTATGAATTATGAATGAAATAGAAATGTTATCTGTACATAATCGAGAATGTATATGTTATGATATAAGAGAGGCTCAGGGAACATTATTAGTAGGCTTGGTTGTTGAAGGTGGTTCTGTTTTAGAAGAAGAGTGCGAAAAAGGGTATACACATTTTTTGGAGCATGTAATGTTGAGTTTCTCAAAAGAAGATAGAAGAATAAAGTGTAGAGGATATACTGATTTTTATTACACATATTATATATTTTCGATAACGAGTGATATGTTTAATGTGTGCATGGAATTGATAGATGAAATTCTTACTGGCAAATACATAACTACTTATAATGTTGAAAGGGTTAGGAAAGATGTAATAGCTGAGTATAAAGAATTTTGGGTATCAAAAAAGGAATTTAATTATGTTTTGGAAGGAACAGATTATATCAATCATTTAGCAATTGGAAAAATAGAAAATATCCAATCTTGCAATTCTTGTGATTTATTTGATTTCTTTAAGGAAAAGTATCAATACCAATTTATTGATATAATTATAATTGGAGATACAAGTAAAATTGATGCAAAAAAATGTATTACTAAAAAACATAATTATATAGGAAAGAAAAAAGAAATAAGTGTATTGGAAAAGAAATATGGTACAATTATAAATGCTAAAATAGCTCTAAATGGTATACATATATTTTTCTATAAAAAAAGATATTATAAAAACAAAGTATCATATGTAACGGAAATAGTCATTGATGAAATACTTTTTTCATTAATTGAGGGTATTACAAGTTCTGAAATAAGTAAAATTAATGTATCATCTTTAGAACAATTTGTTTGCATAAAAATATCTAATGGCTATATGTATGGAGATATTAATGCGTTATTAAATTATCTTCATAAAAAAATAGATAAAAATATTATTCAAAAACATATACGAGAATATAGAATACAATATAAAATGTATATAAGTAAAGGTACAGGAGTTAATTTAGAAAAAGAATTACTTAGATGTATAAACGATCTAGTTTATAATGGTGAAATAATTGGTTATAAAGAGATGCTAAGCATTATAGAGCAACAACTGTATATTATTAGTGCGGAACAAATATTTGAAGCATATCATTCCATGTTTAATCAAGAGACATATTATGTTACTATATAAAATGAAGATAGATAGTAAATTTGTTGTTTAGCATTTCATGAATGCAAGGAAGTATTTGCTTTATGGAACTGAGGAGAGCAAACATGATATTTTAGATTGGGTAGAGGAGTAATGTGGCAGAAATATCACGTTATCCTCCGATGTAGATAAGACTTGCAGTTATCAAATAACAGCAGATTCTTTCCTCTAATAATTGCTTTGATTTTTTCTTTCAAGAAATTCTTTAATAAAATCTCTGACAATCCCAAATAATCCGATATTGTTATTTTTTGAATTATCTGCCCAATAAATATCGGAGAACTTTCGACTATTTATCCGTTTTCCACTAATGTAACGGATAACATTAAATTATCTAGTATTTATTAAAATGGGCAATCCATAAGGTTATTGGATTGCCTATAAAACTTATATGTGAAAATCTTTCCGGGGGTGCTTTGTAGCAAGGATGTCTCTTTGTTTAGATACTGTAACATGTGTATAAATCTCTGTAATATTAATGGAGCTATGTCCTAGCATTTCCTGAATATAACGAATGTCAACGTCAGCTTCTAAAAGACTTGTTGCAAAAGTGTGGCGGAACATATGAGGCGTTATGTGCTGATCTATAGAGGCTAGAGAGGTATATTTGTTAATCATTCTGCGCACGGACTGATCGGACAGTGCTTTTCCAGATAGATTTATGAAAAAGTTGTTGCAGGCTTGCCTTTCTGTGTCAAAGGCATCGTTATATTCTGTTAAAATATTAATCACCGATTCATTGCCAATTTGGATACGTCGTTCCTTGTCCCCTTTTCCATAGATAAGAATTGTTCCGTCGTACAAATTCACATCATTGATTTTTAAAGAACAAAGTTCTGATATTCTCATGCCGGTTGCAAATAATAGTTCCGCAACAGCAGCATCTCTAAGAGCATTTCTTTTCTGGTAAAAAGTCTTGGCATTTTCCCGTTGCTTGTATATTGTAGACAAAAATGTTTCAACCGTATGTAGAGGGATGGTTTTAGGCAGTATTACGGGTTCACGGAAATGTATCAGTATTTTGCTGAATGGATTATGGTCAATGATATCCTTGTATTCCAGGTAATGGAATAAGGCTTTTACCGATGCTATTTTGCGTTTTACGGTTTTGGGTTTATATTGTTCATGCAGCCGGGCGATATACTGTTCCAATGTTTTGGAAGTAATTTCTGCAATATTGATAATGGAAATTTGTTCAGAAAACTGCCGCAGATCGATTCGATATGCTTTCAGTGTTTTCTCATCAAGACATTTTTGCGAATTGCAGTATTCCAAATAATTGTTAATGACTGTTTCTAAAGTATCCATAGTTCAGATCTCCTTTGTTTTATGTTATTTCAAAAATATATCGTACATTGATTTTGGCTTCTCTGCTACAGCGTGATATTTATTTCACAGAATGATACAAAGTCTATCTTGTATTTATTCGTGGGGTAAATACGGTTTTCAAACGATATGATTTTGGAGAAAAGGCTTATGTGCCATTTTCTGTAAATGAAGGTCGTTTTCTGCAATGGGCATTGATAATTTGTACAGAATTGTTTATATTGAAAGCAAATTTTTAAGTGAGGTAATAGAGATGGATATATCAAATACTATTAGTGCGGTAAAAGTATCTGGCAGTTCCAGCAATAGTGTTAAAAGAACTTCTGAAAAGAACAAGTGGCAATTAACAGATTCGCTAAAAGAAAAAATTGTTGAATTGGCTAAGAAAGATGCGAAAAACAACATATATATGGGAAATGAGTTTATGAACTTGCGGAAAGCAGAGGTCGCTAAAGTGGCACCAAATCGGGCAGCACTGATAGGTAAGTTTAACCAATTAATGAGTTCTGGAAATATGGGGGATATGAAAAAAATACAAGAAGCAGACGAAAGATGGTTGTGTATTTTATTTGGGATACCATATGAGGCTGAATCTCAAGGAGAGGGAACTGGTTCTGCGCTCCATATATATAATGAGGAAGGGGAAGAAGTTCTTACATATACTCAAGGAGTAGGGTGGCATGAGAAAGAGACAAAAGCAGAAACAAGTGTACATTCAGCGTTAAAATCAGTATATTATGAGGCGTATCACGATGCAAGAAAGGCACTGAACACTGGAACATATGTGGAAACCACAAATGAAAATGTTGTGGTGCAAAGTAATTTCGATATGAAAGCATAAAGTATGTAATTCAGCAAATGTATATAAGGGGAATTTGACAGACAGGAGGAATATCACAATGTTGTTTGCTTCACAGGTAACAGCATTTGCAGCAGGCACAGAATCAAAAACGGTTACAGCAACAAAAGATATGTCAATTGCATTGATGCCGGGAGTTACAGGGGATTCCAATACGATCACTTTTAATTTTAACAGCTTACCAGATAATGCGATTGTAAAAGAAGTTAAGATTGATTGTTCCAATGCATCTGTGATCGGTGGAAAAGGGGCAATATTGGCACAGAATCTTACAATTACTTGTCCAAGTGGGGAAACTCATACTGTTGGTTGGGGCAAAGGTAATGTGACTACTACCAGTTTATTTATTGCGGAAAAAGCTGCTGGAACATGGTCCGTGTATATGACAGGAACCAATATTGCATCTCCAAGTCTTGGCTCTGCATTTATCGGGGGTACAAAATATTCACGGCCTAAAATGACGATAAAATATATTTTAGAATAATAGAATTACATATTCCCTATAAAGACATTTGTATGAATAACATTAAATAAAATCAGTCTTTGAACTATAACAGTTCGGAGGCTGATTTTTTATTCAGCTTTTATCCGCTTCTTGAAATGTTTTGTTGCCGTTTTCTGTAAAAATAGGTCATTTTCTGTAAAGGTTCTTGAATATAAGAAGATGTTTGGTAACATTAAATAATATGCTTGTTAAAAGTAGAAATATATCCGTAAGAAAAAATACTGATGATGGTGTTTAGCATATGGGTGCATATGCTAAGATAGATTATTTGAATACAGTTATTAAATATTGGGTATATGCTATCAGGAATCATACCGAAAGGTTTGATGTTTGGTATAAAACGGAAGCTGTGAAAAGCTAAATATGGTTAGAGAACGAGTGGTAAGTTAATTTTACCATTCGTTTTCTGCTTTTTAGGGATAAATCAAAAATTAACCTGTAAATGGTTGAAAAATGATGTGTATTGGGTTACTTTCTGGACTAGGACAGAAAAGTGTCGATTGCTATGATTTATACAGGAAAAGAGGTGTAAATTATGGAAATTGACAGAAAAGACACCAATATACAGATTGGAAAAAGATTAAGAGAAGCAAGAACAAACATGAATAAGGATAAGGCAGAATTTGCCGCCACACTTGATGTAACGGAGGAACACTACCGCAAGCTGGAAGCCGGGGCAACTGGGCTATCTGCTGACAAGATACTGATTTTGTACCATACATATGGGATTGATCCTACCTACCTGATCACCGGAATCAGCAGTAATGTAAAGGATTTTAATTTGGACTACTATGTGGCAAACAGCACCAAAGAGCAGAGGAATGAGTTCTTTGACCGGGTACTGGCTTATCTGTCTAAGCTTATCAAATAAGTTTGTGGTAATTCCTGCTTCTTCGCTAGGAGGGATTGCTATGTTAAGAATTGCCGTGTGTGACGACAGCAGGACAGATGTTGAAATGTTGGAAGCTGCTTTTGATGAGCTTCCTGATTATCCGGTTGAATATGATGTGTATTTTAGCGGGAAAGAGCTGCTAATGTGTTCCATGCAGGACAAAGAGAATTATCATCTGTATATCTTTGATATAGAGATGCCGGATATGAATGGTCTGGAGCTGGCAAAAGAAGTGCGTAAAAGGGATGCGAAAGCCCTGTTTGTTTTTCTGACAAGTTATACAAGATACGTCATGGAAGTCTTTGAAGTGATTACGTTTGATTACATATCTAAGCCGATTACATTTGAGAAAATTGAGTCAGTTCTTTTGAAAGCCATGAATTATCTCAATATGATAAAACAGGATTTTGTCTTTCAATTCCGTAAAAATCATTTCCGTGTCAGTTGTGACGATATTCTGTATTTTGAAAAGAAAGGTCGGCAGGCTGTCATTCACACTCTTTCAGATACCTACAAAACAAACATGACAACAGAAGAAATATGGAAACAGCTTGATGAAAAGGTGTTTACCCATATTCATGTGTCCTATATCATCAATTTAGGGCATATCCGGGCAATTGAAGGCGATGAGGTCGTGTTAGACAACGAGGAGCGGCTTCTGATTGCCCGTTCCCAAAAACAGGGCTTAAAGGAAAAACACATGGAACTTATGAAAAGGATGGTGTAGCCGATGGAGTTTGTCATTTGTTTTATGGTAAATCTGTTCGATTTGGGAATCTTCTGGTATTACTTCCATTGTTTTAAGCAAATGAAGAAGGTGCCCAAAGGGCTTTTTGCTGCATATCTCGTAACAATGGCTGCAATATGGGCAGAGGTAAGCGAACTGGAAAATCCATATCTGAATCTTATCACTTTGTTATCCATTCTTCTGCTGACTACATTTTTCTTTGTGTCAAAGATGTGGATAAGAATTGTGAATATTGTTATTTTTGTGGGAACCGGTATTTTGTTTGAACCAATTGGGCTGCTTCTACTTCAGGCTGCAAACTATACCTCAGAAGAGGATGGGACCTATAAATATTATTTTGTGGTGGCTCTTTGCAGTTTTATCAGGGGAAATGTGCTGTATCTTCTTTCTAAGCTTATTTCTAAAAGAGGAGTGCGGCTTTCCAAAATTCCGAAAGAGATAATTACCGTTCTTGTTATGGTCTTTGTCTTTGCAGTTCTGAACTGCTGCTTCATAATTATTCTGTCTTTGGAATCAGGTGATCTTAAGAGCTTTATCATGTGCATCAGCATCCTTGTTTCCATCGTGTTGACTTATTATTTTATGCTTTACATGATGGAGAGGTTTAATTATCTTATGCGTAAGCAGTATGAGGATGAGATGTACCGTGAGGAGATGTTCTATAAGGAAATTTATTACAATGAAGTGGAAAAACGGAACGAGTGTGTGCAGAACTTGAGGCATGATCTGAAAAATAAGTTGCTTGAACTTTATCATCTGGCAAAAAAAGGGGATTCAAAAGCTCTTGTGGAGCAGATGGGAGGCTTGTGTCAGGAGTTGGGGAAGATTGATGAGAGAATTTATACGGATAATCCGATTGTAGACTCTGTTCTCCGAATTAAATTTGGTCTGGCAAAATCGGAGGGCATAGAGATAGATACTGCTATACATATTCCCGGGCAGATGCAGCTTGAGCGTGGGGATATCGGTGTGCTGTATGGCAATCTGTTGGATAATGCCATTGAAGCCTGTCGAAAGGTCCCGGAGGGAAAACGGTTTATCCGGCTGGAAAATAAGTATCAGTCCGGTAAGCTGCTTTTGGTAATCACAAATAGTAAGACAATGGAGAAGAATGAAAGCCTGAAAACCACTAAAAAGGACAGTTATAGTCACGGGCGGGGTATTTTGAGTGTGCAAAGAGTAGCGGAAAAGTATAACGGAACTGCTGGATTTACTGATAAAGGAGAGGCTTTTGAGGCTTCGGTTATGTTTTATGGGATAGAAGTGGGGTGAATCGTGTACTGACTTCGACAAAGGAGGATAGGAAACGACAAAGTATTACATTTAACCAGCAATTTGTTTCACTTTGCCTGCTTTTCCTTTTTGGGATGATATACTGTGTATATAAAATCAAAGGGAGGGGATCATATCATGCCGAACATAAGAAAAGCAATGAATAAAATCAGTAGGGGAGTGTTATCCGGTGTGGCTGCAATAGCACTTATGGTAACAGCAACGAATATAAGCACATGCTGCTGGTTTATTCTCGGACAGGACAAATTACCGGACAATGCGAAAAAACTCCGTAAATTTTAGGGGATGACGTTATGAAGTTGATTACTGAATTTGCGGAAAAGATAAGTGAAAAATTAGTTCATAACGGGATTGTACCAAAGGAGGATGCTCCTTTATATCAGTATGGGATTGAAAATGCTATAACTGTTGCCGGAAATCTTTTGGCTTCCGTGATATTTGGCATTATAACGGGGAGACTGGGCGTTGTTCTGGTATTCCTGTTTTTTTACGGCACACTTCGGAGTTTTAGCGGAGGCGTGCATTGTAAAAGCAAAGCAGGGTGTTTCTGTCTGTCAATGGCAATCCTGTTGATCCCAATCTATACCAGTGAGTGGATAATGGGAATAGTAAACACCCCCGTGCTTATTATAATCGGGATCATGGCGGTTGTGACGATACTGATATTAAGCCCGGTGGAGAGCATCAATAAGCCGTTGGATGATGAGGAAAGAAGATTTTACGGGAGAGTGAGCCACTGCATTGTTGCATTGCAGGTCTGTATTCTTGCATTCCTGTTCTGCTTGGGCAAAATAGAATATTTTTATGCCGGATACAGCAGCCTGATTTTGGTGGCTGTATTTATGGTAATTGGGGAAATTTTAACAAAGCGTTACATTTAACCGACCTACTGTTACAGTTTGCCAAACTTAATGGTATTTTCTGATATACTGCTAAAGTCAGAAAGGGCGGGCTATGCGTAACGGAGAAAACTTGTACGAAATAATAGCCGGTAACATCAGGAGGAAACGGAAAAGGTTATCCCTGACGCAGGCAAAGCTTGCGGAGCGGGCAGATGTATCCATAGATACTGTCAAAAGTATAGAAAACGGCAGGAGGGCAATGAGCCTTGACACTTATTTGAACATAGTGCAGGCATTGGAGACTTCACCGCTTGCTCTAATGAGCCGGGAACAGCCGGAACAGTACATAGAGCGTTTTATTTTTATGATGAATCGGTGTAACGAAAGAGAAATAGAGTTCGCTCTGCATATGGTGGAGCAGCTTCTGAAGGGGCAGGATAACTATTTGAGTAAATAGTGTCCTGCCGCATTACTATATCTCTTTTGACAGTTTTTCGGCAAGATAAGCGATGACTTCCTCCACAGTTGGACTGTCTCCTTCACATGGAAAGTTATTCCAGAAGCGTTGTGCTTTCGGATCGCTGCTTTTCATGGCATAGGAAACAGCCCGCCCAATTTCGGATTTGACTTCCTCCGGCGTAATGCCTTCTCTTTTCGCGATAATCTTCAGATTTTTTTCAATCTTTTGTTTTTTCTCTGGGCTCATGGTTTTATAAAATTCCTTCCTTAATCTCTAATACTATCATACAGCATTAGAATGATCTTGCGAGTTTTTTCTATGCCCGCAGGGTTGTTTTTTTATTTTATCAAAAATATGCAAAAACATGTGCGGGAAAGGTGTACGATGTTCCATTTAAAATAGTGGGTGTAGTCACTCTGATTGTTGTTGAGCCTGCGGTACAATACTTACTGCTTAAGCAATACGTAAGACGTCAGAAAGAGTAATCAGTGCAGTATTATGACAAGAAAGCTGTTGGTGAGCGGATTAAGGCAATTAGGCTCCGTAATGGGATGACACAAAGTAGGTTGGCGGAGGAACTGGACTATACCAGTGAACGTCAGTTGCAGAGGATTGAGAGCGGGGAAACTTCCTGCTCTGTGGATAAGTTGATGGAACTGGCACAGATTCTCGGAGTGAGTACGGATTATTTGCTGTTTGGATATGAGAGTGCTTGTAGAGATGACATGGAAAAGTATATGTCAGGGAAATCAGACAGGGAAAAAGAGTACATATGCCGGGTGCTGGATGCTGTGGTATCAAATATGGGTGTGTTGTTGAATGGGGAGTGACGAAATGCAGACGAAATTTGTAGAATATGATGATTTTTGTGGGAATGTGTGGTATAATAAATTGATTGATAATCGCTTATTATCCTTTAGTTTATATTAAAGGCTTAATGAATTG
>ERZ772860.50-NODE-50-length-106751-cov-12.476044_pt1 | contig 106751 bp, 102 predicted proteins | sample MGYA00511342_ERZ772860 | MGnify/ENA primary metagenome ERZ772860 (study PRJEB29015, sample SAMEA2737665) | human gut metagenome | biome: human gut; feature: human-associated habitat; material: faeces | place: China | collected 2012 ... | reverse complement strand
AGGGTCAGCCCGACTCAAGCGGAGGTTGCGTCCGACGAGCGTCGGGTCTTTAGGGTGGAGCCCTAAATGACTTTTGGTTACTTTTCTTCATAGAAAAGTAACCCCCGCCGGGTAGGCGTACAGGCTGTCACCCTCCGGTGACTTAGCGACGCCGACAGGCGAGATGATACTTTGGCATGATTTGTGCCATCAATCCCTCCGGTTCGCTCCGCTCACCACCTCCCTTTACACAAGGGAGGCTATGGTGCGGTGCCATCCCCTTACACAGGGAAGCCTGCGGGGCGGGGCGGTGCCGGCAGGCGGAAAAAACGAGGGAAATAGTGAAAATTCCCCCTTGACAGGGAGAGGGGGATTTGGTATGATAGTCAAGTAAAGAAAGCAGAACGAGATCGTTCTCACCTGCCGCACAGTGGTTGCAGGCACGGTCAATAGAGGCAAGGCCTGCAAATGCGGGAGACTTGCGTTCTTTTGGCATGGACGATCAAAGTGATGAGTCCGTGCTTTTTATTTACAGGAAAACCCGAGAGCTACAACCCATTTCAGTCAGGAGGTGCTTTGCAATCGCAAACAAGGAACTGCAGATCAATGAAGAGATCCGCGACAAGGAAGTAAGAGTGATCGGTGCTGAAGGCGAGCAGCTGGGGATCATGTCCTCCCGCGATGCCTACAACATGGCGCAGGAAAAGAACCTGGATCTCGTAAAGATAGCGCCGCAGGCCCAGCCGCCGGTATGCCGCATTATGGATTACGGCAAATACCGCTTTGAGCAGGCCAAGCGCGAAAAGGAATCCCGGAAGAACCAGAAGACCATAGAGGTGAAGGAGACCCGGCTTTCCCTGAACATTGATACCCACGATTTTGATACCAAGGTGAACCAGACCAAGAAGTTCCTTTCTTCCGGCAACCGCGTCAAGGTGTCCATCCGCTTCCGCGGCCGTGAGATGGCGCATTCCCAGCTGGGGTACGGTATCATGCAGCGCTTTGCAGAGGCCTGTGCCGATGTAGGCAATGTGGAAAAGCCCGCCAAGCTGGAGGGCCGCAGTATGATCATGTTTATGAACGCGAAGCCTGTCCCCACCAATAAGCAGCAATAACAAATTTAGGAGGAAAATAAAATGCCCAAGCTGAAAACCCACACCGGTGCAAAAAAGCGCTTTAAGCTGACCAAAAACGGTAAGGTCAAGAGAGCCAAAGCCTACAAGTCTCATATCCTGAACAAGAAATCCACCAAGCGCAAGAGAAACCTGCGCAAGGGCACCTATGCCGATAAGACCAATGTCGGCGCACTGAAGCTGCTGATGCCCAACACCTGATCCCTTAACAACAACATTTACAGATGATATGATACGGAGGTAAAAAGATATGGCTCGTATTAAAAGAGCGATGATGACCCGCAAGAGAAGAAAAAAGACCCTGAAGATGGCAAAGGGCTATTTTGGCGCGAAGAGCAAGCGCTTTAAGATGGCGAAACAGGCCGTAATGAAATCCGGCAACTATGCTTACATTGGCCGTAAGCAGAAGAAGCGCGATTTCCGCCGCCTGTGGATCACCCGTATTTCCGCCGCCTGCAAGCTGAACGGCATGAACTATTCCCAGTTCATGAACGGCCTGAAGAAGGCTGGCATCAACCTGAACCGCAAGATGCTCTCCGAGCTGGCGATCAATGATGCTGCCGCCTTTACCGCCCTGACCGAGAAGGCCAAGGCTGCCCTGTAAAAAGCATAACGCTCCGCCCGATTTTGGTAAGACAGGATCGGGCGGGTCTTTTTTGTCATAAAATGAAGTCATCAAAAATTTGCTTGCATTTGGGGCTGACTTAGGGTATAAAGAAAAAAGAGCATCTCCAAAAGGAGGAAAAGAATGGAACGGCTGACCTCGCGCGAGAACGCGCTGATAAAGGAATACCGAAAACTGTGCGGCAGCCGGAAGCGGCGGGAGGAGACCGGGTGCTTTGTGCTGGAGGGCGCCCGGCTGGTGCTGGATGCGGCTGAGAGCGGCATCCCGCTGCGGACGCTGCTGGTAAGCGATGACGGCGCCCGCTACCCGGAGGCCGAAAAGCTGGCGGGAATGGCGCGGCGGTGCTTTTCCATCCCCAATGAGCTGGCGGCGTATATCTCCGAGACCGAGCACCCGCAGGGCATTTTTGCGGTGGGGGAGATGCCGAAGGCCGAGCCGCTGACGATGCGGGCGGGCAGCTATCTGCTGCTGGACGAGCTGCAGGATCCCGGCAACCTGGGGACCATTCTGCGGACGGCGGAGGCGATGGGTGTGACCGCGGTGGTGCTTTCGGTCCACTGTCCCGATCTTTTTTCGCCGAAGGTGATCCGCAGTACGATGGGCAGCGGATGGCGGCAGAAAACCGTGCGGGTGGATGACCTGGCCGGGAGCATTGCCGCATGGCAAAAGCAGGGCCTGCGCTGCTATGCGGCTACCCTAAGCCCCGAAGCACTGCCGCTGCAAAGGCTGCCGGCGGGGGAATGCCGGGGGATCGTCATCGGCAATGAGGGCAACGGTGTGAGCCGGGAAGTGATAGACGCCTGTGATGGCGAGGTATATATCCCGATGAGGGGGGCGGCGGAATCGCTGAACGCGGCGGCCGCGGCAGCGCTGTGCATGTGGGAGCTGAGCGGCCGGGGGTATCTGCCCGGATAAGCAGGAGGCAGGCGGCACGGCGGAATGGGCGAGGAGTGCCCGCAGCGAAGCGGAGGGTCGCTCCGAGACAAAATGGAGCCGTGCCGCCGGAATAGGCGGCCTGGAACGAAGGATAAAAAGAAAGGAGGGGGAGCGAGATGGCGATTTCGGACTGGATGCGGTTCCAGTTGGCGTATGGCTTTGGAACGGTGAGGGCCGCCAAGGCCCTGGAAAAGTGGCACTCGCCTACCCTTTTATTCCACACCGAGGACTGGCGGCTGCGGCAGCATGGCATGGGCGAGGAGGAATTGCACCGGGTGCGGGAGGCCAAGGACGCCGACCTGGGGAAGATTTTGGGCTTTTGTGAGAGGAACGGGGTAAAGATACTGACCCCGGATGACGACCTGTACCCGCAGCGGCTGCGGAACATATACAGCCCGCCGGCGGTGCTGTATGTGGCCGGCAGCTGGATGGATCTGAATGATATCTTAACAATAGCGGTGGTGGGCACCCGCCGCTGCACCGAATACGGCAGATGGGCTGCCCGACAGATCTCGGCGGACCTGGCGGCCCGGGGTGTGGTGACGGTAAGTGGCCTGGCGACGGGGATCGATTCCTGCTGCCATGACGCTACAGTGGAGGCCGGCGGCCGTACCATAGCGGTGCAGGGCTGCGGCATCGATGTGACCTACCCGGCGGCCAACCGGGAGCTGAAAAAGAAGATACTGCGAAGCGGCGGCGCGGTGATAACGGAATTCCCGCCCGGCGCTGAGCCGAATTCCTATCATTTTCCCATCCGCAACCGCATTATAGCGGGGCTGTGCCACGGTACGCTGGTGGTGGAGGGAGAACGCCGCAGCGGGTCGCTGATCACGGCGGGGTTTGCCCTGACCGAGGGCCGGGATGTTTTTGCGGTGCCCGGCAATGTGGATAGCCCCATGAGCGCCGCGCCCAACTGGCTGATCCGGGAGGGGGCCATCATGGTGCGGGAAGCAGGGGATATTCTGGAGGAATACGATCTGCGGGACTATGATGCTGCGGGGCCGGGAGAGGAAGCGGAGGCTGAGCAGCTTACCTTGTGCGAAAAGCAGCCCAGCAAGGCTAAGAAGAAGGAAAAGCCCGCCCCGGCCAAGGCCTATCCCCTGCGGAGCGACGACGGGATGCTGGAGACGCTGAACGGCAGCCAGCGCACGGTGCTGGAGGTCCTGAGCAGCGAGCCGATGACCGCCGACGAGGTGGTGGCGGCAACCGGACTTTCGGTACCGGAGACACTTTCGGTCTTGACGCAGCTTGAGATCTTTGGTATCATCAGAATCCATGCGGGACATCGCTTCAGCCGGTGAACCGCCGAGAGAAAACGAAATTTTAAGAATATACGGGTGATAAGATTTGTCCAAATTAGTGATCGTGGAATCCCCGGCCAAGGCGCATACCATCCAGAAGTACCTTGGCCCCGACTATGAAGTGATGGCCTCGATGGGCCATGTGCGCGACCTGCCGGCTTCCCGGCTGAGCGTGGATGTGAAGAATGACTTTGCCCCAAACTATGAGAATATCAAGGGCAAGGGCGAGCTGATAAAAAAGCTGCGCGCCGAAGCCAAAAAGAGCGACTATGTGTACCTGGCGACCGACCCCGATCGTGAGGGAGAGGCCATCAGCTGGCACCTGGCGCAGCTCCTGAAACTGGATGAAACGGAGCCGAACCGGGTGACCTTTAATGAGATCACCAAGTCTGGCATTAAATACGGCATGGAGCACCCCCGGTGCATCGACCAGCAGCTGGTGGATGCCCAGCAGGCCCGCCGGGTGCTGGACCGCATCGTGGGCTACGAGATCAGCCCTTTCCTGTGGAAGAAGATCCGCAAAGGACTTTCCGCCGGACGGGTGCAATCGGTGGCGGTGCGGCTGGTGGTGGACCGGGAGGATGAGATCCGGGCCTTTAAGCCCGAGGAATACTGGACCCTGGAGGCCCTGCTGCAGAAGCAGGGCGTAAAAGCCAAGCCCTTTTTGGCCAAATACTACGGCACCGGCGGCAAAAAGTGTGAGATCACCACTGAGGAGCAAGCCAATGCCCTAAAGGCCGCCGCCGAAAAAGAGCCGTTTATCATAAAGAGTATAAAGATGGGCACGCGGCAGAAGAACCCCGCGCCGCCCTTTATCACCTCCACTTTGCAGCAGGATGCCTCCCGGCGGTTTGGCTTCCAGGCCAAGCGTACCATGAAGGTGGCGCAGGAGCTGTACGAGGGCATCAACCTGCCGGACCTGGGTGCGGTGGGCCTGATTACCTATATGAGAACCGATTCGCTGCGCATCTCCGATGAGGCGCTTTCTGCGGCGCATGATTACATTCAGCGGACCTATGGGGAGAACTATGCCCTGGCAAAGCCCCGTACCTTCCGTTCCAAATCCAACGCGCAGGATGGCCACGAGGCCATCCGCCCGACCATGATAGACCTGGCGCCCGCCAAGATCAAGGAGAGCCTTTCCAGCGACCAGTATAAGCTGTATAAGCTGGTGTGGGAGCGCTTTATTGCCAGCCAGATGGCGGCCTGTGTGCAGGATACCGTTTCCACCGATATTACCGCCGGGGAGCATCTCTTTAAGGCCTCCGGGTTTTCGGTACGGTTTGACGGCTATACCCGCCTGTATACCGAGGCGGTGGATAACGAGGAGGAGCAGGAGACCAATCTGCCCCGGCTGGAGGAGGGCGAGCACCTAACCCTGAAGGAGCTGAAGCCCAATCAGCACTTTACCCAGCCGCCCCCCCGGTATACCGAAGCGACGCTGATCCGGGAGCTGGAGGAAAACGGCATAGGCCGCCCCAGCACCTACGCGCCCACCCTTTCCACCATACTGCAGCGCGGCTATGTGGAGCGAGAGGGCAAGGCCCTAAAGCCCACCATAGTGGGAGAGACGGTGACCCGGCTGATGAAGGAGCAGTTCGGCAAGATAGTGGATGTGAAATTCACCGCCGAGATGGAGCAGGAGCTGGATGAGGTAGAGGCCGGCAAGACCGAATGGGTGGGTATGATGCACCACTTCTATGATGACTTTACCGATATGCTGCAGAGTGCCGAAAAGAATATGGAAGGCACCAAGATGAAGATCCCCGATGAGGAGACCGACATAGTGTGCGAGCTGTGCGGCCGCAAGATGGTGGTGCGCCACGGCAAATACGGCAAGTTCTTGGCCTGCCCGGGCTTTCCGGAGTGCAAGAATACCAAGACCCTGCAGCAGGAGACCCCTGGCAGCTGCCCCCGCTGCGGCAAAAAGGTGCTGGCCAAAAAATCCAAGACGGGACGCACCTACTACGGCTGCGAGGATAACCCCAAGTGCGGCTTTATGACCTGGGACATCCCGCTGGCGGAAAAGTGTCCCCAGTGCGGCAGCAGCCTGTTTAAGACCACCGGCCGGGTGAAGATGATCCACTGCCTGAAAGAGGGCTGTGGCTACGAGAAGAGTGCGAAATAATGAGTAAAGTTTCTGTAATAGGGGCCGGACTGGCCGGGTGCGAAGCCGCCTGGGCACTGGCCAGACGCGGCATAGATGTGACGCTGTACGAAATGAAGCCGGTGAAGTATTCCCCGGCACACCACTACGAGGGGTTTGCGGAGCTGGTGTGCTCCAATTCGCTGAAGGCGATGCGGCTGAATTCCGCAGCGGGACTGCTGAAGGCCGAAATGAAGGCGATGGATTCGCTGGTGGTGCGCTGCGCCGAGGAAACGGCGGTGAGCGCCGGCGGAGCCTTGGCGGTGGACCGGGAGGCCTTTAGCGACGCGATGACCAAAGCCATACGGGAGCTGCCTAATGTAACGGTGGTGACTGGCGAGGTGACTGAGCTCCCGGCGGGGAATGTCATCGTGGCCAGCGGGCCGCTGACCAGCGAAGCGCTTTCCGAGAGCATAGGACGGCTGTGCGGCGAAAAATATTTGAGCTTTTATGATGCCTCCGCCCCCATTGTCACAAAGGACTCCATTGATATGGAGCGGGTGTACTTTGCCACCCGGTACGACCGGGGCGAGGCGGATTATATCAACTGCTCCTTCAACAAAGAGGAGTATGAGGCGTTCCATGAAGCGCTGGTAAATGCCAAAAGCGTGGAGCTGCATGAATTTGAGAAGGAATACTTTAAGGTGTACGAGGGCTGTATGCCCATAGAGGTGCTGGCGAAGCGCGGCCTGGATACCATGCGGTATGGGCCGCTGCGCCCGGTGGGACTGCGAGACCCCCGCACCGGACACCGTCCGTGGGCCAATATCCAGCTGCGGCGGGAAAACGCCGCCGGCACCATGTATAATATCGTGGGGTTCCAGACCAACCTGCTGTTCCCGGAGCAAAAGCGGGTCTTTTCGATGATCCCGGGGCTGGAAAATGCGGAATTTGTGCGGTACGGCGTGATGCACCGCAATACCTTCCTGGATTCGCCCCGGCTGCTGGATGGCTTTTTCCGGCTGAAGAAAGAGCCGAGGATCAGCTTTGCCGGGCAGATGACCGGTGTGGAGGGGTATATCGAATCCGCGGCGAGCGGGATACTGGCGGCGCATGCCGTGGCGGACCGGCTGCGGGGCAGGGAGCCGCTGCTGCCCCCGCCCGAAACGATGATGGGCGCTCTGTGCCGGTATATCAGTGATGAGAGCGTGGAGGATTTCCAGCCGATGGGCAGCAATATGGGCATTCTGCCGCCGCTGCCGGAGCTGATAAAGGGCAAGCAGGAGCGCTACCAGGCCATGGCCGACCGGGCGATGGCTGCGATGGAATCTTACCGGAAAGCGAGGGAAGAACGATGAGAATTATAGTGGATGCCTATGGCGGGGATAACGCCCCGGAGGCGGTACTGCGGGGCTGCCGCATGGCGGCAGATCAATGGAAGTGTGAGATCATACTGACCGGCGACGGCGAAAAGCTGCGTGCAAGGGCGGCGGAGCTGGGTGTTTCCCTGGAGGGGATGACGATAGCGGAGGCCCCGGATGTCTTCCCGATGGAAGCGGAGCCGACCGCTATTATGAAGCAATACAAGGACAGCAGCATGGCGCGCGGACTCCAGATGCTGGCGGAGGGCGGGGGCGAAGCCTTTGTTTCGGCCGGCAGCACCGGCGCGCTGGTGGTGGGCGGCACGCTCATTGTCAAGCGCATCAAGGGCGTGAAGCGCCCGGCCATCGGCACCGTGGTGCCCTGCAAGGACGGCTGCTTTATGATGCTGGATTCCGGCGCGAACCACGACTGCCGCCCCGAAATGCTGCGGCAGTTTGGGCTGATGGGCTCGGTATATATGAAGCGTATTCTGGGGGTGCCGAATCCCCGTGTGGGACTGGTGAATATCGGCGTGGAGGAGACCAAGGGCACCGAGCTGCAGGTGGAGGCCTACGGTCTGATGAAAGAGGCCGGGTACAACTTCATCGGCAATGTGGAAGCGCGCGAGGTGCCGCTGGGCGGCTGCGATGTGGCGGTGTGCGACGGCTTTACCGGGAATATCATCCTGAAGATCACCGAGGGCCTGGCCAAGCTCTTTATGAGCGAGATCAAGGGGATCTTTATGAAATCCCTTCCCAATAAGCTGGCGGCCGCCGTGGTGAAGAAGGATTTGGGCGCCTTTAAGCGGAAGTTTGATTCCGCCGAATACGGCGGGGCCCTGCTGCTGGGCACCAAGAAGCCGGTCATTAAGGCGCATGGCAGCAGCGATGCCAAGGCCTTCTACAATGCCATACGGCAGGCCATCAGCTGCTGTGAGAATAATATCATCGGCGAGATGGAAAGCCAGCTGGCGGTCGAGACCGCTGAGGCGGAATAAATTATATCCAAGTAAAAGAGGGTGCAGTTATGTCCATGGAGGCTTTGCAGGAGAGGATCGGTTATCGTTTTCACGATAAAGCGCTTTTGGAGCGTGCGCTGATTCATTCCTCCTACGCCAATGAAAGCCGGCAGAAAATAGAGTGCAACGAGCGGATGGAGTTCCTGGGAGACGCGGTACTTTCCATCATTGTGGCGGATCATATCTTCCATAAGTTCCACCTGGCGGAGGGCGACCTGACCAGAATTCGCGCGAGCCTGGTGTGCGAAAAGAGCCTGTTTGAATTTGCCCAGAAGATACAGCTGGGCCAGGAGCTGCTGCTGGGTCATGGCGAGGAGCAGACCGGCGGCCGGGAGCGGCCCTCGGTGGTGAGCGATGCCTTTGAGGCGCTGATCGCCGGCATTTACCTGGACGGCGGGCTGGAGGCGGCCCAGCGGTTTGTGCTGCCCTTTGTGGAGGAGGACCTGACCCATGAGGCGGCGCCCTTTGTGGACTACAAGACCCGCCTGCAGGAGATCATCCAGAAGAACCCGGAGGAACGGGTAGAGTATGTGCTGGTTTCCGCCGAAGGACCGGACCACGATAAAAAGTTTGTGGTGGAAGTACACCTGAACAGCAATGTGATAGGCCGTGGTGCGAGCCGCAGCAAAAAGGGTGCCGAGCAGGCGGCAGCCCATGAGGCACTGACCCTGATGGGTGAGGAATGAAAACCAAAAATGAGCCGGTATTCCGTAAAAGGAGTGCCGGCTTGTGATTTTTATTGGGGAGTTACAGCAGGGTGCCATTGGTGCGGATGGTGACGACCCGCAGGGGGATCGCCTTGCCGCTAGCAGCCAGAGCAGTGTGGGCGGCGTGCTCCAGCCCGCCGCAGCAGGGGACCTCCATGCGCAGCAGGGTGACGCTTTGGATGGAATTGGCCGCGAGAATGGCGGTGAGCCTTTCGGCGTAGTCGTAGGCATCCAGCTTGGGACAGCCGATGAGGGTGACGCGCCCCTGCATGAAGTCCCGGTGGAAATCAGCATAGGCGTAGGCGGTGCAATCGGCGGCGATGAGCAGATGCGCGCCGGCAAAGCAGGGCGCCCCAGGGGAGATCAGGCGGATCTGGCAGGGCCACTGGGCCAGCTGAGAGGGGATAGTGCCATCCCCAGTGGGAGCGGCCTGCTGCTGGAACAGCTTGGTGGCGGAACCGGGACAGCCATGGAAGGCGGCCTTCTTTTGGGCCATGTGCTGCTGCACGGCGGCTTCATCGTAGGCGGCGGCTTCCCGCTCCACAAAGGTGATGGCCCCGGTGGGACAGGCGGGCAGACAGTCGCCCAGACCATCGCAGTAGTCATCGCGCAGCAGGCGGGCCTTGCCCTCCACCATGCCGATGGCGCCCTCGTGACAGGCGGCGGCGCAGATGCCGCAGCCGGTGCATTTTTTCTTATCTATCTGGATAATTCTACGGATCATGGAATGACCTCCTTGCGGTGATGGGACCATTATACCGCAAATAAGGCGAAGAGAAAAGATTTTCTTGTGAAAAGGGCAAAAAAGGAGTATAATATTACCCTATAATGAGTTAGTATGCAATTTACCCCAAAACGAGAGAAACCTGACAGGACAGGAGGAGATGCCATGAAGCTGAAAGCGGTGGAAATGCAGGGGTTCAAGTCCTTCCCCGACCGCACAAAGCTGACCTTCGATGACGGGATTACGGTCATTGTGGGGCCAAACGGCAGCGGCAAAAGCAATATCAGCGACGCCATCAAGTGGGTGTTCGGCGAGCAATCGGTGAAGAGCCTGCGCGGCGCCAAGATGGAAGATGTTATTTTCGGCGGGTCCATCAGCCGCAAGCCGACCGGTTTTGCATGGGTGAGCCTGTTTATTGATAATACCGACCGCAGCATTGATATCGACAGCGATGAGGTGGTCATCACCCGGCGGCTGTACCGCAGCGGAGAAAGCGAATACCGCATCAATAATAACCCGGTGCGCCTGCGGGATATCAACGAGATGTTTATGGATACAGGCCTTGGACGGGATGGCTATTCGGTCATTGAGCAGGGCAAGATCGCGGAGATCGTGAGCGCGAAAAGCACCCAGCGGCGGGAAATTTTCGAGGAAGCCGCTGGAATCTCCCGGTTCCGCTACCGCAAGACCGAAGCGGAGCGCAAGCTGCAGCAGGCTGAGGATAACCTGGTGCGCCTGCGGGATATCATGCAGGAGCTGGAGGACCGGGTAGGCCCCCTGAAGGCCCAGAGCGAAAAGGCCAAGCAGTATGTGGTGCTGGCCGGGGAAAAGAAGTCGCTGGAGATCAGCCTGTGGCTGGAGCAGCTGACCAAACTGGGCCGGCAGCTGGCGGAGCTGGAGGACAAGACCCTGCTGGCTGCTAATGACCGCACCACCGCCCAAAGGCGGCTGGATGAGATCGAGCGGGAGCTGGAGGAGATCCAGCACAAAACACAGGACGCGAACCTGTATATTGAGCATAAGCGCGAGCGCATCAAGGAGTTTGAGGACGCGATCTCCAACGCTAAGGTGGAGGCAGCGGTCAAGCAGAATACCATTGATCATAATAACGATACCATCGCCGAGCTGGAAAAGGAGCTGGAGCGCAGCGAGCTTTCCGCCGGGGAGCTGGAGGAAAAGCTGACTGCCCTGCGGGAGGATTACCAAAACCGCCTGGACGAGGCCCAAAAGACCCGCGAAGCCCTGGAGGGGGGCCAAAAGGCGCTGGAGGCTCAGCGGCAGGAGGAGCACCGCCTGGCGGCGGAGCAGAGCGCGCTGGCGCTGCAAAAGGAGGAGCTGCAGGGGCAGATCCACCGGGCGGAGCTTTCGGCCGAGACGGCCGGAACGCTGGCTGAGGAAACGGTGACCCGCCTGGAAGCGCTGCGCGGACAGGCCAAGGACAAGGATGAAAATCTGAGCCGCCTGCGGGAAGAACTGGCCGGACATAAGGCCTTTGCCGAAGAGCTGCAGGAGCGGCTGCAAAGCCTGCAGAACAGCAAGAACGGCTACCTGTATAAGCTGAAAAGCCGCAGTGATAAGCAGGCCGAGGCGGAGAGCCGCCAGCGCAACAGCGAAAAGCTGGCCGGTGAGAAACTGCAGCGTGCGCAGGTGCTTTCCGACCTGGAAAAGAACTACGAGAGCTTTAATAACAGCGTTAAGTTTGTGATGAAGCAGGCCGGCGCGGGTGCCCTGCGGGGCATCGTGGGTCCGGTATCCAGCCTGATCAAGACCGAAAACCGCTATTCCACCGCGGTGGAGATCGCGCTGGGCGCGGCGATCCAGAATATCGTGGCGCAGGATGAGGGCGCAGCCAAGCGGGCCATTGCCCTGCTGAAGGAGCGGGGCGCCGGACGGGCGACTTTCCTGCCGCTGACCAATCTCAAGGCGAACCCGGTAAGGGAAAGCGACCTGGCCGCCCGAGGCGGCTATGTGGGCCTGGCCAGCGAGCTGGTGCAGTGCGATGGCCGCTACCGTGTGGTGATGGACTCGCTGCTGGGACGCACCATTGTGACGGAGGACATTGACGCCGCGACCGCCATCGCCAAGGCGTACAGCTACCGCTACCGGGTGGTGACGCTGGATGGCCAGGTGGTGAATGCCGGCGGCAGCCTTACCGGCGGTTCCGTCAATAAGAACGCGTCCATTCTTTCCCGCCGGGGAGAGATAGACGCCCTGACCGCAGAGGCGAAGAAATACGCAAAGCAGGCGGAGGAGCTGGAGGCCCAGCTGACCGAGCTGCGCCGGGAGACCGATACCATTCAGGCGACGGTGGACGGCATAGAGGCCGAGGAAAAGACCGCGCGGGAGGATCTCATTTCCGCCCAGACGCTGGTGGACCGCCTGGCCGCCAATGTGGAGGAAGCCGAACGCCTGAACGAGCAGGCGCTGCAGGAATACGATGACCTGACCGCCCGTATGGAGCAGCTGCGCCAGCAGAAGATCTCCGGCGGCGAGCTGGTGAAGAAACTGACCGAAGAGGTGGAGCGGCTGACCAGGCTTTCGGCCGAGGGTATGGCTGCCCACGAAATGTTGACTGCGGCCATCACCGAAGCTGCCGAAAAGGTGACTGCCCTGCAGATGGAGGACATCGCCCGGCAGAAGGACTGCGAAGCCGTCCAGATGGCCATTGAGCAGATGGAGGGCCAGCAAAGCGGCAGTGAGGCCGCCCTGGCCGCCTTGCGGGAACGACAGGAGCAGCTGAAAAAGGATAATGAGGCCATCCGGGAGGAGATCGAGCAGATCACCGCCGGGGCGCAAAGCGGCAGCAGCGAGATCGAGGAGCTGCGCCGGGATATCAAGGACGCCGATGCACAGCGTGACCAGCTGGAAATGCGCCGCAATATCCTCTCCAAGGAAAACAGCGATGTCATCTCCCGCCGGGAGGCGGCCGCCAGCGAGCTGCTGCGCCTGCAGGAAAAGAGCGAAGGTATGCAGGAGCAGCAGAACAGCATCAGCGCCAAGATGTGGGAGGAATATGAGCTGACCCGCAGCGAAGCGGCCGAACAGGCCATCCCGCTGGAGGATGTGGGGGCGGCGCAAAAGCGCCTTTCCGAGCTGCGCGGCAAGATACGGGCGCTGGGTGCCGTGAATGTGGCAGCCATTGAGGAATACGAGGAAGTGAGCGGCCGGTACCGCTTTATGAAGGAGCAGATAGACGACGCCGAAAATGCCAAGAAGGAGCTGACACGGCTCATCACCGAGCTTTCGGCCCAGATGAGCGCGATCTTTACCGAGCGTTTTGCGGGCATCAACCGCTACTTTGGCGAGATCTTCCGGGAGCTCTTTGGCGGCGGACATGCCGAGCTGCGCCTGACCGATGCCACCGATCCCCTAGAAACGGGCATCGAGATTATCGTGCAGCCGCCCGGCAAGATTATCAAGAATCTTTCCGCCCTTTCCGGCGGCGAGCAGGCCTTTGTGGCCATCTGCATCTACTTTGCCATCCTGCGGGTCAATCCCGCGCCGTTCGTTCTCATCGATGAGATAGAGGCGGCACTGGACGATGTGAATGTCGGCAAGTTTGCCGCCTACCTGCACCGCATGACCGATCATACCCAGTTTATTTCCATCACCCACCGCCGCGGCACCATGGAACAGGGCGATGTGCTGTACGGCGTCACCATGGAGGAGGAGGGCATCAGTAAGCTGCTGCGGCTGGATGTGGCCGAGATGGAAAAGAAATTTGGCAAGAGCCTGAACTAAGGAGAACCAATGGGATTTTTTGATATTTTCCGCAAAAGCGTAAAAAAGACCAAGCAGAACCTGAGCCTGGAGCTGGATAGTTTCTCCGGGAAGATCACCTTTGATACCCTGGAGGAGCTGGAGGAGATCCTCATCCTGGCCGATGTGGGTGTGACCACAGCGGGCAAGATCTGCTCCCGGCTGGGCGAGCGCATCAAGCGCCGGAACATTGATTCCACCGAGCTGCGGGAGAATCTCTGCGAGATCGTGACCGAACTGATGGAGCCGGATGAGCCGCTGGTGACGGAGACCAAGCCCAGCGTGGTGCTGGTGGTCGGCGTCAACGGGGTGGGCAAGACCACCTCCATCGGCAAGCTGGCCTATTGGCTGCAGGGCCAGGGCAAAAAGGTGCTGCTGGGCGCGGCGGATACCTTCCGGGCGGCGGCCGGTGAGCAGCTGGGCGTCTGGGCGGAACGGGTAGGCTGCCAGATGATAAAGCACGCCGAGGGCGCCGACCCAGCCGCGGTGGTGTATGATAGCATCACCGCCGCCAAGGCCAGAAATGTGGATGTGCTCATCTGTGATACGGCGGGCCGCCTGCACACCAAGAAAAACCTGATGGAGGAGCTGGCCAAAATAGACCGTGTGCTGGAGCGGGAAGCCCCCGGCTGCAGTCGTGAAACACTGCTGGTGCTGGATGCCACCACCGGGCAGAATGGGCTGAACCAGGCGCGGGAATTTGCCGCGGCCTGCGGCGTCACCGGCATCATCTTGACTAAACTGGACGGCACTGCCAAGGGCGGTGTGGCCATCGCTATCCGGGATCAGCTGGGGCTGCCCATCAAGTTTGTGGGCACCGGCGAGAGCATTGGGGACCTGACCCCCTTCAGCGCTGCAGAATTTGCCCAGGCGCTGCTGCTGAACGAGGACGAGGAATGAAGCTGATATTAGCGACCAAAAACGAGCACAAGGTGGAGGAATTCCGGCGCATCCTGGCCCCGCTGGGCTGGCAGGTCATCCCGCAGGACGCAATTTGTCCGGACCTTGAAATTGAGGAAACCGGCACGACCTTTGCTGAGAATGCTTATCTTAAGGCGATGGGCATTTACCGGGCCACCGGCCTGCCCACCGTGGCGGATGATTCGGGACTGTGCGTGGACGCCCTGAACGGTGCGCCGGGGGTGTATTCCGCCCGTTACGCTGGGGAGGGGCACGATTCCGCCGCCAATAACGCCAAACTGCTGCGGGAGATGGAAAAAATCCCGGATGAAAGGCGCACGGCACGGTTTGTCTGTTCCATTTGCGCAGTGTTTGGGGATGATGACATTGTGCAGTGCGAGGGCGCCTGCGAAGGGACCATTGCCCGCCGGCTGCACGGACAGAACGGCTTTGGGTATGACCCGCTGTTCATGGTGGGGGAGCGCAGCTTTGCAGAGCTGGACGGCCCCGCCAAGGATGCCATCAGCCACCGGGGACGGGCGCTGGCGGCACTGTATGAGAAGCTGAAAGACAGAAAAGAAGGAGAATGATATGATGGATTCCAAAACGAGAGCCAAGCTGCGCTCCTATGCCAATACGGTAGAGGCAATTCTGCAGGTGGGCAAAAACGGCATGGGCGAGGCGCTGCAAAAGCAGGTGGATGACGCCCTGACTGCCCGGGAGCTCATTAAGTTGACGGTGCTGGAGACCGCCCCGGAGACCCCCAGGGAGATGGCGGCGACCTTGGCGGAGGCCACCGGCGCCGAGGTGGTGCAGGTGGTGGGCCGCAAGGTGACCCTGTACCGCAAAAACCCCGAAAAGACCATCATTGACCTGCGGTAACGGAGGGGAGAAAAGTGGCAAGAATCGGTTTTTACGGCGGTACCTTTAATCCCATCCACCTGGGCCATGTAGGGGTATGCCGTCAGGCGGTAAAGCAGCTGCGGCTGGATTGCCTGCATGTTATTCCCGCCTTTATTCCGCCGCATAAGGCTTCGCCTGATCTGGCCGCAGGGGAGGACCGGCTGGCAATGTGCCGGCTGGCCCTGCAGGGGCTGCCGAATATCCTGGCGGATGACTATGAGCTGACCCGCGGCGGCGTCAGCTATACCATCGAGACCATGCGGCATATGCGGGAATGCTACTCCGAGGACGATTTTTACCTCATCATGGGTACGGATAACTACCTGACCTTTACCGCATGGCGGGAATGGCAGGCGCTGGGCAGAATGTGCACGCTGGCGGTGGCCAGCCGGGAAGAGGACGATAAGGAAGCCCTCTATCAGCAGGCCCGCCTGCTGGCGCGGGAAGGGGTGCTCAGCATCTTCTTGGATAATCCCGTGCGGGTGGTGTCCTCCACCGAAATAAGGCAGATGCTGCGCGCCGGGGAGCCCTGCGGGGATCTTTCGCCTGCGGTGGCGGAATACATTGCCGCCCACGGCCTGTATAAGGGGGAGGACCAATGACCCGGCAAGAAATGAGGGAAGCCATCCGCCCGCTGATGAGCGAGGAACGCTACCGCCATTCCCTTGGGGTGGAAAAAGAAGCAGAACGCCTGGCCCGCCGCTGGGGAGAAGACCCCGAAAAGGCGGCGATAGCGGGGATACTGCATGACTGCTGTAAGGAAATGCCCCTCCCAGAAGCATTGCAAATCATGAGGCGAAGTGCTATAATGACCGAAATCGATTTCCGGGAGCAGCCGCAGCTCATTCACGGCTTCGCGGCAGCGGAAATTCTGGGGCGCTACGGTGTCCGTGATAAAGATATCGAAAACGCGGTGCGCTACCACACCACCGGTCGGGCCGGTATGAGCCGCCTGGAAAAGATCGTGTACCTGGCGGACCTGACCGAGGAGGGGCGGCACTACCCCGATGTAGCCGAGATGCGCCGCTGGGCCGATCGCTCCCTGGATGGGGCGATGCTGTACGCGCTGTGCTATACCATCGGCAAGCTGTGCCGCCGGAAAAGCCCCCTCTGCCGGGAAAGCTGGCAGGCCTACAATGAATATGTAAAACTCTGCAAGGAGGAAAAAGAATGAATTCCAAAGAACTTGCTCTTTCTATCGCCAAATTTCTGGATAGCAAAAAGGCGACCGACCTGGAGGTCATCCAGATCGGCGAGCTGACCACCATCGGCGATTACTTTGTGGTGGCGACGGCCAGCAATACCACGCTGGTCAAATCTCTGTGCGAGGATCTGGATGACTACCTGGGGCGGCAGGGCATCGAGCCCAAGCGTATCGAGGGCCGCAGCTCCGCCCAGTGGATCCTAATGGACTACCGCGATGTCATCGTGCATATTTTCTATGCCGAGACCCGCAATTTTTACAGCATCGACCGTGTATGGGCCGATGCCCCCCGCCTGCCGCTGGAGCTGGAAGGCGAGAAAAAATAAATTTGATCAAGCGCCCTAAGCGCCGAATGAGGTTGGGAGGACAGACCGTTGAAACACGAATTTAAGGAAATTGAACCGAAGTGGCAAAAAAAGTGGGAAGAAGCCCATGTATTCCATGCCGAAAATGACTACACCAAGCCCAAATACTATGCGCTGGTGGAGTTCCCGTATCCTTCCGGTCAGGGACTGCATGTCGGCCATCCGCGTTCCTACACCGCGCTGGATATCGTAGCCAGAAAGCGCCGGATGCAGGGCTATAATGTGCTGTACCCCATGGGCTGGGATGCCTTTGGCCTGCCCACCGAAAATTTCGCCATCAAAAACCACATCCACCCGGAGATCGTCACCGCGCAGAATGTGGCACACTTTAAGGCCCAGCTCAAGAGCCTCGGCCTCTCCTTCGATTGGGACCGGGAGATCAATACCACCGATCCCGGCTACTACAAGTGGACCCAGTGGATCTTCCTCCAGCTTTTCAAAAAAGGCCTGGCCTACAAAAAGGAGATGTCCGTCAACTGGTGCACCAGCTGCAAGTGCGTGCTGGCCAATGAGGAGGTGGTCAACGGCGTGTGCGAGCGCTGCGGCAGCGAGGTCATCCACAAGGTAAAGAGCCAGTGGATGCTGAAGATTACCGCCTACGCCCAGCGCCTCATTGATGACCTCTCCGATGTCAACTATCTGGAGCGTGTTAAGACCTCCCAGATCAACTGGATCGGCCGCTCCACCGGCGCCGAGGTTGAATTTGATACCACCGGCGGCGATAAGCTGCTCATCTATACCACCCGTCCCGATACCCTCTTTGGCGCTACCTACATGGTTATGTCGCCGGAACACCCTTACATCGAAAAGTGGGCGGACCGCATCACCAATATGGATGCTGTCCGGGAGTATCAGGAGGTCTCCGCCCGCAAGTCCGATTTTGAGCGCACCGAAATGGCCAAAGATAAGACCGGCGTGCGGCTGGAGGGCGTGGCGGCTATCAATCCCGTCAATGGCAAAGAGATCCCCATCTTTATTTCCGATTATGTTCTGATGAGCTACGGCACCGGCGCCATCATGGCGGTACCCGGCCACGATACCCGTGACTGGGAGTTCGCCAAAAAGTTCGGTCTGCCTATCATCGAGGTGGTAAAGGGCGGCGATGTGGAAAAGGAAGCCTTTACCGATTGCGCTACCGGCATTATGGTCAATTCCGGTTTCCTGGATGGCCTGACCGTGGAGGAAGCCAAAAAGACCATTATCAAGTGGCTGGAGGAGCAGAAGAAGGGCGAGACCAAGGTCAACTACAAGCTGCGCGACTGGGTATTCTCCCGTCAGCGCTATTGGGGTGAGCCTATCCCGCTGGTGAACTGTCCCAAGTGCGGCTGGGTGGCCATCCCCGAAAGTGAGCTGCCCCTGCGCCTGCCGGAGGTGGAAAGCTATGAGCCCACCGATAACGGTGAATCCCCGCTGGCCAAGCTGACCGACTGGGTAAAGACAACCTGCCCCTGCTGCGGCGGTCCCGCCGAGCGGGAGACCGATACCATGCCCCAGTGGGCCGGTTCCTCGTGGTACTTCCTGCGCTACTGTGACCCGCACAATGCCAATGCGCTGGCCGCCAAGGAAGCGCTGGACTACTGGATGCCGGTAGACTGGTACAACGGTGGCATGGAGCACACCACGCTGCACCTCTTGTACTCCCGCTTCTGGCACAAGTTCCTGTATGATATCGGTGTTGTTTCCTGTAAGGAGCCCTATGCCAAACGCACCAGCCACGGCATGATCCTGGGTGAAAACGGCGAGAAGATGAGCAAATCCCGCGGCAATGTGGTAAATCCAGACGATGTGGTGGCCCAGTACGGCGCTGATACCTTGAGAATGTACGAGATGTTCATCGGCGACTTTGAAAAGACCGCCCCCTGGAACACCTCCTCCATCAAGGGCAGCAAGCGCTTCCTGGAGCGTGTGGCCGCCCTCACCGATATGATGACCCCCGAGGAAGGCTATTCCCCCGAGCTGGAGGGCAGCTTCCACAAGATGATCAAAAAGGTCAGCGAGGATATCGAGGGCCTCAAGTGCAATACCGCCATCGCTGCCATGATGAGCGTGCTGAATGAAATTTACGATAAAGGCAGCGTCACCCGCGGCGAGCTGATGACCTTCATCACCCTGCTCAATCCCTTCGCCCCCCATCTCACCGAGGAGATCAACGAAGTGCTGGGCAACAGGGAAATGCTGGCGCGGGCCAAGTGGCCGGAGTACGACCCCGCTAAATGCGTGGATGCCGCCGTGGAGATCGCGGTGCAGGTCAGCGGCAAGATCAAGGCCCGCCTTATGATTCCCACCGACAGCACCGAGGAAGCGGTAAAGGCGCTGGTAATGGCCGATGCCAATGTGCAGGCTGCTTTGGCTGGCAAGACCGTCATCAAGGAAATATATGTGAAGGGTAAGCTCTACAATATCGTGGCAAAATAATAAATTGAAGGGCCTTGTTCAATAAAAATCTCTTGACATAGTAAAATGCCTTATTGTATAATCTATGTGTTATCCTGTTATTAGGATATAACTCCAGCCGTAGGGCGTAGGGAGGGAATAGTAAATGGCAGAGATCAGAGTAAAAGATAACGAGTCGCTGGATAGTGCTCTCAGACGGTTTAAGCGTTCCTGCGCTAGATCTGGCGTTCTGGCGGAAGTCCGCAAGCGTGAGCATTATGAGAAACCTTCCGTTAAGCGCAAGAAAAAGTCCGAGGCTGCTCGTAAGCGCAAGTACAAGTAATCTTGATCTTTATTGCAACCGGAATAAAGGCAGATGGGTTTATCCTCGTCTGCCTTTTCCATTTGCACAAATCGGGGAAAGAGCGGGAAATGGGGCTTTCTTTTCCCCACTCAAGTTGCTATAATAGAGCCGAACCAACCGAAAGGAGCGTGAGCCCTTGCCGCTTTTGACCCCGCAATACGATTTCCACCGCATCGAGGAGATCCCAACGGATTTTTTTATCAGGCATGGCATCCGTGCCCTGCTCTTGGATGTGGATAACACCCTGACCGGTGATAACAGCCAGGAAATAAAGCCGGAGGTGATGGACTGGCTGGAGCGCCAGCGGGCGGCCGGGCTGCGCCTTTTTGTCATTTCTAATAATCACGAGCTGCGGGTCGCGCCCTTTGCCAATCGCCTGGGGCTGGGCTACATTGCCGATGCCGCCAAGCCCAAAAAGAAGGTGGCCCTGGCCAAGATGAAGGAGTTTGGCGTCAGCCCGCGGCAGACCGCCCTCATCGGGGATCAGCTCTTTACCGATATCCTGTGCGGCAACCTGTGCGGCTGCGTCACCATTCTGGTGGAGCCCTACGCCGAAGAAGGCTACGGCCTGTACCGCATCAAGCGTCCGCTGGAAAAACCGCTGCTGCGCCTTTACCACCGCCGCAAAAGGAGGAATGCCGAATGATAAGAATAGGGCCTGCCGGGAACAGCGAAAGCTTTACCGCCATGGGCTATAAATCCACCCCGCAGATCCCGGAATACCTGGAAAAGATGGGCCTGAATGCCTACGAATACCAGTGCGGCCGCGGGGTGCGTATCAATCGTGAAGGTGTACTGAAGCTGAAGGCCGGCTGCGAGGCGCGGGATATCCAGCTTTCGCTGCACGCGCCGTATTACATCTCCCTTTCCAGCGTGGAGGAAGAAAAGCGTCAGAACAGCATCAAGTACATTCTGGAATCCGCCGAAGCCGCCGACCTGATGGGCGCCCGCCGCATCGTGGTCCACTCCGGCTCCTGTGCCAAGATCAGTCGGGAGGAAGCACTTTCCCTTGCAAAGGACACCATGAAGCGCGCGCTGGCGGCCCTGGATGAAGCCCATCTGGGGCACATCATCGTCTGCCCGGAGGTTATGGGTAAGTTTAACCAGCTGGGCACGCTGGAGGAGGTCATGGAGCTGTGCAAGCTGGATGACCGCCTGCTGCCCTGCATCGATTTTGGCCACCTCAATGCCCGCACGCTGGGCAGCATCCGCGGGGCGGAGGACTACGAGCACATTTTGCTGACCATGAAATATGAGATAGGGGAGCAGCGCATGAAGTGCTTCCATTCCCATTTTTCTCAGATAGAGTACACCGAAAACGGCGGGGAAAAACGCCACCTCACCTTTGCCGATACCACCTACGGCCCCTACTTTGCGCCGTTGGCAGAGGTGCTGGTCAAGTACGACAGCCAGCCCACCATCATCTGTGAATCGGCTGGAACCCAGGCGGAGGACGCCGCCACCATGAGAGATCTTTATAACCAAGCCGCAGAAAGGAAGAATCAAGCATGAACCGCATTGAAAAACTGATGAAAGCCCTGCCGGAGGGGGCCGATGCCGCCCTCATCACCTCCGATGTGAACCGCCGCTACTTTACCGGACTGGGCTCCACCGCCGGCACACTGTTGGCGTTCCGGGATGCTGCCTACTTCATCATTGATTTCCGCTATATCGAGGTTGCCAAGGCCACCGTCACCGGGGCCGAGGTTATCCTGCAGGATAAGCTGTACGACCAGCTGGGCGAGCTGTTGAAGAAGCACGGCGCCAGAACCGTCGCCATCGAAACCGACTACATCACCGTTGGCAGCCTGGAACAGTACCGTTCCCGTCTGCCGCAGGTGGAGTTCCTCACCGCCGCCGCCCTCAATGATAAGATCCTGGAGATGCGCTCCCTCAAGGACGAGGAGGAGATCGCCGCCATCCGCAAGGCGCAAAGCATCACCGATGCCGCCTTCCTGGAGATCCTCGATTTCATCAAGCCCGGCAAGACCGAAAAAGAGGTTGCCGCCTACCTGGAATACTGCATGCGCCGTCTGGGCGCGGATGGCCTTGCCTTTGAGACCATTGCCGCCGGCGGTCCCAATTCCGCCAAGCCCCACGCCGTCCCCGGCGACCGTCCCCTGCGGCAGGGCGACTTCTTCACTATGGATTACGGCGCCTACTGGGGCGGCTACTGCTCCGATATGACCCGTACCGTTGCCGTCGGCGAGCCGACCGAGGAGATGCGCCGCGTGTATGATACCGTCCTGGCCGCCCAGCTCCTCGGCATCGAAAAGGCCGTCGTGGGCGCTTCCTGCCGCGCCGTGGATGCCGCCGCCCGTGAGCTCATCTACAATGCCGGCTATGAGGGCTGCTTCGGCCACAGCCTGGGCCATTCCGTCGGCATCGAGATCCACGAAATGCCCGGCTTTTCTCCCTCCATCGCCCCGGAGACCACCGCCAAGGAGGGCATGGTCATCACCGTGGAACCCGGCATCTACCTGGAGGGCCGCTTCGGCGTCCGCATCGAGGATATGGTTTGGCTTGCCCCGGATGGCACAAAAGATTTGACAAACAGCCCCAAAGAGCTCATTATCCTGTGAAAAACCCTTGCATTTATGCACCGGTATATGTTAAAATCAGATAGTTAAATCCGTACATTATATCCTGGAGGTTTTTGTATTATGGTAAGTGCAGGCGATTTTCGCAATGGTGTGACCTTTGATATGGATGGCAATGTCTATCAGATCATCGAGTTCCAGCATGTTAAACCCGGCAAGGGCGCCGCTTTTGTCCGCACCAAGATCCGCAATGTGATCACCGGTGCTGTCACCGAGCGTACCTTCAACCCCTCTGATAAGTACCCGACCGCCTATATCGAGAGAAAGGATATGGAATATCTGTATTCCGATGGCGACCTGTACTATTTCATGGATCAGGAGACCTACGAGAATATCCCGATCAACAAGAGCATTCTCAGCGATAACTTCAAGTTCGTCAAGGAGAACACCGTCTGCAAGATCCTTTCCTACAAGGGCAGCGTGTTCGGCGTAGAGCCTCCCTTCTTCATGGAGCTGGAGGTCACCAAGACCGATCCCGGCTTTGCCGGCAATACCGCCACCAATACCCTCAAGCCCGCCACTCTGGAAACCGGCGCCGAGATCAAGGTACCCCTGTTCATCAATGAGGGCGATATGATCCGTGTGGATACCAGAACCGGTGAGTACATGGAAAGAGCGTAAATCTCATTTTACGCCGGTTGTCATTATCTACACCCATACCATAAGGGAGGTTACAAAAATGACTGTTATTGAAAAAGTTGCTTATCTGCGCGGCCTGGCCGATGGCCTCAAGCTGACCGATACCACTGCCGAAGGCAAAGTTCTGCTCAATGTTATCGAGGTGCTGGATGACCTGGCGCTCTCCGTTACCGATCTGGAGGATGCGGTAGAGGAGCTGGGCGAAGTCGTCGATGCCATCGATGATGATCTGCAGGATGTGGAAGACGCCCTGTATGAGGAAGACGATGAGGATGAGGACTACGACTTTGATGAGGACGATGATTATGGTCTGGATGACTATGATGAGTTCGATGATGAGGACGAGCCCCTGTATGAAGTAAAGTGCCCCACCTGCGGCGATACCATCTGCGTGGATGAAAGCATGCTATGCGAAGGGGAGATCGACTGCCCCAACTGCGGCGAAAAGCTGGAGTTCGATCTGGATGACCTGGATTGCGAAGGCGACTGCGAAGGCTGCACCGGCTGCGATCTGGATTGATCTTCCAAGATAAGCCATACATCAACTGGTGAAGTATGAGGCATTTGTACTTCACCAGTTTTTTGTCAGGCACCGTTACCGCTTTCAGCATTAGTTATAACTAAAATGATATTTTTTTATTAAAATTCGGCGGTAAAATAGCGGCTTTTTGGTTGAAATTACACCCAAAAGCAACTAAAATAAATGATGTACCACTATGGGAGAAGCAAATGGCAGCACAGAACCGTAACCGCAAAGTAAAAAGATTGGCTTTGATGGGCCTTTTGTTCGCGCTGGCCATGGCACTCAGCTTCCTGGAGTCGCTGCTGCCCGCTTTGCCCATGCTGCCGCCGGGCGTCCGGCTGGGCCTTTCCAATATCGTCACCATGTACGCCCTGTTTGTGCTGGGGCCGGTCAGCGGCTACACCATCGCGGTGCTCAAGTCCCTGTTTGTGCTGCTTACCCGCGGGGCGGTGGCCGCCGCCATGAGCGCGTCCGGCGGTATTGCCTCAGTCACGGTCATGCTGCTGCTCAGCCTGCTGCCGGGCATTCGCCGGCAGTATCTGCTGCTCAGCGTTTTCGGCGGCGCGGCGCACAATATGGGTCAGCTCATCGCGGCCCGGTTCATCATCAGCAATCAATATGTTTGGTACTACTTGCCGGTTCTTTTAGCGGCGGGACTGCTCATGGGCGCCATCACCGGGATGGCCCTGCGGGTTGTCATGCCCTATCTGGACCGCTTAAGCCTAAAATAAACAATTAGGAGGGATACCTGTGGCTATGTTCCATTCGCTTCCCAGCATCCATGTGAAGCACCAAAAGAACACAGCCGAGTTGGAAAGCGTGATCATGCCGGTCCCGACCGAGGTCACCATTTCCATGTCTCAGCACATCGGCGCCCCCTGCAAGCCTGTCGTAAAGGTTGGCGATACCGTTAAGGTCGGCCAGCTCATCGGCGATAGTGAAGCGGCGGTTTCGGCACCGATCCATTCCAGCGTATCGGGTAAGGTCAAGGCCATCGAGCAGATCTTCAATGCCCGCGGCGCCAAATCGGAAGCCATTGTCATCACCACCGATGGCGAGCAGACCATCGATGAGACCCTCACTCCGCCCGCCATCGGCGCGGAGCTGGAGGATGTTCTGGTGGCGGCGCGCGCCTGCGGTCTGATGGGACTGGGCGGCGCGGGATTCCCCACCAGCGTCAAGCTGGCCGGCCTGAAGAGCGCAGCCATCGATACCCTTGTCATCAATGGCGCCGAGTGCGAACCCTACCTCACCTGCGATTACCGCATCATGCTGGAAAAGACCGACCTGCTGCTGGAGGGCGCAGAGCTCATTCTGCGCCATATGCCGGGCGGCCGCGCGGTCATCGGCATCGAAAATAACAAGCCCAAGGCCATTGAGAAGATCAAGGCCGACGCCGCGGCGAAGGGCAGCAAGCTGGAGGTGCTGGAGCTCAAATCCCGCTACCCCCAGGGCGCCGAAAAGGTCATCGTTTACGAGGCCACCGGCCGTGTCATCCCGGAGGGCAAGCTTCCCAGTGATGTCGGCGTGCTGGTCATGAATGTCGGCACTGTCATCAAGCTGGCGGAGTATGTCAAGACCGGCCTGCCGCTTACCAGCCGTATGGTCACGGTGGATGGCGGCGCGGTAGCCGAGCCGAAGAATGTCTGGGTCCCCATCGGCACCAAGCTGGAGGACATCATCAATTTCTGCGGCGGCTACAAGGGCGAACCGGCCGAGATCATCCTGGGCGGCCCCATGATGGGCACCTCCTGCCGGGATGACCAGACCCCCATCAGCAAGACCAATAACGGCCTGCTGGTCTTTAATGAAAAAGAAGCCAAAATGGCAGCCGAGACCGCCTGCATCCGCTGCGGCCGCTGCCTGCGGGCCTGTCCGCTCAGTCTCAGCCCCGCGGCGCTGGATCGCGCCTATCATGCCGAGGATGTGGAGGCCCTGAAGGCGCTCCATGTCAATCTGTGCATGGAATGCGGCTGCTGTGCCTATGTCTGTCCTGCCAAGCGCCACCTGGTGGTCTATAACCAGCTGGGCAAGCAGATGATAAGAAAGTAAGGAGGAGGGGAGATAAAATGACTGATCGTAAACTGTTGGTTTCCGCCGGGCCTCATGTCCGCAGCAGCGCCTCCACCACCTCCGTCATGGGTGATGTCCTCATTGCCCTGCTGCCTGCCGTGGTGGCGTCGGTACTGGTTTTTGGCACCCGCGCCCTGCTGCTGGAGGTCGTTTGCGTGGCGGCTTCTATCCTGTTCGAGTATCTGTTCCGTAAGATCACTAAGCGCAGCAATACCATCTCCGATCTCAGCGCCGCTGTGACCGGTTTGCTGCTGGCCATGAACCTGCCCGCCAGCTTTCCCATCTGGATGGCAGTGGTCGGCTGCTTTGTCGCTATTGTTATCGTCAAGCAGCTGTTCGGCGGCATCGGCTGCAATTTCGCCAATCCCGCCATCACCGGCCGTATCTTCCTGCTCATCGCCTTTGCCGGGCAGATGACCACCTGGCCGACCGCCAATTCCTACATTCCCGGCATCGATGCCGTTTCCGGCGCTACCCCCCTGGCCCTCATCAAGGAGGGCGCTGTGGATAGCCTCCCCGCCGTCAAGAATCTGATCTTCGGTATCCGCGGCGGCTGCCTGGGCGAAACCTGCGCCATTGCCCTCATCATCGGCTTTGTTTATCTGGTGGTTCGCCGGGTCATCACCCCCACCATCCCGCTGGTGTATGTGGCTACCGTCGCGCTCATGAGCGTCGTTCTGGGTTATGATCCCATCTATATGATCCTCACCGGCGGCGTGCTGCTGGGCGGCATCTTCATGCTCACCGATTACTCCACCTCTCCCGCCACCGAGTGGGGCAAGGTCGTATTCGCGCTGGGCGCGGGCATCATCACCATGCTCATCCGCAATTCCTCCGGCGGCTATCCGGAGGGCGTATCCTTCGCCATCCTGCTTATGAATATCATCTGCCCCCACCTCAATAAGATCGGGGCCAAAAAACCGTTTGGAGTGGGAGGTGCTGAGAAATGAAATGGGAAAAGCTGAAACCCATCGTCGTCCTCACCGCCATCTGCGTCATCGTTTCCGCGGCGCTGGTGGGCACCTACGGCCTCACCAAGCCCGTCATTGACGCGGCCAAGGCTGCCGAGGCCAATGCGGCCCTTTCCGCCGTTCTGCCCGATGGCGCCGACTTCGAGGAAGTCACCGTCTCCGCCGAAAATGTCCTCAATGCCTACAAGGCCGGCAACGGCGCTGGCTATGTATTCCAGGCTCAGGGTAAGGGCTTCGCGGGCATGATCACCGTCATGGTCGGTATCTCCTCCGACGGCGCCATCACCGGCACCCAGGTCATGGAGCACGGCGAGACCCCCGGTATTGGCGACCGCATCGAAAAGGAAGCCCACTTCCAGGAGCAGTACCTCGGCAAGGATTATAACCTTGAGGGCATCGAGTTCCTCTCCGGCGCCACCTTCTCCTCCAAGGGCTTCAATGCCGCAGTCGGCAATGCCTTTGTCGCTTACGGTGAGCTGGCGGGCATCGCCATCGAAGCGCCCACCGAGGAAAAGGTCTATCCCGAGGCCGAGCTCATCGCCGAAATGCTGGGCGAGGGCTACACCGAGCTGGAGACCGCACCCGAAGGCACCGACAGCGCCTATCAGTCGGAGCTGGGCTATGCCTTCAATGTTCACGCGGCCGGCTTCAGCGGCGATCTGCACATCCTCGTTGCCATTGATAATAACGGCGCCATCATCGCCTCCAAGCTGTATCAGCACACCGAGACCCCCAATGAGTACGAGGGCATCGACGGTTCCAAGCTCGCCAAGAGCTCTTACAGCAAGAAGTGGATCGGCGTCACCGCCGAAACCCCCGATAGCGAGCTGCCCATGGTATCTAAGGCAACTTATACCTCCAATGGCTACAAGGAAGCTGTTAAGCTGGCCTTTGCCGCCTTTGAGACTGTGAAAGGAGCGTGAGGAACCAAATGAGTAACAAGCTGAAAACCTTCACCAATGGTATCATCAAGGAGAACCCCGTTCTGGTTCTGGTGCTGGGCACCTGCCCTGCCATCGCTACCTCCACCTCGGTTCTCAATGCTCTAGGCATGGGAATGGCAGCCACCTTTGTACTGTTCGGCTCCAATATCGTTATCTCTCTCCTGCGCAACATCATTCCCAATAAGGTGCGCATTCCCTGCTTCATCGTCGTCATTGCCGGCTTTGTTTCGGTGGTGCAGCTTTTGCTGCAGGCATATGCGCAGAGCCTTTATCAAAGCCTCGGCATCTTCCTGCCGCTTATCGTGGTAAACTGCATCATCCTCGGCCGTGCCGAGATGTTTGCCAGCAAGAATAATGTCATCGATTCCGCCCTCGATGGTCTGGGCATGGGCCTGGGCTTCACCCTCGCTCTGTTCTGCATGGCCACCGTCCGCGAGATCCTCGGCAGCGGCACCTGGTGCGGCATCACCCTCACCGCCAACCTGTTCGATCCCATCGCGATCATGAAGCTCACCCCCGGCGGCTTCCTCGTCTATGGCGTGCTCATCGCCATCATGAATAAGTTCGCCAAGCATAAGCCCAAGAAGAAACTCGATTGCGCTGCCTGCGGCGCCTGCGCCGGTTGCGCCGGTGGCTGCCCCTCGGCAGAGAATAAGGAAGGAGGCTGTGAAGCATGAAAGAAATGATCGTCATTCTGCTTTCTGCTATTTTGACGCAGAACTTCGTCCTATCCAAGACTCTGGGTATCTGCCCGTTCCTCGGCGTTTCCAAAAAGCTGGATTCCGCCGTCGGCATGAGCGTCGCCGTTACCTTTGTTATGGTACTGGCCACCGCCGCCACCTGGCCCATCCAGACCTATCTGCTGGATCAATACGAGCTGGGCTATATGCAGACCATCGTATTCATCCTGGTCATCGCCGCGCTGGTACAGCTGGTGGAAATGGCCCTCAAGAAGTTCCTGCCTCCACTGTATGAAGCCCTCGGCATCTATCTGCCCCTCATCACCACCAACTGCGCCGTGCTCGGTGTAGCGGTGCTCAATATCGATGAGAAGTACAATTTCGGCCAGTCCATGGTCAATGCGCTGGGCGCCGGTCTCGGTTTCCTGCTGGCAATGGTCCTCTTCGCAGGCGTTCGCGGCCGCATGGAGAACATGGATATCCCCGAATCGTTCCAGGGCCTGCCCATCACTCTGATCGCTGCCTCCATCGTATCTATGTCCTTCATGGGCTTCTCCGGTGTGGTAGATGGTCTGCTGAAGTAAGGAGGGGAGATAACTATGACTGGTATTATTATTGTCGGCGCTATCGGCTTGATCTGCGCCATCCTGCTGGTAGTGGCCTCCCATTTCCTCTCGGTCCCCATTGATACCCGTGTGGAGGACATCCGCGGCTTCCTGCCCGGCGCCAATTGCGGCGCCTGCGGCTATGCTGGCTGCGATGACTACGCCAAAGCCGTTGCCAATGGCAGCGCCAAGCCCAATCTCTGCGTCCCCGGCGGCGCTTCCGTCTCCGCTCAGATCAGCGAATACCTGGGCGTCGCGGCGGAAAACACCGAGCCCGTCAAAGCCACCGTCCGCTGCAGCGGCACCTGCCAGAAGTGCGGCGAAGCCGAGGATTACCACGGCCCCGCCACCTGTGCGGCCTGCGCTGCCCTGCACCGCGGCAAAAAAGCCTGCGGCTACGGCTGCCTGGGCTATGGAGATTGCGTCAAGGTCTGTAAATTCGGCGCGCTCTCCATCGTGGATGGCGTTGCCCATGTGGATGAAAGCCTGTGCACCGGCTGCGGCGCCTGCGCCAAAGCCTGCCCGCACCTGCTCATCGGCATGGTCCCGGTCAAAAATCATGTCACCGTGCGCTGCTCCAGCCATGATAAGGGCGCCACAGTCCGCAAAGTCTGCTCCGCCGGCTGCATCGGCTGCATGATGTGCACCAAGGTTTGCCCCACCGGCGCCATCACCGTCACCGATTTCCTCGCCTCCATCGATCCCGAAAAGTGCACCAATTGCGGCGCCTGCGCCGAAAAGTGCCCCGTCAAGGTCATCACGCTGGAATAAATTCCGCACTGTTCTAACCTGAAACCCTTCAAGCCGCTCCCGGAAACGGGGGCGGCTTTTGCATCTTTTCCTGCAGATTACTTCTCCGGCGATCTCCTTATTCCATAAAGGAATAAGTGCAATTCAAATTTGAATTGCATTATAATAACCAATTGTTTTATAGTTTAGATACAGATATCTGACAAAATGATCAGTGTGAGGAGTGATTAGTTTGGAAAAAAAGAAAAAAGCGTTATACACTAAAAAATCTATTTCGTATGGTCTCGTAAATGGTATTTCCTCCTTGAAAACAAACATGACGGGGACATACCTGTCCTTCTTCCTTACCACATTTGTCGGGCTCACCAATGTTCAGCTGGGCACGATGAACACGGTCAAGGGTCTCATCGGACTTTGGGGTTCCTTTGTAATCGGTGTTATCATGCAGAAAGTTCGTCTGCCCTGGGGACGCTATCGCTCATGGATTTACATCATGATGCCGTTGGCGGGCATTTTCCAGATCCTTACCTTTGTCAACTGGGGCAACCTTCCGGAAGGCATCAAGTTCCCGCTGGTATTTGTCATTTGCGTTTTGGATACCTTCCTTTATAACTTTGCTTTTGCGGCTTATACCGGTTTGATGATCCCCCTTGCCCCCGACCCGACGGAGCGTACCGGCCTTGCCGGCGCACGCAGCCAGATCAATTCCATCGGAAAAGTATTCTTCGGCTTTGTTGCCGTTGCAGCCATTGCCTTTATCGGCAAGCTCTTCAATAACGAAGCAGCTGGCTATACCGGTTTCATGGTGCTTATTGTAATTGCTCTTACGGCATCCTTCTTCAATCTTGCCAAGATTGCAAAATCCGTGGATCCTTCCACCGGGAAATCCGATCCGGCAGCCAAGGACGGAACTGCTGTTGAAGCTGTAAAGGAAAGCAAAAAAGACGGCGTCTCCTTTTGGACGATGATCAAATCCGTCTGCAACAAGCAAACCATTGCATGGCTGATCGTTTCCTTCTCCCACGGCATTCCCTATGCTCTGGTGATGAGCCTTGTGGCATATTATTACGGGTTTGTTATCGGCGATAAGACCATGATGGCTACATACATGGCACTGTCTACCCTGATGCAGTTCGTCGGCTCCTTTGTCGGCCCCATCATTGCCAAGCGCCTGGGCATCAAGGGCGGTATGTATTCCGGCCTTATCATCTATGCGGCAGCCCTTGGTTCGGCTTACTTTATCGGCAAAAACCCGCTCATATTTACTATCCTTCTTTGCGTGGCAATGATCGGCCGCAACATTTGCTACACCATCGAGCTGCCCCTCTACACAAATGTTATCGACTATACCGCAATTGTAAACGGTAAGGACGTCCGTCCGTTTATGAGTTCCCTGTACACGGTGACCATCGGCATCGCAAAGACCATCGCCGGTGCGCTGCTCGGCTTCGGCCTTGCAACAGTCGGGTTTGATAAGGCTGCCGTGACAACGGAAGCAGTGCAGGGCATTCGTGTGCTTCTGTCTGCAGTTCCCTGTGCGTCTCTCGCAATCGGCATGATCGCCCTTTCCATGTTTAATGTCACCGAGGAAAAGCTGATCGCGCTGCGCAAGGAAAAGGGCCTTACTGTTGATTGATGACCGTTTACCTATCATAGGAATACAGCCCGGTTAAAAATGCGGAGCTCTCTGCCGGCGCATTTCCAAACGGAACGCTTCCATCCGGGAGAGAGCCCGCAACGAAAACAACTCTATAAGATAAGGAATTTGATACAATGAAAGAATATATCCACGAGCAGGCAAAAGAAATCGAGGTATTTGACCGCTGTGATGTATTGGTCGTCGGTGCCGGCCCCGCCGGTACGGCTGCGGCGGTTTCCGCGGCGCGCAATGGTGCTGGCAAGGTGGTTCTGCTGGAACGCTATGGCCACTTGGGCGGCATGGCTACCGGTGGGCAGGTGCTTTTTATCCCGCATCTCAGTGAGGGCAAACAGCAGATGATCGCGGGCATTCAGCAGGAGTGGCTGGACCGCCTGGAGAAGATGCCCAATGGTTTGATCGGCCCTGACCGCAAAGATATTGGCAGCACCGATCCGGCCCTGATCGACAAATGGAGAAAGTATTATGGCTTCGTATGCGATGGGTGGATCTGGTACGGCGCGTATGCCGATCCGGAAATGCTGAAGATCGCTATGGTCAATATGGTAGAGGATGCCGGCGTTACGGTATATTGCCATGCGTGGGGCAGCGAGGCGATCATGGAAGGCAACCGCGTGATCGGTGTGACCTTCCAGTCCAAGGAGGGCCGCAAGGCGATTCTGGCCAGCAAGGTGATCGACTGTACCGGTGATGGTGATATTTTTGCTTCTGCCGGCTGTGCTTACGAAAAAGAATACAGCGGCGACGATCGCAGCTACAATGTTTCTGTCGTATTTAGGCTGGGGAATGTTGATTCCGAGGAATTCCGCAACTGGAAGTACGATCCAAACAGCCACTACCGTGATAAGCTTGCCGAATACAAAAAGTTGTTTGGCTATCGGATCTCTCCCTTTGTTACCCCCATGAAGGATATTATGTGGATCAATAACTTTGTAGAGGGGAAGGACTGCTGCAGTGTTCAGGATCTTACCGATACCGAAATGCTCATTAGGCGCAGCCTGAACGAGGGCATCGAATGGATCCGTGCGAATGTTCCGGGTTTCAAAAATGCGTTCCTGCATGATACCGCCCCGCAGCTGGGCACCCGCGGCAGCCGCCGCCTGAACGGCACCTATCGCCTTACGATGGATGACATTGCCCAGACCATCGAGCATGAGGACACCATTGCCATTATCCCCGCGCACAGACGAATGAAGTACAAGTCGCCCATCGAGCTTCCTTATGGGGTCATGCTTCCTGCCGATGATGTGGAGAACCTGCTGACTGCCGGTCGCTGCTTCTCCTCGGCACACGATGCAAATGATCATGCCAATCTGATCCCCCACTGTGTTGCACTGGGCGAAGCGGCCGGCGCTGCCGCAGCTGTTGCTTTGCAGTCCAATACCACTTTCCGCAATGTTGATGTGAAGAAAGTCCAGCAGACGCTGAAGAAGCAGGGAGTATACCTGCCCCGGTAAACGGTGCTTGCAGCTATCATAAGCAGTGTGGCTGCGCTGTACGGTTGGAACCGGCTCCATATTATAAACCCCGTAGGCAATAGCCGACCACAAAAAAGCAGCAGAGTCGCACGGCGGGCATGAAAGGGATACCGTTAGCGATTCCTTGATTTCCGCCGCGCTTCTTTGCTGCCTTTACATTCGTAGGAAAGGCTTATATAATACTTTTTAAGCTCTGCGGTCTTACCATTCAGCCAAGCCGTTCCAATTTGTGGGGGATGGCTGCGACCGTTATGGCTAAGGGCAGAGCGGTCTCTGCAGGGGAGAGGTTTCCGGACGGGTGCAGCACCAGCCTGGAAAGTTTGACCACAGTTGACCGGGAAGGTTCGGACTGGAGAAGTCTTTGTCCGATGGGAATGGCGTAAGGTATGGCCGGAAAGGAATGGTTTATATGAAGTTGGAATACATCAAGGCGGTTTTGGCGCTCTCCAGGTACAAAAGCTTTGGCGAAGCGGCAGAGAATGAGTTTTCCACACAGTCCTCATTGTCAAAACAAATCATTTCTGTAGAAAAGGAGCTTGGAATAAAGCTTATCCATAGGGCGACTAAAAGAGACTCCGTCCGGTTGACGCACGAAGGGGAGATTTTTGTTAAACATGCGGCCAAAATGATAGATGAGTATAATGCTCTCTTAGATGAATTAAAGAAGGAAAAGGATTTTGGGCGCCAGGAGATTCATTTGGGCTTTTCGGTAAAAAGTCATATCTGCCCTGATTTTTTGGTCAAATTTCAGTGTAAGTACCCGCAATGCGCTATTAAGGTGTGGAACGCAGGATATTCCGAGGCGGTTGTAGCCATGCAGAACAAATCCCTTGATGTGGCGATTTTTCCGTATATGATGCTTGAAACCGACCCCATAGAGAGTATACCGTTTTATCATGATCCGGCGTTCAGCATCATTGAGCTCTCCAATCTGTGTAAAGTTGTAGTGGAAATGAGCGAAGAAAACCCGCTTTCCAAGCTGAAAGAGGTATCTATCGATCAGCTCAGGGATGAAATGTTCATTATGAACTCCAAGCTGACCAGCGATATCTCCGAGGCCTATACGGATAATTCCGACCCGTTGGTGCGGGCCTGTATTTCCAGGGGATTTTATCCCAAAGCAAGCGACAAGATCATGGTCATTGGCAATGATGTTAAAACAGCGCACATGCTTATCGCCAACAATTACGGTATGGCCCTCAGGATTGTACCGATAGACGAGGGATCGGTCCCAGGCTTGGCACGTGTCCCTCTGGAAAAGAATACGATCATTGTAAAAACGTTCCTAGTATTTCGCCGGGAGATCAACCCAAAGGTGTTGAACACCTTTTCCGATTATATGGTGCAGCAGTTTGATGGAAAGGTTCTGAAATGACCAGCAATTAGGCCGTCCCGGCGGGCACCGCTGAATTCAAAAGCTTCGCAAAAGGAGAAGTGAGAATGATATGAGTACTGTGACAAAAGGCAACGGCGCAGTATACGGTAAAACCTTGATCGGCATTGCGTTTATGTATTTTTTTGGATTGGTTTGCCCCACCTTTGGCGGGATGTCGGAGATGGGGATAAAGATTCTTGGCGTATTTATCGGCACCATTTTTATGACCTGCGTGGGTTGTGATTTGTTCTCCAGCTCGTTGTTTGCGCTTCTGGCTTTTGTTTTGCATGGTTATTACAAAGCAAGCGAGCTCCTCAGCGGATGGATCGGCTCCGGAGTGACCTTCCAGCTTATTTTTGCTGGTGCGCTTTGCATGTATTTAAGACAGACTGGGGCAATGGATGTCTTTGCCAAGAAACTCCTTTCGCTTAAAATCACCAAGGGAAGACCCGGCATGTTTATGTTTATGCTTATGCTGGCTGGCTTTTTGGTTTCTACGGTGGTCAATGGCGCAGCATTTTTTCTGTTGATATTTGGCCTTTTTGAGAGCATTGCAAAGGTGTGCGGCTATCAGAAGAACGACCAGTTTATGAAGTTCGGCCTGCTGTATATGTACACCTCCTCCTACGGCAAGTATCTGCTTCCGTTCCAGGGACTTATTTTGGTCGTCGTCGGTTTTTTCGATTCCATGCTGGAGCCATATGGCTGTCAATTCAACAGATGGACATACATGGCTATCCAGATCGTTACATGGATAAGCTTCTTCGCGGCGCTTGTTCTTTGCATGAAGTACCTCTTCAAAGTCGATATCAGCAGATTAAAGGATATAAAATCGGACCAAATAGAGCAGTTCAATAAAACCCCAGATACCTTCAGCTTTGAGATGAAGGTGGGAATAGGGTCGTTTTTGTTCTGCATGGTCTATTTGCTCATTCTTTACCTGCTGCCAAAGAGCTTCCCGGGGTATGCGTTCATCAAATCTCTGGATACCAGCTTGATTTGGGCTGTTCCTCTGGTCATATTTAATGTGATAAGGAGAAATGGCAAGCCGATTATGAATGCTCCGGCGCTCCTCCGGGATGCATCTATATGGCCCATGGTTGCGCTTATTGGTGCAATGACAATGCTGGGTAGGGCATGTACCGATGCTTCTCTTGGCATCAATAGCTGGCTTGTTTCTGTGTTTGCCCCTATCTTCGGCGGGCAAAGCACCATTATGCTGCTGCTTATCTGTGTGGTGTTTATCACAGCTGTTACACAGGTGGTAAACGGTAATGTGCTTACCATGGGAATGACGCCGATCATTGTCCCTATCGTTTGCGGGATGATGCAGCAGGGGATCAAGATCGACCCAACGGTGACGCTTACTGTCATCAGCACTTGCGCCTCGGTCGCGTTCCTTTTTCCGTCCGGATCGGTGGCGGCTGCTTACATCCTGGGCAGGGAGGAAATTGATAAAAAATTCCTTTTTACAAAAGGCATTGCCGTCCTTGCGGTCTATATGCTGGTGCAGTTTATGGTTGCTGTCCTGTTTAATGCCATTGTATAAGCTCTTCTGCGATGGCAAAAATCTGAGCATTTTTTGCTAAATTAAACTCTTCCATTTTGTATGTTCCTCCAAAATTCTCCCAAATAGTTGACATACCCTGCCCAAAAGTGGTAACTTGTTTATACCAATCATATCCCCATGGGGATATTTTGTGTTTGCCCCGCAAACACAAACCCACCTGCGGGATAAATAAAAAGAAGAGAGGTTTATTTTAATGAAAAAGTTCCTAAGCATTGCCCTGGCGCTCCTCATGGTCTGCGTCATGCTGCCCACCATCGCCTTGGCGGATTTGGCAGAGGGTGAAACCTGTGTAGCAAAAATCGGAGAAACAAAATATGAAACGCTTGATAAAGCCATTCAGGCGGCAGCTAATGCTGAAACCCCTACAACCATTTCGCTGGAAAACGGTGTGACCGTTTATCTGACAAGTGGTACTGCCCATGAAAATAACAATAGCCGGAATGTCAAGATTGTCGGCAATGGAACACAGACGGTTGATGTAATTCAAAATGCAGTAAATGCTGAGGGTGGCATGCTTAGTTATCAGAGAGGCTCCAAGTTTGCTTTTGAGAATGTCACGGTCAAAGCAGGTGAGGGCAATTTTGATGGCATCGTTTGCAGCGCTTTGACATTCAATAACTGCACTATCACCGGGAAGCTGACGCTTTACGGCGCAGCAACCTTTACCGGATGTACCTTTAATAACACTATGGATAATCAGTATTCCATCTGGACATGGGGCGGAACAACAGTAACTTTTACCAACTGCACCTTTAATACCAACGGCAAGGCCATTCTGCTGTATGGCCAGGCTACTGCCAAAAACCCCACCAACCTTGTGGTAAATAACTGCACCTTTAATGACCGTCAAAACGGTGCAGCCGGAAAAGCCGCTATCGAAATCGGCAACGATTATAATGCAACTTATCACCTTACCGCCAAAAACAATACCGTTAATGGCTTTGCTCCCGGCAAAAACACAGGCTCGACTCTTTGGGGCAACAAAAACAATATGAGTGAAGAAAACCTGACACTTACAGTCGAAGAGAAGCCCACCCAAATCGTCATCATTACCCCCACCGAGGAGACCCCCAAGACCGATGACCAGAAGAACCCCTCCACCGGCGCCAATGATATGGTCGCCGCCGCGGCCGCTCTCATGGCTGTCGCTGCCCTTGGCATGTCCATCCTTTCCCGCAAAAAATAACGCGTGTCCCCCTCTTTCGGGAGCCCCTTCGGGGGCTCCTTTTTCCTGTTATTTTGCTGTAAATATAGCCCAGCATTTAGTCGAATCTCACCCATATTTCCCCATAATCGTAAATTTTTCGTGAAAAAAAGTGAAATATTAACCTCTCACCTGCAAAGAAAGGCCCATTTTGCCGTATTAGTGGGGGGAGCTTTTCGCCGCAAAAAATCTCTCCCGGCACTTTCTTCCGCCGCCCTTTTGTGGTACAATCTATTTTGGACTATTTTGGAGATTTGCGAAAAATTTTCGAGACGATAAAAGGAGACCACCATGCCCCAGCACGATAACCAAACCTACCAGCAGTTAAAGCGCGCCATCCTGCAGCGGCGCTTTTCCCACCTCAATCCCATGCAGCGGCAGGCCGTCTTGGCCGTGGAAGGCCCGGTTCTCATTTTGGCCGGGGCCGGCAGCGGAAAAACCACCGTCCTCATCCACCGCATCGCCTGCCTGCTCCAGTTCGGCCTCGCCTCCGTCCGGCAGGATGATATGCCCCCCCTCAGCGAGGAGGATTGGCGCATCCTGGAGCTGGCCGCCGCCGATGGCAGCTACATGGAGCGGGCCGGGCAGCTCATCGCCCACGATGTCCCCGCCCCCTGGAATATTCTGGCCATCACCTTCACCAATAAAGCCGCGGGCGAGCTACGCGCACGCCTGGCGGGCATGCTGGGCACCCGTGGCGAGGATGTGCACGCCGCCACCTTTCACGCGGCCTGCTCCCGCATCCTCCGCAGCGAGATAGAAGTGCTGGGCTATGGCCGCAATTTCACCATCTACGATACCGATGATTCCGTCCGGGTCATCAAAGACGCCATGGCCGAGCTCCACATCAGCGATAAAAACTTCGCGCCTAAGGCCCTGTTGGGCAATATCAGCCGCGCCAAGGATAAAATGCTCACCCCGGAAGGGCTGCGCCAGTCGGCGGGGGATAATTTTGGCCTGCAGGTGACAGCCCGGGTTTACGGCCGCTACCAGCAGATGCTGAAAGACGCCAACGCCCTGGATTTTGATGACATCATCCTGCTGACGGTCAAGCTGTTCCAGCAGTTCCCGGAGGTGCTGCAAAAGTACCAGCGCCGCTACCGGTACATCATGGTGGATGAGTACCAGGATACCAACCATGCCCAGTATTTGCTGGTCAGCCTGCTGGCCGCCGCCCATGGCAATCTTTGTGTGGTCGGCGATGATGACCAGAGCATCTACAAGTTCCGCGGCGCCACCATCGAAAACATCCTCTCCTTCGAGCAGCAGTTTGGCCAAACCAAGGTCATCCGCCTGGAACAGAACTACCGCAGCACCAGCACCATTCTGGATGCTGCCAATGCCGTCATCAGCCGCAACAGCCAGCGCAAGGGCAAGACCCTGTGGACCCAAAACAGCAGGGGAGAGAAGGTGCTGTACCACAAGGCGGCCGATGAGCAGCGGGAGGCCCACTTCATCGCCTCCACCATCCGCAAAAACCACGAAAAAGGCGCCAAATACAGTGACCATGCCATCCTGTACCGGATGAACGCCCTTTCCAGCACCTTGGAGCAGATGTTCATCCGGCAGGGGATCCCTTACCGCATCATCGGCGGCCTCAAGTTCTTTGACCGCAAGGAGGTCAAGGATATTCTGGCCTATCTGGCTGTGCTGAATAACCCCGATGACAGTCTGCGGCTCCGCCGCATCATCAACGAGCCCAAACGGGGCATTGGCGAGGCCACCATGAATACCGCCCAGCAGGTGGCGGAAAGCCTGGGACAATCGCTGTACCGCACCCTGCAAACGGCCGAGGAATATGCCCCTCTTTCCGGTAAATCCCGTGCCTTGATGGAGTTTACCGCCATGATGGACGGCATTGCCGAATCGGTGGATGAGGTCCCCCTCATCGAAACGCTGGAGCAGGTGCTGGACCAAAGCGGCTATGTAAGAGCCCTGGAGGCCAAAAACGATATGGAAAGCCGCGGCCGGCTGGAGAACATCGGCGAGCTCAAGACCACCATCCTGAAGTACATGGAGGAGACCGAGGAGCCCAGCCTTTCCGGCTTTTTGGAGGAGATCGCCCTTTACACCGATCTGGATAATCTCTCGGAGGACGATGACAAGGTCGTGCTGATGACCCTCCATTCCGCCAAGGGCCTGGAGTTCCCCTATGTTTTCATCACCGGCCTGGAGGAGGGCATCTTCCCCGGCCAGCAGGCCATCTACGAGCCGTCCGAGCTGGAGGAGGAACGCCGCCTGGCTTATGTCGGCATCACCAGAGCCAAACGGGAGCTTTACCTCACCGGGGCCGCCCAGCGGATGCTCTTCGGCCGAACCACCCGAAACCGTCCCTCCCGCTTTGTGGGGGAGATCCCCGGAGAGCTGATGAAGACCGAGGATGAGACCGAGCGCTTTGGCAGCTATCACAGCGGCTATGGCGAACGGACCGGTTATGGCTCCGGTTACGGTGCCCGGCAGACCACCGTCTACCGGCCCAATAAGCTGGGCAGCAGCCCCGCCTCGGCCCCGGCGGCTCCCAGGCCCCGGCCCGCCGTCCCTGCCGCCGAGCCCTTTACCCTGAAAACCGGCGACCGAGTCTATCACAAGACCTTCGGGGAGGGTTCCATCCTCAAGATAGAGCCGATGGGAGGCGATCATCTTCTCACCATCCATTTCGATAAAGTCGGCGCCAAGCGGCTGATGGCCACCTTTGCCCGGCTGGAAAAACGATAATTCCCTGCAAGGAGGAAATACTATGCCAAAGGTCACACTTATCACCCATACTCCGGATCCGGAAATGACCATCGCTTCGGCCGCGCGGCTATGCTACAGCCCGGCCACCATAGCCCAGGTGCAGGAAAAGCTGACCCCCGAAAAGGCCGGGGAATTTGTGGAGATGCTGGCGGGCCTGGGCCACCAGAGCCCCATAGAGCACGCGGTTTTTACCTTCGGCATTGAGGGCGTGAGCCGTGCCCTGCTGGCACAGATCACCCGGCACCGCATTGCGTCCTTCAGCGTGCAGAGCCAGCGGTATGTGCGGGAGAATGACTTTGAGGTGGTGGTGCCGCCGCAGATCGCCGAGGTGCCGGAGGCGAGGGAGGAATTTGAGCTGGCCATGCGGGAGAGCATTGCCCACTACCAGAAAATAGCCGAGCTGCTGAAGGCCCGCCGGGAAAAGGAGCTGCTGGCCGAGGGACTGAGCCCCAAGGCGGCCGCCAGCCGTGCCGAAAAAACCGCCATAGAGGACGCGCGCTTTGTGCTGCCCAATGCCTGTGATACCAAGATGATAGTGACGATGAACGCCCGCAGCCTGATGAACTTCTTTGAGCTGCGCTGCTGCCAGCGTGCCCAGTGGGAGATAAGAGAAGTGGCCGACCAGATGCTGCGGCTGTGCCTTTCTGTGGCGCCGCATCTTTTCAAAAACGCGGGGCCGGGCTGTGTGCGGGGCGGCTGCCCGGAGGGCAAAATGACCTGCGGAAAAGCCGCTGAAATGCGGGAAAAATACGCCAGAATGAGGGAAGAAGCCCATGGATAAACGGATGCCGGCTTTTGTACTGTGCCTGGCGGCACTGGTGCTGGTGGCGGCCAGCTTTTTGCGGCTGATGCAGGACCGGGCGGCCGAGAGCATGGGGCTTTTTGCGGCGACGGGTGTGGTGCTCATCGCGGCGGTGGTGGTTTATCTCATTTACCGTACCCGCAATAAAAGGGAATGAGGAGGACAGAATATGGAACACAAGCTGTATGTGATAGAGGGGCTGGATGGCAGCGGCAAGGCCACCCAGGCCACCCTGCTGACCGATTATCTCACCGGGAAGGGCATTCCTTGCCGGAAGCTTTCCTTCCCGGACTATAACGACCCCTCCAGCACGCTGGTCAAGATGTATCTCCATGGGGAGATAGGCACGCTGGAGGAAGTGAACCCCTACGGGGCTTCGCTCTTTTTCACGGTGGACCGTTACGCCAGCTACTGCCGCCACTGGCGCCCGGACTATGAAGCAGGCAAAATACTGGTGGCGGACCGCTACTCCACCTCCAATATCCCGCACCAGATGTCCCGGCTGCCGAAGGAGGAGTGGGACAGCTTCCTCGACTGGCTGTGCGATGTGGAATATAACAAGGCCGGGCTGCCCCGCCCCACGGCGGTGGTGTACCTGGATGTGGACCCGGAGGTTTCCCGCCGGCTGCTCTCCGAGCGTTACCACGGCGATGAAAGCAAGCGGGATATCCACGAGGCGGACTTTGCCTACTTACAGCACTGCCGAGCCGCCGCCTTGTACGGGGCCGAAAAGCAGGGCTGGCATATCCTGAGCTGTACCGAGCAGGGCGAGATGCTCCCGCGGGAGGTCATTGCTGAAAAGATCCGCCTTGCGCTGGGACTGGAATAAAAAAACAGCGCCTTTGCCCGGCAGGGGGGACGCTGCATCCCCAGGGTCCGGAGCTTGGGGCAGGCAGAAGAACCGCAGGGCCGGGGGACACGGCCGGTGCCGAATGCCGCCGGAGAGTGTGCGGAGGACTTTGCTGAAAAACTGTCTTGCGCTGGGACTGGAATAAAAAACAGTACCTTTTCCCGGCAGGGAGGACGCTGAACCGTATCGCTGAAATGCGTGCGAGGGACTTTGCCGAAAAGATAAGAAAAATTACAAAATCCAAGGAGTTTTATGCTGAATTTCAAACCGATCACACTGGAAGCCCGGCGGGACCTGCTGCCCTTTTTGGGCAAGGAGCACCACAGCGCCTGTTACCAGAGCTTTGCCACCATGTACCTGTGGAGCGGCATCTACCAGACCCGCTACTGCCTGACCGGCGAGTGGCTGTTTACCAAAAGCGGCCGGGAGGACGGCTATGGCTTCCCCTACGGGGATGGCGACCTGAAGGAGGGCATCACCCTGCTGCGGCAGGACGCCAAGGAGAACGGCAAGGAGCTGTGGTTCTTTGGACTGCTGCCCACCGAAAAGGCGTGGCTGGAGGCGAACTACCCCGGCGAATTTACCTATGAATCCAGCCGGGATGACGCTGAGTACATCTACGAGGCGGAAAAGCTGGCCACCTATGCCGGCAAAAAGCTGCACGGCAAGCGGAACTTCTGCAACCGGTTCGAGGCCGCCCACCCCGACTGGAGGTTCGAGCCCATCACTACCGAAAATATGGAAGCGGTGCTGGAATTCCACCGCCGGTGGCAGGTGGAAAACGAGGGCGGCGACGAGGGACTGCACAAGGAGGGCTGCGTGGTACGATGCGCCCTGCGGGAGCTTGATGAGCTGGAAATGACCGGCGGTGTGCTGACTGCGGGCGGCAAAATTTACGGCTTTGCCGTGGCAAGCATGATCAACGAAACGATGATGGATGAGAACATCGAAAAGGCGGATGGCGAGGAGCCCGGCGCCTACCCTATGGTGTGCCGGGAAATGGCCAAGATGATGAAGCAGAAGTATCCCGGACTTGTGTTTATCAACCGGGAGGAGGACACCGGGGACGAGGGGCTGCGGCGCAGCAAGGAATCCTACTGCCCGGTGATGCTGCTGGAGAAATATGTAACCCGAGAGGCAAAATGAGCCGGAAAGGAGCCGCCATGCCGCATGTGACCTATGCCCCGGCCGGGGAAAAGGACCTGCCCCGCCTGCGGGAGATCTTCCTGCGGTGCTTTGGGGAGGAGGCCGCCCCGGAGATGGAGTATGTTTTTTCCCGGTGCGGGGACGCGCTGTGGAAAGCTGAGCGGGACGGAATACCGGCGGCTATGCTGGTGGCCATGCCGGTGACCATTGCGCTGCCGGAGGGAGAGTGGAAAGCGCGGTATTTCTACGGGGTAGCCACCCACCCCGACTACCGAAAACAGGGTCTGTGCGGCGGGCTGCTGGCAGCCTGCTGCCGGTGGATGTCCGAGCAGGGGGAAGCCGCCGCACTGCTGCGGCCGGATAGTGAAAAGAACCGGCAATTCTACCGGAAAAATGGCTTTGCCGATTGCAGCACCGTGGGGGTGGGGCAATTTACCGCGGGGGGCGGAGAGCCCCTAACCTGTGCCCCGGCGGAACCGGAGCGGTATGACGCCATCCGGCGAAAAATGGCCCCCTGGGGGCTGCACTGGGGGAAAGAGGGGCTTGCCACCCAAAAGGGATGGATGAAGCTGTACGGCGGTGATCTGTGGCTTTTGGGCACGCCGGAGCAGCCAAGGGGCTGCGCTGCGGTGAGCCGCGAGGGAGAGACCCCACTGGTGCGGGAGCTGCTGTGCCCCGAAGCCCTGCGGGCGCAGGCACTGGAGGGACTGTGCAAAGTTCTGGAATGCAGAGAACTGCATTTGGCGCTGCCGGGCGCGGAGCCGGCGGACGGCCTGCGGACCGAGCCGATGATGATGGCGCGCGAAACGGCGGAAATCGGCCTGCCGGGGGAGATATATACCCCGCTGGCGATGGACTGAAAAGGGCGCGGCGGAACCCCCGGCGGTACCCGGAATAGAACGAAAATAAATTTGCTGAAGGCCTGAGCTCGATGTAGACGAACGGAAAGGCACAATGAGGTAATTCGGAAGCACTGGGAGCAGGACGAGAATGAATTTGCCGAAGGGCGATGTTACGACAGCAAAGGATGAAAGGGCATGGCAGGATGATCCTGCGGCGCTTGAAAATAGAATAAAAATTCATCTGCCGAAGGGGGCGGGAATGTCCCCGGACGGCAGAAACGATGCAAGGAGGAAACGACGATGACAGCTTATGTATTTCTGGCGGAAGGCTTTGAAGAGGTGGAGGCGCTGACCCCGGTGGATATCCTGCGGCGGGGCGGCGTGACGGTAAAAACCGTAGGCATCGGCGGCAAGACCATCACCGGCGCCCACGGCATCTCGGTGGGGTGCGATATCGCCGAGGAGGATGTCATCCCGGATGAGATCGATATGATGGTGCTGCCCGGCGGGATGCCCGGTACCATCCATCTGGGAGAGTCGCTGACCATCCAGGAGGGGCTGGCCTATGCCGCCCAGGAGGATCTGTGGGTCGCGGCCATCTGCGCCGCCCCCAGCGTGCTGGGAGAAAACGGCCTGCTGCACGGCCGGAAATATACCTGCTATCCGGGCTTTGAGAACGACGAAAAGTACCACGGTACCTATATGGCGGCCCCTTTGCAGCAGGATGGAAAGATCATCACCGCGAACGGCGCCGGCAACGCCATGACCTTTGCGCTGTACCTGCTGGCGGCCCTGCAGGGCGAGGAAAAAGCGCTGGAAGTGGGCCGTTCCATCCAGATGAAGCTGTAAACAGGAGAAAATAACACGATGATAGACAAGAAACCGGAAGTCCTGGCGCCGGCGGGCGACCGGGAACGACTGGAAGCGGCACTGCGCTTTGGGGCGGACGCGGTATATCTGGGCGGCAAGCTCTTTAACATGCGCGCGGGGACCAGGAGCTTTACCCAGGAGGAGCTGGCCGAGGCGGTGAAATTGACCCACCAGATGGGCAAGCGCCTTTACCTGACCTGCAACACCCTGCTGAACAATGAGGAGGCCGACCTGCTGCCCCGGTACCTGGCCGAGGTGCACGAGATGGGCGTGGACGCTGCCATTGTGAGCGATATAGGGGTGCTGATGGCCGCCCACCGGGCTGTGCCGGAGCTGGAGCTGCATATCTCCACCCAGGCCGGGGTGACCAACTGGCTGACCGCCGCCGAGCTGCACCGCCTGGGGGCCAAACGGGTGGTGCTGGCCCGGGAGCTGCCGCTGACCGAAATAGAGGAACTGTGCCGCCGCATCCCGCGGGAGCTGGAGGTGGAGGTCTTTGTGCACGGGGCCATGTGCATGAGTGTTTCCGGACGGTGTTTGCTTTCGCAGTACCTAACCGGGCGGGATGCGAACCGCGGTGCCTGCACCCAGCCCTGCCGCTGGAAATATGCCCTGATGGAGGAAAAGCGTCCGGGGCAGTACTACCCGGTGGAGGAGGACGGCGGGTACAGCTATATCCTAAACGCCAAGGACCTGTGCCTCATCGAGTACCTGGATAAGCTGGCGAAAGCGGGGGTTCATTCCTTCAAGATCGAGGGACGGGCGAAATCGGCCTACTATACGGCGGTGACCGCCGGGGCCTACCGGGCCGCCACCGACCTGATGTGGCGGGATCCGGAGCATTACCGCTGCCCGGACTGGCTGCGGGAGGAAGTGACCAAGGTGAGCCACCGGGACTATACCACCGGGTTCCTGTTTGGACTGCCGGAGGCCGGACAATGCTATGAAACGGGCGGGTATATCCGCCGGTGGGAGGTAGCCGGGGTAGTGACCGGCTACGACGCCGAAAACCGGCGCCTGCTGTGCGTGCAGAGGAATAAATTCGCGGTGGGGCGGCCGCTGGAGCTGGTGCTGCCACTGCAGGGAGTAAGGACCTTTACCCCGGAAAAGCTGTATGACGCAGAGGGCCAGCCGGTGGACTGTGTGCCCCATGCCGCGGCGCCCTTTCTGATGGACTACCCGGAGCCGCTGCCGGAGGGGACGCTGCTGCGGATGGCGGTGGAATGAATACCCGAAGGAGGGAGCGAAATGCCGATGTGGAAGCTGGCGCCTGCCTGCAAGGACTATCTGTGGGGCGGCGAGAAGCTGCGGGAAAAATATCATATCGAAAGCAACTGTGAGCCACTGGCGGAGGCCTGGGTGCTTTCCTGCCACCCGGACGGCATGAGCCGCCTGGCTGAGGGCGAAATGAAGGGCCTGACGCTGCCGGAGGCCGCCCTGAAATATCCGGGGAACTTCTTTGGGACGCGGTGCGCGGAATTTGAGGAGTTCCCGATGCTGGTGAAGCTCATCGACGCGAGGAAAGATCTTTCGGTGCAGGTGCACCCGGATGACGACTATGCCGAGCGGATGGAGCGCCAAAGCGGCAAGGCGGAGATGTGGATGGTGCTGGAGGCGGAACCGGGCGCGGCGCTGTATTATGGCTTTGCCCGGGCGGTGAGCCGGGACGAAATAGAGAAAAGCTTGGCCGAAAATACCCTGATCGACCTGCTGCGGCGGGTGCCGGTGCAGCCGGGGGATGTTTTTTACATACCGCCGGGGACGGTGCACGCCATTGGGGCGGGGATGGTGATCGCGGAGATCCAGCAGAGCTCCAATGTGACCTACCGGCTGTATGACTATGGCCGCTTGGGGGCGGACGGCAAGCCGAGGACCCTGCATGTGGAGCGATCGCTGGCAGTGCTGAAGCCCGGTCCGGTGGAACAGGACTGGGACTTTGGCGGGCACCTGGGACAGCATAAAAACTTTACGGTGGATCTTTTGCAGAACGAAGCCGCGGGCTGCTGCGATGGGGAGAGCTTTGCCGGGCTGCTGGTGACGGCCGGAGAGGGAGAACTGCTGTGCGGCGGCGAAACCAAGCCGGTACAGGCTGGGGAGTGTGTGTTCCTGCCGGCGGACGCCGGAGAATGGCAGCTGCGGGGCCTGGTGACGGCGCTGCTTTGTTATTTGGGCGAAAGCATTGCATGAGGAAAAAGACGGTGCTATAATAATGCGCATAAAAAGCGGGTCTGCCGCACCCAAAAGCAGCGGACGCAAAAAGAGAGGAAGGGGAGCAGATGGTAGTTAATCCCGGAAAAAATGAGATGATAGAGGTGGAGGGGAAGCGGTACCGCCGCCTGTGCATCAAGACTCATGTCATCACCGATGCGGACAACATTACCGATGTGGTGATGAAATACGCCGCCCCTGAAATGCAGGAGGGCGATACCCTGTTTATCACCGAAAAGGCGGTGGCCTGCACCCAAAAGCGGGCAATCCCCATGAAGGAGATCAAGCCCCGGCCACTGGCGAAGTTCCTGTGTAAATTTGTGCTGAAAACGCCCTACGGCATTGGGCTGGGCATCCCGGAGACGATGGAGATGGCCATAAGAGAATGCGGGACTTTCCGCATCCTGGTGGCGGCTGCCGTTTCCGCGGTGGGTAAGCTGTTTGGCATCCGCGGGTGGTTCTACAAGGTGGCAGGGGAAAAGGCGCGTTCCATTGATGGACCGTGTGACTGCACACTGCCGCCCTACAACGAGTATGTGGTGCTGGGCCCGGCGGACCCCGATAAGGTGGCGGCGGAAATTTACGCCGTGCTGGGCAAGCCTGTTTTGATTACCGATATCAATGACATCGGCGGTGTCATTATGGGCGCGGCGCCCCTTTCCACCGACCGTGGATTGATGGCGGCGATCCTGCGGGACAACCCCCTGGGGCAGAGCCACGAGCAGACCCCGATGGGGATCATCCGGCCGGTGGCGGAATAAACCCGAATAGCAGGCGGCGGGGCGGTATGCCTTGCCGCCTTTTGGCAGGGAAGCGCGGGGGGAGAGGCGGCCCGCAGGGCGCTCCGGCGCAGCCGGAGCCAGCGGCCGAAGGCCGCTGAAACCGCCCAGAGGGCGGTTTGCCCTGCGGGCCGTAAGCCTGCGGTCTGTGAAAACCTGCAAAGGAGCAAAATGCGGGCCTGCGGTTGATAAAGGGCCCGGGCCTATGGTATAATTAAAAATCAAGCAAAAGCCAAAGGGAGGAAACCAGATGAAAGAGCTTGCCATTTTTGGCAGTACCGGTTCCATAGGGTGCAGCACCCTGAATGTGGTGCGGCGGGAGCGGGATCGATTTGCGGTTTCCATTCTTACGGCAGGACATAATTTGCAGCGGCTTACCGAGCAGATACGGGAATTTACCCCCCGGCATGTGTATATCCTGGAAAAACAGGACGCCGAAGCGCTGCGGGAGCAGTTCCCCGGACTGGATATCTACTGGGGCAAGGATGGGATGGAGGCGATCAGCCGGCTGACGGACTTTGATATCGGAGTTTCGGCGCTGGTAGGGGTGGCGGGACTTCGCCCCACCTGGAATATGATCCAAAACGGGAAAACGGTGGCGCTGGCCAATAAGGAAGTGCTGGTGGCGGGCGGCCGTCTGGTAATGGAAGCGGCCAAGGAACGCCATGCCACCCTGCTGACGGTGGACAGCGAGCATAGTGCCATTATGCAGTGCCTGCGGGGTGAAAACCACGCGGAGATCGAGCGAATATTGCTGACAGCTTCCGGCGGGCCGTTTTTTGAGAAGGAAATTACCGATGATATCACCCCGGAGGAGGCGCTGCGGCACCCCACCTGGAAGATGGGACCCAAGATCACGATAGACAGCGCCACCATGATGAACAAGGGCTTTGAGGTCATCGAGGCCCGGTGGCTCTTTAATGTGCCGGTAGAAAAGGTGCAGGTGGTCATTCACCGGCAGAGCATCGTTCACTCGATGGTGGAATTCCGGGACGGCAGTATTATGGCGAATATTGCCCCGCCGGATATGGAGATTCCCATTGCGTACGCACTCTCCTACCCGGAGCGGATGCCGGCTCCCCACCGGCTGGATATTTTTGCGATGAAGGCGCTGGAATTTAAGGCACCGGATGAAGAGAAGTTCCCCTGCCTGCGGCTGGCCATAGAGGCGGTCAAGAGTGGACACAGTGCCCAGGTGGTCCTGAATGCGGCGAACGAGGTGCTGGTAGCCCGCTTTTTGGCGGGAGGGCTGCGGTTTACCGATATCCCCCGCGGGGTGGAGGAGATGCTGCGGCAGCATACCCCCTGCGAGCCGGGCAGCATAGACGAGGTGCTGGCGCTGGACGAGGAGATCCGTCACAGGACGGAGGAATGGATGAAAACGAGGTGAAAAGCCATATGAAGGCAGCGATCGGGCAGGATAGCCACCGCTTTGAGGAGGGGTACGGCAAACCGCTGATTTTGGGCGGTGTGGTGTTCCCCGGAGAGGTGGGACTGCTGGCCAACAGCGACGGTGATGTGGTGCTGCATGCCATCACCAATGCCGTTTCCGGTATTACCGGGCGGAATATACTGGGCAGGGTGGCCGATGAGATGTGCCAAAGCGGTATCACCGATTCAGCGGAATACCTGCGGGAAGCCCTGAAATCACTGGAGGGGAGAATCGTCCACCTCAGCATTTCGATGGAGTGCCTGCGGCCGAAGATCAGCCCGATGATCCCCGTAATGCGGGAAAAGATCGCCGAATTGCTGGGGGTGGAGCCCGCGGCCATCGGTATTACCGCCACCACCGGCGAGGGACTGACCGACTGCGGAAAAGGACTGGGCATTTCGGTGCTGTGCATCCTGACAGTGGAGGACGGACCATGCGAAAGGTGATGGAAGCGGCCTATGCCAAGGTAAACCTAACCCTAACGGTGACTGGCCGGCGGGCGGATGGCTACCACACCATCGAGTCGCTGTTCCAAAGCGTGAGCCTGTGCGATAAGCTGACGCTGGAACAGCGGGAGCGCGGCTTTTGGCTGAATGAAACGGCCGGGATCCCGGCGGAGGAGAATATCATCACCCGGGCAGACCGGCTGCTGCGGCGGGAGTTCCCGAACCTTGGCGGGGTTGCCGTGACGCTGGAAAAGAATATCCCCACCCAGGCGGGACTGGGCGGCGGCAGCACCGACGCGGCGGCCTACCTGCGCGGGATGGACCGGCTGTACGGGCTGGGCCTGGGCCGTGAAGGGCTGCGGGCGCTGGCGGCGGAGCTGGGTGCCGATGTGCCGTTCTGCATTGATGGCGGGGCGGCGGCAGCGGCCGGAATCGGGGAGAAGCTGACCCCGGTGGAAAGCCATTTGCCGCTGTGGCTGGTGATCACCAAGCCGAAGGCGGGGTGCTCCACCCCGGCCATGTACCGACGGATCGACGAGATGGGTGAGAGCCTGCGGCAGCGCTTTACCACCCAAGAGGCGGCAAAGGCGCTGGAAAAGGGCGACCTGGCGGGGCTGTGCGGCAGCCTTTACAATGTATTTGAGGAAGTGACGGCCCTGCCGGAGCTGAATGAGATCCGGCAGGAGCTGCGGCGAAGCGGAGCCCTGGCGGCGATGATGACCGGCAGCGGCAGCGCGGTATTTGGAATATTCCCGGAGGAAGATGCAGCCAAAGTGGCGGCGGAGAAAATGGCCGAAAGCCGCTGGGCGATCTGCTGCCGGGGGATAAACTGACCCGGATAAGCGGAAAGCGGCGGCGGGCGCCCGCAGCGAGCGAGGGCCGGACGGCCTGTGGAACACAGGCGGCCGGCCCGAGACAAAGCGGAGGGCGATCGCCGCAAGAAGGGAGAGAAAAGCGATGGTAAGCGGCATCATACTGGCGGGGGGGAGCAGCACCCGCTACGGCACCGGTGAAAACAAGACGCTGGTGGAACTGCTGGGCCGGCCGGTGCTGGAATACAGCCTGCGGGTATTCATGGCTGCGGCTGTGGTGGATGAAGTGGTGCTGGCGGCCAAAGCCGGTGAGGAAGCGGTCCTGCGAAAGCTGGCGGAGGGTCTTTGCCTGCAAAAGCCGGTGACGGTAGTGACCGGTGGGGCAGACCGGGCAGCTTCGGTGGAGAAGGCACTGGCGGCAGCCCGGGGAGAGCGGGTGCTCATCCAGGATGGGGCGCGGCCGTTGGTGACCGAGCGGATGCTGGAGGACTGCCTGGCGGCGCTGGAGGAGGCGGACGGAGCGACCATTGCTACCCCGAGCCGGGATACCGTAAAGCTGGCGGATGAAGAAGGCTATGCGGTGGCGACAACCGACCGCAGCCGGACATGGCTTATCCAGACGCCGCAGGCCTTTTACCGGGAGGAGCTGCTGGCGCTGCACCGGGCACTGGGCGATGGGCCAGAAAGAGGACAGATCACGGATGACTGCATGCTGCTGGAGCGCGGCGGCCGACGGGTAAAGCTGGTGCCGGGCAGCTGCAGGAATTTGAAGATCACGACGCCGGAGGATCGGGAACTGGCGGAATTTTACCTAAAAAAAGGAACCGAATGAATGAATATATGTGAGATCAGGGACCCGGCTTTTCTGCGGCGGATGGATGAGAAAGAGCTCCAGAAGCTGTGCGGAGAGCTGCGGGAATTTATCATAGAGGGTGTATCTCATACCGGCGGGCACCTTTCCTCCAATTTGGGATTGGTGGAGCTGACGGTGGCGCTGCACCGCGTCTTTGAGGTGCCGCGGGATAAGCTCATCTTTGATGTGGGGCACCAGTGCTACACCCATAAGCTGCTGACCGGACGGGCGGCGGCTTTTGATACGCTGCGCTGCACCGATGGCCTTTCCGGCTTCCAGTGCCGGGAGGAAAGCCCCTGCGACTGCTACGAGGGCGGCCATGCCGGGACATCCCTTTCGGCGGCGCTGGGCTTTGCCATGGCGCGGGAAGCAAAGGGAGAGCACCATGCTGTGGTGGCGGTGATAGGGGACGGCGCGCTGGGCAACGGCCTGGCCTACGAGGCGCTGAACCACATCGGGGACTACCAAAAGCCGCTGATCATCATACTGAACGACAACCGCATGAGCATCAGCGCCAATGTGGGGGCGCTGCACAATTCGCTGGAGCGGATAAGGCTGCACCGTGGCTACCGCAGCGCCAAAAGCCGCACCAAGGCGGCCCTGCGGCGGATCCCCGTGGTGGGGGACGCCATGGTGCACGGCGTGGAGCAGGTAAAAGAGGACCTGAAGCGGCTGTACCTGCGGGACGGCGCCCTTTTTGAGGAGATGGGCATTACCTACTACGGGCCGGTGAATGGGCATGACCTAGGAGAGCTGGACGCCTTTTTGCGGGTGGCTAAGGAGGCCGAAAAGCCGGTGCTGCTGCATGTCGTTACCGAAAAGGGGCGTGGGTGCGATTTTTGCCGGGATGACCCCGATGGTATCTGGCACGGGGTGGGGGCCTTTGATGCCCAAAGCGGGCGGCGGCCGGTGGCCGGCGGTACCACCCAGGGAAAGGCCATCAGTGAAACGCTGATGAAGCTGGCCGCGGAGGATGAGCGCATTTATGCCATTACCCCGGCGATGACTACCGGCGCCCATCTGACGGAATTCGCGAAAAAATACCCGAAACGGTTTATCGACGCGGGCATTGCCGAGGAGCACGCGCTGGTGCTGGCCAATGCCCTGGCACTGAGCGGCATGAAGCCCTATGTGACCATCTACTCCACCTTTTTACAGCGGGGATATGACCAGGTGAACCACGATATTGCCCGGATGGGCGGCGATGTGGTGGTGGGCATTGACCGGTGCGGCGTGATAGGGGAGGACGGTGTTTCTCACCAGGGGATCTTTGATGTTTCTCTGTTGCTGCCGATCCCCGGCATTACGCTGGCACAGGGCAAGGATGCCGCGGAGAGTGCCCGGCTGTTGGCCACGGGATTTGCCACGGAGGGTCCCTACCTGCTGCGGTACAGCAAAAATACCATGCAGGAGCAGGCACTTTGCACCGAACCGCTGCCGGTGGGGCGCTGGGAGCGGCTGCATACGGGCGAGATGACGGTGATCTCCTACGGGGACTTTGTGGGGGAGGCCGAGGAAGCCCGGCGGCTGCTGGAGCTGGACGGCATCGCAATGGGGCTGGTGAACGCAAGGTTCCTGAAGCCCTTTGATACCGAAATGATGGATGCCCTGCTGTCCGAGGGTAAGCCGCTGTTGATCTACGAGGAGGTGGCGGCCATTGGCGGGCTGGGGAGCCTGCTGCAGCAATATGCCGCCGAGCGGGACAGCAAAACGCCGGTGCATGTGCTGGCGCTGCCAGACCGGTGGATCTACCACGGAAAGCGGCGGGAGCTGCTGCGCCGCATGGACCTGGACGCCGCCGGATTGCGCAAAGCGGTGTGGGAGCTGCTGGGCAGATAAAATAAAAAAATCACCTGACGGGGAGCGGAAAACGCCCGGCCGGGTGAATTTTTTTGCACTTTTTCTGTGTTTATATTACCACATTTTCGGCAAAAAATCAAGTCTTGTCCCGGGGTGGCGATAGGTGCATTAAATATATACCGTGATGAGGCGGGTGCACCGGAGCGGCGAGGGCTGTCCGGAAGGATCAGCACGAGTGAAGCACAGGGGCGCCCGCCGGAGGGGCGCGGCAGAAGCACAAAACAAACAGGAGGGCAAGAATATGAATGAGAACATGAGCATGACAGCGGAGGTTTCGGCCTTCGTGCGGGCGTACCATACAGCGGAAGGTGGGGAAATTTGCAATGACCCGCTGGCGGTAAAGCTGCTGGGGGTGGGGCGGTTTGGGCAGATCGCGGCGCAGATGACGGCAGGGAGGGAGTGGTTCCTGCCGGGGGATACCGGGACACAGGAGGAAGCGCTGCGGCGTATTGTGAACCAAAAACCGGACCCTGCGGTGTTGGCGCGGGCGGCCTGGTGGGAGCAGGAGCTGCGCCGGGAACTGACCATGGGGCTGAAGCAGGTACTGCTGCTGGGGGCAGGACTGGAGAGCCTGCCCTGCCGCCAGACAGCGGAGATGGAGCGGATGAGCTTCTACGAGGTGGACACACCGGCAGTGCTGGCGGAAAAGGGAAAGCGCTTGCGGGAGGTGGGGATCACTACACCGAGGAATGTGTACCGGGTGGGGGTTGACCTGGCCGAAGATTGGGAAAAGACCCTGCTGGAGATGACGCCCTTTGCCACGGAACAGCGTACCCTGACCGCCCTGCTGGGAGTGGTGTATTATCTGCCGCGGGCGGCGATGGAAGCGCTGCTGAAACGGCTGGCGGCCATCACCCCGCGGGGGAGCAGTCTGCTTTTTGACTGCCCGATGAGGGACTTTGGAACCGGCGAGGATGCGGCCGGGCAGCAGCGGGCGCTGGCGAAAAGCGCGGGGGAAACGATGGAGCAGGGTTATACCCTGCCGGAGCTGGCGCTGATGCTGGAGCGGCATGGGTTTCTCATCTACGAGGACATGGGACCGCGGGAGATCACGGAACGATTCTATGCGGGGTATAATGAGGGCCACCCGGAGAGCCCGGTGCTGCCGCTGCTGGGGACGGCACTGGTGCTGGCGGCGCGGCACTGAGGGCATTTTGACGGAAAGGACTTGGCAAGGGGAGCGGCGCTGTGGTAAAATAAGCCCATAATGAAAGGGGGCGGCAGTATGCCCAAAAAGAATACCCGCAATACCAAGGGCCGCATCGTGGCGGCGGCGTGGAAGCTCTTTTATGAACAGGGCTATGAGGAGACCACGGTGGAGGATATCATTTTTGAATCCGAGACCTCCAAGGGGTCGTTCTATCATTACTTTGATGGTAAGGATGCCCTGCTTTCCTCCCTTTCGGTTCTCTTTGATGAGCGGTACGAGGAACTGATGCAGCAGGAGCACGGCGATATGGACTGCATAGGGCTGCTGTGCTGGCTGAACTATGAGCTGTTTGTGACCATTGATAATACAGTTTCCATTGAGCTGCTGAGCAGACTTTTTAGCAGCCAGCTGGTGACCAAGGGAGAGCGGCACCTTCTGAGCCGCAACCGTACCTACTATAAGCTGCTGCGGCAGATCATCACCCAGGGGCAGGAAAACGGCGAGCTGACCACCGACTATACAGTGGGGGAGATTGTGAAGGCTTACGCCATGTTTGAGCGGGGGCTGATGTACGACTGGTGCCTTTCCAGCGGGGAGTATTCGCTTTCCCAATACACTAAAACCATGATGCCGATGTTTTTGGAAGGGTTCCGGAAAAAATAATTTTTTAATGGTTATAAACAGAACGGAAAGTCGTCTATATATAAATGATTTAATTAAGAGAAAAATATGATATTTAACGATTCGGCGTACAGAATAAAGTCTGTACGCCGTTCTGTATTTTCGTCTACTAATTTGTGTGGTATACTTCGTGCATATTAACAGTAACCCCAAAGGAGAGACGGAAAATGTTAGGTTCTCAAGTAGTCATTCTGATAACCATAGCGGTATACCTGATTGCCATGGTGCTCATCGGTGTATACTTTGGCAAAAAGGGCAGCGGCAACAGCAGCGATGACTTTTACCTGGGCGGCCGCAAGATGGGCCCGCTGGTGACGGCCATGAGCGCTGAGGCCAGCGATATGAGCAGCTACCTGTTGATGGGTCTGCCGGGACTGGCATACCTGTGCGGCCTGCCGGAGGTTTCCTGGACCTGCATCGGTCTGGCGATAGGCACCTACCTCAACTGGCTTATCGTGGCGCGGCGGCTGCGGCGCTATTCGGCCCGCATTGGGGCCATCACCGTGCCGGACTTTTTCTCCCGCCGGTATGGCGATAAGAAAAACCTGCTTTCCGCCATTGCGGCGGTGGTAATCCTGGTTTTCTTTATCCCCTATACCGCTTCCGGCTTTAAGGCCATCGGTACGCTGTTCAACAGCCTGTTTGGGGTGGATTACCATACCGCGATGATCATAGGCGCTATTGTAGTCATTGGCTATACAGTGCTGGGCGGTTTTATGGCGGTTTCCTTCACCGACCTGATCCAGTCCATCTTTATGACCATTGCGCTGATCGTTGTAGTGGTGTTTGGCATCCAACAGGCGGGCGGTGTGGATACCGTCATTGCCAATGCCGAGGCGCTGCCCGGCTACCTGAGCATGACCAAGGGCTATGATGTGACCACCGGCGGCGCGGCTTCCTTCGGGGGGCTCAGCATTATCTCCACGCTGGCGTGGGGTTTGGGCTACTTTGGTATGCCGCACATCCTGCTGCGCTTTATGGCCATCAAGGAGGAAAAGAAGCTTAACGATTCCCGTCGGATCGCGACCGTCTGGGTGGTGATCTCGATGTTCATTGCGGTGGCTATTGGTGTGATCGGTTATAGCGTTTCGGTGGCGGGCAAAGTACCCTTTCTGACCAACAGCAGCGATGCTGAGACAATTATCATTAAACTGGCGGACCTGATGAGTCAGCACGGTACCCTGCTGGCCATTGTGGCGGGCGTAATCCTTTCTGGTATTCTGGCGGCGACGATGTCTACCGCGGACAGCCAGCTGCTTACAGCGGCTTCCAGCGTTTCGCAGGATCTTTCTCAGAATGTGTTTGGCATCAAGCTGAGCAGCAAGACCGAGATGATCGTGGCACGGGCGACAGTACTGGTTATTGCGGCCATCGGTATTACTCTGGCGTGGGACCCCAATAGCTCGGTATTCCGGGTGGTTTCCTTTGCCTGGGCGGGCTTTGGTGCGGCCTTTGGCCCGGTGGTGCTGTTCTCGCTGTTCTGGAAGCGCAGCAACAAGTGGGGCGCCCTGGCCGGTATGGTTGCCGGCGGCGTGATGGTATTTGTATGGAAGTACCTGATTGCCCCGATGGGCGGCGCATGGGCCATCTACGAGCTGCTGCCGGCCTTTGTGGTGGCGTGCATTGCCCTGGTGGTGGTTTCTCTGCTGACCGAGGCCCCGGAAAAGGAGATCGTGGAGACATACGAAAGCGTATGCGCCAAGAAGGTAAAGGCGTAAGCAAAAGTGATAAAAAGACACCGGTATCCCAGTGGGGTACCGGTGCCTTGGTGTTACAGGGGGTTAGTGACCTTCCGCAGCGATCATGTGCATGGCGTGCTCCAGTGCGCCGATGACAGCGGAAAGGTTTTCCCGGGCGGCTTTTTCGGAGCCGGGGAGATTGAGAATGAGGCTGCGGCCACGGGTGCCGGCTACGGCTCGGGAAAGCATGGCGCGGGGGGTAATTTTAAGGCCCTCCACCCACATGGCCACCGGAATGACCCGAATTTCGCGGTCCAGGACGGCCAAGGTGGCTTCGGGGGTGACATCCCGCGGGGAAAGCCCGGTGCCGCCGGTGGTGATGATGAGATTGATGTGACGCCCATCGGCCGCAGTGGTGAGCTCGGTTTGGATTTGGGGGATCTCATCCGGGACAATGGCGGTGTAGGTAACGGTAAAACCGGCTTTCTCCAGCATGGCGCAGATGGCGGGGCCACTGGTATCCACCCGCTGGCCGCGGCTGCCCAGATCGCTGACGGTGATAACTGCTGCTGTATATGCCATAATTATGTTCTCCTGTTTTTTTGAATTGGTTTTTATCATACTCCACCGGGGCGGGAGCTGTCAAGAATAAGTGGGGATGAGGAACGAGACGGATGATGAGAAGAAAATTGACGATGCTTTTTCGATATTGACGAACGCATTTACCATTATTCCGAACGGCACCATTGAAAGAGGGCGCCGTTTTTTGCTATAATCGGTTATATTCATATAAGAATATCGAATGGGGGGCTTTTGCGTGAGGCTCATCAAAACAGAGGATGCCTTAGGGCAGATGCTGTGTCACGATATGACACAGATCATAAAGGGAGAATACAAGGATGCGCGTTTCCGCAAGGGACATATCGTCACCGAGGAGGATACCTTGGGACGATTTGTCCCAAAGAAAAATCGAAAAAACCTGCGACCAAACCAGAAAAACAGGTAGTATAGGGGTGAAAGGCCTTTATTTCAAACTGCAGGAGGTGGAGTAATGGAGGATAGCAAGATTATTGATTTATATTGGGAGCGGAACGAGAAGGCAATTAGCGCTACAGAGCAAAAGTATGGAAGCTACTGTTACTATATTGCTTATAACATCCTTCACGACCAAGAGGATGCGGATGAAAGTGTCAATGATACATACCTCGGCGCATGGAACGCTATACCGCCGCACCGTCCGAATATGCTAAGAACATTTTTGGGCAAGATCACCAGGAGCATTTCACTGAAAAAATGGCGTGATGCCCACAGGGATAAGCGAGGCGGTGACGAAGTTTCTCTTGTACTGGATGAACTCTCGGAATGTGTCCCATCCAATCTTTCGGTAGAGGACAGTGTCATTGCGGGTGAACTCTCAGCGCAAATTAACCGGTTTCTCGGCACACTGGCCCCAACGGAACGACAGGTTCTCCTCTGCCGTTACTGGTATTTGGACCCAATAGATAAAATCAGCACAGATTTTTGCTTTAGCAATAGTAAGGTGAAATCGATGCTCCATCGGACAAGAGCAAAACTGCTCACATATTTAGAAAAGGAGGGTGTTCTATGAACGCGGATTTGATCCTTGACGCATTCGAAAAGATTGATGATAAATATATTATTGAAGCAAAGGAGCGCGGATTTATGAATAATAGCTCGGGAAAGAAAATCAGAAGCCTAAAGCACACATTTATACTTGTTGCGGCTATCGTTGCGTCGCTGGCACTCTGTGGCTTTGCGGCATATGAATATGGCTTGTTTGACAATTGGCTGCAAAAACCGTCTGTTTATCCAATCGAAACCGTACAAAGTGCGATAGAAGGGCAAATCAAAAAAGAATACACCCTGACTGTCCGAATTGACGAGATCTCCGTTGACGAGACCGAAACAAAACGAATGATTGAGAACTATACCGGAAGTGAGCTTGCGCAGTCCCGCGGATGGACAGATGACTACCTCGCTGAACACTTTTTAGCGGTAAGAGCAAAATACTATGTGGAATATGACCATACAAAAACATTTTTGGATGATGGGAACATCGATCAGTTTTTCTACCTGATTGAAGATACTGAAAGCGGAGTTTGGACTATTATCGATAATTCTACGAATGGGGAGCCAACCGCAGCGACAGTTCCATGATACTCCTTCTCCAGCATTATTAAAAAGATATTGAAGCCCAATAGAAGCCCCCGCTCCATTCCTATAAAATGAGAACAGAGCGGGGGCTGACACTGATATTGATTGCGCAAAGAAATACTCCAAAAGCCGCTCAGACCAAGTAAAAAAGGACGCCAGTCGGCGTCCTTTTTTACTTGGTCTGAGTGACTAGACTCGAACTAGCGGCCTCTACCACCCCAAGGTAGCGCGCTACCACCTGCGCCACACCCAGATTTTATACCAGAACTTTCATTTCAGCTTGATTATAATACCATAGGCCCGGTAAAAAATCAAGCCCTTTTTGCGGAAAAACCGAAAAAAGTTTTCTCCCCTTATTCTTCTGTCACTTTGGCGTTCTCTATCAGCATCCGCATCCGGGGGACACAGCTTTTCCAGTACAGCTTGCTGGTCTCATCCCATTGGTTCCACGCGGCGGGACCCACACAGCTGATGACTTCATTCAAAGTGCGGAAGTCTTCATAAATAGCACGGGGGAGCAGGAACTTGCCTGCCTCATCGGTGGGGATGCAGTTGATGCGCTCGATGTAGCCCAGGCATTCGGTGAACTGCCCAGTAAGATCCTGCAACAGAGCAGCCCAGCGCATCACCTGGGGGACTTCCAGTGTATTGGTGTACCCGGCGATGCAGGTGGCCTGGTTCTGTGCTACCTTGGCACAGTATTTGCGGAAGGCCGGCAGCAGTTCATCAAATTGAAAATCATTGGTGGTTTTGCCGGTGGGGACCTTTACAATGTATTTTTTACCGTTTATCGTCATGGGAGAACTCCTTTTTAGCGTGTGTGTTTTTTATTATAGCGTTTTGCATTGGGGTTTGCAATCCTTTGACCGTTGAATTATAATAATGAACGGAGTAAAGCAGAGAGGGGGGAGCAGATGCATCCCATCAGACATTTTAGAACCATTACTCATCACCGGCACCTGGTGCAGAAGTACTGCTTCCGGGTGGGACTGTACTGGCGGGGTCTTACCCACGATCTTTCCAAATACTCTCCAACGGAATTCTGGCGTGGTGCGAAGTATTACCAGGGCACCTTTAGCCCTACGCAGCAGGAGCGCCGGGAGAATGGCTATTCGCTGGCATGGATGCACCATAAGGGACGCAACCGCCACCACTTTGAGTACTGGACCGATGTGAGTCCGGTGACCCACCAATATGAGCCTCTAGAGATGCCGACCGAATTCTTTGTGGAGATGTGTATGGATCGCATTGCTGCCAGCCGGACCTACCTGGGGGATCAATACCACGATGGCGCTCCGCTGGAATATCTGCAGCGGGCGGGGGATAACCGCTGGATGCACCCGGTGACGGCCCGCAAGCTGCGGTTTATCCTGACAATGCTGCGGGATAAGGGGGAGGAGAAAACCTTTCGGTTCATCCGGGAGGTGGTGCTGCAGGAACTTCCCTTTGCTGAGGATGACATGGAGCAATAAAAGACCGGGATCCTGAACAGAATCCCGGCCATTTTTCTGTTTTATACTCTTGGGGTATCCACGGTAATGACTGCGTAATAATTGCCTTCCAGTGCCGTTACCGCCTGCCGGATGCGTTCTTCCAACTCTTCACTGGTATAGGAAGAATCCAGTGGACGCACCACATCAAAGATGAGGTTGGTGTGGTCGGGGCCGCTGGTGATGCGAAAATCGTGCATTGTCAGCTTGGGATCAATCCTGGCCAGCAGCCGGGCCACCATAGTGCGGCATTCCGCTGTCTTTCGGTCACCAACGGCAATGGGATCCATATGGATGCAGACTTCACAGCCCAGTTCGTGCAGAATCTGCCGCTCCACCCGGTCAATGACATCGTGAATAGCGGAGATATCACCGTTTTTATCCACCTCGGCGTGCAGCGAGGCGAACAGCCTGCCAGGGCCGTAATCATGGACGATGAGATCGTGCAGGCCGAGAATTTCCGGAGGGGCCAGCACCCGGCGGCGAATGCCATCCACCAGTTCGGGATCGGGCGCCCGGCCCAGGAGCGGGTCGATGGTGTCCTTCATGGCGTTGTAGCCGGTATACAGAATAAATATCGCCACCAAAATGCCCAGGTAGCCATCCAGCTGAATATGGAAGAAGTGCCCGGCCAAGGTGCCCAGCAGTACCACCGCTGTGGAGGCCATATCACTGAAGCTGTCAGCGGCGGTGGCCATCATGGCGGCGGAATCGATCTTTTTCCCAAGCTTGCGGTTGAAGAGGTACATCCAGCCCTTTACCAATATGGAAACAGGCAGAATGACCAGCGGCAGCCAGCTGAATTCCACCGGCGCGGGGGAGAGGATCTTCTCGAAAGAAGATTTGCCCAGTTCAAAGCCCATAAGCAGGATGACCACCGAAACGGCAAGCCCGGAGAGATACTCGATGCGCCCGTGCCCGAACGGATGGTGCCGATCGGGTTTTTGCCCCGCCAGCCGGAAGCCAATGAGCGTGACCACCGAGGAGCCGGCATCGGATAAGTTATTGAAAGCATCGGCCGTGATGGCGATGGAACCGGAAACAGTGCCGGCCACCAGCTTGCCCAGGAACAGCAGGATATTCAGGCAGATGCCGGTCAACCCGCTGAGCGTGCCATATTGCTGGCGCACCGTGGGGTCCTGCACATTGTCTTTATCACGGATAAATAGCCGGATGAGAAGTTCTGTCATGGAATACAGCTCCTTTTATCTTGGACGGATGTCAAAGGGTCATTTCGGTCATTATAGCACAGAACAAGCCGATATGCACAAAAATTTATAAATGAGAATAGAAATACCGCCGGGGCTATGCTATAATAAACCGTAAAAGTAAAAACTATCAGTGTAAAGGAAGTGGGTACCATGGAAATTCTGCGGTTTCCCGGTTTGGGGTGGGAACTTCCCATTAGCCGGGTGGCGTTATCCATCGGCAATTTGGATATTTACTGGTACGGTGTGATCATCGCGGTGGGCTTTGGCCTGGGGCTATGGGTCTATCTTTCTCATAACCGCACCTGCGGCATCCACCCGGATGAAGGACTGGATATCATTCTGTGGGCCATGGTCGGCGCCATTGTGGGCGCGCGGGCCTATTATGTGGCATTCCAGTGGGATAATTATAAAGATAATCTAAAGGAAATATTCAACCTGCGTGGTGGCGGACTGGCCATCTATGGCGGCATTATTGGAGCGCTTATTGTGGCGTTTATCGTCTGCCGCATCAAAAAGCTTCCCATGCTGCCGGTAGCGGATGCGGCTTTCCCCGGCGTTATGTTGGGACAAGCGATTGGCCGCTGGGGCAATTTCTTCAATATGGAGGCCTTTGGCACCAATACCACCCTCCCCTGGGGTATGACATCAGATACCATCTCCGCCTATCTTTCCCGGCATCAGGCGGCGCTGGCCGCCCAGGGCATTATGGTGGATCCCACCCTGCCGGTACATCCCACCTTCCTATACGAGAGCTTGTGGAACCTTATCGGTGTGGCGATCCTGCTGCTGTGGCTGTTCCCGCGCCGCAGCTACGATGGCCAGATCACACTGGGCTATACCGCCTGGTACGGCCTGGGGCGCTTCTTTGTGGAGGGCCTGCGCACCGATAGCCTGATGTGGGGCAGTGTGCGGGTTTCCCAGGCGCTGGGCGGCGTGCTGTTTATCGTTGCCGCCGGGTTGATGCTCTTTATCTTCCTGCGGGGCCGTAAGCCCATGACGCTGGAGTATATCGAGGGCCAGAAAAAGCCGCGCTTTACCCTGGGCCGCTATGTGGATACCAAGGAAAGCCGGGAGCGTATAGCCGCCCTGGATGCCAAGTTGGCCGAAAAAAAGAAGAACGGAAAGAAACCGACCCAACCGGAACAGAAAGAGGAACCCCATGAGCGCGAAGATCATTGATGGAAAAGCGGTGGCGGCCCAGTGCCGCGCCGAATTGAAAATCCAGGTAGAGGCTCTGAAAGCGGAGGACATCACCCCCGGCCTGGCTGTGGTACTGGTGGGAGAGGACCCCGCTTCCCAGGTGTATGTGCGGAATAAGCACAAGGCCTGTGAGGAGCTTGGTATTCACTCCGAGCAGTACACCCTGCCGGAAAATACCGGCCAGGAGGAACTGCTTGCCCTCATTGCCGAACTGAATGGCCGGAAAGAGATCGATGGCATTTTGGTGCAGCTGCCGCTGCCCGCTCATCTGGATCAAAAGGAGATCCTATCCGCGATCGACCCCGAAAAGGATGTGGACGCTTTCCATCCGCAGAATGTGGGTCGTATTGTCATTGGGGATTACTTTTTTGCCCCCTGTACGCCCAGCGGTATTCTCACCCTCATCGATAGCACCGGTGTAGACATGGCCGGCAAGGAGTGTGTTATCATTGGGCGCAGCAATATTGTAGGAAAACCCATGGCACTTTTGGCACTGCACCGCAATGCTACCGTTACCATTTGCCACAGCAGGACCAAGAATCTGCCGGAGGTGACCCGCCGGGCGGATATTCTGATTTCCGCTGTGGGCAAGGCTGGGTTTGTCACCGGGAAGATGGTTAAACCCGGTGCGGTAGTCATTGATGTAGGAATGAATCGCAATGCAGCAGGGAAACTTTGCGGCGATGTGGATTTCGAGAGTGTTTCCCCGGTGGCAGGGTGGCTCACGCCGGTCCCCGGTGGGGTAGGCCCCATGACCATCACCATGCTGCTGCGATCCACCGTACTGGCCGCCGAAAAGCACCATAAAAAGCCGTAAAAATCCGCCCAAAAGCACTTTACAGCAGCCGTATTATATGCTATAATTCCATATTGATATGACTGGATCCCGGTATTTGGGAGTGTTCCTCGTGGGAACTTCACCGATCCCGATACTCAGATCTTGGCGTAAATAATTTATGAGGTGAAATAACATGATTCTCAAGGAAGAAAAGAACAAGATCATTACCGAGTACGCGACCCACGAGGGCGACACCGGTTCCCCCGAAGTTCAGATCGCTGTTCTCACCAACCGCATCAACAGCCTGACCAAGCACATGCAGCAGAACCCCAAGGACTTCCATTCCAACCGTGGTCTGCTCAAGATGGTCGGTCACCGCAGAAACCTGCTGAACTACCTCAAGAAGAAGGATATCGAGCGTTACCGCGCGATCATTGCCAAGCTGGGCCTGCGTAAGTAAGCAAAACTGCCGGAGGGCAGGCGGGGATTCCGTCTGCCCTCTTAGCCGGTTTTTAGCCCATTTTTCACAGGTAAGCAGGGCGGCTTTTGCCCTCGTGTTTAGCAGTGAATCGTTCCCCCGGAAGGCAAAAATCTTCCCCGGAGGAAGGCTTTATTGCTAAAACGAAAGCGGAGCCGTCAGACCAAAAGACACAAAGTAAGGAGAAAAAAGATGTTTGAAAACTTCCGCGTATTTGAAACCGAATTTGCCGGACGCAAGATGACCTTTGAGACTGGCAAGATGTGCTGCCAGGCCGGCGGCTCTGTGCTGGTCCGCTATGGCGAGACCACCGTATTGGTCAATGCCACCGCTTCCGCAAAGCCCCGTGACGGCATCGATTTCCTGCCGCTTTCCGTCGATTTTGAAGAGAAGCTGTATGCCGTGGGCAAGATCCCCGGCTCCTTCCTGAAGCGGGAAGGCCGCCCCAGCGATAAGGCCGTGCTTTCCAGCCGCGTGGTAGATCGTCCCATCCGTCCGCTGTTCCCCAAGGATATGCGTAATGATGTTTCCGTTGTGATGACCGTTCTTTCCGTTGATCCCGACTGTGTGCCGGAGATTGCCGGTATGATCGGCGCTTCCATGGCACTGTCCATCTCCGATATTCCTTGGAATGGGCCCATCGCCGGCATCAATGTCGGTCTGGTCGATGGCGAGATCATCCTAACCCCCAATGCCGAGCAGCGCCAGAAGAGCGATCTTCAGCTCACCGTGGCCGGCACCGCCGAAAAGGTTTGTATGATCGAGGCCGGCGCCAATGAGGTGGATGACGATACCATGCTGGAAGCCATCATGAAGGGCTTTGCCGAGGTGCAGAAGATGGTTGCCTTCATCAAGGAAGTCCAGGCCGAGATTGGCAAGCCCAAGTTCACCTTTGAATCCCAGGAGATCGATCACGATCTCTTCGAAGCCATCAAGGATGAATTCATCGAGGATGTCCGTGCTGCCATGGATACCGATGACAAGAATATCCGTGATGAGCGTATGCGCCCCATCTATGACCGCCTGCATGCTGAATATGATGAGAAATACCCTGAGCAGGGCGCTATGCTGGATGAGTGCATCTACAAGCTGCAAAAGTTTGTGGTGCGCCGCTGGCTGCTGGATGACGGCAAGCGTGTAGACGGCCGCGGTATGGATGAGATCCGTCCCCTGGATGCTGAGGTCGGCATTATCCCCCGCGTTCATGGCTCCGGCATGTTCACCCGCGGCCAGACCCAGGTGCTGACCATCGCCACCCTGGGTACCATCCGTGAGGCTCAGATCCTTGATGGCATCGATGAGCAGACCACCAAGCGTTATATCCACCAGTACAATATGCCCTCTTATTCCGTCGGTGAGACCCGTCCCAGCCGCGGCCCCGGCCGCCGCGAGATCGGTCACGGTGCCCTGGCCGAGCGTGCCCTGGAGCCCGTGATTCCCAGCGTGGAGGAGTTCCCCTACACCCTGCGCCTCGTTTCCGAGGTTCTCTCCTCCAACGGTTCCACCTCTCAGGGCTCCATCTGTGGTTCCACTCTGGCTCTTATGGATGCCGGTGTCCCCATCAAGGCTCCCGTTGCCGGTATCTCCTGCGGCCTTATTACCGAGGGCGACCGCTGGATGACTATGGTGGATATTCAGGGCGTCGAAGATTTCTTCGGCGATATGGACTTTAAGGTAGGCGGCACCAAGAAGGGCATCACCGCCATCCAGATGGACCTCAAGATCGACGGCTTGACTCCCGAGATCATTAAAGAGGCCTTTGCTAAGACTCACAAGGCCCGCAACTATATCCTCGATGAGGTTATGCTCAAGGCTATCCCCGCCCCGCGGCCCGAGCTTTCCAAGTATGCACCCAAGATGCTCAGCATGACCATCGATCCCGATAAGATTCGCGAGGTCATCGGCTCCGGCGGCAAGACCATCCAGAAGATCTGCGCCGAGTGCAATGTCAAGATCGATATTGAGGATGACGGCCATGTATTTGTTTCCGCTATTGATATCGATGACTGCCGCACCGCTATCAATATCATCGAGACCATTGTCAATGATCCCGAGGTCGGTGCTATCTATAAGGGCGTTGTTACCCGTCTGATGAACTTCGGCGCCTTTGTTGAGATCGCACCCGGCAAGGAAGGCCTTGTCCACATCTCCAAGCTGGATGCGAAGCGCGTGGAAAAGGTGGAGGATGTGGTATCCGTCGGCGATGAGATCCTCGTTATGGTTACCGAGATCGACCAGCAGGGCCGTATCAATCTTTCCCGCAAGGATGCCATCGCCAAGATGGAAGCCAAGAAGGAAGGCAAGGAATAATCACCTTAGCGTAAGCCAGCGGGGCAGGGGAGAGTCAATTACCCGTGCCCCGCCTTTTATCACCAAGCTGTGAATAAAGCCTGAACATTTTATCCATGGTCTTGCCGCATTATCCTCTTTTTGCTACAATATAAAATAACACCGTCTCCTGTGATGGTGCTATCAACATTTTTACTCAAACAAGGAGTGTGTATTTTTTTGGACGACATAGGCAGTACAACCTACCTACTTATTCTGGTTCTGTTAATGCTATCCGCTTTCTTTTCCGCATCCGAGACCGCGTTTTCCGCGGCCAATATGATCCGCCTGCGTACCATGGCGGAAGACGGCAATAAGCGTGCCGCACAGGCGGTAAAGGTGGCCGCGCAATACGATAAGCTGATTGCGACCATCCTTATCGGCAATAACCTTGTTAATATCGCCATTTCCTCATTGGTCACAGTGATCGCCACTGCGTACTTCAAAAATTATGCGGTTGCGATTGCTACCGGTATTTCCACCCTTGTCGTTCTCACCTTCGGCGAAATTATCCCCAAGAGCTTTGCCAAGATGAACGCCGAGAGCATTTCGATGGCGTTTGCCGGGGTGCTGCGGATCCTCATGACCGTCTTTACCCCCCTCAGCTGGCTGTTCCTGCGACTGATGCAGCCCTTTAAGAAGAAGGACGATGGCGAAGAGCAGCCCACCATCACTGAGCAGGAACTGATGTATATGCTGGATACCATCGAAGAGGAGGGGGTGCTGGAGGAGCAGGAAAAAGAGCTGGTACAGTCCGCTCTGGAGTTCAATGATACCACCGTGGAGGATATCCTTACCCCTCGCGTCAATATGGTCGCCATCGATGAGGAATCCACCCCGCAGGAGGTACTGCAGATCATCACCGAGGAAGGATTTTCCCGCATTCCCGTTTACAGCGAGACAGTGGATCACATCATCGGTGTAGTGCATACCCGTGATATTCTGCAAGCTGCCCTGCTGAATAAGAACTTCGATATCAAAAAACTGATGACCGAGCCGATGTATGTGCATCGCAGCATGAAAATTGCCCGTCTGCTCTCGGAATTCCAGCGTAAAAAGGTGCATATCGCCATCGTTATGGATGACTACGGCGGTACGCTGGGCATCGTCACCATGGAGGATGTCCTGGAGGAGCTGGTCGGTGAGATTTATGATGAGCGTGACGAGGTCGTCACCGAGTTCACCGAGGTGACCCCCGATACCTACGAGATCAGCGGTGATATGCCGGTGGATGACTTCTTGGATGAAATCGACTACCATCCCGCCGATATTGAGGAAGACGACTACGATACCATGAATGGTCTGGCGCTTTCGGTGTTGGAGCACATCCCTGCTGTCGGTGAGACCTTCCAGCTTGGCCGGCTTACCTTTACTGTGTTGGAAATGGAAGAACAGAAGATCGAAAAAATGCGTGTCATCCTTGCCCCGGATTCTGAAAAGGAAGCCGAAAAGGAAAAAGAGAAGGATTGATGCAACGCCCCTTGTAAGGAAAGGAACCTGTTATGAGTACAGAGAAAACGAATGCCCGTAACCGTCACGCGGCGCCGATTGGCCTCGTTTTTATCGTGCTGTGCGTTATTGGGCTATGCACCGTGTTTAATTGGTGCTATGGCCTTACCCGCAATCTGGCGGATAACACCGCCCAAAAAACCAAGTACGAGCAGATGCTGCTGCCAGTGGTCATGTTCGACCCGCCCGATTTTACTGACCCCGCTACCTGCGATAATGAATTTTTGCTGCAAAGTAGTTTGTGGGCCTGTATGCTGGGCGAACGCCGCGGCAGCTACGAATTTGATGAGTACGGCCGCATGGTCATCCCGGCGGCGGATGTGGACGCTCAGGCTGTTAGTCTGTTTGGTCCGAATATCAAGCTGGAGCATATGACCATCGGTGATATGGAAAATGCCTATCAGTACGATAGCGATATTGCTTCCTATCATGTGCCCATCATCGCCATGACCGGCTTTGCCACCCCAAGCGTGGAAAAAATTGTAATGAAGCAGGATAGCTGCCAGCTTACCGTAGGTTATGTGCCACCCACTACAGTGCTCAGTATCAATTATGATAGCAAGGGTAACCTGGAGGAGACTCCCTCCAAATACATGCTGTATGAGCTGCGGAAAAACGGCAAGGATTTTTATCTTTACTCCGTCACCACCATCATGAATGATAGTGTTTCCGGCACCGAGTTTAATACCGGTACCGTCGGCCGGGTAGATACGCTCACCCCCTCCGATAGTCAGGGGAGCGGTAATACCCAGGCCCCGTAAGCCAATTCACTTATAACCCCCGATCCGCTGTGGTCGGGGGTTTTTCTGTCATAACTGTTGTGTTTTGGCACAAATTGCGCTATAATATTAGCGTTCTTTTTGATTCTGACGGAGAAAAAGAGGGGGTAGGCGTATGACCGTGGCGAAAAAGATTATTTCCACGCTGTTGGTAGCTGCGGTAGCTGTCGGCATTGGACTGGTGCTGGCGCTGCTTCTCCCTCAGGGGGAATATCCCCCGCCGGAACCCACCCACACTGAAATGGCGGATACCACCATCCATACTGGCCGTCTGCCGGGCTACGAAAATGCCCCACAGAACACCACTCCGGAATACTTTTGGTATCTCTTTAATGGCAGCTTGGCTATGGGGAAGGATGGCAGCCTGCCGCTGCTGCTGGAAAACACCCCAGGCAATGAATGTGTGATGCGGGTGCGCTACACGCTGGCCGATGGCACCGTGCTGCTCACTACTCCGATTATTAGGGCGGAGGAATACCTGCTGTATGCCTATCCGGATTCCTTGCCGGAAGCGGGCAGTTACCCTGTTACCGTTAGCATTTTGGTGTTCCACGCCCAGCAGGATCCCGCCACCGATGAACCCTTTGCTACCTACACCGAACAGGCCACCCTTACTGTTCCACAGGGTGCTGCGCTGTCGGTCAAGACCACATAAATCAGAGGAAGAAAGGATGTTTTACTATTATGAGCGATTATATCACCCGTGAACGCAACCTGACCCTGCTTACCGACTATTATGAGTATACCATGATCTTCGTAAAAAGATATGAAAACCCGCTTGATCAAGCCATTTTCAGCTGATTGAAAACGCCTTTTGACACCAGTTTGACAACTTTTTAGATATCCATAACTGAGCCCCAATATAAAAGATTTAAACCCTTATATAGCCTCACAAGATTATTGCGAGATTATATAAGGGCTTACATACTGAGTAAAAATTACCCCGCCTCATCGGCGGGGAATTTTTTATTGACAACTCTGTCAAATCGTGTAGAATATAAATTGTGGAAGCCAATCGTCTACTCAAACGAGCGATGGAGATGTGTCTCTTCAACCCGGTCGTAGACGGTGGACGGTTTAAAAAGACGGTTGCCTGTTATCCCGCGAGTGCGGAGAGAAAGGTGAATGTATAGCCCTCGTGGGAAATTTATTTCTCAGGGAGGTGATACATACGCTTCAAGAAGTTTTCTGGATTGCGTCTATCTGCTGGATTTTCATCCAAGTATGGGACAAATTCTATAACAGAAAGAAGTGAGCCGTCTGCCGCAAACAGATGACTCACTGAGTGTTGGGGATAATCCCCTGTTTCAGATGTAGGTATCAACTTGTGGCAACCGTCTTGGTTTCCACGCTTTAATTGTAACAGATATTAAAATCTAATGCAATAGAAAAGGTAAACTTTTTAAACAATGGCTGTCACATTTTATCTGTGACAGCCATTTTCATAAATGATCTGCGCTTAAAGTGGCAGGGCACTTATTGGGGAACTTGTTTATAGCATATAGGATAAGCAGGTTCCCTAATTTTAATCACGCAACAGAGCCGTTCTTTACGCGCTTAACAGTAGCCTCGATAAGAGCAGTAATATATCCCTCCAGGTCGCCAAAGGCTTCAGACAGATACTCCTTTGCATCCTCAGAGAGGATATCAGTCACAGCGTGCAAAGTCTTCTCAAAGGCGGCTTTTTGCGCCTCTGGAGTGAATTCACCGCTAGCCTTAATCGCATCAACGAAAGTCTGGTTAGTGGCTTCTACGCAATCTACGACGGTCTCTTTAAGCATGAGAATGTACTTTGCAAGAGTTTCATTCCTCGTGTCCTTAGCGGCAGCGTCCATCTTCTCCCGTATAACCTTAATCAAGAATACGGTCAGGACGCCCATGAGCGGTACAACAACGGTCTGCAAAATTTCATTTACAAGAGTAATCCAAGTAGTCTCCATAATAATACCTCCAATTATTTAATCACTTTCATATCTTTGTCTTCCGATGTCGCAAAGCCATCGGTGACAATCTGTACACTTTGATAGTCAGGCGGGGAAACCTTAGTATGAATGAACACGGCAGGGTTAACGGTAGAAGCAGTACCGGTTTTAAGAATGGTACCATTGCGACCGATAGTGGGCGTATAGCACGCATACTGTTCTCTGGCATCGGTATCAATCTCATAATGCAGATGAACTCCGGTGCTCAAAACGCCAGTCTTGCCCATTACGCCAATCTTTGTATCTTTGGTAACAGCCTGTCCCTCTTTAACCGCAATCGACGCCAAATGGAAATAGCGAATGATTACATCCTGCGGTTTGCCGGTATTCTCATTCAAGCACTTTTCGTACTTAATGGCAACGATGTTGCCGCAGATAGAATCCATGCCACAGCGAATAACCTTACCGTCACCAGACGCATAAATCGTTCTGTCGCCCTTAATAGAAATCGCATCGTGCCCGTAATGGGTGCAACGGAATACATAACGGTACTTTGTGTTCATATAGCCAGATGTGATTTTCATGTTGTTAATAGGTTGGATAAGAGTCTGATACGAAGAAGAGCTGCCGCAGGGCAGCTCTTTCTTAAACTCTTTTTCAAAATATTTGGGGACATCATTTGGCCCGACAAGGGTAGCGAGGGGATGGAGAATTGCCGTCTGTTCGTTACCAACTACAAGCACATCTAACGGATCAAGAAGGGTCTTGTCCGTAGCACCGGACGCAATGAGCAACCGGCTCGCAGACTCCTTAAACCCTACAGTATAGAATGGATACTTTGTATCGGTATCAACTTCCATGTGAATGTGATTGTACCACTTATGATTGCCGCTTACCTTTCCGATAGGAGTGTAAGCAGCCACACGGTCGCCCTTCTTCACATAGAGGGTAATCATGTGGGCATATCTTGCAATCAGATCCATCGTCTTCTTCTTCGACGGCACATAGATATTGACATACTTGATAACAACAATGCCACCAGCGGAACCATTATTCATTTCAACACCAAGGACTTCCCCTGTGGCACCAGCAAGCACATCAAAGTCTGTATCACCAAGGGAGTCAAAATCAACTCCATAGTGATTATAACCGTAATGATCTTTATACTTCTTCGCCTTAAAGCCAGCAGAAATTGTACACTGCTTCATGGGGTAGAACAGAAGCTGTGAGTTCTGTGGCAAAACAAAATTCGACACTTAATCATCTCCTTTTTCTTCTCTCTTGTGTTTTTTCTTTGAATGCTCAAATTTATCAGTTGCTTCCTTTACCGTATCGGCCACCTTAATCAGTGCCAAAGCAAACGCCTCAATCCCGAAATAGGTAAATACATTTTCCGTTAAAGTGGTCGGTTCGCTACAGCCAGTTGAAAACATCAGCACAAGGACAGCAATTGTATAGATGATCACAGTTGAAATGCAGAAAATAACAATTTTCTTTGAGAATTTCATTTAAAATCACGCAACCTTTATTACATAACGAAGCCATCCTTTGCATTCTTCCGAAACGAATTTATCAATACTATATCTGCGATTGCTATAGCAGAACCCTGCATTTAAGAAACGGAATTTGTCAACAGAGTTAGGGTACTTGTAGTAAGCCACCCAATGGTACTAACCGCCGACATTATAAAGAAGAATGCCAACATTTAAATCTGAATAGCCTTTCTTTGTAAGCTTAAACCCCTTAAACGCTTTGTGCTTAATTAAAAATGCGACCATTTGGAATATGTTTGTACCCCACCGCGCTCCCGCAAATAGAGTTTTGTTAAACCAATTGTATGGCATGAAAGTTAAAACAACCGTAGTTCGGCCAATCAGGCAAAGGGATGGCAGTTGGAAGACCGTTATGGAGCATATCGAAGAAGAGATTCCGGATCGTGGGCGCCACCTTATAATTTGCAATAAGTGCATTTCTGAAACATACCCTGATTGCATTGCTAAGTGTGGGGTTGAGAAGCAATGGCGGAATCAGAAAGTCAATATCGTTAAGAGCTGAGGGTAAAATCTTGGCTCTTTTTTTGCTTAAAAAGGAGCGTTATTGCATGAGATTTGATGAAAGCCATGAAGTGAATACCTCAATACATCGCCCTCCGATCGCTCGACCGGAGGGCGCACCTATATCCATTACAGCTCCATCTGCTTCCCGAGATAGCTTGCTGCCGCCTGAATGAGCTTCTGCTCGGCGTCCCCGGGACGGTCGCTTTCCTTGTTTTGCAGGAACATCACGCTGCCGCATACATCACCCGAGGAGATGATCGGGGACTGCACCAGCGCATAATAGGCAACACCCTCAATGGGCTGTAACGGCTGCCCATCGCCCGCAGAGAAACACTTACGGTTCTCAATCTGATCTTCAAGGCCATGGGATACCCGACGCTCCAGCACCTCCCGTCGGCTGATACCGCTGACTGCTACCACATGATCCCGATCAGTGATCTGCACCGGAAAACCGGCGGTGCGATACAGCACCTCGCAATACTGCGCCGCGATGCTGCCCAGCTCGCTGATAGGGGAGTACTTCTTAAAAATGACCTCCCCCTCGTTGCTGACGAAAATCTCCAACGGGTCGCCCTCACGGATACGCATGGTCCTGCGGATCTCTTTGGGAATTACTACTCTCCCGCGAGTGTGTGATAATTGGACCAACACGGGAAAACCGCTTGATCAAGCCATTTTTTCGTGTTCGCAATTCCTGTATGACCGATTTTTTGAGAAATTCCAGAATAAGGAAGGCGAAATAGGGCGAAAAACACGGGAAAATGAGTGCCGATCAAGACCAGCCGTCCAAGTATATTTTTGAAATAAAAGGAAGGATTTTTCGACCACAATTCGAGTGGGTCGTGCACCAATGTAACACATGCATATATACAATAGTCCAATGGCTTATTTCCTGTGAGCAGCATGGGTTCAGGACAAAGTCCTGGCAGAAAATAATGTACCTGCCGTCGTAGATATTCCAGTTCACTAATCCGAGTTGTATTGTCCAAACGGACAGCACAGCTCGGATTATTTCTTTTGCGCAAAATGCCGCCTGCCGTTCTGACTGGTATTGAGGAAGGGGACGATCCTTACGGGACCGTCCCCTTCCTATACTTTTAATGCTCACAGTGCCCGCAGTCATTGCAGGGCTCCCCACGCTTGCAGGGCGGCAGTGCCAGCAGCTGCTGATAAAACACGGCAGGCAGCGGCTCTCCCTCCCTTGGCAGGGCGGGCAGATTCTGTTTCACCATTGACGGAAATCGGCAATTCCCGCCGCTTCCTGTGCTTTTTTTGCCATGGCGGTGTAAAGGCCGTACTCGTGAGCCTCGCACAGCTCCGTATAGGATGGATCGGTGTGAGGATTGCGGGGCAGGGGCACATCCTGCTCCCCCGCCAAAATGTCCTGTACCCTTTTGATGTCTACATTCCGGACAGTAGTTCCCTCTGCAACAGCTACGGCGGCAGCCACACCGGCAGCCTGACCCGTGCCCACGCACTGAGGAATGAGGTTCAGCCAGTCGATGGCAACATTGTCAGCGGAGATGTGGCGGCCGGGGCAGAGCAATCCTTCCACCTGCTGAGGCAGAATCGCCCGATAGGGAATCTCCACGGGACCGCAATCGTTGATCTGACAGATGGTAGAGTGCCACGCAATGACGTCCTCGTGCTTGGTGGCAAAGGCGAAGTCATTTGCGGTCATGACATACTCGCCCTTCAGTCTGTAAGAGCAGCGGTAGCCCAGCTGCGGTGCAATGTCATAGAGATAGGCATTGCGGAATGCTACGGGAACAGCCTCTTTCAGGTAATCCAGTACCTGACGCATCGTATCTCTGGTCTCGATCTCGGTCTTGGTCTGGTCTGCTACAGTAGAGCAGTCCATATTGGGGTGCCAGTTGTTGATCCAGCACATATCGTTCTGGTTGGTGGGCAGGGGCATGCAGCGGAAGCCTGCGATAGCAGAAAGCTGCGCTCGCAGAGCGTTCAGTGCCTCCGGGCTGCGCCTCTTCCATGCCTCGAACTGATCCCAGTCGATACCTGCAATGCGCCACACCAGAGCAGTGGTGGAGGAGCGGCATTCCCCGTCTGCCAAAGAAGAATAGGGGGCACCGGTCTGTCGGAAGATGTCGCCATCACCAGTGGCATCAATAACAACCTTAGCCAGTACAGCCTTGCGTCCCTCTTTGGACTCAAATGCCACGCCCTGAATGGTGTTCTCTTTCATGATGGGGCGGGCACCCCAGGAGTGATACATCACCCGGATCGCATCTTGATGCTCCAAAAGCATCTTATCCATCTCAATCTTCAGCTGATTGGGCTCATAGTACACCGCACGCACCAGACAGGAAGGCTTGGCTCCCTCGAAACCGCCGCGGCTGACGCAGTCATGGATCGAACTCCAAGCATCGATGAGCACAGGGTCCCGACTGCCGATGTCCTTTAGTGCAGGACCGCGCACGGCGCCGGGAATCGGCTGCAGACGGGTAAACCATTCCTCTTGAAGACCCCGCACAAAAGATTTGTTGTACCATGACAGGTTGGGAACCATAATGACATAACCGCCCGTGACATCGCCGCCAGAGTAGCCGTAGCGCTCCATCAGCACAATATTCCTGCAGCCCGCACGAGCGGCGGCAATGGCGGCGGAATGGCCGGCACAGCCGCTGCCCACCACCAGCACATCGCACTGGTCATAGACCTCAATATCACGGGCGTTTTCGGTATAAAATTCCTTCATAGAAACCTCGCTATTCATTGATAGACCGGGGACGGCAGGCTTAGAAAATTGCGCCCAGAATCACGCCGCCCAAAACGTTCATGATCATAAACACCAGCATAAAGGGAATCAAGCACTTGTAGATTCCGCCGGAGGTAACGTCCTCTCTGCCGTACAGCAGGGGGGTCATACCGTTGCCGCCGGGAGTAAGGAAGCCGAACATACTGCTGAACATGACCAGTATGCCCAGGAACATGGGGTCCACACCGAACTGGGGTGCCAAAGGCGCCGTAGCGGTCAGGATAACAATACCGGTAGCCATATTGGAGAAGAAGCCCGTAACAATTACGGTAATCACCACCACACAGACGATGAACAGCCAGCTCGCCATGCCGCTGAACAGGTTGCCCATGGTAAGGGACAAGAACTCACGCACGCCGGAATCCGCAGAGGACAGGCAGTCTGCAAAAAAGAGCATGATGCCCATGGAAAACAGCAGCCCCCAAGGAACATACTTGCCGATCGCCTTGTTGATATCCATCAAAGGCTTCCCCTGAACATGGATCATGCAGGTGGCAACTGCTGCCAGACCGAAGAACAGGTTGTTGGTGAGCGTTTTGCTGAGCAGGTCATAGATCGCACCGCTTTTGATTACCAGCGGATAAATGATGCCTAAAATTACGATACCTAAGATGATTAGCAGCAGCTTGCCGGTGAGGTTGATCTTCCCCACGTCCTTTGCCAGTGCCTGAGTATCCAGCTTCTCTAGCTTACTCATATCCACGCGGAGGACAAACTTCATAACCAGCAATATCAGCAGCATAAAGACCAGCATGAAGCAGAATGCATAGATGATATACATGGCGCCGTTCATGGTGGTGCCCAGGATCTTGGAGAAGGCGCCTACCATGGCAGTCAGATAGCTGCGGTACGGAATAACCGTTGTGCCCAATGCCGAGGAGAGGAAGGTTGCCACGATCATGGTGGTGTAATAGCTCTCGCCGGGCTTGCAGTCGATGGCTTCTGCCACACCCTCAAACAGAACGAATGCCAGAATTACTGCGGAGCTGAGCCCGGTAAGTACGCCAACGGCAAAGCATGCCAGCAGGAACACATAGCTGAACAGCAGGGGCTTGCCGGAAAGGAATTTCCGGCTGATGAGGTACTTTGCCATAACCTCCGTAGCACCGGACTCCTTCAGCGCACCGCAGATGGGCATCAGCATAATGCACTGCCATACGGTAGTAGAGCCCAGAATGCGGACGGTAGCATCAGCCGCCGGAGTGGCGGTAAGTATTACATACAGCACAAGGGACAGAACGCTGGGCCAGATCATGCCGATGGTGGCAAACCAGTAGTTGGTCACCACAAACAATCCGATAACGGTAAGTCCGTAGCGGGTCAGCGGCTCCGGAGGCGTCAGGTTTGCAACCAGAAGCGTAATGGCGATGCCGATCACTACATGAATGAGTGTCATAACGCCTTTATTATTTTTCATACTAATCTTTCTCCTTTTCGTTATTTCAGGGTCACTGGTTATTCTCCAGCAGCAGCAAATCCGTAATGCAACGCATATCGGTCACGTCCTCCAGATGGTCTACCAAGCTGATCAGTTTCTCTGCGTTATCACGCTTCAGCAGACCTCCGCCGTTCACCTGATCCCAATACTTCGCCAACAGCTGCTCACGAGTGGGGTAATCATGCATGCTGAAGTCCCGGCTGCTCTTTTCGGATACATACTTTTTGCCGTCTTTGGTGGTAACGGTCACACGGATTCCGTTGAAGGAGGTGGAGCTGTGCCCGGGAACCCCGCAGGGCAGGGACGGATCGTGAAGCATTCGGGTGATAGAGCACAACCGCAGCAGCTCCGGATCCCGCAGGTGTTCTTCCGAGTAGTGCGTCACACTGAACGCTCCCCATAGCAGCGGTGCACACAAAGCATACTGGTAGCTGAACTGGGCGTGGGTCAGCGGGTCACGGCCCACTTCGTAAGGAGGCCAGTAGTACATCTCGGTGTATCCCTCCGGCACTGCCAGCTCGATGTCCACAATGTCTTTCGGATCACATACGCCGGAGAGCTCGCTTCCTGCGAAGGCAACGATGGTGGCAGGTGCGCCAACAGGATAAAGCTTAATGGATTCCTCCATATAAAACTTCTTTCCCAAATCCTCCCGCAGGTACTTGGGGTCGCAGGCCTCGTCCATACCACGGTACTGGTGGTACAAATTGCGGGGCCCCTCAAAGATGTTCTTTAGGCTGGGGAAGCCCTTCTTTGCCAGACGAGTGGCAAAGTCGGCATTGCGAATGTTATAGCCCGCGCCCAGCTTGGCGGAAGTGGCATAGTCGAAAATATGGGACATGGTGCCACCCACCATACCCATGGAGATGCCCCAGGCGTCTCGCAGCTGAAGGGCGCTTAGCCCGCGGATACGACCCAACTGAGCGCACACGCCGTAGATCGGCATTGTAAAAGAGCTATCCCAACCCACTGCAAAGTTCCAACGACCGCCGGCGGCCATAATACGCACGGACAGATCCTCGCTGACCACTTCGTTGGTTATGTAGTCCTTGCCGGAAAAACCGTACACTGCACCGGCAGTAAGCGCCGCATTGATAAGGGTCGCAGACTCCTTGGAGGGCATTCGTACCCCGTCCAGATTCATGAACATGGGTTCAAAATCATTGGAGCGGGAGGACATGGCATTGACCATGGCGGCATCGCCTAAAGCACAGCGGCCGCCCAGTAAAAATACAGGCGCCTCCCCTGCCTCGCCGTAGGTGCTTACTACCTCCATAACCTCACGATTGCCGAAGGCAGCGGCGCCGCCTGCCAAATTGCCAATATTGTCCAGCAACTTGTCCTTTGCGATACGGATATTCTTTTCACTGAGGTTCTCATATCTGGCAGCCAACGCCGCCTCAGATAGGAGTTCCGCAACTGTTGATGCTTGTTTTTCCATCTGAAATCTCCTCTCTGTACTCTAGTAGCCAAGGCTCCGGCCGCAAGCCTTTGGCCACTTTTTACAATTTCATAATATCATACTACCGTCCGACTGTGCAATGCAACTATTCCCTCTGGTAAATCCGGAACTTGCATTCACTCTTGTATATCCCTCTTCACATTTTTCTTTTTTATGGTATAATAGAGATAAACTATAAAAATATGGAGGTGCAGCAGTGTGAAACTGGAATGGTTGGAGGCCGTGGCGGCCGTGGCGAAGTACCACTCGTTCAGCGAGGCAGCAGAGACGATCCCCTGCGCCCAATCCTCTGTATCGCGGTATGTCCGCAGTGCGGAGGACGAGTTGGGCGTGATACTGTTTGACCGCGCCTCTAATTCCAACTCCGTCTCTCTGACTCCGGAGGGAGAGTGTATCCGCCCCCTTATAGAGCAGCTTTTGGAGGACTGGGTCGCCCTGCAGAACGCCACTCCCGCCTGCCGCGCCCACAGGCAGTTCTCTGTTCGTCTGGGGCTCGACCGTTGGATGTTCAGCTCCTCCAGCAAAGGGAATCTTATCTCCGCTCTCTATCTCTCCTGTCCGGAGATCCAGCTATCCATCCACGAGGTTCTGGTAGAAAAACGGGTGGAGGCTCTGCTGCTCAAGGAGATTGATGCAGCGCTGATGCCCCGGGCGCTGCCGATGGGCGCCGATCCCGTTCCATTAGAAAGCAATGACTCCGTCCGCTACGAATTGGTGGGAACGCAACCCCTCTCCATTGCCTTCGGCGGTTCTCTGCTCCCTGCCGGTCGGGAAAGCATCACATTGAGAGAGCTGAACGGTCTGCCTATCATCTTTCATACCGATATCGTGAAACGCTACCGCGCCCACCCCGCTACCCGTCGGCACGACTATTTTGTAAAGGCCTGTCTGGACAGCGGCTTCGAGCCAAAAATCAAGCTGGTGGATCGGGAGCTGGCAGATATCAAGCAGTCCATGGCGGCTCAAGGGCAGGGTGTATTCCCTTCCACGATTCCCACCGGCTTACGGGTCTATCCGGGCATCTGCTATCTACCCGTAGATGATGCACCCTATGCCGTCCAGTACTACCTGCTGTTCCGCACAGACGACCGCAACCCTGCCATTCCCCTTCTTATCAAAAATGTTCGGGGTTTGTTTTGATGCAGAGTGCTGACCGCAGTCCTTGCTTTTCCCTGCCGATCGCAATTAAAACCGGCATATAAGGAGATTGAAAGAAACCGCTTTATCTTCATAAAAAAAGACCTGTGCCCTGAAATGCACAGAATCGTCCTGCTCCATGAGATTGGTCACGCAGTACTGCACCGGAATGAAGCAAAGTTATTTTCCGATCTCAATCTGTTCCACATGAAAAATGACCGAATGGAATATGAGGCAAACTGCTTTGCAGCGGAGGTTGCGCTACCCGATGATGAGGTTTTGAATTATATACAGGAAGGCTTCGATATGGAGCAAATCGCCAAAGCGATGAACACAGATATCAACCTGGTTGCCATGAAAGCAGCGAACCTGAATCGAAAAGGGTATTCTTTCCGACTGCAGGACAGCAGAAGCGACTTTTTGAAGTTTTGAATTCATTAATACATCGCCCTCCGATCGCTCGACCGGAGGGCACATCTATATCCATTACAACTCCATCTGCTTCCCGAGATAGCTCGCCGCCGCCTGAATGAGCTTCTGCTCGGCGTCGCCGGGACGGTCGCTTTCCTTGTTTTGCAGGAACATCACGCTGCCGCATACATCACCGGAGGAGATGATAGGGGACTGCACCAGTGCATAATAGGCAACACCCTCAATGGGCTGTAACGGCTGCCCATCGCCTGCCGAAAAGCTCCTGCGGTTCTCAATTTGATCTTCAAGACCGTGTGACACCCGACGCTCCAGCACCTCCCGCCGGCTGATGCCGCTGACCGCTACCACATGGTCTCGGTCGGTGATCAGCACCGGATATCCTGCCGTTCGATACAGCACCTCGCAATACTGCGCTGCGATGCTGCCCAGCTCGCTGATAGGGGAGTACTTCTTAAAAATGACCTCCCCCTCGTTGCTGACGAAAATCTCCAACGGGTCGCCCTCACGGATACGCATGGTCCTGCGGATCTCTTTGGGAATTACTACTCTCCCGCGAGTGTGTGATAATTGGACCAACACGGGAAAACCGCTTGGTCAAGCCATTTTTTCGTGTTCGCAATTCCTGTATGACCGATTTTTTTGAGAAATTCCAGAATAAGGAAGGTTGAATAGAGCAAAAAAACGCTTAAAAATGAGTGCCGACCAAAGCCAGCCATCCAAGTATTTTTTTGAAAAAAGGAAGGATCAGTGTTGTGCCATGGCTATTAGGTACATCGCGCGAAGAGAAGGGTGGAAACCGTCGATGTGCAAAACGGAGGTTATTCCGCCATATGAGTGGGCAATGTTTGTGCCAACGGAGACGGGGGAGTGCAAACGGTTTTATTTTGATGGAACCAATGAGTTTGAGGTTCCATATACCTGGAGAGACTTCCCGATAAGCAATCTGCTCTATTGGCCGCAGAGAATAGTTTAAAATCGCCATTTGGGAGGGAATGGTATTGATTAGAGAGAAAGAGATAGAAGAATACATACCAAAAGGGAAGAAGACGACGATTACTATAGATGATTGTTTGTCTGGCTATGCCTTAAAATTTGAGGCATATGGATTTAGACTGATTGGAAGTAACAAAGATAACATTTGTTTTTATGGGAAAAACAACGAAACAAATTTTGTCCTATATAATGTTACGGATCTCAGATTTAAAAATGGAGACTATAAGATATTGTACGGACAGAATAACAGTTTTGTGCGTTTAAGAGCAGAGTATGCCTGAGCATACTCTGTTTCCTTTTAAACTATTGCATTTAATTATGCATGTGGTATTATTGTCTCACAAAGACAGATTTGTGAGGTAAAACAATGAACAGAAAAGAAATTGCGATTGGTGATGTTTACTATGCGAAAGTAGAATGTAACGGTTCGGTGCAAGGAGGATTTCGCCCCTATGTAGTAATGCAAAATGACATTGGCAATAAATACAGCCCTAATGTTGTGCTAATTCCGTTGACTACGGCGATTAAGAAAGAAAAAATGCCTACACATACAAAGGGAAAAGAGGCTATGTTTATGCCGAAACCTTGCAGGAGCTTCGAGAAAAAGAGGCGCAGATTGAACAAGACATTCGAGACGGGATTGACTATGACGCAAGAGACATCACAATCCTTGAAATGATTGATAAATGGCTCGAGATAAAGCGAGGCGCATGCAAAAGAAGTACCATATGCTGTTATAGGACAGCGAGAAATCGCCTATCAAGAGAATCACTTGGCGCGATGAGAGCGGCATTTGTCAAGCCATCCACTTTACTCGAATGGTTTGTTTCGGCTCGAAACAATGGAGCAACCTATGCGATGCTCAGAGAAGTGTGGAGAGTTCTAAAAGGCGGATACGAGATGCTCGTAAATGACGATGTTGTGCGTAAAAACCCAGTGACATTTAGCTGTACGGATATTGTAGCAAGGCCAGAGCACGACAGAAAAGCATTGACAAAACAACAGCAGAAATCATGGATGGAGTTTATAAAAAACAGCGTTTATTATTCAAGATATTATGATGAATGTCTTGTGCTTTTGAATACGGGGATGCGTATTTCTGAGTTTTGTGGATTGACATATGGTGATTTGGATTTCGAAAATAGGAGAATCAAGGTGGATCACCAGTTGTTAAGAGGCAATACTCATTCAGAGTTCTGTATTGGGCCACCAAAGACATCTTCAGGAAAAAGATTTATACCCATGACGACTGAGGTTGAAAAAAGCATGAAGCAGCTGGTGGAAAAAGCGCGTAAGATGGGATTCGAACAATATATCGACGGTTATACTGGTTTTATCGTCAGGACGAGGGAAGGACTTGTACGAGGAGGAGACGACTTCAACAAGCTCATAAGGAGAGCCTTGCTGGCCTATCGAAGAGCCCATCCTGATGAACCACTATTTGAAGTTACACCACACATCTTCCGTCATACATTCTGCACAAATATGCTACATGCTGGCGTAGAGATAAAGGAACTTCAATATTTGATGGGTCATTCCGATGCGAGCATTACCCTTAATGTCTACTCACATACGGTCTACGAAAAAGCAGAAAAACAGATGCTCGAGGCTGTAGAAAGACTGCGCGAAGGAACACCGTTAGTGTGTTGAAAAAGGGCTTTTAACGATATAGATTGGGCGAAATTTTGACAACTTTTTTGACAACTTTTTTGACAACTTTTTGCGCGATAAAGACATAAAGCTATATAGACCTGTGAAAAATTGATGAAAAAATACTGCAAAAAATGGATGCTATCTCTCAATAGAATTTAGGCAAATCAAGCTGAAATAAGCTCGCCTAAAAGCGAAGAAAACCGCTTGAATAAAGGGAAATGAAGCCCTACAAAGAGATGCATCGGGAACAAAAATCTATTCCAAAAGGAGGATTACTTATGAGCGATTATATCACCCGTGAACGCAACCTGACCCTGCTTACCGACTATTATGAGTATACCATGGTGAATGGGTACTTTCATGCCGGCATTCAGGAGAAGATCGCCGTGTTCGATGTCTTTTTCCGCCGTGTGCCGGAAAACGGTGGCTTTGCCATCTATGCCGGCCTGCAGCAGATCATCGAACTTATTAATGGCCTTTCTTTTACTGAGGAGGACATCGAGTACTTCCGTAAAAAGGGCTGCTTCTCGGAGAAATTCTTCAATTTTCTGCGGAATTTCAAGTTCCGTTGCGATGTTTGGAGCATTAAGGAAGGCACCCCCATCTTCCCCAATGAGCCGATTATTACCGTCCGTGGCCCGCTGGAGCAGGTACAGATGGTAGAGACCATGTTGCTCGTCACCTTTAATTTTGAGACTCTCATTGCCACCAAGGCCAGCCGTCTCATCCGTGCGGCGCAGGGACGCGCCATCGTGGAATTTGGCTCCCGCCGCGCCCAGGGGTACGATGGCGCTATGCTAGGTGCCCGTGCCGCCTACATCGCGGGCTGTGCCGGTACCGCCTGTACCATCAGCGACCGCATGATGGGCGTTCCGGCTTCCGGCACCATGGCCCACAGCTGGGTTCAGGCCTTCGAGAACGAGTACGAGGCCTTTAAGGCCTATGCCGAGACCTACCCCGATAACTGCTGCCTGCTAGTGGATACCTACAATGTCCTCAAATCCGGTGTGCCCAATGCCATCCGGGTATTCAATGAGGTCGTCCTGCCCAAGGGCTTCCGTCCCAAGAGCATCCGTTTGGATAGCGGCGACTTGGCCTACCTTTCCAAAAAGGCCCGTAAGATGCTGGATGATGCCGGTTTTCCGGATGTCAAGATCATGGCATCCAACTCGCTGGATGAATACATCATCCGCGACCTGCTGCTGCAGGATGCCAAGCTTGATTCCTTCGGTGTGGGTGAAAATCTCATCACCAGCAAAAATGAACCTGTTTTTGGCGGCGTGTATAAGCTTGTTGCCATCGAAAATGACAATGGTGAGCTGATCCCCAAGATCAAGCTGAGCGAGACCGCCCAGAAGATAACGACCCCCGGCTTTAAGGAGGTCTATCGCTTCTACGGCAGAGATAACGGAAAGGCTTTGGCTGATTACATTGTGCTGGCCGAAGAGGAAGTGGACGATACCAAGCCCATCACCATCTTCGATCCCAATGACATTTGGAAGAAAAAGACCCTCACCAATTTCCGTGCCGAAAAGCTCCAGGTGCAGATCTTTAAGAAGGGTGTTCAGTGCTACACGGCGCCTTCGCTGGAGGAGATCCGCAGCTACTGCGCCCAGCAGATGGATACCCTGTGGGATGAGATCAAGCGCTTTGAGTACCCCCACACCTATTATGTCGATCTTTCTCAAAAACTGTGGGAGACCAAGCAGCGCCTGATGGAAGAGATGAATCAGCAGTAATTTTACCCGCAATAGGGAGGAGATAGTATCATGGAAAAAATGTATCATGTAGGTTTCGATGACACCCACGGCGCCAAGTATGTCATCCTGCCTGGCGATCCCGGCCGTGTGGAGAAGATCGCGCAGTTTTTGGATGAGCCGCACTTCTACTGCCAGCACCGCGAATACACCACCTGGCTGGGCAAGGTAGATGGCGAAACGGTCATGGTCATGTCTACCGGCATGGGTGGCCCTTCTACTGCCATTGGTGTAGAGGAATGCTATAAGACCGGTGTGCGCACCTTCATCCGCATTGGCACCACCGGCGGCATCAATCTCAAGGTCATGGGCGGAGATCTTGTCATCGCCAACAGTGCCATTCGTATGGAGGGCACCACCCGCGAGTATATGCCCATTGAGTTCCCGGCCGTCGCCGATCACGATGTTACCTGCGCTCTTATCCAGGCCGCCAAAAACCTGGGCGCCCGCTGGCATGTCGGCACCGTCCAGTGCAAGGATGCCTTCTACGGCCAGCATGAGCCGGACCGCCTGCCGGTCGGCCCCATGTTGGAATATAAGTGGGAGTGCTGGAAGAAGGGCGGCACCCTCTCCAGCGAGATGGAATCCGCAGCGCTTTATGTTGTCTGTGCCACACTGGAGGAAGCCCGTGCCGGCTGCATCCTGAATGTCTGCTGGAACCAGGAACGCAAAAAGCTTGGCCTGCCCGATCCCGAGCAGCACGATACTGCCCTGGCCTGTCAGGCCGCCGTGGAGGCTGTCCGTCTGCTTATTCAGCAGGATAAGGAAGCTGCCGGGCAGCAGTAAAAGAACTTTCAAAGAGCCGTGCCCCACGCGGCTCTTTTCCGTTCACGGAGGAACGATATGACCGAGCGACTGGATAATCTGATTTTGGTCGATGTGTTCGATAATCCCATCGGTACGGCAGATAAGCGGCGAGCCCATACCGTCCCGCTTTTGCACCGGGCCTTCTCAGTGTTCCTCATCAATGATCGTGGGGAGCTGCTGCTGCAAAAGCGTGCCTCGGGCAAGTACCATTCCGGCGGCCTGTGGGCCAATGCCTGCTGCTCGCATCCAAGGGTGGGGGAGGAAAGCATTCCCTCCGCCGAAGCCCGCCTGACGGAAGAACTGGGCGTTACCTGCCCCTTGCGGGAGATCGGCTGCTTTGTCTATCTCCATCGTTTCCATGATGCCCTCTACGAATACGAGTATGACCATGTTCTCATTGGACGGCACTGCGGCCCCTTTACTCCTGATTCGGAGGAGATCGAGGAACTGCGCTGGGTCACACCCGCACAGCTTACGGAGGAACTGCGTACCACCCCGGAGCGCTTTGCCTCATGGTTCCTCACCGCCGCGCCCATGGTGCTGCAGCAGCCGGAATTCCTTGACGAAAAAGGAAGAATGTGATATTCTAACCTATGACAAATGAATCAGATGCAGGCAGACGCTTCCACTCATTTAGGGGAGCAGGGAATCAGGTGCAAGTCCTGAGCGATCTCGTCGCCGTAACGGGGAGCCGACCTCCATTTATGTCACTGGGTAACCGGGAAGACGGAGCAAAGCGATGATCCGAAGCCGAAAGACCGGTCTGCCCGCGGTGCAAAAAAGTACCACGAGGAATTGGTCAAACGCACAAAAGACCCGCAGGGGAGCATCTCCGACGGGTCAGTTTGGCTGTCCCATTTTGCACGAAGGGGGCAGCCCTTGTCTATTTCAAGGAGGAAAAAGAAAATGCAAAAGAACAAAAAGATCCTGATTATTGCTGCCGTGGTGCTGCTTCTCATTGCCGGGGCACTGCTCCTCATCGAAGGCTCCAAAAAGCCCGTCCCGATTGAAGGCGCCAAGACCATCACCGTTACCGTGATGCAGGAGGGCGTGGAGAATAAGGTGTTCACCATTCACACCGATGCCGAGTTCCTGCGCGGCGCCTTGGAGCAGGAAAAACTCGTTGAGGGCACTGAGTCCCAGTATGGCCTCTATGTCACCACCGTGGATGGCGTTACCGCCGATGACAGCCAGCGTCAGTACTGGTGCTTTAAGGATGGCAACGGCGATGACCTTACTGTCGGTGTTGATTCTGCCCCCATTGCCGATGGCGACGCCTTCCAGATCGTACTTACCACCTATTAAGCCGGCCGCATGAAGCTGAAAACACGAGAGTTGGTGCTGGCGGCAATGCTGTCGGCCCTGCTCATCGCCGCCAAGCAGGCCATGTCCTTTATCCCCAATTTTGAACCGGTCACTTTATTGCTGATCCTGTATACACTGCACTTTCCCCGCATGACGCCGCTCATCATCTATGTGTTTGTGGCGGTACAGGTGCTTCTTTATGGCTTCAATGTTTGGGTGTATATGTATCTTTACATCTGGATCATTCTCTACGCTGTAGTGCGCCTGCTGGCCCGGTGGGGCAGTTACCTTTTGTGGATTATCGTTGCCACGGTGTACGGGATGCTCTTTGGCCTGCTTTGTTCACCGGTTTATCTTTTCATTGGCGGTTGGAACATGGCACTTTCGTGGTTCGTTTCCGGCATCCCATATGATATCATGCACGGGATCGGCAATGCCATTATGGTGGCGGTGCTGTTCATTCCGCTGGATAAGCTCTTCACCCGCTTGAAGACAACCAAAGGCTATTAAAAAGCTCCCCCGCCCGCAGTAGGGTGGGGGAGGTTCCTCTTTATTCGGCTTTGTTAATTCGGCAGCTCCACCACCCAGTTTACCTCATCAATGGGGTTGCGCGGATCAGTGTCGGCATCGCTGTGGTAATACAGCCGACCATCGGTGCCGGCTACCATGTAGCGGAAGGCGCTGCCCTCGGCGTACACACCCTTCAGCGGCATAGTGTACACCTTTGGGACTTCACCGCTAACCTGCAAAAACAGATAGGTCCCATCCTCCTGCTGCAGCAGTACATTACCATCTTCGGTTGCTACCGGCACGCCGGGCAGGTCATATTGGTCAGTGGCAGGCAGCTGTTCCTCGGGGGTGTCCGGTGTACCAATGGGGCCACCCCGTCCATAGTGGTGGTGATACAGCCCGCCATCCGCGGTCCGGTACCAGATATCGTCATGATAGCGCATTTTATTGTAGGCACTGTAACAGAAACTCGTCACATTCTGTGCGACCTCCAGCCGGTCGTTAGTATCCTCCTTGCTGCAGTTCCACAGCGTATTATTTTCATCCAGTATCAGCATTCGTTCCCGCTCACCACCGGCGATTGCCTTGGCCTTAATACCCTCCAGCGTATGCCAGGCGGTTTGGCTATATTCCTCTGCTGTTTTCTCCGGAGCGTAATCTATGCGGTAATACCGCACAGTGCCGTCCTTAAGAAGAATCGAGTCATAGGAGATCGCCGCTACTTCCTGTATTGGATCGGGCTGATATGGACCGCCCATTTCCAGAACATTGTAGCGATTGTAGCTCCCATCATCAAACAGAACCGATAATGTGCCATAGTTGGTTTCATCAACCAGAATGTCTTTCACTCCCTGAAACCACAGCTCCAGTGTGGTCATATCCGGCTGATTATCCTCGGTAAAGTGGCAACCGTATAGGTTATGCTCATCGGTCAGCATCCACAGGCTGTAAATTGCCCGATCCGCCTTAATGATTTTCTCTCCCGCCACATCAGCTTGCTGCTCCGGCATCTCCACGGTGATCGTCTCATATTTTGGCGTTTGGGCAGCCTTATCATCGCACCCCGCCAGCCCCATCAGCAGTACCAGGGCACATAGTATCGCGGTTAATTTTATTGCCTTTTTCATGTTGTCCTCCATTCTTTTCGGCTGTTTTCTTTCCTACACTCATTATAACGAATAACAGCCCCATTTTGCAACATCAAAAAAGAAAATATTTGCAATAAATACAAACAAAAAACCGCCGCTCCCATCTTCGGGGACGGCGGTCGCTGCTTTATTATATCTGTTTATCCCAACCGGCCGGGCAGGTACCACAGCGCGAAGTTGAAGTAGACCAGAATGGAGAACGCATCGGTGATGGTCGTGATGAGCGGCGATGCCATAATGGCAGGGTCCAGCTTCAAAATCTTTGCCAGAATGGGCAGGATGCAACCCAGCGACTTCGCCATGCAGATGGTGAGCAGCAGCGTGCCGGAAACCACCAGCGCCACCTGCGGGTCATGGTACTGAATGATGATGCGGATAAAATTAACGGTGCAAAGTGCCACGCTGCACAGCAGCGCAACCCTTATCTCCTTCCACCACGCTTTGGTAAAGTCCTTTGGGGAGATCTCATCCAGCGCTAGACCACGGATAATCATAGTAGAAGCCTGGCTGCCGCAGTTGCCGCCGGTATCCATAATCTGCGGGATAAAGGTGACCAGCAGCGGAATGCTGACAAAGGCAGATTCGTAGTATTCCAGCATGGCGCCGGTCACCATGGCGGAAAGCATCAGCACCATCAGCCAGATGATACGGTGCTTCGCCAGCGTGATCACAGGGGTCCTCAGGTAGGTATCATCACTGGGGGTCATACCTGCCATCTTTTCAAAGTCCTCGGTGTTCTCATCCTGGATGACATCTACCGCGTCATCGATGGTGATAATACCAACGATCCGATTTTCGCTATCCACTACCGGCATGGCCAGCATATCGTACCGGCTGAACATCTTGGCGATCTCTTCCTGGTCATCATGGGTATGCACATGGATGGGATTGGTGTCCATCAGTGTATCAATGATGGTCTCCGGGGCGGTGAGGAGCATCTCGCGCACCGTCACCACGCCCAGCAGCTCCTTGCGGGAAGAGGTCACATAGCAGGTGTAGATGGTTTCCTTATCTACCCCGTGCTCGCGTATAATTTCAAAAGCCTTGGCCACGGTAATGCCGCTGCGGAAGTAGACATACTCGTTGGTCATCAGACTTCCGGCAGAATCCTCCGGGTACTTTAGGTACTGGTTGATGAGCTTGCGATTGGCCGGCGTGGTGTTCTGCATCACGCGCTTCACCACATTGGCAGGCATCTCCTCCACCAGGTCCACATAGTCATCCATAAACAGGTCGTCCAGGATGTGCTGCAGCTCGGTATCGGTCAGCGTGCGGACGATTTTTTCCTGGATTTCAGGCTCCATGTAGGAGAAAACCTCGGCGGCGGTCTCCTTGGGCAGCAGCCGGAACAGCCGGTTGAACTGGTCGGCGTCCTCCTCGTTTTCCAGCTCCTCAAAGAGCTTTGCCAGGTCGGCCTCCTCCATTTGGCCGATCAGCTGCTTTACAGCGGAGTACTTCTTCTCCGCCAAAAGTTCCAAAATTTCCTGGTTCATTGGCGCACCTCCTTAGGCGGGCAGTGTGCCATAAACCGACACCATGCCCGTAGGTTTCATTAAATTACAACTGGGATACGGACCGGCGTCCATTTTGGGACCTCCTTTTTTAGAATGATTCGGCCGGGAAACGCATTTCCCACCACATAGTATTGTACTCGTTTTTTTCGCAAACCGCAACCGCAAAAATGACATTTTCCACGCCGTCTTAACCATTTCTTAAACTTCTGCCTGATTGTTTCTTAATTACTTAAAAGGTACACTCTTATTGTACCCTAAAGTAACCCCAAAACACGGAGGGAAAACCCATGAAGTTGACGCTTGAAGCCATCAATCAGGCCATTGCCGTTCTGTTTTTTGTTTGCTATGCCTATCAGTTTGTCTATATCCCTGTTGCGCTTCTCCGCAGGAGAAAGCGCCTTCCTGCCGCAGCCCCGCATCGTTTTGCGGTGCTCATTGCCGCCCGCAATGAAGAAACTGTCATCGGCGATCTGCTGGATAGCCTGCATGCCCAGGATTACGATATGTCACTGATCACTGTTTTTGTCATTGCCGATAACTGCACCGACCGTACTGCGGCCATTGCCAGTGAAAAGGGCGCGGTGGTCTATACCCGGCAGAATAAGCAGGCGGTAGGGAAGGGCTACGCCCTGGAGGCTCTGCTGGCCCACATCAAGTCCGATTACCCGGATGGCTACGATGCTTACCTGGTCTTTGATGCCGATAACCTGCTGGCACCGGATTTCCTCACCCGTATGAATGAGAGCTTCTCCGCCGGTAATGAGATCATCACCTGCTACCGCAACAGTAAAAATTACGGCAGCAATTGGATCAGCGCGGGCTATGCCCTGTGGTTTTTACGGGAAAGCCGTTTCCTTAATGGCGCGCGGGAAGCGCTTGGCAGCAGTTGCGCCGTTTCCGGCACCGGGTTCCTCTTTTCGCAGAAGATCCTGAACGAATGCGGCGGCTGGCCGTTCCACCTGCTGGTGGAGGATATCGAATTTTCCATCCACAATATTCTTTCCGGTCACCGTATCGCCATCTGCCAGGATGCCGTCATCTACGATGAACAGCCCACCGATTTTGCACAGTCCTGCCGCCAGCGGCTGCGCTGGTCTCGTGGCTACCTGCAGGTCTTTGGCCGGTATGGCTCCGGCCTGCTGCGCGGCGCCGCCCGCGGCAATTGGAGCTGCGTCGATATGTCCATGGCCATCATGCCCGCCATCGTCCTTACCTCTATCAGCCTCTTGGACAGCATTGCCCTGGCGGCGCTGGGCATCCTCAAAGGGACCGGAGTGCTGCCCGCACTGCTCTCTTTGGGCGGGGCGCTGCTCAGTATGTACCTCATGCTCTTTGCCATCGGTCTCATCACCACCATCACCGAATGGCACAAGATCAACGCTTCCATCTCCCGCAAGGTACTCTCCGTCTTTACTTTCCCCATCTTCATGTTTACCTATATCCCGGTCAGCTTTGCGGCGCTCTTTGTCAAGGTGGAATGGAAGCCTATCCGTCACAGCATTACCGTAAAGGATCTGAGCAAGGGCTGAACTTCCGTGTATTTGCCCTTGTACCAAGAGGTAAAAATGCGTATGATAGAGGCAGAACAAAAACGAGAGGACGAGGAAGATGTATAACATTATCGTGTGCGATGATGAAAGAGATATCGTTTCGGCACTGGAAATTTACCTCACCGCGGAGGGCTACCATGTGCTGCGTGCGGAAAACGGCCGGGAGGCCCTGGCCTTGGCCAACAGCGAGGATGTACACCTAATGCTGCTGGATGTGATGATGCCCCAAATGGACGGCCTGGAGACCCTCTCCCGGCTACGGGAGTTCTCCAATATCCCAGTCATCCTGCTCACTGCCAAAAGTGAGGACACCGATAAGATCTTAGGGCTTAATGTCGGCGCGGATGACTACATCACCAAGCCCTTTAACCCCGTGGAGGTGCTGGCCCGGGTGCGCAGCCAGCTGCGGCGCTATTTACAGCTGGGCGGTGGTACGGTGCGCCCCACCAGCTTTGTCATCGGCGGCATCGAGCTGGATGACAACGCCAAAGCCGTCACCGTGGATGGCGAACCGGTTTCCCTCACCCCCAAGGAGTACGATATCCTTCGCTTTTTGATGCAGAATGCCGGAACGGTTTTCACCCCGGCGGAAATTTACCGGCGGGTGTGGGACGATATCCCTCTCAATGCCGCCGGCGCCATTGCCGTGCACATCCGGCACCTAAGGGAAAAACTCGAGATCAATCCCGCCGAACCCCGCTACATCAAGGTGGTGTGGGGCAAGGGCTATAAAATGGAGGTGAACCCCATATGAAGCGATTTTTGGATAAGACATGGACAAAGGTTGCTACCTTTATTCTGTTTTTTGTTTTTCTGGGGCTTTCGGTTGCCGGCGGCGTGGGAATTTACCTCCTTGCCGCAAATGATGTCTACCTTGCCGGCAGCGAGGCAAGCCGGCAGATCCTGTATGATGGTCAGGCAAGCGATGTGATGACCACGGTGATTGACGGACTGAATAACTGCAGTGATAAGGAGGCGCTGCGGGGCTGGCTGCTGGAACGGTGCCCGCCGGAGAACGGCTACGGCATTACCGTGACCAATACCGCCACCGGCGAGGAGTTCTCGACTGCCCTGCCAAAGGACGCCAAGATCATTTATACTGCCCACCGAAGAACCGTCTTTTCCGGAACGGAGCTGAATGTGACCATAGAGCTGCAGGAGGGCTTTATCCCCCGTACCTATGAATATCGGCTATCGTTGTGGCTGATGGATATAAAAGACATTATAATCCCGCTGACGGTACTGTTTGTGGTGCTGGTGCTGTTCTGCTTCTTCTGGCAGATGGCTGCCGCCGGTCACTGGCAGGGATTTGAGGGTATTCACCTGACATGGTTCGATAAGATCCCGCTGGATCTCATGGCGGTCGGTATTCTCATTCCCGCTCTCGCCATTTTCGGGGAATACTATTTATACAGTTCCCGCTTGTTGAAGGCGCTGTGGGGAACAGCTATTCTCTGTTTTGTTTATCTGTTTATCATCTCCTTTGTCACCCGCTGCAAGGCAGGAACGGTGCTGAAGAACAATGTCGTCTGGTATGCCATTAGGCTGCTGTGGCGAATCGTCAAAAGCATATGGGGCTGGCTCCATCATCTGGTACGCTCCATTCCGCTGATCTGGCGGACGGCACTGGTGATTGCTGCCATATGCCTGTTTATCCTTATCATCGGCAGTCACAATTCGATGTTGTCGCTGCCCATGGTTCTGCTGTATCTTCTGCTGATGATGTTCGCGCTTTATGTTGCCATTGGATTTGCTACCCTGCAGCGCGGTTCCAGGGCACTGGCGGAGGGCGATTACAGCAAGCCGGTGGATACGCGCTTTTTGCGGGGCGATCTGAAGCAGTGCGGCGAGAACTTGAATAAAGTGCAGCAGGGCGTGCAGCGTGCCGTAGACGAGCGGCTGCGCAGCGAGCGCATGAAAACTGAGCTGATCACCAATGTATCGCATGATATCAAAACGCCGCTTACCTCCATTGTTAATTATGTCGACCTGCTTAAAAAGGAAGAAATTAACAACCCAAAGGCACAGGAATACCTGGAGGTACTGGACCGCCAAAGCAAGCGCCTAAAAAAGCTGACTGAGGATCTGGTGGAAGCCAGCAAGGCTTCCAGCGGCGTGATCCCAGTGGACTGCCAGCCCACCAATGTGAATGTGCTGCTTTCCCAGCTGGAGGGCGAATATGAGGAGCGGCTGCAAAAGGCGGAGCTGACGATGATCGTCCACCCTGCCGCAGGCGATCCCGTGGTGCTGGCCGATGGCAAGCTGCTCAGCCGGGTGATGGATAACCTGATGAATAACATAGGCAAGTACGCCATGCCAGGTACCCGGGTTTACGCGGCCGCGGCTGCCGATGAAAAGGAGTCGACCATCAGCATCAAAAATGTTTCCCGCAATGAATTGAATGTTTCCGCTGATGAACTGATGGAGCGCTTTGTCCGCGGCGATAGCAGCCGCCACACCGAGGGCAGCGGCCTTGGGCTTTCCATCGCCAAAAGCCTGGTGGAATTGCAGGGCGGCCGGTTCGAGCTCTCCATTGATGGAGACCTGTTCCGTGCCGATATTTCCCTGCCGCTGTACCGTCCCCAATAAAAGACATAAACCGTCGTTCCCATCCTGGGTCGGCGGTTTCTCTTTTCCGTAAAAATGTTTCACGTGAAACATTTGTTCTTCTCTCGGCAAAAACTCCCCCGACCGGGGGAGTAAATATCATTTTTCATCCAGCACATAGTAGGTCCCCACCGCGGTGACACAGGGCTTTTCCGGAGCATTGGGCAGGTACATGGTGCAGTGGGTCTGGTTTAGGCGGCGGCCCATGTGGTCAATGGTAGAGGTGACATAAAAATCCTGCTGGAGCGGCACCGGCCGCAGGTAGTTGATGCTGATATTGGCGGTGGGGGTGACATGGGCGCCGTGGGCGGAGAAAATGCTGAGCATACCCATGGCAAGATCAGCAATGGAGGAGAGAATGCCGCCGTGGGTGACACCAGCCGGATTGCTCATCCATTCCAACGGATGGAAGGCAAGAGTGCAGCTTTTAGCGGCCCAATCCACCGTGACCAGGCGGGGGGCTAGCATGGCATTAAAGCCGCCGCGCTCATTATTGATCGTCTTGGTAATAAGCTCTTGGATGGCCTGCTCCATCCCGGCTTGAGAGTAGTATTCCTGTTGCATTTGGCTATGGATTCCTTTCCTTTGGGTCAATCAAAAATTCGAAAAGAATTATACCATAAAAAAGAGAAGAAAGCAAAAGTTGCTTTTATGGTTTACTTTCATGCTCTAAAGTGTTATATTAGTGGTATCAAAACAAAGGGGGCATTTGGTTGATTTCCAAAAAGCCGGACGATAACCTGTCATTCCTTTACCGCGCTATTCTAATGCTGCAGACCGAGGAGGAGTGCGAACGCTTCTTTGATGACCTGTGCACCGGCCCGGAACTGAAGGCCATAGCGCAGCGCCTGGAGGTAGCAAAGCTGCTGAAGGAGCAAAATGTATACAGCAGGATTGTGGAGAAAACGGGCGCCAGCACCGCCACCATCAGCCGGGTAAACCGTTCCCTGCAGTACGGTGCCAATGGCTATGATATCATCTTTGAACGACTGGAACAGGCCGATGGCAAGCTATAAGGAGACCTTCTCCGCCTACTATGACGCCCTGACCGAGGATGTGGACCGGGCTGTGATAGCCGACCGCTGCGAGGAGCTATTGGCCCAGTACCACCCCAAGCGGGAGTTGGCGCTGGACCTGTGCTGCGGCACCGGCACACTGGCGACCGAGCTGGCCCGCCGTGGCTTTGAGGTTATCGGGGTGGATGCGTCCCCGGAGATGCTGATGCAGGCTGCCGAAAAGAACATGGCGCTGGAGCGGCCGGTGCTGTACCTGTGCCAGCCGCTGGAACGGCTGGACCTGTATGGTACGGTGGACCTGGCAGTGTGCACACTGGATAGTCTCAATCACCTGCCGGGAAAGAAGGCACTGCAAAAGGCGCTGCATCGGTTACAGTTCTTTGTGGAGCCGGGCGGCCTGTTCCTCTTTGATGTGAATACCCCCTATAAACACCGGGAGGTGCTGGGAAACAACTGCTTCGTGCGGGAGAGCGAGGCTCTTTTTTGCGTATGGCAGAATGAATATACCCCTGAGGAGCACAAGGTAGAGATCCAGATGGACTTCTTCCGGCGGGGGAAGGGAGAACAGTATACCCGGGATGGCGAACAGTTCTGCGAATGGGCCTGGGAGGATGAGGAACTGACGGCAATGTTGGAGGCGGAGCACTTTAAGGTGCTGGAGCGTTGGGGCGGCTATGACCGAGTGCCGGTGATGCCCACGACCCAACGGATGGTGTATGTGACCCGGAGACGGTAAAAACTTTCTGCAAAAACAGCAAAAAAGGGATTGACAAGAGCGGTAGTTTCCCGTATAATTACTAATGTTGCCGATACAATACGGCAGATTAACCGGCGGCAAACACATGGCCCGGTAGTTCAGCTGGTTAGAACGCTAGCCTGTCACGCTAGAGGTCGTGGGTTCGAGCCCCATCCGGGTCGCCATATATAAGCGGGTTTAGCTCATCTGGTAGAGCGCCACCTTGCCAAGGTGGAGGTAGCGAGTTCGAGCCTCGTAACCCGCTCCATTTTTTTCGGCACCATAGCCAAGCGGTAAGGCAGAGGTCTGCAAAACCTTTATTCCCCGGTTCGATTCCGGGTGGTGCCTCCAAAACCGGCAGCACTTTTAGAAGTGTTGCCGGTTTTACCTTTTTCCATAGAAAACAGCTGCCGAGGGGCGGCTTTTCATTGACACATTAGTTAGCATAAACTAACCACATGGATAAGATACCGCAGCAATAAAGAGGGAACGGATGAAGTATTTTGAGTATGGGGCAGAGCGCCCAGAGGGGCTTTCAGAAAGAAGTTCAGGCGGCATACTGGCAGGATGCCCAGCAGTAAAAGAGCGGAGGTGTGACGAGGTTTTGGGATAATGTGGCGTTGGTATACGATATTTTTGCGAATGTCTTTAACCGGAAGGCGAATAAAAAACTGTGCGATACAGTGACGGCGCTGATCCGGCCTACCGATGAGGTGCTGGGATGTGCCTGCGGCACCGGGCTACTGACCGGGGTGATCGCCCACAAGCGCAGAAGCCGGCTATCCCCTGTGTGAGGGGAAGATCCCGTGCGCAGTGGCGGTACTGAAAAAGAGAAACTGAGGGAGTGGTGATATGAAGGCGAGATGCATTGGAGGAAAACATCTCACTTACTGAGATTGCCCATAGGAAAATGACAAGCTATGTGGTATAATGACCTCATATAACCACAGCAGGAGGAAAAAAGCATGAGATATGGGATCATCGGTGCGCTGGATGAAGAAATAGCACTGGTAAAGGAACAGATGACCGAGGTGAAGGAGCATAAGCTGTATGGGCGCAGCTTTTACACCGGGCGCATCGGAAAAAAGGAGATCGTGCTGGTGTGCTGCGGCGTGGGCAAGGTAAACGCAGCGCTCTTTGCCAATGCGGTCATACGGGAATTCCACGCCGAGGCGGTCATCAATATCGGTATTGCCGGGGCTATTGGCGCGGGCATTGGAGTGATGGATGTGGTGCTGAGCACGGAGGCGGCGTTCCATGATCAGGATGAGGTCATGGTAAAGTATTACCCGTTCCGCAGGTCCTTTCAGGCAGATCCTGCTCTGCTGGCATTGGCGCAAACGGCGTGTGAAGGCGTGACAATACACGGGAAGGTCGTTTCCGGATTGATTGTAAGCGGCGACCGATATGTAACGGATAACGCTATAAAGCAAAGCCTGCGGGAACGCTTTGACCCTTGCTGCACCGAAATGGAGGGTGCTGGCATTGCCCATGCAAGCTTTGTAAATGATACTCCGTTTCTCATCATCCGGACGATGTCTGACAGTGCAGATGAAGGGGCAGATGACAGCTACGATAATTTCATCGATGTGGCGGCGCACCAGTCAGCGGCCATTGTGCTGAAGATGCTGGAGCTGGCCGAATAAGCCCAACAAAACAGAAAAACCAACCCCCGATGCCTTCCGTAGAAAAGCACCGGGGGAACTTTTATATTTTCTCCAGCAGCCGGGCAATGGGGGAACGATGGACCTTCATGGCGCCGACCGGACAGAATTCCTGACAGCAGAAGCACTTGATGCACTTTTTGCGGTCAATGCGTGGTTTGCCGTTTACCATGGTGATGACCTTGGCCGGACAGATGCGCTGACACTCGGCACAGCCGATGCATTCCTCCTTTTGAACACCGGGCCGAGAGCTCATCGCGGCGCGGAGCAGGCGGTTGAGCGCCTTGCCCCAAATGGCCGCGTTGCCATCCTGATGGAGAAGGTTTTCGGCATTGCGGATGTTTTTGAAATCTGGAACAATATAGGGCTGCCAGGGCTCGCTGACAGTGATTTCTCCGATTTCCTTGGGGGAGAGGGCGCGCTCCTGCGCGGCGGCAATGGTGGGGATACAGGCCGGCGGCAGGCCGATGATACCGGCACAGATCATATCCAGGCGGTAGGGGTTACAGCTGGCCAGCAGACAACCGATGGGCCGGGGCGTACCGGCGGTGGGACCATTGCCCTCCATTCCCACTACGGCATCCACTATGTGCAGCTGGGCAGGACGGGCAAGGTTCAGGTCCACGATCATGCGGGCGAAATCCATGGGGTTGGAGTAGCGGTAGTGGTATTCCGATTTGACACTGCCGGGTACTATGCCGTACATATTCTTGATGGCGCAGGTCATGCCCATCATGCCGTGGGTTTTCAGCTTGCAGCAGTTGATGACAGCGTCGGCGTCATCCAAGTAGGCGGTGTATTTGAAGTCGTGAGCAACAGCTGCTTCCGGGAAATGGGCTTCCCGCACCTCAAAATTCTGATTGAGGTGTGCGCCGTATCGCTCGGCTTCCGCCGCACCGCACCGCTGGTAGATGCGACCGAGATAGGCAGCATTGTATACCCCGCCAGGGCTATCGCCAATGACGACCGAAGCGCCGCGAGCGATCAGCATTTCGCTAAGGGCACATAGCAGCGCCGGGTGGGTGGTCACGGCATCCTCCGGCGGGCGGCCGGCAACAAGATTGGCCTTGATGACGATCTTCATACCGAGGGTGACCCAGTCCAGACCGCCCAGCGGTGCCAGCAGACGGTCAAGGGCCGTGCGGATATGATCTATTTCATAATCGGTGCAGCGCACCAGCGATACATCACAGCTCATGGTATTTCTCCCAGTGGGTGGTTTATGATGTTTATTATAGCAGGAAAATGCCATCGGGGAAAGAAAAATCTCCCCCGGTAGGCGGGGGAGTGAAAAGGGACTTAATTTGCTTTCTTCTTTTCCGGGATAAGGAAGATGAACACCAGTGTACTGATGAGCAGCAGGAATGGGTAGAACAGATAGGGGATGATCTGGAAGGCGGAAACGCTGTGCCCCAGCTCTGTTACAGCGGTGATGGCAACCAGCATCTGTGCGCCGTAGGGGATGATGCCCTGGAAGACACAGGAGAAGGTATCCAGGATGGAAGCAGTTTTGCGGTTGCTGATGCCGTACTCCGCGGCCATTTCGGCAGCGATGGGATTGGCCATAACGATGGCGACGGTATTATTGGCAGTAGCGATATCCATGGCACCAACCAAAAGCCCCATACCAAGCTGGCCGCCCTTTTTGCCGCGGAATACCTTCTTGATGCCGCGAAGCAACGCCTCAAAGCCGCCGTATTCCCGGATGAGAGCGCAGATGGCGGAAACCAGGATGGCGACCATGGTGGTCTCGAACATGTCCTCGGCGCCGGTGCCCATGTTTTTCAGCAGGCTTGTTGCGGCGATTTCTCCGGTAGCCAGCATGATGATGGAGCCGGAAAGGATGCCGATGAGCAGTACCACAAAGACATTGATGCCGATGATGCCGCCAGCCAGGACCAGAATGTAGGGAATGATCTGGATGAGATTATACTCTTTGATGATAGGGAATTGCTCGATGGGAGTATTGAGCGAAATGATAAGGATGACCGCCAAAGAGAGCAGGGCGGCAGGCAGTGCGATCTTGAAGTTTTCGCGGAATTTATCTTTCATCTGGCAGCCCTGGCCATTGCAGGCGGCAATGGTGGTATCGCTGATGAAGGAGAGGTTGTCCCCGAACATAGCACCGCCGATGACCGATGCCACGCAGAAGGGCAGGGAAAAGCCGGTGGCGACTGCCAATGGCGCAGCGATAGGAGTGATAAGGGTAATGGTACCCACCGAGGTGCCCATGGCCAGCGAGACAAAGCAGCTGACGACAAAGAGAATGACAACAGAATACTGCGAGGGAACATGAGAAAGCAGCAGGTAGGCAACGCTTTCGGCACTGCTGCGGCCAACTACGCCCACAAAGATGCCCGCCGCCATGAAAATGAGGATCATGGTAACAATGTTTTTATCCCCGATGCCGTGGCCCATCAGCTCCAGCTTGGCGTCAAAGGAGAGCTCGCGGTTCTGCAGGCAGGCCACCAGCAGGGCGATGAGAAACGCCACGACGATGGGAATATTGTAAAAGCCCATGTTGATCTTAAGGCCGTACTTAAATAACAGGCCTAGACCTAAATAAATGACCAGAAACACCCCAATGGGCAGCAGGGCAATGGGATTGCTTTTTTTCATGTGGGTTCCTCCTCCAAAGCACAGTGAATGGAAAAACACTCTCGCCCCTTATGCATAAGGACGAGAGTGTGGGTTTCCTTGTCACATTTTCGTATTTACGCTTTAATCCAATAAAGAATAACCGAAAAATACGCTTTTGTCAAGAAAATGAGGGAATCAGCGGCGCTTTGCCCATGCGGTAGGGGTAAGGGCGATCAGCAGGGGATAGATCTCCAGACGGCCCAGCAGCATGGCACCGGAAAGAACCAGCTTGGAGAAAGGGGAGAAGGCGGAATAATTGCCGCTGGGGGAGATGATGCCAAAGCCAGGGCCGACATTATTAAAGCAGGTGATGGCAGCCGAGAGATTGGTGGTCAGGCCGAAGGGTTCCCAGCAGATGAGCAGGAAAATGACCGCAATACAGACAATATATAGGGTAAAGTAGGTATTGCAGCTGTTGATAACCGCTTCATCCACCTTTTTATTCTCAAAGCGGACGACCCGGGTGGAACGGGGGTGCAGCACATGCTGCATCTCCCGGCGGATGGACTGTGCCAACAGCATGACGCGGCTGATTTTCAAACCGCCGGCCGTGGAACCGGAGCAGCCGCCAAGGAACAGGAGCACAAAGATGATTCCCTGACTGAGACCTGGCCATGTGGTGTAATCCGCGGTAGCGAAACCGGTAGTGGAAATGATGGCGGCTACCTGAAAAAAGGAGTGACGGACAGCATCACCCGCGCCGTACATAGGGGCGATATTGAAGGCGATGATACCGGAAGCTACCACAATGATGGAAAGGAAGCAAATAAGCTCATGGCTGCGCAGCGCGGTGCGCCACTGTCCCATGATAATAAGGAAAAACAGATTGAAATTGATGGCAAAGAGCACCATGAAGAAAGCGACAATCCACTGATAGACGGGGGCGTAGCCAGCCATGCTGCTGTTTAGCATGCCAAAGCCGCCGGTGCCGGCGGTGCTCATGGCGTGGATGATAGCATCATAGATAGGCATGCCCGCCAGCAGGAACGCCGCAAATTCCAACAGGGTAAGTACGATATAGATGAGATACAGGATCTTGACACCGTCCCGGGCCTTGGGGACGATCTTATCCATGGTGGGGCCGGGCATTTCCGCCCGCAGGATGTGCATGGTACGGTCGGGGGCCTTGGCCGAGATGATGGTGACGAACACCAGGATACCCATGCCGCCGATCCAGTGGGTGAAGCAGCGCCAGAACTGCATGGAGTAGCTAAGAGCCTCGACATCCTGCAGCAGGGTGGCACCGGTGGTGGTAAAGCCACTCACCGTTTCAAACAGCGCATCGATATAATGGGGAATGGCGCCGCTGATGGTAAAAGGCAGCGCCCCCACCAGGGAAAGCGCCAGCCAGGCCATGGCCACTATAACAAAGCCTTCCTTGGAGAAGATATCCTGGCGCTGAGGGGGTGCGACCCGCCGCAGCAGGAAGCCCACGCCCGCGGCAATGAGTATGGCCGCCAAAAAGGCCAGCGCCTGCTTGTGCTCTTTGAAGCCCATGGCAATGAGCAGGGGAATAAGCATCATGGCGGCTTCGATATACAGCACCGTTCCGGTGGTGGAAAGTACGATTCTGTGATTCATTTTCCGCTTCCTTTTTAAGATGGTTTTGGAAATCGCAATTTATTATAGCACAGTAGCGCCAAACAATCAATGCAAAGGCAAAGAAGCCACAAAGGATTTGTCGCTGGGGACGGAATGTGGTATGATAACAAGGAAGGAGAGTGGATCTCATGATACAGAAGGCGGAACGGATCATAGAAGCCTATCAAAAAGTAAAACCGGCTGGCTGTGGTGTCATTGCCATGGATGGCAGAGCGGCGGCAGGAAAAACTACCTTGGCAGAGGAACTGGCTGTGACTCTGGGCGGCGCCGTGGTACACATGGATGATTTCTTCCTGCCAGGAGAGCTGAGAACGCCGGAACGGCTGGCAGCTCCGGGCGGAAATGTCCATGCCGAGCGCTTTGCGGAGGAAGTGCTGCCCTTTCTTCGGCGGGGAGCGGCTTTCCGCTACCGGCGGTTTGACTGCCACAGAATGGACTATAACGGCTGGACGGAAATTCCGCCGGTTCCGGTCATCATCGTGGAGGGGGCATACAGCCAACACCCGCGGTTTGGAGGTTATGCCGATCTGACGGTGTTCTGTGATATCGCTCCGGAAGAACAAAAGCGGCGCATTACAGCCCGCAATGGGGAAGAGCACTGGATGGTATTTCGGGAGCAATGGATTCCGCTGGAGGAAAAGTACCTGGCAGAGTACCATATCAAAGAAAATGCCATGCTGACCGTATGAACATTGTGTGAATACCGGGCAATATCCGGAAGAACTGGTTGCAATTCCCGGGGGCTTTGTATATAATTTAATCACATTTGCGGGCAATGCCTGAAAATAAAGGAGGTAAACTGATGTCCGAATACATTTTGAGCTGCTGCTCCACCGCGGATCTTTCCAAGGAGTACTTTGAAAGCCGTAACATTCATTATATCTGTTTCCACTATATGCTGGGGGATAAGAGCTACCCTGATGACCTGGGCCAGAGCGTGCCGTTCGATGAGTTTTACGCCCGCATGGCGGCCGGTGAAATGACCAAGACTTCTCAGGTGAATGTGGATGAATTCGTGGCCTACTTCGAGGGCTTCCTCAAGGAGGGCAAGGATATCCTGCATGTCAGCCTGTCTTCCGGCCTTTCCGGCTCGGTCAATTCCGCCCGCATCGCGGCGGAGGAGCTGGCTGAAAAATACCCCGAGAACAAGGTGCTGGTGGTGGATTCCCTGGGGGCCTCCTCCGGCTATGGTCTGCTGATGGATAAGCTGGCGGACCTGCGCGATGAGGGTAAAACTATCGAGGAAGTCCGTGACTTCGCCGAGGAAAACCGCCTGAAGCTACACCACTGGTTCTTTTCTACCGATCTGACCTTCTATGTCCGCGGCGGTCGCATTTCCAAGGCTGCCGGTTGGTTCGGCACCGCGCTGAAGATCTGCCCGCTGCTGAATATGGATGATGAGGGACATCTCATTCCTCGTCAGAAGATCCGCGGCAAAAAGGCTGTCATCCAGCAGATCGTAAAGGAAATGGAGAACCACGCCCAGGGCGGCCATGATTACAATGGCAAGTGCTTTATCTCCATGTCCGCCTGCTACGATGATGCCCGCGCTGTTGCCGACCTAGTAGAGGAAAAGTTCCCCCACCTCAATGGCAAGGTCATGATCAATAATATCGGTACCACTATTGGCAGTCACACCGGTCCTGGCACTGTGGCACTGTTCTTCTGGGGCGATGAGCGTACCCACTGATCTTATTATTAATGTAATGTCCGAAAGGAGCGCCTTTTATGGCTAAATCCGGCTTTTCCGGCAAAAACATTCTCATCAATCTGATCGTCACCATTGTGGCGGGTTTCATTTACTTTTATGTGGAGCTGCCGCCCATCAATCTGCACTCTGCAGCATTTTATAGCTTTTTCCTGTTCCTCTCGGTAGTATACTGCATCACGGCGGTTATCACTTCCGGCATCTATCGCCAGGCGGAAAACGGCAAGACCTTCTGGAAACTGCTGAAGGGCAGCTGCATCGTGCCACTTATTGTTATCGGAGCTGTATTTGTCATCTATGTGGTTGGCGGGCTGCTTTCCAGCGTTGTCATCCGCAGCGGCGCCTATGCCAAGCTGATAACTGTGGAGACCGGTGACTTTACCCAGGATATCGAGGAGATCTCCTTTGATCAGATCCCCATGCTGGACCGGGATTCGGCCGAAAAGCTGGGTGACCGCAAACTGGGCGAGCTGGCCGATATGGTAAGCCAGTTTGAGGTAGCGGATAACTATACCCAGATCAATTACAAGGGTCGTCCCGTTCGGGTCACCCCGCTGCGCTACGGCGATATCTTCAAGTGGCTCAATAACCGCAGCGCCGGCCTGCCTGCCTATCTCATCATTGACATGGTGACGCAGGAGGTGGATGTGGTTCGTCTGCCGGAAGGGATGCACTATACTACGGCTGAGCACTTCAGCCGCAATCTGTACCGCCATCTGCGGTTCCAGTATCCCACCTATATCTTCAATGAACCGACCTTTGAGATCGACGAAGAAGGTACGCCCTACTGGGTTTGCCCCCGCATTGTCAAGCGCATTGGCCTCTTTGGCGGTACCGATATCCAGGGCGCGGTGCTGGTGAATGCCATCACCGGTGAAAGCCAGTACTATACCGATATCCCCACCTGGGTGGACGGCGTCTACTCGGCGGAGATCATTATGGATCAGTACGATTACTATGGCACCTATCAAGGCGGTTTCATCAATTCGCTGTTTGGCCAGAAGAATGTGACCGTGACCACTGAGGGCTATAACTATATTGCCGCCAATGACGATGTATATGTCTACACCGGTGTGACTTCGGCCGGCAGCGATGAATCCAATATCGGCTTTATTCTAACTAACCAGCGCACCAAGCAGACCACCTTCTATTCCATTGCGGGCGCCGAAGAATTCAGTGCCATGAACAGCGCCGAGGGCGTGGTGCAGCACCTCAATTACAGCGCTACCTTCCCGCTGCTGCTCAATATCAGCAATCAGCCCACTTACTTTATGGCGCTGAAGGACTATGCCGGCCTGGTGAAGATGTACGCCATGGTTAATGTTCAGCAGTACCAGATCGTTGCCACCGGAGCCTCGGTAGAGGAATGCCAGAGCAACTATTATAAGCTGCTGCGGCAGAACAAGCTGGATACCGGGGAAGCCCCCATTCTGCCGGCGGATGAGGATACCGTGACCGGCATCGTAACGGCGCTGCGCTCCGCTGTCATTGATGGTACGACCATGTACTATGTAACGCTGGATGCGGGCAATATTGTCTACTGCATTTCCGCCGGTGAGGTGGAAAAGGTCATCCTGCTGAATGTAGGTGATCGGATCACCATCACCTATGAGCCGGATTCCATGCGGGATGATCTTATCTGCACGGCCAATGCTTTTGAATGGACGGTTGCTGAGGAGCCGACCGAGCCAGCGGAGGAGTCCGAGCTGCCCGAGGGCCCCGCTGAAGCGGCGTAACTTTGAATCCCGAACTTACCGTAAAGTCCCTGCCCATAGCGGCGGGGACTTTTAGCGGTTCGCGGTTTTTATTAAGATTGTTTGAATAATGCGGCGGGGGCATTGACAACGCGATAACGAAGTTGTAAAATATAATTGACATTAAACATTCGATCGGAGGGAGCAAAATGCTCAGAATCGAACACCTGACCAAAACCTACGGCGGCAAAAAGGCCGTGGATGATCTTTCGTTACATATCCGTGCGGGAGAGATCTATGGCTTTATCGGCCACAATGGCGCCGGTAAAACCACGACCATCAAATCCTGCTGTGGTATCCTGCAGTTTGAAGAAGGGGAGATCTATGTGGATGGCGTGTCCATCCGGGAAGATCCCATCGGCTGTAAGCGCAAGATCGCCTATCTGCCGGATAATCCCGACCTGTACGAATTTCTCAGCGGGGTGCAGTATCTCAATTTTATTGCCGATGTATATGGCGTTTCCAAGGAGGAACGGGAACGGCGCATCAAGGAATATGCCGATCTCTTTGGCCTTACCGAAGACCTTGCTCAGCCTATCAGCGCCTATTCCCATGGTATGAAGCAGAAGCTGGCCATCATTTCCGCCCTCATCCATCAGCCAAAGCTCCTTATCATGGACGAGCCGTTTGTCGGCCTTGATCCCAAAGCCGCCCACGAGCTCAAGCAGATCATGCGGCGGCTGTGTGATAACGGCTCCGCCATCTTCTTTTCCACCCATGTGCTGGAGGTAGCAGAAAAGCTTTGCGATAAGGTTGCCATCATCAAGGGCGGCCGGCTGATCGTCTCCGGGACGATGGAGGAGGTCAAGGGACAGGATTCCCTGGAGGATGTGTTCCTGGAACTGGAGGATGACAATGCTTAAAACGCTGCTGAAAGTCCAGTTTGCCGCGCTCAAGGCTTCGCTGCTCCGCAGCCGCCGCAAGCAGAGCAAAGGCGGCACGGGCCGTACCATCGGGTTTGCGGTGCTGTTCCTTTATGTCATCATCTGCTTCTTTATCATGTTCGGCAGCATGTTTTCTTCTATCTGCATGCCGCTGCACGAACTTAGCCTGGGATGGTTGTATTTTGCCATCGCCGGTTTGATGGCTTTTATGCTCACCTTTATCGGCAATGTCTTTGCTACCCAGACGCAGCTTTTCGATGCCAAGGATAACGAGCTGCTGCTTTCCATGCCCATTGCGCCCAAGTTCATCCTGGGCAGCCGTATGCTGCTGTTGCTGGCACTGGATCTGGGCTATGTGCTGCTGGTAATGGGACCGGCCGGTGTGGTATATTGCATGAATTATCCCGTTACCGCGCTAAGCGTGGCGTATTTTATCATCAGTACGCTGCTGCTGCCGCTGATGGTACAGGCGTTCTCCTGCCTTGTCGCATGGGTCATCTCTCTTATCAGCAGCAAAATGCGCAATAAGAATATCATCACCATGGTGGTGTCACTGCTCTTTTTGGCAGCGTATTTCTATCTTTATAGCAAGATGGGCGATATTATCTCCGGCCTCATCGCCAATGGCACTGCCATCGCGGTGGCGTTCAAAAAGTACGCTTTCCCCGCGTATTACTTCGGCGTTGGCATCGCGGAGCATAACCTGACCTATCTGCTGCTGTATACCGTTTGCACCCTGGCAGTGTTCGAACTGGTATACGCCATCCTTTCCCGCAGTTTCCGGCAGATCACCACAGCAAAGAAAGGCACCGCACGCATTAAATACAAGGAAAGGTCGATGCATGTCAGCAGCCCGGCCGCCGCGCTGCTGCGCAAGGACTTCCGGCACTTCATTGGCAATCCTATGTATGTGCTCAATGCATGGATGGGGGAGATCCTGCTTGTTGTTGCCTGTGTCGCCATGCTCATAAAAAAGGATATTCTTACCGAGTTTCTGCCGATACTGAATGGGGAAGGGGAGATCATGGGGCTGATTCTCTGTGTGATCCTTTGCGGCCTCAGCTGCACCAATCTTATCACGGCCCCAGCCATCTCGCTGGAGGGTAAGAACCTTTGGATCGCACAGTCCATCCCGGTACCTGCCGGTGTGGTCCTTCGCGCCAAGGTCAAGCTGCAAATGCTGCTCTGTATTCCTATTACGGCGCTTAGTGCCCTGCTGATGGGAATTGTGCTAAAGCTGGAGCTGCTCACATTGGTGCTGGCTGTGCTGGTGCCTGCGGCCTTCAATCTGTTCACGGCCCTGCTGGGCGTGGTGGTCAACCTGCATTTTCCCAAGTTCGATTACATCAATGAAACAGTCGTTATCAAGCAGAGCATGAGCACCATGATCTGCATGTTCGGCTCCATGGCCGTGGTGTTGGTATTGGCACTGCTGTATGCGCTGCTGCTCTCCGCAAGTGTTGCGCCTACCTTGTTCCTTGCTGTATGTCTGGTGCTTTTGGTTATTGTGTGCGTGTTGATGTGGCGGTATTTGGGCCACGGCGGCAGCGCCCGTTTTGCAGCCTTGCAGGCAGATTAAAGCAAGAAATTGTACTTTGTGCTCTCCTTTCCGGGGGAGCACAAATTTTTTGCACCTTTTTCTCGAAAAATGCAAAAAAGGAGTTGACTTTATGCGGGGAAAATGGTAATATAACAAAGCTGTCACCCACGGGGAGGCAGCGGAGCCGCACCTTGAAAATTGAACAGCATTCACTTGAAATTGACTGAAAGGTCAATG
>ERZ772860.47-NODE-47-length-108600-cov-30.580672_pt1 | contig 108600 bp, 91 predicted proteins | sample MGYA00511342_ERZ772860 | MGnify/ENA primary metagenome ERZ772860 (study PRJEB29015, sample SAMEA2737665) | human gut metagenome | biome: human gut; feature: human-associated habitat; material: faeces | place: China | collected 2012 ... | reverse complement strand
GCGGTACGCGAGCTGGGTTCAGAACGTCGTGAGACAGTTCGGTCCCTATCCGGCGCAGGCGGAGGATATTTGAGAGGAGCTGTCCTTAGTACGAGAGGACCGGGATGGACGGACCACTGGTGTATCTGTTGGCTATCAGAGCCATGGCAGAGTAGCCAAGTCCGGCAGGGATAAACGCTGAAGGCATCTAAGCGTGAAGCCCCCCTCAAGATGAGATATCCCTCAGAAATGAGTAAGACCCCTTGAAGACTACGAGGTAGATAGGAATGAGGTGTAAGCACAGCAATGTGTTCAGCTGACATTTACTAATCGGTCGAGGGCTTGACCAAAGGTTTTGGATAGGAAAGCAGGATGGAAGTTAGAGATATAAGAGATTAGATTTCAGTGTTCGGTTTTGAGGGAACAAAATTCCCTTTATAAGTAGCTTGGCAATGCACGGAAAATGCAAAGCATTTTCTTAAATGGTCTTGCTACGCAAAGACATTTTCCTCGATAGCTCAATGGTAGAGCACTCGGCTGTTAACCGAGTTGTTGTAGGTTCGAGCCCTACTCGGGGAGTTTTTTCATAAGAAAATAAATATTGCGGCTCCATGGTCAAGCGGTTAAGACATCGCCCTTTCACGGCGGTAACACGGGTTCGATTCCCGTTGGAGTCATCTGATCACAGATCAGTCCCGAAAGGGTTGCGGACCTTTAGCTCAGTTGGTTAGAGCAACCGGCTCATAACCGGTCGGTCCTGGGTTCGAGTCCCCGAAGGTCCACTGAAAGCAGTTCCATTTCATAAGAAAATAATAAATATGGCCCAGTGGCTCAGTTGGTTAGAGCGTCGCCCTGTCACGGCGAAGGTCGTCGGTTCGAGTCCGATCTGGGTCGTTAAAGGATTATTTAATCCTTGTGGGGTCTTAGCTCAGCTGGGAGAGCATCTGCCTTACAAGCAGAGGGTCATAGGTTCGAGCCCTATAGGCCCCATTTTTATGTTTGAAATGAAGGAAAACGTCTTTATGCGTATGCATAGAGGCGTTTTTTATCTTTTGGAATTATTTGTATTTATGGCACATTGACGAAAAACGAAAGAATAGCTATGATGGAGTAATACAAGTACCGGGAAGGTGGGGAAAATAATGGAGCAGCGCATTTTGCAATATCGAAAACAGATAGATGAATGGCTGACAGAAATGGAGCAGAACGTGCAGACATTGTCACAGCACGGTGAATACTCAACGCAGGCTGTACAGAGGCAGACGCATACACAGAAAACTGACACAGAGAAAACCGACATAAAGAAAACTGACATAAAGAAAACGGATACCGAGGAACAGACCATGCAGGAAATGGTTCAGGACAAGCTTAAGGAGCATCTTGTGCAGGTGGGATTTTTCCAGCATGAGCGTCTGATCCATCTGATCGTTACGGTGACTTTTGCGTTGTTAGAGATGCTGGCGATCGTCATAAGTGTGATCTCCGACAGCCTTTTTACCTTATTACTCCCCATAGTGATCCTGATCCTGCTGATCCCATACATCCGCCACTACTACATCCTGGAGAACGAAGTGCAAAAAATGTATGGGCAGTACGACCGGATGCGGAGACTGCAACAGACAGCAGCCGGGAGCAAAATCGAAAAACCAGAGAGATAACATAAACAATACAGTGAAAATAAACAAACGAAAAAGATAAGGGCAAAGTTATGAGGACTTCGTATAGTAAAAAACATAAAGTAGGAATATCTGTTCTGTCCGGACTGACTGCGGCGCTCCTGATACTTACTGGCTGCAGCAAGTCCGAAGAGACGGTCTATCAGATCCCGGAGGACAGAAAACTGATCGTCTATACCGCTCACAAAGCAGATGTATACGAACCGATCATCAAGGAATTTGAGGAACGTACAGGGATTTTTGTGGAGCTCAAAGCAGGAGATACTTTGGCACTTTTTGATGAATTACAACAGGATGCACCCGGTACCTTTGACGTCATGTTTGGTGGAGGTGTTGAAAATTTTGAGGAGTGCAGAGACTATCTGGAACCTTATAAGGTCAGCGAAATCGACCAAATTGCGGAACAGTATCGCACGGAGGGAGATGCCTATACGCCCTTTTCTGTGTTACCGACTGTATTTATCTATAACAATAAACTGGTCTATCCCGTAGCGGCTCCGAGAACCTGGGAGGAATTGCAGACCGATCGTTGGAAGGGAAAGATCGCGTTCGCAGATCCCACGAAATCCGGCAGTAGCTATACAGCACTCTGTACGATGCTTCAGGTATCGGATCAGGATGCGCAGAAGACGCTGGAGGATTTTACCGGTGCACTGGATGGTTACCTGTCACCCTCATCTGTAGCAGTACTGGAGGAAGTCAATGCCGGAACCAGACTGGTAGGTATTACCACGGAGGGAATGGCGAGACAAAAGATTCTGGAAGGGGCAGATATTACAGTGATCTACCCCACGGACGGCACCAGTGCCATACCGGACGCTACAGCGATCGTCAAGGGCGCAAAGCATATGGAAAATGCTAAATTATTTCTGGAATTTACCGTAAGTAGTGATGTACAGAGACTGGTGGAGGAAGTCTTTTTCCGGAGAACTGTCCGCAATGATATGGAAGAGTATGCAGCACCGGAGCAGACAAAATTAAAAACGATCGATTATGATATTCATTGGGCTTCTCAGGAAAAGGAAAAAATTCTGAACACATGGGAGACGTTACAGGGGAGAACAGATGAAAAAGTGGATTAAAAAGTCGTTTCACAGACAGTTGCTGGTCTGCTTCGGTGTAGTTGCGTTATTGCCGTTATTGCTTTTTGGGGTATTCCTGATCCAGACTATGGAGACCAAGATCAACAGCGATTATGAGAAAAAAGTAACAGAGCAGGCGGAACAGATAGATGCCGGCATATTGGAATTGTTTCAGGAGTTCGAGATGGTAGTGGAGAATATAAATGCTAACACCCGGATCGTGGAACAGATAGGTGAAGATGACACCTGGTCGAAGAGCAAGATTTACCTGCAATTCTATCGGGAAGTGGCTGATTACAGAGAATATGCCCAATTTGATCTGTATGATAAAAACGGAAAATGTATTTACACTACGGCACAGGGAAGTGCCAAGACAGATCTGCCGGTATACTGGGGCATCCTGAAAGCAGTCGAGGATAGTAAAGAGACGCTGGTGCTGCGGCGTGCAGATACTAATGACAGCAAGATTTTATTGTATGCAGCGGGTAAACTTATGGGAAAAGACGGTATACCGGAAGGTTATATTGTGATCAGCATGCGCGCAGAAAATTTTGAAAAAGTGCTTCATGATAAGGGAAATGCCAAAGTGGAGGTAGCAATCATGGACCCCTTCTGGAGAACCATTTATGATAATGGTAACCTGCAGGAAGAGCAGATCCGGGAAGAACTCATGGTTGGTCATAAGCTGCTGGGAGTATATCGTGCCGGAGAACTGCTGGTCCAACCGCTGGGAGACAGTGGATTGTATACTGCATTGTCCTGTCCCAGCGTGTTTTCAACAGAAGTATTGAACTCCATGTACAGTGTGTTGATCGTGATGCTGACCATCAGTGTCATTCTGTGTGTTTTGGTGGCTTCCCGGCTGGGTAGAAATATGACCCGTCCTATCGAACGGATGAATACGGCCATGCGTACACTGCAGGAAGGAGACCTTACCGTCAGGATCGTCTCCGACAGAGAGGACGAGCTGGGACAGATGTCCCGGAACTTTAATATCATGGCCAACGAACTGGAGCAAAGCGTGCAGGATAAGGTGGAGAAGCAGAAGGAACTCAATGCTTCCCATATTGCCATGATGCAGGCACAGCTGAATCCTCATTTCCTGTATAACACACTGGACACCATGAAATGGGTGGCGAAGGCCAACCATATCCCGGAGATCGCTACCATGGCGGCGGGACTGGCGAAGATCCTTAGGACCAGTATCTCCAAGAGACAGTTCATCTATCTGAAAGAAGAACTGGAACTGGTGAACTGTTATGTAGATATCCAGAAGATTCGTTTCAATGATAAGTTCTCGTACACCGTGGATCTGCAGGAGGGACTGGAAGAGTGTGTGATCCCCAAGCTGATCATACAGCCCATCGTGGAGAACTCGGTACTACACGGATTAAAGGAGAGTGAAGAAGGAAATATCCTTGTGCGGATCACAGGACAGGAAGATGTTCTGTGTATTGAAGTAACCGATGACGGTTGCGGCGCTCCCGAAGAACGGATAGATGCCATCAATCACAGAAGACAGGAGCAGCTGGTGGGGCATATCGGGGTCTCTAACGTGGATACCATCATCCGGCTGACCTATGGGGAAGAATACGGCATTCATATGGAGAGCCTTACCTCACACGCCGAAAACCCTATGGACGGACAGCGAACAGAAGAGGAAGGCGAAGTCCACGGTACGAAAGTGACATTACGATTGCCGGTAAGATACGGAGAAGCCTGAGGAACCGATACAGAGCAACGGACAGAGAGGAATTTTTACCGGATAGTGGGGAAATACCGAAAACGGGAAGAGACAATGGAGGGAGTAATACGATGTACAAAGTGATCGTGATCGATGATGAGATGCTGGTGCGCAGAGGAATCGTGATGGAGACAGACTGGCAGGGACTGAACTGTGTCGTCGTGGCGGAAGCCGGCAATGGGATCGAAGGACTGGAAGCCGTGCGGAAATATCATCCGGATCTGTTGATCTGCGATATCCGTATGCCCAAAATGGACGGCATCGAAATGCTGAAGGAACTGCGGGCAGAAGGCAATGATGTCAGTGTGATCTTTTTAACTGCTTACAGTGAATTCTCCTATGCGCAGAGCGCTCTGAAATTATTGGCCAGTGACTATCTGTTAAAGCCTTTTGGAGACGGGGAACTGGAACAGGCAGTGAACAATGCACTGGAGAAACGTAAGAGGACACAGGAAAAATTGGAAAACAGCAAGGATGAGCCGCTTCCCGAACTAGTCTTAAATAAAGGCGACAAGAGCAAATATGTCATGGCAGCCGTAGACTATATTTCCGCTCATTATGGGGATCCGGAACTGCGTGTGGCAGAGATCGCAGAGCACCTGGGGATCAGTGAAGGACATTTGAGTCATACATTCAAGAGGGAGACGGATTACACGGTGGCGGCATACATCACCAGAGTTCGTATGCGCACTGCCATGAAACTGTTGAATGACTGCCGGAATAAGGTGTATGAAGTTGCGGAGCAGGTGGGCTATCGTGATGTTGCACATTTTTCCAGCAGCTTTAAGAGGATTGTTGGTGTTACTCCCTCTGAATACCAGGACAGAAGCATGTAAAACCACAAAGATGCACAAAAGAAACGATAAAATATCAGAAAAACTATACATAGTATCAGAAATATTAAAATAATAACAGTTTTGCCTTATACAAATTGCTGAATTCCCAACGTATAATAGAATCATCAGAACGGAAGAGGGAAACATCCCATTCCAAGTACGTGGACCATGAAGGGTTATACAAACTATATGTTTCAAGGGAGGACAGCATATGAAGAAAAGAGTAGTATCGTTACTTATGATCTGTGCACTGAGTGTTGGTATGTTAGCCGGATGCGGCAGCAACGAGACCCAGAACCAGGCAACTGGAAGCGCAGATAACACACAGACAGCCGGAACCGAGACGGTGGCAGAGACCAAGACCCCGGAGGTAGCCGACGACGCAAATCTTACTGCAACTCAGCAGATCATCAAACAGGCAGAAGGAATGACCATGGAGGAACTGGCACAGAAGGCCATCGAAGAATCCAACGGCAAGACCTTTTACGGTGTAGGTAATTCCAGCCGTGGTAAAGCAGCACTTCCTCTGTTCATCGAGTATCTGCAGTCTATTGATCCTTCTTACAGCATGGAATTTGACTGGCAGCAGCCTAAGAACAACAAGATCTTTGAACAGCTGACCGCTGATTCCCTGAAGCCGGAAGGAACCTTCGCAATGACCCTGATCCAAGATGGTAATCAGATCGAATCCAAGATGACACAGACCGGAATACTGGATACGTTCATTCCCAAGGAATGGGCAGAGGCTAACGGAACCACACCCGATGCGGTGGACGGTTATCTGGCATTACAGACGCTGAATAAGGTATTCGAATACAACTGTACTGGAGATAAAGTATATGACAACTGCTGGGACTTCGTAGCGGAAGGAACTCACGCATTGTTCATGGATATTGATTCCGAGGTTGTAGGTAAGAATTTCCTGTACATGCTGACCGAAGACAAATACGCAGCCATGTTAAAGGATGCTTTCAATGCATTACCCGCTGATGAGCAGGCTTACTTCCAGCCCACGATTGATGAGATGGAATCCGAAGCCAATGATTTAGGCTTAGGCGCTGATGGTAAATATGCCCTGGCATGGATCAAGCTCTGGGTAGGCAGCTACAATGCCCAAACCGATGATGGACCTATCTGTAATACGCTGGTATCCGATTCCGCTACCGATCAGTGTGGACTGTTAGTATACAGTAAACTGCGTTCCGTAGAAGAATCCGCAGGTGTATCTGTGAACAATATTAAGGTTGCCGCTTATCAGGATGGTTATAAGGGAATTGGTGGCTACGGTTACTGCCATTATCTGTTTGTTACCGATAACAGCCCGCTGCCCTGGACTGCATGTGCTTTCATCGCATACATGACCTGTACGGAAGACGGCTTCAGCGCATGGGGCAAAGACATGGGCGGTTATTCCGCTAACCCTGAAGTGGCAAAGGCAATCGAAGCTACCTATCAGCACAGCACCGGCGGTAATGATGAGAACGGTAATGTTGTATACGAGAGCAAGAATGACAGAGGCTTCGACTGGTGGTCTACCGATGGCGAACTGGTGCTGGAAGATCCTGAGTACTGCGCATCCGTATCCTTCACGGTAGGAAGCTGGATCGAACTGTTACCGAAGTATACTGCTGAGTGATATGAGTGATATATGATATAGAAAAGTGACTATTCGTCCTGTCAGAATAAGAAAATCTGCTACATCATGCCTGCATGTAAGTAGCAGTTTTCTTATTCGCAGGGGTGGATGGTTTACAGGACCAAAAGCTTGTATTGGGAAGAGAGGTTAACCATGAATCAGAGTGCCACAAAAAAAACAAGCAAGATGGTGATTGTTCTGAACAAGATCAAGACGTATTTCTCCAAGCCACAAAATATCATTCTGCTTCTGTTTGGTATCGTACTTACTTTTACCACAGTGGCGCCGATCGTGGCAATCGTCGAGGATACCTTCAAGATCCATCCAGGCACCATCGATGCACATCTTACCGGAAAAGCAAGCGGATATTCCGTTGCCAACTATGTGGATCTGTTCACCAGTAAACTGGCGAGAACAAATCTGTGGACACCGCTGTTAAATACTGTTCTTTTGGCAGTCTTTACCTGCCTGATCTCCATTTTGTTCGGCGGTTTGTTCGCATTCTTAATTACGAGAACCAATTTAAAATGTAAAAAATATCTAAGCTCCATTTTTATTTTCCCCTACATCATGCCCCAGTGGACACTGGCAGTGGTATGGCAGAATGTATTCAACAGTAATGTAGTCACCGGAACCTCCAACGGACTGCTGGCTTCGCTTTTTAATATTACGATGCCGAAATGGTGGTGCTTGGGATTGTTCCCCAGTGCAGTGGTATTGGGACTGCATTACGCCCCCTTTGCCTACATACTGATCGGCGGCATCTTCCGCAACATGGATGCCAATCTGGAGGAAGCAGCGACGATTTTGGATACACCGAAGTGGAAGACCATGTTCCGCATTACCTTACCTATGGTAAAGCCGGCGATCCTTTCCACGATCCTGCTGGTATTCGGAAGCGCCATGGGAAGTTATCCCGTACCTCACTATCTGGGACTGACCACTCTATCCACAAAGTACATCTCCATGAACTCCAAGTATACCGGGGAAGCCAGTATTCTTGCCATCATCATGATGATCTTTGGTGTGGCGATCCTGTTAATGAACCAGATGAGCTTAAAGAGCCGTAAGAATTATACGACGGTTACCGGTAAATCCGGACAGATCTCCAAGATCAACTTAGGAAAGATTGGAAAATACCTGATCGCGGTCATTCTGATCGTTATCACCTTCTTCACCAGTATTTTCCCGATCTTGTCCTTCGCACTGGAGACTTTCCTTCCGAATCCGGGAGATTACAGTTTCCTGTACACCATGGATCCCAGTGCTCTGACCACCAAGTGGTGGCTGACGGATAACAACGGAGCCGGTGCTCTGTACGGACAGCCCGGTATCCTTCACAATCCGCTGATCTGGAGAGCATTCAAGGGAACGATGTTAGTCGCTGTATGTTGTGCTCTGATCGCAGGTACCATCGGTACTCTGATCGGTTATGCAGTATCCAAGAACCGGAGAAGCAAGTGGGCAAATTACGTCAATGGTGTGGCATTCCTGCCGTACCTGATGCCGTCCCTGGCAGTGGGCGCAGCCTTCTTCATCCTGTTCTCCAATGACAAGATCAACCTGTTCAATACTTACACATTGCTGATCATCGCAGGCGTGATCAAGTACATTCCTTTCGCCAGCAGAAGTGCACTGAACTCCATGCTACAGCTGTCGGGAGAGATCGAGGAAGCGGCCATCATCCAGGATATTCCCTGGTACAAGCGGATGCTGCGGATCATCATTCCGATCCAGAAGTCTTCCATTATCAACGGATATATGCTTCCGTTCATGACCTGTCTGCGAGAGCTGTCCCTGTTCTTACTGCTATGTACGCAGGGCTTTATCCTCTCCACGACACTGGATTATTTCGATGAGATGGGACTGTATGCATTTTCCAGCGCCATCAACCTGATCCTGATCGTAACGATCCTGATCTTTAACACTTTGGTAAATAAACTGACCGGGGCCAGCCTGGATGAAGGTATCGGAGGTAAATAACTATGCCGGAAATCAAATTAACACATGTTACAAAACGTTGGGGAAAATTCTATGCGGTAGATGATCTGAGTCTGGATATGGAGGACAATTCCTTTATCACTCTGCTTGGTCCCTCCGGTTGCGGCAAGACCACTACTTTACGTATGATCGCCGGTCTGGAGACCCCTACCAGCGGGCAGATCAAGATCGGAGACCGGGTGGTATTCGACAGTGAAGCGGGAATCAATGTTCCTGCAAATAAGAGAAAAGTCGGATTCCTGTTCCAAAACTACGCACTGTGGCCGAACATGACGGTATACCAGAACATCTCCTTCGGACTGGGCAATATCAAGGAAGAACTTCCCGTGATCGATGAGGATGCCAAAGCTTTAAAAAGTATGATCAAGGCACTGGAGAATCCGGGAGAGCTGGTAAAACTCATTGAGGAATGTAGAGATAAAAAGGGAAAATTAGACCTGGATATGGTCTACCTGAAGCTGATCGATAATTATACCATTTCTATCTATACTGCAAAGGAGCTGTATAATTATAAACTCCACGAGGCAGCAGACAAAGAAAGTGTATCAAAACAAAAGAAGCAGGAACTGACTGCCAAGCTGGACAGCATCCTGGCAGGTCATAAGGAAAAAGGGGAAGAGCTTAACGAGAAATTCGAAGTCGTATCCGGTGGCAAGGTAGTAACCAGGGTCAGAAAATATTCCAAGGAAGAGATAGACCTGGCGGTACGCAGAGTATCCCGTATCGTTAAGATCGGAATGTTCATGAACCGTTATCCCGCAGAACTGTCCGGTGGACAGCAGCAGAGAGTTGCTATTGCCAGAACACTGGCACCGGAACCCCAGGTACTGTTCATGGATGAGCCACTGTCTAACCTGGATGCGAAACTCCGTCTGGAAATGAGATATGAACTGCAGCGTCTGCATGTAGAGACCGGAAGCACCTTCGTATATGTAACCCATGACCAGATGGAAGCTATGACACTGGCAACGAAGATCTGCCTGATCAACAACGGTGTGCTGCAGCAGTATGAAGCACCGTTGACTGTGTACAGCAGACCCAACAACCTGTTTGTGGCTGATTTCGTAGGAAATCCTTCCATTAATTTTATCGAAGCCAAGGGTGTGCAGAATGAAAACGGCAGCCTGGATGTGACGATCTTAGACGGTAGAAAGGCAAAGTTTGTTCCAAAAGAACATCTGGATCTGCAGAGATGGTTTGCAGAGAGAGATAAGAACGAAGCCGATGAGGCAGCCCGTCACAAAGAGAAAATGCAGGATAAGAAAGCTGTGGAGAAATCCAACAAGGATGAAGTCTTCAAGTATCATATTGCCAGAGTGAACGAGGATGATTATGCACTGCAGGAAGCTCCCGTGATCACCAACGAGGATTTTGTCATCGGTGTACGTCCCGAAGCCCTGCAATTACACGATGGCGCAGGACTGGACGGCGTGATCTACGGTGCCATGCCCACGGGTATGGAATCCACGATTAAGCTTCGTATCGGTGATTTCCTGTTGACCGGCGTGGTCTTCGGCAATACCGCCTACAAGATCGGCCAGGAAGTGAAGTTCGAGATCGGTGGAGAAGATATTCTGTTATTTGACAGAAAATCCGGAAAACTCATTACAGCCGGCAGACTGCAGGTATAATCATAAACACAGGTGATTCAGCATCTTAAAAAAACGTATCGGAAAACGAGACCGAATGTCTCACTACCGATACGTTTTTGTTGTAATCGAACAAAGATTCGTATATAATGAATATGTCTGCAAAACGAGAACATCAAAGATGCAGTTTTGCGAATGAGGTTCTGCATCGTTACAATCTTTTGCAACAGGTGCTACAGGGTTAATGCGGGAGGCAGCAATATGAAAATCATCCATTGTGCGGATATCCATCTGGATTCCAAAATGAGTGCAAATCTGACCAAAGAAAAAGCGAGAGAACGTAAGACGGAATTGTTGACCACCTTTCAGAATATGGTTGCATACGGGGCAGAACAGGGCGTGGCGGCGATCATTATTGCAGGGGATCTGTTCGATACGAAAAACGTATCCGCTACCGCCCGGAATGTGGTAAAAGACTTAATTCAGGGACATCCCCAAATAGCTTTTTATTACTTACAGGGGAATCATGACGAAGGAAGCTTTACGTCCAGTCTTTCGGAACTTCCGGAGAATCTTCATCTATTTGGGAACAACTGGACAAGCTATGAACTTTCAGGGACGGAGAATACCTCAGGTAAGGGAGTTGCAGTTACCGGGGTGGAACTGACACCGGAAAACAGCGGAAGCATCTATCATACATTGTCTCTGGACGCAGATCAATGCAACATTGTAGTCCTGCATGGGCAGGAATCGGAATACAGTGCGAGAGATAAGGCGGAGATCATTCATCTGACGGCATTGAAAAATAAGGGAATTGATTATCTTGCCCTGGGACACATCCACAGCTATAAAAAAGAGCGTCTGGATGCGAGAGGCGTCTATTGCTATTCCGGCTGTCTGGAGGGCAGAGGGTTTGACGAATGCGGAGAGCATGGTTTTGTGATGCTTGACATTGATGAGCTGACAGGTACAATTGACAGTACTTTTATTCCTTTCGCATCCCGGAAACTCTATACCATTCCGGTGGATATTACCGGTTGTGAATCCACGACGGAAATCCTGGAACGGATGAGAGATGAGACAGCCGGGAAAGGTTACCCGGAGAAAAGTCTGATCAAGTATGAACTGGTCGGGAAAATAGATGTGGAAAGTGAAAAGGATATTGATTTTCTGCTACATCAGTTCAGCCACCTTTTTTATTTTGTGAAGATTAAGGACAACTCTGCGTATCTGGTGGATTATGCTGCTTTTGCAAAGGACAAGTCCTTAAAAGGAGAATTTATCCGTACGGTCATGGGCAGAGGGGATCTGTCGGAAGAGGATAAGGCGACAGTGATACATTACGGATTGCAGGCACTGGCCGGAGAGGAGATCCTGGACGTATGAAACTGATCAAATGTCACATTGAGAATTTCGGAAAACTAAGTGATTTTACATATGACTTTACAGATGGCTGCAACACCGTCTGTGAGGAAAACGGCTGGGGAAAAAGCACCCTGGCAGCATTCTTACGCGTTATGCTTTTCGGATTCCGGAATGAAGGGAAGAGAGATCCGCTGGAAAATGAGAGGAAGAGATACAGTCCCTGGCAAAAGGGCGTCTACGGCGGAGAACTGCAATTTGAAAGTGAAGGAAAGCAATATTCTGTCCGCAGAACCTTCGGAAGTAAAAGCGCAGAAGATGAATTTCAGCTGACAGATACGAAAACAAATCTGCCATGCAGAGATTTCACACAAAATCTGGGAGAAGAGTTGTTCCGGATCGACGCAGGATCCTTTGAACGAACGATTTTCATCTCACAGAATGACTGCGAGACCTTTGTTACGGACGGCATCAATGCCAAGATCGGGAATCTGGCGGAGAATACGGACGATATCAATAATTTTGAGACAGCGGACAAGCGGTTGAACGATCTGTTAAACAGCATGTCACCCTCTCGTAAGACCGGATCGCTCCGTCAGAGCAAGGACCGCATTACGGAACTGAAGACGCAGATCCGTAACGGGCAGGAGATACAGAATACGATGGAAAGTATTGATACCCGGAAAAAGGCGGCGATCGAGGAGAGAGAAAAGCTTTCTGCGGAACTGACAGAACTGCAGGAGAGACAAAAGAAACTGGGAATTTATAAGGATCAACAGGCGAAAAAAGAGAAGTACCTGGATCTGCGTGCAAAAATGGCACAGAGACAGCAGACTTTAAAAGAAGCGGAAAGCTATTTTAACGGCGTGATACCAAAAGGGGAAGAATTACGCGAAAAAACAGCCATCTGCAATCAGGGGATTTCTGTCCGCAAAGCAATGGAAATCTATTGCCTGACAGAGGAAGAACAGGCGCAGTGTAAAGATAATTTTCCCATGGTGGACAATGCCCGGCTGGAAGAAAAATATGCTGAGGCACAAGAACTTGAGAGCCTGGAAAGTACGATAAGAAAAAATGCCCTGTCAGGGGAAGAGAGCAGACGGTTAGAGGAGCTTTCCGGATATTTTGCGGAAGGAATGCCGCAGGAGGCGGAGATCGACAGTGTAAAAAATGCCTGGACGAACCGCAATGAAGGAAAAAGTCTTCTGCAGGCGAAAGAAATACAGAGGAAAACCCTGCAATCCATACAGGCACAGGAAGATGCCAGATGCATGCGGGAACAGGAAGAAGCAGGTAAAAGGAAAAAAATGCTGTTGCTTTTTGGCATTCTTTTATCGCTTGGCGGTTTTGCTGTGATCCTGTTGGGACAGGGAGTGATCGGAGGAGTCCTGATCGTACTGGGAATTGCAACTGTGGCAGCGGCACTGTTGTTTACAGCAGGCAGATCCAAAGTCCAAACGGGAGAAAATACAGAGCTTTCCTATTTGGAACAGGAAATGGAAGAACTTGAGGCACAGATCCGCATAGAGGAAGGACAGATTGAGGATTTCTGCACTCGTTGGGGACTTCGGGAAGGACTGGAACTGACCTCCTGGCTTGTGGAACTGCAGAATAAGAGAAAAGATTACGAGGCACTTTTGGAGCGGCAGAAGCAGGACGGATCGGATGAAAAGACTGCGAGAATTGCCGCATTGCAGAAAGATTTGCAGCAGTTTTTTGCAGAATACGGAGAAGTACCGGAAACACAAAATTATCTTGCGGCATTGCATGAACTGGCGGGAAAGTGCAGACAGAGACAGCTTTTACTGGAAAAACAAAAGAAATATTTACAGCAAAAACAGAAATACGAAGCGCTGGAAGAACAGGTAAAAGACTATTTTGTGTCGTTGCAGCTGATTCCGGAGGAGCATCCGGAAGAACAGTTGGCCGAACTGGAAAGTCATAGAAAGGATTATGAGAAGGAGTTACAGGAATATCGGAGAATCGAGCAGGAGATAAAAGCGTTTGAAGCGAAAGAGGACATTCCGGCACTTCTGGCACTGAAGCTCCCGGAGGGAGAGGAATCCCTGGAAAGTCTGGCAGATGAAATGCAGGTCCTTTCGGAGCGTATGGAAGAACGTTTTCAGACCATTGACAGCTATCAGAAACAACTTTCCGACTTACAGGAATCCTGGGATAATGTGGAAAATATGCAGGAAGAGCTTGAAGCGTTGCAGGAGAAGACAGAGGAAGGACTCAAACAATATGAATTGCTTGGAATGACAAAAAATCTGTTGGAACAGGCAAAGAGTTCGTTCACTGCGAAATATACAGAACCTGTCATGCAGGGGTTCCGGAAATATTACAGAATTCTCACGGGAACGGAATGCGAAAATTATCAGATGGATGCCAATACCAGATTGCAGGTCGTTGAAGGCAATATGCCCCGAGACATCGGATATCTGAGTCTGGGCAACCGTGACCTGATCGGTATCTGTATGAGACTTGCTTTGGTGGAAGCCATGTATGAGGAACAGAAGCCGTTTTTGATTCTGGATGACCCTTTTGTGAATCTGGATGAGAACCGGACCAAGGGAGCAATGCGGTTCCTTACAGAGATCGCGAAAGAGTATCAGGTGATTTATTTTACCTGCCATGGCAGCAGGGAATAAGGGAAGGCTGTAGTTTATATTTGTAGAATCAACCGATTCTGAGAAATCAGACGGTAGAGATAAGAGATATACATAGACTACAAAAGAGAAAGGGGTACTTGTATATGGGAAGAGGTAAAACAGGAAACTTTTGGAAGACAGCGGCAATTCTTCTGGGGTGTGCATTACTGACAGGCTGCGGAAATACCGGCGAAGTGGACGATTATGCTACAAACATCGGATATGAGGCAAGGGGTAGCAATGGGACTACGCAGGTGGTGCAGTCGGAAAGCGGCAGCAGCGCAACAACACAGACTGCAGGGATTCCAAAGGAGGAGATCAAGGTAGGAGTACTGCATCTGTCGGATCCGGCGGAGGGCAGCGGTTATACATATACGCATGATCTGGGAATTCAGGGAATGCAGCAGAATCTGGGATTATCAGATGATCAGATCATCCGCAAGATTAATGTCAATGACAGTGATACGCAGGAGACCAGACAGGCAATTCAGGAATGTATTGATGAAGGCTGTAATATCATCTTCACTACCAGCTGGGGATATATGGAAACTACAGCGGAAATGGCGGAAGAATATCCGGACGTGTACTTCTCCCATGGCACCGGCTACCTGAGCAACGGTAAAAATTTCAACAACTATTTCGGCAGAATTTATCAGGCGAGATATTTGAGCGGTATCGTGGCGGGAATGAATACTTCTTCCAATAAAATCGGGTATGTGGCAGCTATGGATTCTTCCAATTCGGAAGTCACCGGCGGTATTGATGCCTTTGCACTCGGCATCTATTCGGTCAATCCGGACGCAAAAGTATATGTAAGGGTGACAAACAGCTGGTACGATCCCGAGGGAGAAAAAGCTGCGGCACAGACACTTCTGAATCTGGGGTGTGATGTGATCGCACAGCATTGTGATACCGTATATCCCCAGACGCTGGCACAGGAAAAGGGTGTGTACAGTATCGGATATAATTCGGATATGAGTAAGGATGCTCCGCAGTCCTGCCTGTGCAGCGTCATCTGGAACTGGAGTGCCTATTATACAGCGGCTGTCCAGAGCATTATCGATGGCAGCTGGGACGGCAGCAATTACTACGGCGGCATGAATGAAAATCTGGTAGGCATCACGGATCTGGCGGACTTTTGTGCGGAAGGCACGAAAGAGAAGGTAGAGGAAGCCAAAAAGCAGATTTTATCCGGAGAAAACGGGGTATTTGACGGCGTGATCGAGACGAATACGGGAGAGACCGTGGGCAAAGAGGGAACGACGCTGGATGATGCAACGATTACCGGTGGTATCAACTGGTATTTCAAGACCGTATCTGTGGTAGAATAGGGGGCATTTTCATGAGTATACAAAAAAAGATTCTGTCAATGACCATCGGACCGGTAGTATTGTTAGGACTGTTATCCATCTTTTTTATGCTGACGACGGTACGCAGTTCCATGATGGACGAAATCGAAGAAGGACTGAAGGGAACGGCTGCGGCAACGCTGGCAGCGTATGACCAGAACACCGGTGACTATATGGAATCCAGTAATGGCGACATCTGGAAAGGCAGCTATAATATCTCCCGTTCCGAGAGCCTGGTGGATCGGATCAGGGACAATACCGGAATGGATGTGACCTTTTTCTACGGGGACCGTCGCATCATGACTTCTGCTCTGGACAGTAACGGGGATCGGATTCTGAATTCCCCGGCGGGAGACAGGATCGTGGAGAAGGTATTACAGAACGGAGAAGAGTATTTCAGCAGTGCGGTATCTCTGGACGGCGTTATGAATTACGGCTATTTCATGCCGGTCTATCAGAATGGCTCCGATGATGAGATTATTGGTATGGTATTTGTCGGTACCGATAAAGAAAACAAGGATGCGGTAGTAAACGGAATCATTTTCGGCATTGGTGCAGCAGTATGCGTGGCAATGATCCTGTGCATCGGCGTGGGGCTGAAGCTTGCGACATCTATCAGCCACAATATCAAGAAAAGTATCAGCATCATGGGTAAGGTCGCAGAGGGTGATCTGACCGTCTGGGTTGATGACAAGATGTTAAAGAGGAAGGACGAGATCGGAGATCTGTCGCGGGTTACGGTAAAGCTAAAGGATACCTTGAAGGGAATATTAAAGGGAATTTCCGAGAATTCTGCGAGTCTGCTGGAGGCTTCCAGGGCGCTGGGAAATGCAGCAGATACTACCAACGGTACCATGAATGAAGTACAGAACGCTGTAAGTCAGGTGGTGGCAAATTCTACGGAGCAGTCGAAGAATTCAGAGAGTACTTCCGAGAATATGCGGATCATGGGAGAGCATATCACAGAGACATCCACAGAAGTGGATACGTTGAACCAAAATGCAGCTTCCATGCAGAAGTCCAGTAAGAAGACCGCAGATACGCTGGCACAGCTGTGCCATATCAATGAAGAAGTGGAGCGGATCATCGGAGAGGTCAAGGAGCAGACAGACAGAACCAATGCCTCCATTCAGAAAATCAATGCAGCGATGGAGTTTATAACATCAATCGCGGAAGAGACGAACCTGTTAAGCCTGAATGCTTCCATCGAGGCGGCAAGAGCCGGAGAGAGCGGAAGAGGATTCGCCGTAGTGGCTGACCAGATCAAGAAGCTGGCAGAGCAGTCTAACCAGTCCGGTCACGAAATTGAAGAGACCACGAAAGCATTGATGGAAGATTCCGCCCGGGAAATGGAGATCATGCAGCGGATGCAGGAGATCATCACCGAACAGAGTGGAAGTATGCAGGAGACCAGAGCCAATGTCTCAGAGGTATTGAAGGAGATTGAAGCTTCCATGCAGAGTATCCTGCAGATCAGAGAGAGTACCGGCAGACTGGCTGAGTCCCGTGGAGAAGTCATGGAGGCTGTGGAGCAGCTTTCGCAGATTGCGCATGACAATGTAGATAGTACGCAGCAGACCTATACCGAGACACAGGAGGTTCTGGATACCTTTAAGCAGGTATATGACAGTGCCGGACAGCTGAAGAAGATTGCGGATGAACTGGCTGAGAGCATGCAGTACTTCAAGATTTAATAGTTGATTTCGCATAAAATAAAACCAGGGACAGCTTTCGGATGTTTGGATTCGTAAGGCTGTTCCTGGTTTTTTACACAAGTTCGTTGTGCGATTCTTGTCGTTTGGCAGGTGGTTTATTCTTCAGATTCTTCCCTGTCCCCGCTTCCGGCAGCCCGGACGGTGATGCCGTTGACTTCGATATTACCGTCCAGCTCGATAACGAGACACTGTCTGCCGTCGATCAGCTTCGTGTTGACGAGATCCGTGCGCTCAGGATTGACCTTGATGACTACATCCGGTGTCTTGACTTCGAAACTGCGGGGGTTATAGACATTGCTCATCATGAGAGCTGTGTTCTCTCCAGCAGTCTCATCAAAACACTGATCGAAGACGTCCATGCGGTCGTTCGCTACACCGCTGCTGGCGAAGATCGTTTTCACTTCATTTTTATCCAGCATGACAGGTTCGGGATCTTCTTTATGCTCCTGGGCAATTTCGCTCATTTTTTCATGAATGTTCTTTACTACTTCAATGGCACAGGTATCGCCTAATGTCTCCTCCACCAGTGACTGGAAGGTTTCCTTCTGACCGCCTGCGGACAGAGGAAGAGGACAGCCTAACATCAGATCCACAAAGTTTTCCTTTAATTCCTCCGCATCCTTGGAATAGTACAGTGTGCTGTGCAGGTCAGTGCTTCTGTCATTAAATGCGGGGAATAGGAAAGCAGCGTCCGGCATGCCTACCACCCAGTCGCGGATACGGTTCTGGAAGGTGTTTTCCACTGCGTTGTAGCTTAGTCCCGGCTTGGACAGATCCACAGGACAGATGCAGGTAAGGATATAGTCATAGACTTCATCGGAAGCATCCTCCATTTCAATGCCGTCTCTGGTGCGTCCCGGTACATCGTAGGCATCGTGGATCAGCAGGATCAGATAATTGCCCACATATTCATAAGACTCGATGATACGGTCGTAGAACTGCTCAAGCAATGCATCGTCCTTCAGACGGCTGTCTCTGAGACGCAGCAGGAATTCCTGCGTACCGCCCTCCGTTTCACTCTTTAACGGGAACTCCAGATTCAGCAGATTCTTGCCGATGGTGCCGGACAGACTCTTCCGCAGAATCTCGAAATACTTGAACATTTCCTCCTCCGGCAGTGCCAGAAACGCCTGCTTTAATTCGGTCTTTTTATTCTTCTCTCCATCCACATAGCATCCGCAGATTCTTGTGATAGAGCAGTTTTTCGGGGTGAACAGCTTTTTGATCTCGCTGATTTCCTGTTTTGTCATGAGAGTACCTTCTTTCGATTTGATGATATCAGTATAGTATAAAAAACGTGATGGGACAAGTGCTGCTAAAATACTCATTGCTTTTTTCATTAAGAAAGCATATAATGATTAATAGATAAGGAATTGATTATCGGGAGAGTTCCTGCCATATAAGTGGAAGATTTTAAACTCGGGAGAGCTCCTGCCATATAAGTGGAGAATCTTAAATTCTGAGAGAGCAAATAGTAAAATATTTGCTCTCTTTTTGTTTTATACCGAAGAAAGGAAGTATAATGGAAGAATTCAAATTGTACAGTATTTCGGATGAATATGTGGAATGGCTTCGAGAGAATTTCCCGAATGTATATTCCAACAAAGTGAATACAAGTACACATACAAGAAAATATTTGGGAGTGGTGCTACATATTGACAGATACAATTATTATATACCTATGTCGTCGCCGAAGAATTCCGATTATCAGATAGCGGGTAAAGATAAGGTGATCAGAAAAAGTATTATACCAATCATTCGCATCGTAGTCAAAAATGCCGCAGGCAAAAAGGAATTAAAGGGAACATTAAGAATTAGCCACATGATACCGGTTCCGGCATCGGAACTGGAATTGTATGATTTGGAAAATGAAGAGGATAGTAACTATAAGGACCTTGTACAAAATGAGATGATATTTATTCGTAAAAACCGTGAAAAGATTATGGATAATGCAAAATTGTTATATAAGCAGAAAGCAATGAATGATACAACGGCAGGATATGTAAAGTCAGCATTGGATTATCATGCATTAGAAGTCCGGTGCGATTTATTTGAACGTAAGTAGAATGAGGTTATAGAATTTTTAGAAATCCTTCATTTTACTATAATTGTTTTCTGACAGATAAGGTGTTATCATAACATTATCAAGAGAAGCCAATCACCACAGGCGACATACAGTGATGATCCGGAGACGATTTTACCGCCCCCGCGCTGGCAGAAAGAAAGAGGCGCGTGTTTATGGAACAACATGATTTAAGTAAGATTCAGAAATTACAGGAGAAAGGAAAATCCGACAAGATTATCAAATATCTGAGCTCTTCCGATGACACCGTGGTGGTAGCCGCACTGGAAGCTCTGAGCCGGATCAAGGATGAGGACAGCGTGAACAGCATTGCCCACATGATCGACAATCCGGATCCGAAGATCCGTGTCGAAGCAGCAAAAGCATTAGGCAGCATCGGTACCGAATATGCCAAGACCTATCTGCTGCACAGACTGAATGCAGAACAGGATGAGACTGTGAAGGCAGCCATCAAGGAAGCCCTTCACACCCTGGCAGAGCATCATTAATTTAATTTGCTTTACTCGTAGTTTTTCTACTTATACATTTTCCCTCTTATTGGCGTCCGGGTCATTCCGGGCGCCTTTTTTAACGTTTTAGCCTGCGAAATTTGGAAAAATCTTGCGATGGGTTCTGCTTGAAGCCATGACGCATATCTATTTATAATAGAACGGTACGTGAAAAAAGTAGTTTTGTAGTCATGGAGGTAGTTTAATGGAAAAATTAAACATTACAACTACAAAGGATAATGAAAAAGTATACAAAATCCTGGGGGATCTGATGAATGCCAACAAGGAATTCCAAATTATGATCACGGTTCCTTCTACGAAAAATGCCAAAGACAGCACAGTAAAAGCGACAGAAAAAAAGGAGCAGACCCAGGAAGTCATCCATGACTTGGAAAAGGATGTCACGGATATGATCCATGAGATCGGAGTCCCGGCACATATCAAAGGGTATCAGTATCTGCGGGAAGCTATCATGATGTCGGTGGAGGATCCGGCGATGATCAGTTCCATCACGAAGATCCTGTATCCGACCATCGCCAAACGTTTTCAGACCACACCCAGCCGCGTAGAGCGCGCTATCCGCCATGCCATTGAGGTTGCCTGGAGCAGAGGGCGCATGGAGACCCTGGATTCCATGTTCGGTTACACGATCGACACGGGCAAAGGCAAACCTACCAATTCGGAATTTATCGCGCTGATCGCTGACAGGATCCGACTTTCTTACAGAAACTGAGGCAAAACCGCAGACTCTAAAAGATTTGTAAATTATCGCTGCCCTCTTTTCTATGAATCGTAAACATGGTATAATCAATCTATGTTTTGAAATACAAGCCGTAGCATATGTGGAGGGTTTACATGAAAAAAATTCTTTTTGCCGCATCGGAAGGAGTACCTTTTATCAAGACCGGAGGACTTGCGGATGTCGTAGGATCTTTGCCGAAGTATATTGACAAGGAGTATTTTGATGTAAGAGTGTTTATTCCGAAGTATACCTGTATGAAGCAGGAGATGAAGGATAAACTCAAGTATGTGACACATTTCTACATGGATTTCAACTGGCAGAATGTGTACGTAGGTGTTCTGGAAGCGGAAGAAGCCGGGGTGCATTATTATTTCATTGATAATGAGAGCTATTTTGGTGGTTTCAAGCCTTATGGGGATGATCCCAGATATGAGATCGAAAAGTATGCATATTTCTGTAAGGCAGTGCTGTCGGCATTACCGCTTTTGAATTTTCAGCCGGATCTGATCCATTGCCATGACTGGCAGACAGGCCTGATCCCTGTATACCTGAAGGAGCGTTTCCATGGTGGAGATTTCTACCGCAACATGAAGTCCGTTATCACCATACATAACCTGAAGTTCCAGGGAAAATGGGATGTGAAGACGGTACAGAGCATTACCGGACTGCCGGAGTATTATTTTACCTCTGACAAGTTAGAGGCTTATAAGGATGCGAACCTGCTGAAGGGCGGTATCGTATTCGCGGATGCGGTGACTACCGTAAGTGATACCTATGCGGAGGAGATCAAGACGCCGTTCTACGGTGAGGGTCTGGACGGACTGCTGCGTGCGAGAAGTCATGATCTGCGCGGTATCGTCAATGGTATCGACTATGGAGAGTTCAATCCGGAGACAGACAAAAATATCGTAAAAGCCTATAATGCAGTGAATTTCCGCAAGGAAAAGGTGAAGAATAAGCATGCCCTGCAGGAAGAGCTTGGACTTCGCGTAGATGATAAGAAGATGATGATCGGTCTGGTATCCCGACTGACAGACCAGAAGGGTCTGGATCTGATCGCCTATGTCATGGATGAACTGTGTCAGGATGATATCCAGTTCGTGGTACTGGGCACCGGTGAGGAACGTTATGAGAATATGTTCCGTCATTTCGACTGGAAGTATGGAGACAAGGTGTCTGCCAACATTTATTATTCAGACGCACTGTCCCATAAAATCTATGCGGCTTGTGACGCTTACCTGATGCCGTCTCTGTTCGAGCCCTGCGGTCTGAGTCAGTTGATCGCGCTGCGTTACGGCACCGTACCTATCGTCAGAGAGACCGGCGGACTGAAGGATACCGTACAGCCCTATAATGAGTATGAGAGCACCGGTACGGGCTTCAGCTTTACGAATTACAATGCACACGAGATGCTGAATACAATCCGCTATGCGGAGCATATTTACTATGACAGGAAGAGAGAGTGGAATAAGATCGTGGATCGTGCCATGGCCACTGACTACTCCTGGAAGGTATCTGCCGGAAAATATCAGGAGATGTATGACTGGCTGATCGGATAAAGAACTGAAATAAGGTAAGATAACATATGGCAGATAAGAACAGTTCCAAGAACAATTTTATCATGCAGGCGGGAATTCTGGCGGCAGCCGGAATCATCAGCAGAATCATAGGGCTCCTTTACAGGGGCCCTTTACAGAGTGTCATTGGGAATCTGGGACTTGGTTATTACCAGTCAGCGTATAATTATTATACGATCATTCTGTTGATTTCCTCTTATAGTATTCCCTCGGCAATTTCCAAAGCTATCGCACAGAAGCTGGGAGAGAAGGAATACCGCAACGCCCATAGATTGTTCCACGGAGCCATGATCTATGTACTGGTGGTTGGCGGTATAGCCAGCCTTTTTCTGTTTTTCGGAGCGGGATTGTTCGTGTCCGGAGCAGCGGTCACAGTACTGCGCACCTTTGCACCGACGATCTTCGTCTATGGTATCCTGGGAGTTTTACGAGGGTATTTTCAGGCACATAAGAGCATGGCGCAGACCTCCGTATCGCAGATCCTGGAGCAGATCGCCAATGCGGTAGTCAGCGTAGGCGCGGCATATCTTCTGATCCAGATGTTTATGGGAACGATGGAGGTCCCGGCGGATCAGGCAGGGCAGGTGATGAGAGCAACCTACGGTGCCGTGGGAAGTGCATTGGGAACAGGTGTCGGCGTATTAGTGGCGCTGCTTTTTATGGCGGGAGTCTATGCTCTGAATCGTGGAATGATCCTGCGCAGAGTGCAGCGTGACAGGCATGAACATGTGGATTCCTACGGACAGATATTCAAGACGATCACACTGGTGGTGACCCCGTTTATTTTGAGTACGGCCGTATATAACTTAAGCAGTACGGTCAACAACAGTATTTATACCAAATGGTATCCGTCCCTTCGTAATCTGGATACGGTATCTATTTATGAAAAATATGGCATTTTCTCCGGACAGTCCCTGACAATGTCCAATATTCCCATAGCCTTTGCATCTGCTATGGCTTCCGCTATGATCCCTTCCGTAGCACAGCTGATGGCCGCCCGGGATGTGAAGGGAGCCAGAGAGAAGATCGGACTGGCAGTGAAGACTACTATGGTGATCTCAATTCCCTGCGCTGTGGGACTTTTTGTGCTGGCGAAGCCGGTGATCAGTCTGCTGTTCACGAATAAGACGGCAGAAGAACTGAACCTGGCAGCAGCTCTTTTAATGACATTGTCACTGTCGGTTATCTTTTATGCATTGTCGACATTAAACAGTTCCATTTTACAGGGGTTGGGCAAAGTCAATACTCCGATCATCAATGCGGGGATCTCGCTGGTGGTGCAGACGGTGGCAGCAGTGCTACTTCTGATGTTCACGAGCCTGGATCTGTACAGCATTGCCATCGCCAATACGCTGTATTCCGGTATGATGTGTGTGCTGAACCAGTGGGCGGTAAGAAGAGCGGTAGGCTACCGACAGGAGATCGTCAAGACTTTTGTCATTCCGGCGTTCGCCTCCGCGTTTATGGGAGCGGCAGCCTGGGCAATCTACGAAGGTCTGTATATGGTGACGAAGTCCATGCGGATCTCTGTCATTCCGGCGATCGTGATCGCTGCCGTAGTCTATTTTGTCATGCTGATATTGATGCGGGGCATCACGGAGCAGGAGCTTCGCAGCTTCCCGAAGGGATATCTGTTAGTGAAGGTAGCGAAGAAGTGCCGCTTATTGAGATAACGGATCCTCGCCATTCTTGAATAAGGTGATCATCTCCTGACCGACACTGATCGTGGAGGGTAGATCCGGTACATCCTCTCTGGAGAACCATTTTGCTTCACCGAGTTCGGATTCCTGCAAAGTAATCGTGGGATCACCGTCCAGCTTTGCAAAGAAGCCGATCATGGCGGAATCACTGAAGGACCAGGGCTGGGATTTGTAATAGACCAGATCACTGACCCGTAGGCCGACCTCTTCCATGATCTCTCTGCGGGCAGCCCCTTTGAAGGTCTCGCCGACTTCCACGAAGCCTGCCACCAGTGCCCAGTGACGATAGGAACCGCCGGCGTAGCGTGTCAGCAGGATCTTATTCCGCATGGTATCCACGATGGCGATAATGACTGCGGGAGAAATCTTGGGATATTCAATCTGTCCGCACTCCGGGCAGATGCAGGCCCGCTCTGTGGTGCTGTGAATTGTGGGATGCCCGCAGCGGCCGCAGAACTTCCGGTCCAGACGGAAACGGTTGATCTGGGTGGCAGTGATCCCGGCGAATGCCAGATATTCCGGTTCAAAATTACGGAATACACCGGAAGGATAGAGGTCATTTTCCGGGAGCATGAGAGCACCGGCGTCCTCTGCGGTCTTGCGGAAGAATGCTCTGTCATCGATGGAAAAGAGATATTCACAGTCGAGGAAAAAACGCTCCATAGGCTGACGGATTCCCAATAGCTTGTGAATTTCCTCGAAGGTAGGAAGATATACCTGAGGATGCTTCACAATACCTTCATTCGCGGAAGAACCCGCAACAGCAGCGTCGTTTCCTGTATGGGAGGGCAGAAATACTTTTTCTCCATCAAATAACAGCAGATAATCGGAAGGCTTTGGCTCCTGATCTCGGAATTCCGGATAATATTTATGCGGTTCAATCTTATGGATCATCATAGGGCATTTCTCCTTTTATGGCTATTTTTTAGAAAGTGTTCATAAGAATATAGTAGTCCACCGTGAGGGGACTGTCAAATGCAACAGTTCGACTGAACTGTTGTGGAAATTATTTGAGATTCCGGTATATTTGTGTTAAAATGTTTTGTAACTGTTCTGGGACGTTCATTCCACGAAGACCCCGACGGACAGTTATGAAATTTATCAGAAAATACAGCATGAGAGTGTTGTGAGGAATGGAGATTCGTATGTTACAGATGATCTTGCCGGAGGGAAGCAGTTCTCTCCTTGCTTTTTTTGGAATTCTTTTTGCTTTTGGTGCTACGGTACTGGCAACGGCGAAATTAAGTCCGTATCTGCCCAAGGATGCCGGAAGAGAATTTGCCCATGATGGAAAATTGTCCGCGGGGAAACCCAGAGGCGCCGGAATTATTTTTGTCCTGGCATTTGTGGCATCTGTTCTACTGTTTTCGCTTTTAAGCGCAGAGCTGGTGATCTATCTGCTGCTGATCGTGGTATGCATGATGACGGGATTTCTGGACGATGCTTCCAAGACTCCATGGGGTGAGTACAAAAAAGGTTTCTTAGATCTGTGCGTGGCGGCACTGGTAGCCATCACTTTTCTGAAATATAATTCCAACGTGGTGGAACTGGCGCTGTTCCATGTAAAGTTCACTCTGCCGCCTGTGGTATTCGCCATTCTCACGGTAATTCTGGTATGGACCTCCGTGAATGTGACCAACTGCTCCGACGGTGTGGACGGACTGTCCGGAACCCTGTCGATCATTACCATCATGTCCATCTATATTGTAGACCGCATGAAGGAGGTCGACGAGACCTATTCCTTCCTGATCCTATTATTTGCCGTATGTATTCTGGGCTATTTGTGGTACAATGCGACACCCAGTAAGCTGATGATGGGGGATGCCGGTTCCCGGGCCATGGGATTATTCATCAGCATCGCCATTTTAAAGAGCGGCTGCCCGTTCCTGTTTATCCCATTGGCACTGGTGCTGATCCTGGATGGAGGACTGGGACTTCTTAAGGTGTCCCTGCTTCGTTTCCTGAAGATCCATATTTTGAAAAATGTACGTACCCCCCTGCACGATCATGTGCGTAAGGTGTGGGATTGGTCCAATACACAGACCGTATTCCGTTTTGCGATCATTCAGATCATTCTGTCTTTGGCAGTGATCTATGCGATGCAGCTGTAGAAAGAAGGATTATATTATGTACGACGAATTAACACCCACTGACATTAAGAAAATGGAAGATGAGATCGAGTACCGCAAGCTGGTGGTACGTCCCAAGGCATTGGAGGACGTGAAGGAAGCCAGAGCCCACGGCGATCTCAGTGAGAATTTTGAATACTATGCAGCCAAAAAGTATAAGAATCAGAATGAGAGCCGCATCCGTTATCTGGAGAGAATGATCAAGACTGCAAAGGTCATCTCCGAGAACTCCGCAGCGGATGAGGTAGGTATCAACAACACCGTTACCGTGGAATTTATCGATGACGGCACGGAAGAGGATTACAAGATCGTGACCACCGTCCGCGGTAATTCTCTGGAAGGTCTGATCAGCAACGAGTCCCCCTTGGGCAAAGCGCTCCTTGGCAAAAAAGTAGGAGATGTGGTCCATGTGCAGGTCAATGCTAATGTGGGCTATGACGTGGAGATCAAGGCATTGAAAAACACCGAGGATGACGGAGACAAGATCCGTAGCTTCTAATCATCTGCGGAACATATAAGAATAGAAAGAAAAAGGAATTATAAGAATGAAGAAATATCTGCTGTTTGATCTGGACGGCACCCTGACAGATCCTAAAATCGGAATTACTACCTGTGTGCAGTATGCACTGCACTCCTTTGGCATCGAGGAGCCGGATCTGGACAAGCTGGAGCCCTTTATCGGACCGCCCTTACGAGACAGTTTTATGGAATTCTACGGTTTCACCGCAAAGCAGGCAGAAGAAGCTGTGGCAAAATACAGAGAGCGCTTTCAGGATACGGGACTTTTTGAAAATGAGGTCTATGACGGTATTCCGGAGATGCTGAAAACGCTTCAGTCGAAGGGGTATTTCCTGGCAGTGGCATCCAGTAAGCCCCAGGTATACGTAGAGCGCATCCTGGAACATTTTGATCTGAAAAAATATTTTTCTGTAGTGGTGGGTAGTGAACTGGACGGCAGAAGAGAAACCAAGGATCAGGTGGTACAGGAAACTCTGCGTCAGCTCTTTGGAGAGAATCCCGTGGATCCGGCGCAGGTCTATATGATCGGTGACAGAAAGTTCGACGTGGAAGGAGCCAGGGCTCTCGGTGTGGAGAGCGTGGGCGTGACCTACGGCTACGGAAGTAAGGAAGAGTTAAAGGAAGCGAAGGCGGATTACATTGTACAATCCGTGGAAGAACTGGAGAAATTTTTACTCCGTGGCAGTGAAGAATTACTGAACGGAAATCCGGACAATAAAAAGATAAACCCCATGTATCAGAGGATCTGGACCATGGTGTATTCGTTTCTGATGTTTATATTGGTGCGCAATGCAGTGCAGTATGCGCTGCTGGCACTGTTATATCAGCTGGCACAGTCCGGAGCCTCCGGTGGACTGGTGGATCTTTTAATCCTACGGGATGAGACCGGCGCCTATAACGGCTACTCCGGAGATGTCTCCAGTATCATTGCGGCTCTTGGATTCATCGGCGGTGCCATTGCCGTATGGTCCACAGCGAAGATGCTCATTGATAAAAATAAAGAGGACATGCACTTAAGTCACTTGAAAAAAGAGGGAAAGAGCAAATATGTCTTACTGACTGTGGCTACCATCGGTGCCGTCATCGGATGCAATCTCCTGTTTGAACTCCTGGGAGTGACCAATAAGTCTGAAGCTTATACCGAAGTGGCAGCCCAGCAATATTCCGCACACTTTATCGTAGGAATCCTCGTATTCGGCTTCATCTCCCCCATAGCAGAGGAACTCCTGTTCCGCGGAGTTATCTACGGATACCTTCGCAGATTCATGGATATCAAACTCGCCATAGCCCTGTCCGCCCTGATCTTCGGTGTCTACCACATGAACTACGTCCAGGGCGTATACGGCTTCCTCATCGGCTGCCTGATGGCATATGCTTACGAATACTTTGGAGAGTTCAAAATGGCAGTCTTTGTCCATGTGGCATCCAACGTCCTCGCCTACTGCCTGTCCTATACCGCTATCGCCGTCACCGGCTTTGTCAGCTGGCCTGTATGCGTGATTTTCCTGGTGGTGGCAGTTGTATCCCTCGGGATGCTTCACAAACAGAAAAATATATTTTAGGCAATAAAAAAGTACATTTGTCACCATCCAAATACTTGATAAGATATACAAAGATGGACAACGTAACCCAGCAGCCGAAAACAGGGTAAGGATAAGCAGGCCGTAAGCAGACGTCGGCACTTAGTGACCGTACTTTGGTCACTTACGTGCCGCTACGCTCTGCGACAGAGTGCGAACGTGCCGCGTTCCTTGCCCTGTTCTCGACTGCGGAGATATTATATCTTAAAAGGAGCAACATATGAAATTCAGCATCATCGTAGTCTGCTTAAACCCAGGTCCTAAACTGAATCAGACTCTGGACAGCATCCTGTCCCAGACCTACCCGAGCTTTGAGATCATTGTCAAGGACGGCGGCAGCCGCGACGGCTCCATAGAAACCATGCGCGAGGACAGACGCATCCACCTATACCAGGAATCCGACCACAGCATCTACGAAGCCATGAACCAGGCAGTCTCACATGTGACCGGCGACTACATTCTCTTCCTAAACTGCGGTGACCTCTTCTATGACGACGAAGTTCTTACCCACACCGCACAGTTCATGGAACAGCACCCGGCGAAACTTCAGGGCATCTACTACGGCGATACCTACAGCGCGAAGACAGAGACGAAGATATCTTCCCCACCACGCATCACCGGTTTCGTCTGCTACCGCAACATTCCCTGCCATCAGTCCTGCTTTTATGCTGCAGACCTGTGCAGACAGAAGCCCTATGAACCCAAATATAAGATCCGTGCAGATTACGAACATTTCCTCTGGTGCTATTATCGTGCCAAAGCACCCATGCAGTATCTGGGACTTACCGTGTCCTCCTACGAGGGCGGCGGCTACTCTGAGACCAAGGAGAACCTGAAGCGCAGCGCTGCAGAACATAAGGAGATCACAGCAAAATACATGAATCCCGGCGAACTGTTCCGCTATCGGGCAGTAATGGCACTTACACTGGCACCTCTTCGCACTGCATTGGCAGAGAGTAAACACTTTTCTGCAATGTATCAGAAACTGATGAGCAAGGCGTATGGCCGGAAACAGGAAAAATAGGGGAGAACCCCCAAAAAGTTGTGTTGGAAATACACTTTTAAAGAGAAAATTAATACAATTTCCAGATAATAGGCATGCAAATAATAGAATTGACAAATTATCTGACAATTCATAGAAAAATCTATATTTACAAATGAGAAAAATAGGTGTATAGTACAGAAAAGGTCGCAATGAGGCGCTCGAAAGAGTCTCATTGCGACCTTTTTTGTTACTATTACGGTATTGCGAATGAGGTCCTGAATAGTAACAGACAGATTAAGAAGAGAGAAATAAAAAACCCGGAAAGGAGAACTATATGTTTGATGTAAAACAGGAGCTGCCCAAGGCACCGTTATATCGGGAAGAATTTGAGCATGATAACTGCGGTATCGGAGCCTGTGTCAATATTCATGGAGAGAAAAGCCGCGCTACTGTTGAGAATGCGCTGAAGATCGTAGAGAATCTGGAGCACAGAGCCGGTAAGGATGCGGAAGGCAAGACCGGTGACGGTGTCGGTATTCTGACCCAGATCCCTCATAAATTTTTTGCCAGAGTTACCAAAGCACTTGGAATCGAGATCGGCGGAGAGAGAGAATACGGTGTCGGTATGTTCTTCTTCCCCCAGGAAGAGCTGCGCCGCAACCAGGCGAAGAAGATGTTCGAGATCATTGTGGAAAAGGAAGGAATGGAATTCCTCGGCTGGCGTGAAGTGCCCACCTTTCCCAATGTGCTGGGACACAAGGCTGTGGAGTGCATGCCTTACATCATGCAGGGCTTTGTGAAAAAGCCTGCGGATGTGGAAAAAGGTCTGCCCTTCGACCGCAGACTGTACATTGCAAGACGTGTGTTTGAACAGTCTTCCGATGATACCTATGTAGTCTCCCTTTCCAGCAGAACCATCGTATATAAAGGAATGTTCCTGGTGGGACAGCTTCGTACCTTCTTTGCAGACTTACAGAGTGCGGATTACGAATCCGCCATTGCCATGGTACATTCCCGTTTCTCCACCAACACCAACCCCAGCTGGGAGCGTGCCCATCCGAACCGTCTGATGGTACACAACGGCGAGATCAACACCATCCGCGGCAACGCAGATAAGATGCTGGCCCGTGAGGAGAACATGGAATCCGAGCATCTGAAAGGACAGCTGCATAAGGTATTACCCGCCATCAGCAAGACCGGTTCCGATTCCGCGATGTTGGACAACACATTGGAGTTCCTGGTAATGAGCGGCATGGAGCTGCCTCTGGCAGTCATGATCGCCATCCCCGAACCCTGGGCGAATAACAAGGCAATGTCCCAGACCAAGAGGGATTTCTACCAGTATTACGCTACTATGATGGAGCCTTGGGACGGTCCCGCATCCATCCTGTTCTCCGACGGAGATATCATGGGTGCCGTGCTGGACAGAAACGGTCTGCGTCCTTCCCGTTACATGATCACGGATGACGATACGCTGATCCTGTCCTCTGAGGTAGGTGTGCTTCCCATTGATCCCACGAAGATCAAAGTAAAAGAAAGACTTCGCCCCGGTAAGATGCTTTTGGTCGATACCGTACAGGGAAAAGTCATCGACGATGAGGAGATCAAAGAAAAATATGCTTCCAGACAGCCTTATGGAGAATGGCTGGACAACAATCTGACCGAACTGAAGAGCATCCATATCCCGAACTATCGTGTTCCGGAATACACCTACGAAGAGCGCCAGCGGATGCAGAAGGCTTTTGGCTACACCTACGATGAAATGAAGCAGAGCATTCTGCCGATGGCAAAGAACGGCAGCGAAGCTATCGCAGCCATGGGTGTGGATACCCCACTGCCAGTGCTGAGTAAGACGAATCATCCGCTGTTCCATTATTTCAAGCAGCTGTTTGCACAGGTGACGAACCCGCCTATTGATGCTATCCGAGAGGAGATCGTAACCTCCACCACCGTATACATCGGTACCGAAGGCAACATCCTGGAGGAGACTCCGAAGAACTGTAACGTTCTGAAGGTCAACAACCCGATCCTGACCAACACCGATCTCTTGAAGATCAAGAACATGAAAGTAGACGGCTTCAAGGTAGAAGTCGTACCTATCGTATATTACAAGAACACCAGCTTAGAGCGTGCCATTGACCGACTGTTCGTGGAAGTGGACAGAGCTTACAGAGAAGGCGTGAACATTCTGATCCTGTCCGACAGAGGCGTGGATGAGAACCATGTGCCCATTCCTTCCCTGCTTGCTGTATCTGCCCTGAACCAGTATCTGGTACGCACCAAGAAGAGAACCAGAGTCGCATTGATCCTGGAGTCCGGCGAACCCAGAGAAGTACACCATTTTGCTACGTTGCTCGGTTACGGTGCCTGCGCCATCAACCCTTATCTGGCACAGGATACCATCAAGGAGCTGATCGAGAGCAATATGCTGGATAAGGATTACTATGCAGCAGTGGATGATTACAACAATGCTGTCCTCCATGGCATCGTCAAGATCGCATCCAAGATGGGTATCAGCACCATCCAGTCCTATCAGGGTTCCCAGATCTTCGAGGCTATCGGTATCGCGCCGGAAGTTATCAGTAAGTATTTCTCCAACACCGTATGTCGTGTGGGAGGTATTACCTTAAAAGATATTGAGCAGCAGGTAGACGATCTGCACTCTCAGGCATTTGATCCTCTGGGCCTGAAAAACGATCTGACCTTAAACAGCCCCGGACATCACAAGATGCGTAGCGGCGGTGATGAGCATCTGTATAATCCCGCTACCATCCATATGTTACAGGAATCCACCAGACGCGGTGATTACCAGATGTTCAAGCAGTACACTGCCATGGTCAACGATGAAGATTCCATCAAGAACCTCAGAGGACTGATGGACTTCAATTATCCGAAAAAGGGTGTGCCCATCGAGGAAGTAGAGCCGGTAGAGTCCATCGTGACCAGATTCAAGACCGGTGCCATGTCCTACGGTTCTATATCCAAGGAAGCCCATGAGACCATGGCCATCGCCATGAACCATCTGCACGGCAAGAGCAATTCCGGTGAAGGCGGCGAGGATCTGGACCGTCTGACCGTAGGCCCGGACGGCTTAAACCGTTGTTCCGCCATCAAGCAGGTAGCCAGCGGACGTTTTGGCGTCACCAGCCGTTACCTGGTCAGTGCACAGGAGATCCAGATCAAGATGGCACAGGGAGCAAAACCCGGCGAGGGCGGACATCTGCCCGGAGGAAAGGTATATCCCTGGATCGCCAAGACCAGACACTCCACACCAGGTGTGTCCCTGATCTCTCCGCCCCCTCATCACGACATTTATTCCATTGAGGATCTGGCGCAGCTGATCTACGATCTGAAAAATGCCAACACCCAGGCAAGAATCTCCGTGAAGCTGGTATCCGAAGCCGGTGTGGGAACCGTAGCAGCCGGTGTAGCCAAGGCGGGAGCCCAGGTCATCCTGGTATCCGGTTATGACGGCGGTACCGGTGCGGCACCGAGAAACTCCATCCACAATGCCGGACTTCCCTGGGAACTGGGACTGGCAGAGACCCATCAGACCCTGATCATGAATGGATTGCGTAATAAAGTCCGTATCGAGACCGACGGTAAGCTCATGAGTGGCAGAGACGTAGCCATCGCAGCCATTTTAGGCGCCGAGGAATTCGGTTTTGCTACTGCTCCTTTGGTAACCATGGGTTGTGTCATGATGAGAGTATGTAATTTGGATACTTGCCCGGTAGGTGTGGCTACCCAGAATCCGGAGCTGCGGAAAAACTTCCGCGGTAAGCCGGAATATGTGGAAAACTTTATGAAATTTATCGCACAGGAGCTGCGGGAATACATGGCAGCACTGGGCGTGCGTACCGTAGATGAACTGGTGGGCAGAACTGATCTGCTGAAGAGAAAAGAGCATCTGACCGAGCGTCAGGAGGAAGTGGATCTGACCCAGATCTTAAGCAATCCTTACGAGGGCAGCAAGCAGAAGGTGACCTTCGATCCCAGACAGGTCTATGACTTCCAGTTAGAGAAGACACTGGATGAGAAGGTATTATTAAAGCAGTTAGGAAAAGCCATCGATGCAGGACAGAAGCGCAGTATCGAAGTGGATGTCAGCAACACTGACCGTGCCTTCGGTACGATCCTCGGAAGTGAGATCACCAGAAAACTGGGCGATGACGTGGAAGAAGATACCTATCATGTACTGTGTAAAGGTGCCGGCGGACAGTCCTTCGGAGCCTTTATCCCCAAGGGCCTGACCCTGGAGCTGGTGGGCGACAGCAATGACTACTTCGGCAAGGGCTTATCCGGCGGTAAGCTGGTGGTATATCCCCCACAGGGCAGCAAGTTCAAGGCTGAAGAAAATATCATCATCGGTAATGTGGCACTGTACGGTGCAACCTCTGGTAAAGCATTCATCAACGGTGTGGCAGGCGAACGTTTCTGCGTACGTAACTCCGGTGCCATTGCGGTAGTCGAAGGTGTGGGTGATCACGGTTGTGAATACATGACCGGCGGACGTGTGGTAGTCTTGGGTCCCACCGGTAAAAACTTTGCAGCCGGTATGAGCGGAGGCATCGCGTATGTACTGGATGAAGGCAACGATCTGTATAAGCGTCTGAATAAGGAAATGGTATCTTCCAGCGAGATCACATCCAAATATGATGTGCTGGAACTGAAATCCATGATCCAGGAGCATGTGGCACTGACCAATTCCGCAAAGGGTAAGGAAGTGCTGGATAACTTTGGAGAGTATCTGCCTAAGTTCAAGAAGATCATCCCTCATGACTATGAGAGAGTCCTGAAGACCATCGTACAGATGGAGGAAAAGGGACTGAGCGCAGAGCAGGCACAGATCGAAGCATTCTATGCCAACACTAGAAAGTAGGAGGTAAGTCACCATGGGAAAACCAACGGGATTTATGGAATATAAAAGGGAAGTCAGCGTGGCTGAAGATCCTAAGAAGAGAATACAGCATTTTAATGAATTCCATGAGCATCTGCCGAAGGAAAAGCAGCGTTTACAGGGTGCCAGATGTATGGAATGCGGTGTGCCGTTCTGTCAGTCGGGCATGATGATCTGCGGTATGGCCAGCGGATGCCCCCTGCACAATCTGGTGCCGGAGTGGAACGATCTGGTATATACCGGCAACTGGCAGCAGGCTTACAACCGTCTGAAGAAGACAAACAATTTCCCCGAGTTCACTTCCAGAGTGTGTCCTGCCCTGTGTGAGGCAGCATGTACCTGCGGACTGAACGGGGATCCGGTCTCCACCAAGGAGAACGAATATGCCATCATTGAAAACGCCTACAGCGAGGGCTTTGCGGCAGCCAAGCCCCCTGTGGTACGCACCGGTAAAAAGGTAGCAGTCATCGGCAGCGGTCCTTCCGGACTGGCAGCAGCGGATCTGCTGAACCAGAGAGGACATCAGGTAACAGTATTTGAGCGTTCCGATCGTGTGGGAGGACTGTTGATGTACGGCATCCCCAACATGAAACTGGAAAAGCAGATCATTGACCGCAAGATCAATATTATGAAGGAAGAGGGTGTCACCTTTGTCACAGGAACCGACATCGGCAAGGATATCAAGGCATCCAAGCTGTTACATGATTTTGACCGTGTCGTACTGGCATGCGGTGCTTCCAACCCCAGAGACATCAATGCTCCCGGCAGAGATGCCGAGGGAATCTATTTTGCGGTGGATTTTCTGAAAGCCAATACCAGAAGCCTTCTGGATTCGAATTTTGAAGATAAAAAATATGTGGAGACCAAGGGGAAAAATGTGGTTATCATCGGCGGCGGTGATACCGGTAATGACTGCGTTGGAACCTCCATCCGTCACGGAGCAAAATCTGTGACCCAGATCGAGATGATGCCCAAGGCACCGGACAAAAGAGCAGAGAATAATCCCTGGCCCGAATGGCCGAAGGTCTGCAAGACCGATTACGGCCAGGAAGAAGCTATTGCGGTCTATGGACATGATCCGAGGATATATGAGTCTACAGTCAAGGAATTTATCAAGGATAAGAACGGCAATCTGAAAGCTGTGAAGATCGTGAAGCTGTCCTGGGAAAAGGATCCGGCTACCGGACGCATGAAGATGCAGGAGATCGCGGGAAGCGAGCAGACCCTGGATGCAGAGATCGTGCTGATCGCCGCAGGATTTTTAGGAACCCAGAAATATATTGCCGATGCTTTCGGGGTGGAATTAAATGAACGCACCAATGTAAAAACAGCTCCCGGAAAATACCAGACCAGTGTGGAAAATGTATTCGTCACCGGCGATATGCACAGAGGACAGTCTCTCGTCGTATGGGCCATCCGCGAAGGCAGAGAAGCTGCACATGCTGTGGATGAGAGCCTGATGGGATATTCCAATCTCGTGATTCAATAAATAAAGCCCCCGGCTCATCACCGGGGGTTTATTGTTTTATCTCTTATGCCAGAGGGAACTTGAAGTATCTCTTTGCGTTATTGTAAGAAATATCGGTTACGATCTCGGACAGAGTATCGTAATCTGCAGGGAACTCGCCGCTCTCTACCCAGTTACCGATCAGGTTGCACAGGATACGGCGGAAATACTCATGTCTGGTGTAGGACAGGAAGCTTCTGGAGTCGGTCAGCATTCCTACGAATCCGGACAGATTACCCAGGTTAGCCAGGGAGATCATCTGATCCTGCATGCCGGTCTTGTGATCATTGAACCACCAGGCGGAACCCTGCTGGATCTTGGCAACAGCGGTGGAATCCTGGAAACATCCGAGGATGGTACCGATAGCCTGATTGTCGTTAGGATTCAGGCTGTAAATGACAGTTCTGGGAAGCTCGTCACTTACGATCAGAGCGTTCAGAAAGTCGGCCATCTGAGCGGAAGGAGCGTAGTTGTTGATGCAGTCGTAACCGGTATCGGGACCCAGCTTCTCGAACATCAGGGTGTTGTTGTCACGCTTACAACCGTAGTGCAGCTGCATAGCCCAGTCGAGCTTATGATATTCGCGGCCTACGAACAGCATGAAGGCGGTCTTGAATTTCAGTTCATCTTCCTTGGTCAGGACCATCTTGTTCAGTCTCTTTAAGAAGATCTCTTCCAGCTCATCATCGGAAGCGGGATAGTACATTACATACTCTAAAGCATGGTCAGATACGTTACATCCCATGGATGCGAAAAATGCCATACGGTTCTTCAGAGCTTCCTTTAAGCTTGCAAAAGAGTTGATCTCGGTCATGCCGGCAGCAGCAGCAAGCTTCTCCAGATAATCCAGATAATCGGGCTTCTCGATATTCATAGCCTTGTCGGGTCTCCATGCGGGCAGAACCTTTACATCGAAAGTATCATCTGCAGCCAGCTTCTTGTGCCACTCCAGAGAATCGATAGGATCATCGGTGGTGCAGATCAGGGTAACGTTACTCTGCTTGATCAGGTTACGAACGCTCATGGAAGGCTGATGGAGCTTCTCATTGCACAGGTTCCACACTTCGTCAGCGGTGTTTTTGTTCAGAACACCGTTGTAACCGAAGTATCTCTGCAGCTCCAGATGGCTCCAGTGGAATAAGGGGTTACCGATAGCCTTGCCCAGGCATTCTGCCCATTTGCAGAACTTCTCGTAATCGGATGCGTCACCGGTGATGTACTTCTCGTCAACACCGCAGGAACGCATGAAACGCCACTTGTAGTGGTCGCCGCCCAGCCATACCTGGGTGATGTTGTCGAACTGACGGTCCTCAGCGATCTCCTTGGGATTGATATGGCAATGGTAATCCAGAATCGGTGTTTTTTCTGCGTAGTCGTGGAACAGCTTCTTGGCTGTCTCGGTCTCTAACAGAAAGTCTTTGTCCATAAATGCTTTCATTTTAAATTCCTCCATAAATATACTAAAAAGGGTATTTTCAGCTACCCAATTGCTGTCATTGATGAAAAGAAAAAATTATTTTGTGGTGCCGCGTTTTATCAGTTCCCCGGAGAATACGGTCTTTTTCGGCATCTCGTTTCCGCCAAGGACACCCATCAGAGTTGTGATCAGATGCTGGCAGAGCGTCTCTAATTTATTGTCGATACTGGTCAGTTCCGGATCACAGCAGTTCACCAGCATGGAATTATTATAACCGATGATCGACAGATCTTCCGGAATGCGGAGTCTCATTTCACGCCCGTATTTCATGGCACCCAGTGCCAGAGAGTCGTCGGCGGCGATAACACCGTGGAAAGTGATGCCTTTTGTGTGCAGCCTGATCAGCTGTTCTGCCATAGCGGGAATGTCCTCATGGGAACCCTGATAGAGCTGCAGGAAGCTTCCGTTGGTGAGAAGTCCCTTTTCTTCCATGGCGGCACGGTAGCCTGCCAGCTTTTTCTTACCACTGTATGAAGTAGAATTATAGAAATACAGAATATCTTTCACACCGGAACGGATCATCTCCATGGTAGCGTCATACATGGAAGTAAAATCATCCGAGACAACACTGTACACGTTCGGAGCATCCATTGCAGCATTCAACAGCATCACAGGAACCTGCACAGCGGCATCCGTAATGTATTTGTTGTCTTCTTCCTTCTCGTAGATGAAGTTGGAACCTACCAATATAATGCCGTCTACTTTTTTCGTGATCAGAAGGTTCATGGAGCTTGCCTTGGTATCCAGGTTGTAACCGGTACAACATAGGATGCTGTCATAGCCGTTGGCACGAAGCTTCTGCTCGATATAGTAGATTGCCTTGGCAAGATACGGATCCGAACTGTCGGCACACATGATACCGATGGTCTTCATCGTGTTGAGCCCAAGTCCCCGGGCAAATGCGTTGGGAGTGTACTCATACTGGTTGATTACGTCCAGAACTTTTTTCTTGGTTTTCTCGCTTACATTATTGCTTCCATTTAATACGCGGGAAACAGTAGCAATAGAGACACCGGCCTTCTCAGAAATATCGTAAATTGTCATCTGCGGATTCCTCTCCGCTTCTATGTAACAGAATTTGTAAGAAAACTGTAAGTAGTTACATAAAAAGCTATATCTGAATTATAACGAAAGACTTCTCTTTTTTCAAGATGCTTTTTCAACTTCTCCTGTGACAAAATATTATCAATATGAAATATTGCTGATAAAATCAATGGTTTGAGCAAAAAATAAGTTTCTGTTTTTGGTGATTGACGAAACAGCTTTTTTGAAGTAAAATGAATCATGAAAGTACTTACATAAACTTCGTGCAATTCAGAAACAAAAACACCCTCGGGCGTTGAAAACGTAATTGCCAAGAGGCGATTGGGAAGGTAAGTGCAGGGAACAGAGTGCCGTAAGACGGTGCAGATAGGATACGCTATGCGTAGAATGGAGGACAAAATGGATATCTTAAACAAGGCAAAGACCGGTAAAAAGGAGAGACCTATCAAGGTCGTACAGTTCGGTGAGGGTAATTTTTTACGTGGATTCGTAGATTACATGATCGATATCGCTAACGAGCAGGGTAAGTTCGACGGAGACATCGTTCTGATCAAACCCATCGAGTTCGGCAATCTGGATATGTTCCACAAGCAGGACTGCCAGTACACTGTATCTCTTCGCGGTAATGTGAACGGTGAAGCCAAGATCATCAATAGAATCGTAACCAGCGTTGCAGACGCAGTAGACACTTATAATGAATATGACAAGTACATGGGACTTGCCGAGATCGATACCTTACGTTTCGTAGTATCCAATACCACCGAGGCAGGTATCGTATATGATGATACCGATAAGTTTGAATTAGAGCCTCCCAAGACTTTCCCCGGCAAGCTGACCAAGTTCTTATATCACAGATTTGAGACCTTCAAGGGTGACATGAGCAAGGGTCTGGTAATGCTTCCCGTAGAGCTGATCGATGACAACGGTATTATGTTAAAGAAGTGCGTAATGCAGCTGATCGAGCTGTGGGGTCTGGGCGATGAGTTCAAAAAATGGGTAGATGAGGCATGTGTATTTACCTCTACTCTGGTAGACCGTATCATTACCGGTTATCCCCGTGCTACGGAACAGGAAGAGTGGGAGAAGCTGGGTTACGAAGACCATATCATGGTAACCGGTGAGCCGTTCGCTCTGTGGGTTATTGAGTCCGCTAAGGATATCAGCAAGGAGTTCCCTCTTCCCGATGCAGGACTTCCTGTTATCTTCACTGACAACCAGAAGCCTTACAAGCAGAGAAAGGTTCGTATCTTAAACGGTGCGCATACCTCTTTCGTACTGGCTTCTTATCTGTGCGGCAACGACATCGTAAGACAGTCCATGCAGGATGACGATATCCGTAACTTCATGCTGAAGACCATTTATGATGAAGTGATCCCTACCCTGTCTCTGCCGGAGGACGAACTGAAGAAGTTCGCAGGTGAGGTTGTAAACCGTTTCAATAACCCTTACGTAGACCATGCACTGCTTGCAATCTCCCTGAACTCCGTATCCAAGTGGAGAGCAAGATGTATGCCCAGCCTGTTAGGCTATGTTGAGAAGACCGGTAAGCTTCCCGCTCATCTGACCTTCTCCATCGCAGCACTGATGGCATTCTATCATGGTACCGAGATCCGCGATAAGGCTCTGATCGGTCACAGAGACGGCCAGGAATACAACATCATGGATGACAAGGCAGTTCTGGAGTTCTTCGCAGCGAACTGTGAGAAGGACACCAAGACTTTTGTAACTTCCTTCCTGGGGAATGAAGACTTCTTCGGTCAGGATCTGAACAAGGTTCCCGGACTTACCGATGCAGTCGCAGCATACCTGGATGATATTAAGGCAAATGGCATGAGGGCAGCATTATGCAAGATTTCTTAAAGATTAATGACAATGATAATGTAGTCGTAGCATTAAATACGATTCCTGCCGGCGAGCAGATCACAGTCTCTGTAGGTGATGGTCAGAAGACCGTTACCGCCAGAGAGGAGATCCCCGCAGGACATAAGATGGCGATCTGTGACATTCCCGAGGGCGGCGAGGTCATCAAATACGGTTACCGTATCGGTAATGCCAAGGAGAACATCGCAGAGGGCAGCTGGATCCATACTCATAATGTAAAGACCGCTCTGGGCGATCTGCTGGAGTATACCTACAACCCCACTCCCGTAGAGGAGAAGAAGACGGAAGATGTTACTTTCATGGGCTTCAACCGTCCCGACGGCAAAGTAGGTGTCCGTAACGAGATCTGGGTCATCCCCACCGTTGGCTGTGTCAACAACGTGGCAACCGCCATCGCAAAGCAGGCCAATGCATTCGTTAAAGGCAGTGTGGAAGAAGTTATCGCATTCCCTCATCCTTACGGTTGTTCTCAGATGGGCGACGATCAGGAGCATACCCGTAAGATTTTGGCAGACCTGATCAATCATCCCAATGCAGGCGGTGTTCTGGTACTGGGACTGGGCTGTGAGAACAGCAACATTGATGTATTGAAGCCTTATATCGGCGATTATGATGAGAACCGTGTGAAATTCCTGGTGTGCCAGGAGCACGAGGATGAGATCGCAGACTCCGTAGAGATCATCAAGGGTCTGATCGATCACGCATCCAAATTCGAGAGAGAGCCCATCAGCGTCAGCAAGCTGGTCATCGGCATGAAGTGCGGCGGCAGCGACGGACTGTCCGGCATTACCGCAAACCCCTTAGTAGGACGCTTCTCCGATCTGCTGATCTCCAAGGGTGGCACCACCATCCTGACCGAGGTTCCCGAGATGTTCGGAGCAGAGACCATTCTGATGAACCGTTGTGCCAACGAGGAACTGTTCCACCAGACCGTAGATCTGATCAACGACTTCAAGAACTACTTCAAGAGCCACAATCAGACCATCTACGAGAACCCTTCCCCGGGTAACAAAAAGGGTGGTATCTCCACTCTGGAGGATAAGTCTTTAGGCTGTACCCAGAAGTCCGGCAGTGCTCTGGTCAAGGGCGTACTGCAGTATGGCGATACCGTGAAGACTCCGGGACTGAACCTTCTGTCCGCACCGGGCAACGATCTGGTAGCAGCTACCGCACTGGCAGCCGCAGGAGCACATATCGTACTGTTTACCACAGGACGCGGAACTCCTTTCGCATCTCCGGTTCCTACCATGAAGATCGCGACCAACTCCCGCCTGGCAGGCAAAAAGTCCAACTGGATCGATTTCAATGCCGGTGTACTGGTAGAGGATAAGACCATGGAAGAGGAGACCCAGGCTTTGTTTGATCTGGTAGTGGAGACCGCTTCCGGCAGGCAGGTATGCAGCGAGGCAGCAGGCTTCCATGATATGGCTATTTTCAAGCAGGGTGTAACTCTGTAAAAGATCATACACAAAACGGCGTTCTTTTGTTACAATAAACGTGCAGGAGAACGCCTTTGTTATATAGGAGGAAATATGACAATTCAGGAAATCAAGGCACTTCCCCGTACGGAGGAAGGCATTTTCGATCTGGAAGCCGTGCAGCAGAGCGCAGACCTGGGCAACATTTATCAGGCTGCGGATCTGATATATCCCGTATATGCGGCATATGAGACCACCGAGAATAAAAAGGAAGGATATCCGGATATCATGGCGCAGATGCGTGTGCTGAAAAAGCATGCGGAAAGTGAATTCACCGCGGAAAACGGCGCGGATTACACTGCAGCGCTGCTTCATACCGTAGAGCAGATCAGCCCGGAGATCTATGAGAATTACAGAGAGCTTTTAGATAATTTCCGTGGTGCCGTGAAGCGTATGCTGGAGCAGTATTATGATGCAAAAACGAAAACCTTCGCTATGGATGAAACTTCGGAAAAAGTATTCTGCGGTGCCGTACAGAAGGCATGCGGGGAATATTTACTTTTAGCGGAAAAATATCAGGAGTGCATGAGGTAGAAACGAGAGGAAACAGCGCATGGAAATCAGACATATTATGCATACTGCCCGTAGTGCGACCATTGAGATCGCGGACGGCGGCAGATATTTTACAAAACAGCCCATAGAATTACGATTAAACGGTGAGACTAGTCTGACCACAGAGAAGACCATCACTTCCCTGTTTGATTTAAAGCCGGATCAGAAATATGTGGTGGAAGCTTACGTGAATGGTGAAAAGCAGGGTGAAGTATCTTTCAAGACAGATTATGAGTATGTGACCCTGGATGTGACCAGATTTGGCGCAAAGGGTGACGGCGAGCACGACGATACCCACTTTATCCAGGCTGCCATTATGGCATGCCCGGTGAACAGCAGAGTGTATTTTCCCGCAGGAACCTACCGTATTACCAGCCTGTTCTTAAAAAGCCACATCCGTATCGAACTGGCAGAGGGTGCGGAGCTTAAGGCATTTACCGACAGAGAGAAATTTCCCACATTCCCCGGCATGCTACAAAGCTATGATGAGACCGACGAGTACAATCTCGGCACATGGGAGGGGAATCCCTTACCTATGTTCTCCGGCATCATCTGCGGTATCGGTGCAGAAGACGTGGTGATCTACGGACAGGGTAAGATCAACGGCAACGCTTCTAAGGAAAACTGGTGGAAGGATCCCAAGGTCATGAACATTGCGTTCCGCCCCAGACTGTTTTTCATCAGCGGATGTAAAAATGTGACTTTACAGGGAGTGACCTTCTGCAATTCGCCTTCCTGGACATTGCATCCCTATTTCAGCAACGATCTGAAATTCATCGGTGTGACCGTGCAGAATCCCAGCGATTCTCCCAACACCGACGGACTGGATCCCGAGTCCTGCAAAAATGTGGAGATCCTGGGCGTGCGTTTCTCCCTGGGAGATGACTGTATCGCAGTCAAGAGCGGCAAAATCTACATGGGCAAAAAGCACAAGACTCCTTCCGAGAACATCCACATCCGCCAGTGCCTGATGGAGAACGGTCATGGTGCTGTGACTCTGGGCAGCGAGATGGCAGGCGGCGTGGTGAATCTGACGGTGGAGGACTGCATTTTCCGTCATACGGACAGAGGCCTGCGTATCAAGACCCGCCGCGGCAGAGGAAAAGATGCGATTCTAAGCAACATTATTTTCCGGAATCTGACCCTGGATCATGTGATGACACCGCTTGTGGTCAACTGCTTCTACTTCTGCGATCCCGACGGCAAGACCACCTATGTCCAGTCCAGAGATGTCTACCCTGTGGATGACAGAACACCGCAGGTGAAAAAGATGGTATTTGAAAATATGGATTGCACCAACTGCCATGTGGCAGCAGCTTATTTTGACGGACTTCCGGAGCAGAAGATTGAGGAGATCTACATGAAGGACATCTTCATCAGCTATGCCGAGGATGCAAAATGTGATGTACCTGCCATGTCGGATGGTGTAGAAAAAAGCAGTAAGAGAGGACTTTTTGCAAGAAATGTTGCAAAATTGACCCTGGATAACGTAAAAATCGAAGGACAGGTTGGAGAGGCTTACGAGCTGGAAGGCGTGGATGAACTGATAAAACGCTGAGAATAAGCAGGATCAGGAAGATCAGACCTGAACCTGAAATGGAGGAAATTATGCAGTTAGGAATCCGTTTACATGATACGAAAAAGCTTCCTTTTGAGGAACGTATTGCCAATGTCCATGAGCTTGGCTTTGCCTGCGGACATCTGGCACCCGGTAAGGTGATCACCGAGTTTCCCACTACCGATGAGGCACTGACCCCGGGACTTGCCATGTATATGAAAAATGTATTTGCGAAAAATCAGGTGGATGTTGCGGTACTTGGATGCTACCTGAACCTGGCAAATCCCAATTCGGAGCAGCTTGCGAAGATCACCCACCGCTATATGGCACATATCCGTTTTGCTTCGTGGCTTGGCTGCGGTGTGGTGGGAAGCGAGACAGGTGCTCCCAACGAGACTTATACCGCAGTACCCGAATGCCATGGTGAAGAGGCTTTGCAGACCTTTATCACCAACTTACGTCCCGTCGTAAAATATGCCGAGCAGATGGGTGTGGTCATGGCCATCGAGCCGGTATGGAAGCATATTGTCTACAATCCCGCCAGAGCGAGAAGAGTGCTGGATGAGATCAATTCGCCCAACCTTCAGATCATTCTGGATCCGGTAAATCTGCTGGATCACTGTAATTATAAGGATCAGGTGGCAATCGTGGACGAAGCCATCGATCTGTTAGGTGAGGATGTAGCAATGGTACATCTCAAGGATTTTATCCCCGAGGATGGGAAGCTTAGATCCGTAGGCTGCGGTCTGGGACAGATGGATTACACATCCGTGCTGAAGTTCATGAAGGAGCGCAAACCTTTTATCCATGCGACTTTGGAAGACACCACACCGGAAAATAATGTGCAGGTGAAAAATTTTATTCAGGGACTCTATGACAATCTGTAAAGTTGTGATATACTCTTACGAGAGTATTCCCAGTAGATTAGTAGGAGAACTGAAATGTTAAATGAATTTTCCAGAACAGAATTATTGATCGGCAAGGAAGCCATGCAGCGCCTGTACAATGCAAGAGTTGCTGTCTTTGGCATCGGCGGTGTCGGCGGTTATGTGGTGGAGGCTCTGGCGCGCAGTGGCGTGGGAGCCTTTGACCTGATCGATGACGATAAGGTCTGTCTGACGAATATTAATCGTCAGATCATTGCCACGCGGAAGACCATCGGCAAATACAAGGTGGATGTCATGGAGGAGCGGGTGCATTCCATCAATCCTGAGGCGCTTGTTACGGTGCACAAATGCTTTTATCTGCCGGAGACTGCCGACCAGTTTGATTTTACCCGGTACGATTACGTGGTGGATGCGGTGGATACCGTGACTGCCAAGTTGGAGATCATCATGCGGGCGAAGGAGGCGGGCGTTCCTGTTATCAGCTGTATGGGAGCCGGCAATAAATTAGACCCCACGCAGTTTCATGTGGCGGATATCTACAAGACCACTATGTGTCCCTTAGCGAAAGTCATGCGCAGAGAACTGAAAAAGCGCGGTGTGAAGAAGCTGAAGGTGGTGTATTCTACGGAAAATCCGGTGAAGCCGCTGGAAAATATGGAAAACAGCTGTAAGACAGACTGCGTCTGTCCTCCGGGTACCACTCATAAATGCACGGACAGAAGAGCTATCCCCGGCAGTATTTCATTTGTGCCGTCCGTAGCGGGATTGATTCTCGCAGGCGAAGTGATTAAAGATCTGATTGCAGAAAAAGCATAGCTTTTTTATGAACAGTGCGGTATAATTCTATTATGCATGGACTGTTAAGACTACAAAGGAGGTTGCTTTATTTATGACAGAAGAGGTAAGCAAAAAACAGATCAAAGGGGAAAATGGGACAGGTATGGATGAAGCTAAGCGCCTGAAGGGGAAAAAGGGAGCTAATATGGTAGTCAAGATCCTGGCGATTGTACTGGTACCGCTTGTGGCGATCGCAGTCATTGCCATCCTGGCTTTGAATTCCGCAGGGGACAGAATTTCCGACGCGATGATGAAGCATGAACTGGCAGCAACGGAATATGCACTGGAAATGAGCCTGAACACTTCTGCTCCCGGGGACTTTACATACGAGGACGGAGCACTTTATAAGGGGGAATTGAATCTTACGGACAATAAGCAGGTACTCGATGCTTTCAAACAGAATGCCGGTGTGGATGTGGCACTGTTCTGGGGCAGCGATCTGGCTGTGACCAATCTGACCGGAGATACCATCACTCTGAGTGAGAAGGTGGCTTCTAAGGTACTGGGTGGAGAAAGTTATTTTTCCAATTCCCTGAAGCTGGGTGATACCGGATGTTATGCATATCTGGCACCTTTAAAAAATACGGACGGCACGGTTGTGGGTATTCTGGCTACCTGTATGCCGGTAAGGGAAGTGAATGCACTTTACAAAGGAATCGTAACCGGAAGAGCCATAGCGATTCTGATCCTTGTGGCAGTATTCTGTGTCTCCACCTTTACTGTAGTAGGTATGATCTCCAAAGCACTACTGGGTGTAGTAGGTAACCTGGATCAGATCGCGGAGGGTAAATTGAACTTCAAGGTTCCCGATAAGCTGTTAAACCGCAGTGATGAAGTGGGTAAGAGTGCACGGGCCGTATACTCTGTAGTGACCGGATTCTCCGGTATTATTCAGGATATTCACAACTCCATGCTGGATATGAATGAGTTTACGGGAACGTTCACCAGCAATTTTGACAGCATCGGACAGTCCATTTCTTCTGTAAATACAGCAGTGAATGAGATCGCCCAGGGAGCTACCACACAGGCGGCGGATACCCAGAAAGTCAGCGAAAGCATGAGCGAGATGAGCGATGCACTGGGCCGTACGGCAGACAGTGTTAATGCTTTGAGCAGCAGTGCTGCCAACATGAAGGAAAGCAATGCTACTGTGGACAGCACCCTGAAGGAACTGCTGGAGATCAGCTCTCATACACAGCAGTCGGTGGATCAGGTGCAGGAGCAGACCAATATCACCAACGAGTCCGCACAGGCGATTCAGGCAGCTACCGATATCATCGCAGGTATTGCGAACCAGACCAACCTGCTGTCATTAAATGCCAGCATTGAGGCGGCTAGAGCCGGTGAGATGGGCAGAGGATTCGCAGTCGTAGCGGAAGAGATCCGTGGTCTGGCAGACCAGTCCAAGGAATCCGCAGACAAGATCCGCGGCATCGTGGAGAACCTGATCAGCAATTCCAACCAGAGCGTTCAGATCATGAACGGTGTGGTTGGTGAGATCCATCAGCAGAATGAGAAGCTGGGTACCACGCTGAATGTCTTCAGCACCCTGAACCAGGAGGTTCAGAAGGTAGTCGGTGAGATCAATGTGATCTCCGGCGAGCTGGATCATATTGAGAGTTATAAGACGGATGTGGTGGAGAAGATCGATGGACTTACCGAGATCTCCCAAAACAATGCGGCAAGCACCGAAGAGACCGCAGCTACCATGGATCAGTTGGCGGAGATCGTGGAGGATTGCCGACAGGCTACCATACAGCTGAATGAAATTGCGGATTCGCTGAATGCAAATGCGAAGAAATTCCAGCTTTAATTTGGATAGGCGGGATAAATAGAGAAAGAGCAAGGGGGCACTGTTACATAATTGTGGCAGTGCCCTTTCTGGAAAGGAGAGAGCCTGTGGAAGATACAGCGATACTGGAACTGTACTGGGCGAGGAATGAGCAGGCAATCGCAGAGACGCAGAAAAGTTACGGAAAATATTGTTACAGCATTGCCTACCATATCCTGCATGACAGGGAGGATACGGAAGAGTGCCTGAATGATACCTGGATGCGGGCATGGAATGCCATACCTCCGAAAAAACCGAACCGCCTGGAACTGTTTTTGGGAACAATCACCCGCAATTTATCGTTTGATAGATGGAAGACAAAGAATGCAAAAAAACGGGGAAGCGGACTCATGGATACCACGCTGGATGAACTGGCGGAGTGTATTCCCGCAGCCCATGATACGGAAAGCATTGTGGAAGCAGCGGAGTTAGAGCGGAGCATCAATGCTTTCCTGCATACGCTCTCCGAACAGGAATGTAATGTTTTTTTACGAAGGTACTGGTTCGTGGAGGAGTATGCCCAGATTGCAGAGCGTTATGGCATGAATCTGAATACGGTGAAGACATCCCTGTTCCGCACGAGGAAAAAGCTACAGAAATATTTGGAACAGCAGGGAATTGTCTTGTAAGAGGAAGAGAAGATGAGCGAGCAAAACAGAGAAAAAGAAGAAAGATTGTTCCGTGCCCTGTCCGGTGTAGAGGGGGAATTACTGCATCGGAGTGAACAGAATGAAGGTGTGGAAAAGCGGAAAGCAAATGGGAAAATACGCAGATTTCCGCTATACTATGTGTCCCGCATTGCGGCAGCCTGTCTTTGCTTCGTGGTCATGGGGGCTGTGTTTGTGACAGTACGCAACAGCTCCAAAATGGCAGACAGTACAAGCAATGACGCGGCGGCACCGCAGTCAGCATACAGCGCAGGCGCAGAAAGTGCGGCACCGGCGGAAAATTTTGCAGCGGCGCAGGCAGAGAATGCCGCAGAAGAGACGGAGATGGCAGCGGCTGCCGCAGATATGCCGGAAGGTGCTGTGGCGGAGGTGACGGCAGACGCGGATGGCGCTGTTACAGGGAATCTGCAGGCGGCACAAAAAAATGACAGCATGGATGAGAAGCAGAGAAGCCAGCCCGCTGTAAGCGGCAATGAGGCGTCCGGTGCAGAGGACAGCATGGAAGAAGCAGAACAAGATCAGGAAGAGACACTTATAGAAAAACAGAAGAGCCCCTCCTTAGAGAAAATGAAAACGAAAGGACAGCAATAAGCAATGAGCACGATAGAGAAACATGACATGACCCGGGGGAAGATACTGTTGCCTTTAGTATCGTTTACGATTCCCCTGGTACTGGGCAATCTGTTTCAGCTGACCTACAACGCTGCGGACTCCGTGATCGTAGGAAAATACGTGGGAGAGCAGGCACTGGCAGCAGTGGGAACTTCCACACCGATTATGAATATAGCGATCCTACTGATCAGTGGAATGTGCATGGGAGCCAGCGTCTTAATGAGCTCCCAGTATGGTGCCAGGGATTATGATACTCTGTCGAAGCAGATCAGCACCACCATGCTGGCAGGTTGCGGATTCTCTATGGTATTTTCATTGCTCATGCTGCTGCTTGCGACACCGGTGCTTCGACTGATCCGGGTACCGGAGACTGCGATTCCGGAAGCCGCGGTATATCTTCGGATCATTTTCCTGGGACTGATATTTACATTTATCTATAATTTCCTGGCGAACACCATGCGGGCGCTGGGAGACAGTAAGACACCGTTGTATTTTCTGGTAACCAGTGCTTTTTTAAACATTTTCGGAGATCTGTTCTTCGTGGTGGTATTACGATGGGGCGTGGCGGGAAGTGCCATTGCCACAGTGTGCAGCGAGGGCCTGTGCTGCCTACTGTGCGGCATTTATATCAAGAAAAAGATTCCACTGTTATGCCTTGGGAAAAAGTGGTGTGTCTTCGATAAGAGCCTGCTTGGTAAGACTGTCAGCTACGGCAGCACCAGTGCCATGCAACAGGTATGCTTACAGCTGGGCAAGCTCATCATTCAGTCAGTAGTCAATACTCAGGGTGTGGCGGTTATGGCAGCATTTACCGCAGTGAACCGCGTGGATGATTTCGCTTATACGCCGCAGCAGAACATCGGACATGCCATGACGACGTTCCTGGCGCAGAACAAGGGCGCCGGACACAAAGAGCGCATGAAGAAAGGTTTTCAGACAGGATTGTTGATCGAACTGGTCTATTCCATCGGTTTGTTTGCGGTGATCTGGGGCCTGGCTTGGCAGATCATGACTCTATTCGCCGAGGATGGGGATGCGCAGGTGGTATCTCTCGGAATCAGTTATCTGCACCTGATCTCCTGGATGTATATCCTGCCGGGAATGACCAACGGAATCCAGGGATTCTTCCGTGGCATCGGCGATCTGAAGGTGACACTGTACAGCACCTTTATGAATATGTTGGGCAGAGTTGTGGCGGTATTCGTGATGCTGCGTCTGCTGCATATGGACTTCGCCAGCCTGGCGTGGGCCAACACGATCGGCTGGATCGTGATGCTGTTGTTCGAGATACCGTTATTGGTGAAATCCCTGCGCAGCGGCGAGTGCGGGTAGAGTGAAAGGTAGGAAAAAGTTTTTCGGACCCGTTGTACTACTGTGGAAAAAATGGTATGATAAATCTAATGATGTATAGCTGCTTTGGCGGCGGATTGAGAGGATGAAATGGACAAGATTATTTTAACGGGCGACAGACCCACCGGCAGACTACATGTAGGACATTATGTTGGATCTCTCAGGAGACGTGTGGAGCTGCAGAATTCCGGCGAATATAAGAAGACCTTTATCATGATCGCAGATGCACAGGCTCTGACGGATAATATCGAGAATCCCGAGAAGGTGCGCCAGAATATAATCGAAGTGGCACTGGATTACATGTCTTGTGGACTGGATCCTGCTAAGGCTACGATTTTCATTCAGTCTCAGATCTCCGAATTGTGTGAGCTGACTTTCTATTATATGGATCTGGTGACCGTAGCCAGATTACAGAGAAACCCGACTGTTAAGAGCGAGATACAGATGCGTAACTTCGAAGCGAGCATTCCGGTAGGCTTCTTTACCTATCCGATCAGCCAGGCTTCTGATATTACTGCATTTAAGGCAACGACTGTTCCGGTAGGTGGTGACCAGTTGCCGATGATCGAGCAGACCAGAGAGATCGTGCACAAGTTCAATACCGTATATGCACCGGTACTGGTAGAGCCTAAGGCACTTTTACCTGAGAACGAAGCATGCCAGAGACTGCCCGGCATCGATGGTAAGGCAAAAATGAGCAAATCCCTGGGTAACTGCATCTACCTGTCAGACAGTGCAGATGATGTGCGCACCAAGATCATGAGTATGTACACCGATCCGGAGCATCTGTTAGTCAGCGACCCCGGACACCTGGAAGGCAACACCGTATTCACTTATCTGGATGCCTTCTGCCGGCAGGAGCATTTTGAGAGATATCTGCCGGATTATGCAGATCTGGACGAACTGAAAGCACACTATACCAGAGGCGGTCTGGGAGATGTGAAGGTGAAGAAGTTCCTGAATAATGTTATGCAGGAGACTTTGGAACCGATCCGTAACCGCAGAAAAGAACTGGAGAAGGATATTCCCGCAGTTTATGATATCCTGAAAAAAGGCAGTGATGAGGCACGTGAAGTGGCAGCGCAGACTCTGGCTGAGGTGAAGAGTGCAATGCGTATCAACTACTTTGAGGATGCAGAGCTGATCCGGATGCAGAGCGAGAAATACGAAGGACAATAAAGACGAATTATTAAGAAAAAGGACATTTCCGGAGATCGGAGACGTCCTTTTTTGCATACACTGAATACGAGGCATTTATTATCAGTTGTTGCCGTAATTGACATACAGCGATGTCTTTTGGAAATACTGAGCGACCTTCCTGCTGGTGGGATCTTCCGGGTCACCGGGGAGATCACCGGTATAGATCAACGCCGGCTGATGTATAAACGGTGTCAGGACCACATCTGTAACCTCCGGATCATTCAGGAGAAGCAGACGGTCTTCGTATTCCGCGGCGTAGGCAGCGGCTTCCCCATCTGTCAGTACTCGGATGGCTTTCATGACGGAAGTTTCCTGCCACAATCCGGTACAGAGGATGCTGAATAACAGAACTGCCATAGCAAGATAACGAGCGGTGTTAAGCTTTCCTGAGACTTCTATTCTCTCCGGGGGGTTCGGTCGTGCCTGCATTTTCAGAAGCACAAAGCCGATCCAATAGAAGAATACGGTAAAACTGATCAGTAGGAACATATAATAGACGATGGCAACCGCCCGGCCCGGTCCCGTGGAGTTCATGGTATAGAACAGGGGACAGGACATGGAGCAGAACAGTCCGTAAGCATAACCGGTAAACAGAATAGGGTGGGAGAAAAATGCTCCGTTTTTCTTCTGCAGGATCCGCAGGAAGACCGGCAGCAGAAGCAGCGCGGCAAGCACCCACCACAATCCCGTCCAGGCAAAGGTATAACGGATGCCCTGTAACAGACATTTTGCAATCGCTTTCCAGGCAGGAATCTTCCACATGCCGCTTTGACGTACGTGATTGCCGGGAGCCATGGCGCTTACGGCGAAGGACAACAGGAGAACGACAGAAGTAATCCCGCAGATATATGCTTTTTTATTTTTCTGTAACAGTAACAGAAGTGTTATGGTTACTGACAGAAGCATACAGGGAAGAAGAGAAACATAGTTGCCGCCGCCCAAAAAGACAGCGAACAGGAGTAGTGGAAGCAACAGGATCCGCTTTCCATTGTCCAGGTAGCGAAACAGTGTGCCGAGGAAAAACAGTGTCACGGCAAAGAAACCGGTGTAATACATGGAGCCATTGTACCAGTAGAAGCTGTCACATTGAAATTCCACTGTCTGAATACACAGAAAGCTGAGAATGGAAGAAACGGTGATCCATTCTCCGCAAGTTCCCGGCAGAAAACGGCGGAACAGAGGACACAGCAGATAAAAAATACCTCCGCACAATAAAAGCAGGATCACGAAAGTCACCAGATGATAGGCGGTATTGGAAAATGCATTGGGTGCCAGATACATCAGGAAAAGCGCTGAATAGGTTCCCTGCCAGATCTGATAGCTGTCTGCGACACCTGCGCAGGCAGCGTCAAGCGTTTGTATGATGCTCCCTGTCTGCTGCCAGACCAGATGAGTCTCCGCACCGTAATAATAATCGTCGCCGGTGGGATAATTGTAGCGTCCCAGCCAGATCAGAGGGATCAGACTGAGTAGCAGGATCGCAAGGAAAATATATGGTTTCCATTTCGCAAAATTATTTTTCATAAGGGGAATGACTCCTGAGCAGATTTTGTAATACTATGATCAGTATAACATACCTGCAAAGACAGGAAAAGAGACTTGTTTTGCAAAAGATGAGAGTATATAATCAGCTTAATGACGGCGGAAGGAGGATGCACCATGGATAAGAAAGATAACAGAAGTTCGGAAAGAGAGCCGGAAGGAAATAGCTTTGATTATGAAGAACTTGTAAATGAGCCTGCGGAGGATCAGGACTATGAAGAGTACCGGGAAGAGGATGATTTTGATGAGGATGAAGAGGTGGTATTCCGCTTCAGACCATGGATGATCCCGGTGTTTGCGGGAATGATGATCCTGGCGATCCTGATCTGCATTCCACTATGGAAATTAAGCAGCCATAGCGGGGGAGCGGGAGACAGCGACGCATTGGTGACAGCAACGGAAGCACAGACGACAGAGGCTACTGATATCCCAGAGACGGTAATGGCACCTGAGGTGTCCACAGAACCGATTACCACACCGGAGCCTACGGCAGCGCCGACAGAGACTCCACAGGCGACCCCGGCAGCAACCCCGGAAGCAACAATACAGCCGACAGAGGCACCGGCGGCTACGGAGATCCCCAATGCCAATAGTGCCGGAAACGCTCTTGCGGAAGGAAACGCCATGACATTCGGAGATGTGAACGAGACCATCACCGCCAAGGATGTAATTAATCTTCGCAGTACTCCCTATACCGGAGACGAAGGAAATGTGGTGGGACAGCTGAAAAACGGAGAGACGCTGCTCCGTACCGGCAGAAATGATTCTACCGGCTGGTCCAGACTGGAATACAATGGGCAGACGGTATATGCGGTGACAGCGTATCTGACCACAGACCTTGCGTACAAGACTCCGGAAAAACCGTCGAACCCGAATCGTGTCAGCACTCAGGACGGCAGAGTAATCGTATTCACGGATTGTGATGATTATATTACACCGAAGGAGCTCATCAATCTGCGTACAGAACCCAGTACCAGTGAAGGGGAGAGTACTGTGCGTACCCAGGTGAAAAATGGAACGAATCTGCATCGTACCGGATACAGTGAAGGCTCCGGCTGGTCGAGAGTGGAATATAACGGAGAAATTTTGTATGCCGTGACTAATTATGTGATTTCGGGAAGTGCACCGGAGTAACAGAAGCGAATCAGATTTTCTATAAGCCAGTAGCCCCGAGCGGACAGCCGGGGCTACTGCAATATTAGAGAAAAGAATAAGGGATAGGTGAATTTATTTCGGTCTGACGGTCAGTCTTTGGATCCGACCGTTTTCATCGGTCTCACGGACCGTGGCGATAGCCATGATGTTGTAGCCACCAAAATTGGCAATGAATTCTGCCTGCTCGTCATTAACGACCTCAGCATCTAAAATGGAGTAACGGCGGAAGCCGAATTTATTACGGAAGAACATGTTAATGGCTTCTTTTCCGTAGATGTGATACTCCTGCTGGGAAGCGGAGGTGGTACAATAGTCACACAGAATGCCGCCCTCGGTGAACAACTCTGCAAGTCCGGCAAAATCTTTATTTTCCATAGCTTCTACATATTTTTCAATGGGTCTCATAGTACGTTCCTCCTTAATATACCTTTTCAGAATTTAACAGTGCATCGGTACCGCCGTCTACGAACATGATGTTGCCGTTGACGCCTCTGGCGGAATCGGAAGCTAAAAATACCATAACTTCCGCAATCTCTTCCGGTGCCATCAGACATTCCTGACCGTACTTGGTGGGAATGGGGAGAGCGTTCAGCGCCATCTTCGCGGTGGTGCTCATGGTAGCGGTCATGGCAGTATGTACGTTGCCGGGAGCTACCGCATTGATGCGGACACCGTTGGCTGCCCAGGTAGCGGAGACTCTGCGGACCCATCTTGCCAGAGCGTACTTGGTGGATACATAGAGGCTGTTGCCTACGGAGAGGTTGGTGGAATCCATAAAGGATACCAGGCTTAATACTCTCTTTTCATCGCCGATGTTATTCAACAGATCTACGATATCTTTCCGTCCGGCACCCTGGGAAATGGTGTTGGATACCGTGACTACGCAGCTGCCGTGCTTTTTCTGAAGGAGGTCATAGACGCCCTTTGCAATGGCTACGGTCCCGAAATAGTTCAGGGAAATGATCAGCTCCAGATTGCCGCAGGCACCGGAGACACCGGCATTACAGATCATGCCGTCGAGACCTTCGGGATGCAGCTCGTGCAGCTTGTCTACTGCAGTCTGTCTTCCCTCCGGTGTGGCCAGGTTCACACAGATGTCGCCGTCTTTTAAGTCGATATTGATGACCTCATGTCCTCTTTGCTGTAACAGTTCTTTTGTCTTGGCGCCGATCCCGCTGGATGCGCCGGTGATTGCATATACGCCCATATTAATCCTCCTTGTTTTCCTTCCTGCTTGCTTTTGCTTTATGAGTTCATTATAATAAAATCTGATATCTTTTAAATAACCAAAATGAGAAAAAATGAGGATACCAGATGCTGACCTATGACCTGACTGCCCGTGGCAGAAAAACCATGTATGAATACTTATATGAAGCGATGAAAGCAGATATTTTGAGCGGACGGCTAGCGGCGAGAGAGAAACTTCCTTCGAAGCGGGCGTTTGCCGAGCACTTACAGGTCAGTGTCAAGACCGTGGAGAATACCTATGAACAGCTTCTGCTGGAAGGCTACATCCGGTCGGAGGAGAAGAGAGGATATTTTGTCAATCGTCTGGAGGTGAAGAACACAGCTGCTCCAGCGTATGCTTCCTTTGTGACCCGCTTCCGTGAGGAGGAATATCTGGCGGATCTGACGGCGAATAATATTCAATACGATAAGTTCCCCTTTGCCACCTGGGCGAAGATAATGCGTCAGACCCTGACGGATTACGATACGTCTCTGCTTAAGACAGTTCCTTTTAATGGGGTGGAAAAATTAAGAGTGGCGATCGCCGAGCATCTGTACCGGTACCGCGGCATGCAGGTATCGCCGGATCATATTATCGTGGGTGCCGGAACGGAATACCTCTACAGCCGTCTGTTACAGCTCCTTGGGAAAAATGCAAAATTCGGTGTGGAGAATCCGGGCTACCGCAAGATCACGAAATTATATGAGGTGGGCGGCGTGGCATGGGACTATGTGGACATCGACGGACAGGGAATGAAGGTAGAACAGCTGAAGCAAAAGGGCATTACAGTTGCTCACGTGTCGCCGGAACACCATTTCCCCATCGGACTGGTCATGCCGGTGGGAAGACGGCAGGAGCTGCTTCGCTGGGCGGCGGAGGAGCCGGAGCGTTATATCGTGGAGGATGATTTCGACTGTGAGTTCCGCATGGTGGGCAGACCTATCCCTTCCGTGCAGTCCATGGATCGGAATCACAGAGTTATCTATATCAATACTTTTTCCAAGACTATGGTACCGTCCTTACGTATCGGCTATATGGTGCTGCCGGAGAAGCTGATGGAACGGTATATTTCCACCATGAATTTTTATTCCTGCACGGTATCCGGTTTTGAACAATATGCCATGGCAGCATTTTTGGAAAAAGGGTATTTTGAACGGCATATCCGGAGACTGATCAACGATTACAGAGGGCAGCGGGAGCGAATCTGCCGTTTGTTTCGGGAGTCACCCTTAAGTCAGATCAGCCATATATACCAGGATGATGCGGGGACGCACTTTCTACTGCACATAAGAACTGATTTAAGTGATGTGGAGATCAAGTGGGCTGCTAGACAGCGGGGAATTCTGGTGAATTGTCTGTCGGAGTACTGTTTTGCGGATGCACAGAGATATCGGGGGATCCTGGTCATCCACTATTCGGATATGGAGGATGAGGTGTTGCAGAAGGTGATCAGGGCGCTGGAGGAGATTTTTTTATGATCACAGTTTAGCCAGCACCATTCGCAAAGCCGTGCTAGCGCACTTTTCCGTCACTCCGTGTCGGCCTTTGCTCATGAACCGGCGCTCAACACATGAACATATTTGCTCACAAAATCATGCGAGCATGATTTGTGTTTCACAATATGTTCATGGCTAAACTGTTAGAATCATAATTTTTCCACAATGCGGGAACACTGACAAAAAAGAATGCAGTGTTATCGCATGGAAGGAGAAATTATGAATCAGAGAGTGGGAAGAAGCAGTATCCGTCTGGCGCAGCCGGTGTGTGTGATCGCCGGTGCCGCTATTGTAGGGAAAAAAGAAGGCGAGGGACCGTTAGGAGCCCTGTTTGACATGGTGGGAGAGGATGATCTCTTCGGCTGTAAGACCTGGGAGGAGGCGGAAAGCAATCTTCAGAAGGATGCAGTCTACATGGTCATGGAAAAGGCCGGGTGGAAAGCAGAGGATGTCTCGTATCTTTTCGCCGGTGATCTGTTGGGACAGTGCATTGCCACTTCCTTCGGCATTTCCGCTTACAATATTCCCCTGTTCGGAGTCTATGGTGCCTGCTCTACCTGCGGGGAAGCGCTGACACTGGGAGCTGTGATGGCAGCGGGAGGCTATGCGGAGCATGTGGTCTGCGTGACATCCAGCCATTTCGCCAGTGCGGAGAAGGAGTTCCGCTTTCCGTTAGATTATGGGAACCAGAGACCTCTGTCTGCCAGCTGGACGGTGACAGGAAGCGGAGCCTTTGCCCTGGGGCTGAATCAGAAATGCAGAGCTCACATCACCGGCATGACTCCCGGGCGGATCGTGGACTATGGACTCAAGGATTCCATGAACATGGGGGCCTGCATGGCACCTGCCGCCGCAGATACCATAGAACGCCACCTGGAGGATTTTCATGTGCAGCCACAGGAATATGACCGGATCATCACCGGGGATCTGGGAAGCGTGGGACAGACAGTGCTGATCGATCTGCTGCGGGAGAAGGGAATAGATATTGCCGGCAGGCACATGGACTGCGGCATTGAGATCTTTGATGCAGATGCCCAGGACACCCATGCCGGTGGCAGTGGCTGCGGCTGCAGCGCCGTGACTCTGGCAGCATATATTCTGCCGAAGCTGGAATCCGGTGAGTGGAAAAAAGTCCTCTTCCTCCCCACCGGAGCCCTACTCAGTAAGACCAGTTTTAATGAAGGGAAAAGCGTGCCGGGGATCGCACATGCGGTGGTATTGGAGAGTCCGGCGGTGAAATAGGGAAAAGCAGCAGGTCAGAAATGATTTGCTGCTTGATTTTTGCATGCACACTTCTCAAAAAAAATTACGAGTTCTCGTAGAAATGCAAATACATTTATGATATACTTTATTTGAGTTTTTATGTCAATTTTGATTTTGTACTTCCACAGAATCTGCAAAGGAGAAATGTATGGACGTATCATATAACAAATTTTTTAAGATGTTGATCGACCGTAAAATGAAGAAAAAAGATATTTGTGAGCAGGCTGGTATTGCTACCAGTACCATGGCAAAAATGGCAAAGGACGAGAATGTTTCATTGGATGTTCTGGCTAGAATATGTCGTGCACTTGATTGTACGATGGATGACATCTTAGATGTACTCCCGGCAGAGAACGAGAAATAATATTGGGAAGGTGCGAAAAAATGAAGAGACGGGAATATAGCGCAGGAGCAGTGAAGTTTTCGTTTTGGTTCATGGAATTTAAGACAGTGGTAAAGTTCTTGTCTGAGGGCATGACACTGGATGAAATCAAGGAAAAGAATCAGAATGAAAATCTCTTTGGCGCACCGACTACACTTCGTGCAGGTCAGATATTTTCTACGGTATCGGCAAGAATAAAGGCACTTGATACGTCCTTTTATCCGGTATTTATGGAAAGTGACCTTGCGACACAGAAGTTGTTTGCATTAGCAGGTGCAATGGCTCATGACACACTTTTCTTTGATTTTGTGTACGAGATCGTAAGAGAGAAAATGATCATTGGGAGCAATGAGTTTTCTGATAGTGATATAAGTATATTTTTTAAGAATAAACAGTTGCAGGACGAGAAGGTTGCAAAGTGGACGGATGCGACACTGAATCGTCTTGGCAAAACATATAAGACCATGCTTTTTGAATCCGGTATGACAGATAAGGGAACTCCTCGTATTATCTTAAAGCCAATCCTTGATCCGGTTATGGAACACTGGCTTTTTGATCACGACATGGAACCAATCGCAAAAGCACTTACGGGGGTACGATAATGGCAAGCATAGAAGAAAGACTGGACAAAATGGAAGCAAAAATCAAGGAACCAAAGTTCCGTGATACCACAGGAAAGGCAAATGAGGTCAATTACTGGGTATTTGATTATGCTCCGGAGCATGAGCTGATTGTCCGTGATAGAATAGAATACTTGAAAAATAAAAATTCCAGAGGAACCGATGGCTTTGAACTGTTTGTATATGATTTATATGATCTGCTCATAGCACATTTGCAGGATAAAAATTTCATGGAAAAATGTTATCAGATGGAAGAAAAGAGGGGTATTGTAAAGGTTGCATCCGCAATACAGCGTTCTCTTAAAATCACTGATAAGGATAACATGATTGTGGAATATATTGCAGAGCATACATCGGAAAATTCCGTAGTGTTTCTGACAGGAGTGGGAAAATGCTATCCGTTGCTACAATCACCAGAGGTGTTTAACAAAATTCTTTACAATATGCCACAGCATTTTGCAAAGGTGCCTATGGTGCTGTTCTATCCGGGAACCTATACCGAACAGGAACTCATCATATTCAACGAAGTTCACGAAGATAATTATTACCGGGCATTCCGGCTGGTACGATAACAGCGTGAAGCATGACGCTTCACACGGAAAAACGCAAAACAGCTTTTTTCTAAGAACGGATGAAAGGAAAGGTATGTAGTATGCAGATAAGAGAAATGTTTGCAAAACCGATAGACCGTGATTTGCAGGGCGTTATTATTGTGGGGCAGGACGAGACTGCCAATGTCAAGCAGGAGTTAGAAGAATACGTTGTTACAAGGGAATTACAGAAGCATTTTGCAGATTTCTTTGCGGCATATAAGACCGGAATCACAGGGAATACATCAAAAACAGGTGTATGGATTTCCGGTTTCTTTGGAAGTGGTAAATCTCATTTCTTAAAAATCCTGTCTTACCTTCTGGAGAATAAAGAGATTGCAGGCAAGAAAGCAATCGACTATTTTGTGGACGATAATAAAATAGCTGATCCGATGGTACTTGCGGATATGCAGCTTGCCGCAAACACACCGACCGATGTTGTTCTTTTCAACATTGATTCTAAGAGCGATTCCAACAGCAAACAGAATAAAGACGCGATTGTGAATGTGTTCTTAAAGGTATTCAATGAGATGCAGGGATATTGTGGCGCAATGCCATTTCTTGCTGATTTGGAGCGAAGATTAAACGAAGAAGGCAAGTATGAAGAATTTAAGCAGAAGTTTGAAGAAAACTATGGAGATGCGTGGGTAGATTCCAGACAGGACTTCGATTTCATACAGGATGATATTGTAGATACTTTGATAGATATGGATTTTATGAGTGAAGCTGCCGCAAGAAACTGGTGCGAGAAAGCAGCAGAGCCATACAAGATCAGCATTGAGGATTTTGCAAAGCGTGTAAAAGCATACATTGACCGCAAGGGCAACAATCATCATGTGGCATTTCTTGTGGATGAAGTAGGACAGTATATCGGAGACGATTCGAACCTTATGTTAAATCTCCAGACTGTTCGTGAGGAATTGGGCAAAGAGTGCAATGGTAAAGCATGGGTGATCGTAACAAGCCAGCAGGACATTGATTCCATTACTAAGGTAAAGGGTAATGATTTCTCTAAGATTCAGGGACGATTTGATACAAGGATTTCTCTTTCTTCTGCAAACGTGGATGAAGTTATCAAGAAGCGTATTCTGGATAAAAAGGACACTGCAGCACAGATGTTGCGTCTGCTCTATGACCAGAAAGCAACCACAATCAAAAATAAGATTGTGTTCAATGATGGTGTAGAAAAGAAATTATATGCAGATGAAAATGATTTTGCACTGGTTTATCCGTTTGTGCCATATCAGTTCAATCTCCTTGCAAGTGTATTGACCTCTATCCGTACCCACGGTGCATCCGGAAAACATCTGTCAGAGGGTGAACGTTCCATGCTTGCCATGTTCAAAGAGTCTGCAATGGATTATAAGGAGCATGAGGAAGGCACACTCATTCCGTTCCATGCGTTCTATGATGCACTGGAGAATTTCTTAGACCACAGCCATAGAGGAGTTATCATCAAGGCTTATGACAACGGCTTTATCAATCCAGATCACAAGACAAAAGATGTATTTGCAATCAATGTATTGAAAACATTATTCATGATCAAATATGTTAATAATGTTATTGAGGCAAACATTGATAACATCACAAGCCTTATGATTTCCGATATTGATGATGACCGTATTGAGCTGAAAGCAAAAGTAGAGGATGCTCTGAACGTGCTGGTGCGTCAGATGCTTGTGCAGAGAAATGGGGAAATTTATGTATTCCTGACCGATGAAGAGCAGGAGATCAATCGTGAAATCGAGAGCCAGAATGTGGAAATGGCAGAAGTAATCAACAAGGCTTCTGAGATGATTTTTGAGGACATTTTCACAGATAAGAAGTACCGCTATCCGGCATTTAATGGCAGATATGCGTTTCCTTTCAATTCTACTGTGGATGACAGACCATATAAGGCAAATCAGAACTATGATATTGGTGTACATATCTTAACACCTGCGGCGGATATGGGAACAGATGAAACTACCCTTCGCATGGTATCCGGACAGGGCAGAGAGGTACTTGTGGTTTTGCCGGATGATAGGGCATTTATGGACGAGATACAGAGATATTTGAAGATAGAGAAATTCCTGCGTTTGAACACATCTTCTGCATTGCCACAGTATGAGACAATCAAAGAGGGTAAGCGTCTGGAGATGCGTGAGCGCAATGCGAATGCGAGATTATATTTATCAGAGAGCTTAAAAGAAGCTGATATATATGTCAATGGCGATAAGGCACAGATCAATGCCAAAGAGGTATCCACTCGCATCAATGAAGCACTGGGCAGACTGATATCGACTGTATATCATAAGCTGTCCTATATTGATGCAGCATACGGTGAGGATGATATTCGCAAAGTTTTTAAGACCTCAAACCAGATTTCACTTAACCTTGAAGGCGGTACAGAACCAAATATTCATGCATTGGATGATGTATTGAGCTATGTTGCAGATAACACTCGTATGCACATGAAAACTTCTATGAAGAGTATTAAGGACAGATTTATGAAAGCACCTTATGGCTTCGTAGAAGATGATGTACATTGGCTTGTAGCAAAACTGTTCCGTAGAGGTGATTTAGCATTTTATATGAATGGATCTTCGGTATCGACACACAACAAGGAAGCAGAGGAGATCATCAATTACATCACGAAAAAGAGCTATGTAGACAAGCTGATGATGGAGCAGAAAATCCGCGTATCAGAAAAAGAGAAAAAGGTCACAAAGGATGTCATGAAGGAATTGTTCGGTGCAACCGGAAATTCAGATGATGAGGATACGATGATGAACGCCTTTGTAACTTATGCAACGAAGCTGACATCTACACTTGGAGAATTGGAAGTACGCTATGAAAGTACCAGGTATCCGGGAAAACATATCGTAGAGTACGGAAGAAAACTCCTTTTTGGTTTGGTACAGATACAGACACCGACAGAATTTTTCCAGGCAGTTGCAAAGAAACAGGATGATCTGCTTGATTTCGCAGAGGACTATGAACCCGTAAAAGCATTCTTCAACAGCGAGCAGAAAACAATCTTTGATAAAGCGGTATTGTATCTGAGTAAATATGATGACAGTAAGACTTACATCGTAGATGAAAATCTGGAAAATATTGTTGCTCAGATTAGCGAGATTGTAAAAAAGCAGTCTCCATATAGTGATATTCCGAAATTGCCGGAACTACTGAAAAAGTTCAGCGATGTATATTCAGACATACTGGATGAGCAGCTAAAGCCGGTGCTGGATTCTGTATATGATTCACAGAAACGAGTATTTGATGTGCTGAATACCAAAGAGTATGCGGAAACCAAGAGAAGCAGCTATTCAGCATTGTTTGATGAAATCACGAATGCGGCGAAAGGCTGTACGAATGTATCAGTACTTAGAAGTTATGCTGACAGGGCAGAAACACTGAAAATTCGTCTGTTAAATGAAATGACACAGACAGATCAGAATATTGCCTTAAAGAAAGCTGAAGAAGTCCGCAAGAGACTGGAAGCACAGGCAAAAGAAGTCGGAAATGTGGATCAGGCTCAGATTGAAGCTGAAGTGCAGAAAAAGGTCGAAAAAGTGAAAAAGACCAAGAATGTATCCATTAAGAGTATTACGAAAACTGCTTCATGGAGACTGGAAAATACAGAAGATGTAGACAAATACTTGAATGAACTGCGTCTGAAACTGGTCAGTGAGCTTGATACAGATACCATAGTCAATATTGAATTTTAAATTGTTATAGGCAGGAGGCGTTTCATGGAAACAATTGTTTTATATCATGGGAGCAGTCAGATAGTGACAGAACCCGAGATAAGAATAGCAAAATTTAACAAAGACTTTTATTTCGGCTTTTATTGTACATTGCTTCCGGAACAGGCAAAAAGATGGGCGACAAGGTATACTGGTGTAGGATATCTGAATGAATATGTATATACACCGGATGAATCGCTTAATATCAAAAAATTTCCTGAAATGACAGAAGAGTGGCTTGACTTTATAGCAGCATGTAGACTTGGAAAATCTCATAATTATGACATTGTGGAAGGACCTATGGCAGATGATACAATTTTTAACTATGTACAGAATTTTGTAGATGGAAAAATCAGCAGAGAAGCATTTTGGAATTTAGCAAAGTTCAAAAAACCAACGCATCAGATAAGTTTTCATACGGCAAGGGCTTTGACTACATTATCTTTTTTGAAAGGAATTGAGGTGACGGATCATGAATGATAATTCCTTATTTTTCTTATGCAGCTTAATTGAATTTATTGGCAGACAGCAGAAGCAACGCCGAGGTAGGATAGTAGAACTTCTTGGGGAGAATGTAATAAAGCGGATCTATGATTACGCAGATGTTTTTCACTGCGAACCAATAGAGAAAGTTGCAGATGATTTTATATTACGTTGTCAGATACCCATGGATGATTATGATAATGTAAAATGTTGCAGATATGAAGTTCCGGATTATTGGGAGATTGGCGAAGTGTATGAGCGCCTAATCGAGGATTTGAAGAAAAGCTCTGGTAAAGAAATGATAGATTGTATAAAAGAGGTTTATGCTTCTTGGATTAATGATGCGATATCGAATTACAATACTGACTTTTATTATCAATCCAGAGATTATATTTATGAGTGCTTCAAAGAAGGACAGGTTTGTGCATAGGTAAGAGTAATAACAGAAAAATTTGTCAAGATCAGCAGGAAGGGAAAAATGAATAAAACAGCAATTAGGAATTTTGCCATATGGGCAAGAAACAGGCTTATAGCAGATATAAAATATCGTGCCGGATTGATGGGCATTACAGAAAATGGCATAGCAGATGCCCTGCCACAGTCAAATAGTACAACCGAGTTCTACGATATAGGAACGGCAGAACCGTATGCTATTAACGGAGAGGAAATCAAACAGCGTCGTGCATTGGTGGATGTGATCCGGGCAAAAGAAGAGGATTCTGATTATGCGGTAGCGTACAAATATATCATAGAGGAAGTTGCTTATACCTGGTTCAATCGTCTGATTGCAGTACGTTTCATGGAAGTAAATGACTATCTCCCTTCTCATGTGAGAGTCTTATCCGCAGAGAGTGGCAAAACAGAACCAGATATTGTTACCAATCCATTCGATGCTGAACTGAATCTTTTAAGCACAGAAGAAGAGAAAATTATCACATTAAAGAGAGAAAATAAGCTTGACGAAGCATTCAAGATGCTTTTTATCAAACAATGTAATGCTTTGAATGAAATTCTTCCGGCTTTATTTGAAAAGACAAGTGATTATACTGAGCTTCTGTTAAATCTGTCTGTAATTGATCAGGATGGAGTTGTGTATCATTTGGTACATGATATTCCGGAGGAAGATTTTAACGTCAGCGCAGGAGGACAGGTAGAAATCATCGGCTGGATGTATCAGTATTATAATACTGAGCCAAAGAATGATGCCTTTGCGAAAAAAGGAAAGATTACAAAAGAGGAAGTTCCTGCTGTTACGCAGCTTTTTACACCGGACTGGATTGTACGCTACATGGTAGAGAATAGTCTGGGAAGATTGTGGGTAGAAGGACACCCGGATGCAGATTTGCAGGGTAAGTGGAAGTATTATCTGGAAGAAGCAGAGCAGGAGCCGGAAGTGCAGGCAGAACTTGCAAAAATCCGTGAGGAATATGCAAAGCTGAAACCAGAGGATATAAAGCTCATTGATCCCTGCATGGGAAGTGGACATATCCTTGTATATGCCTTTGATAAATTCATGCAGATCTATGAAAATGCAGGTTGGTCAGCAAGAGAAGCTGCACAGAGCATTGTGGAGCATAACATCTATGGACTGGATATAGATGATCGTGCTGCACAGCTCAGTTATTTTGCAGTTATGATGAAAGCAAGACAGTATGACAGGCGAATTTTCACCCGTGGAGTGCGTCCAAATGTCTATGCGATACAGGAAAGTAATGGTATCAACCGGGAACAGCTTAAATATTTTGGCGCTGAGCTGGATGAGATGGAGAAAAATACTGCAATTTTGCAGATAGAGGGATTTCTGGATACTCTGATTGATGCAAAAGAGTATGGTTCAATCTTAAATGTAGATGAATATGACTGGGATTTACTTCGCAGATGGGTGAATAGTGTCGATATGGGAAGCCAGATTTCTTTTGATACCTACGGATTGGATGCGACAGTGGAGAAGTTGAACGAACTGATTGAAATTGGTGCGATTATGGCACAGAAGTATGAAGTTGTGGCTACGAATCCACCATATGCAGGAACAAGCAACTTGAGTGCTAAGGTCAATAATTTTGTGAAAAAGCATTATCCGGATAGCAAAGCAGATTTATTTGCTGTATTTATTGAGCGTTGCGGAGAAATGCTGACAAAGAATGGTTTTCAGGCTATGATTACTATGCACGCATGGATGTTTTTATCTGGGTATGAAAAGCTAAGGTTAAAATTAGCAAATTTTGATAAGGTTACATTAGTTCATTTGGGAGCTAGGGCATTTGATGAAATCAGTGGAGAAGTGGTACAAACAGTTTCATTCGTAGTTAGAAAGAACAGTTTATCTGGATACAAAGCTATTTATCTAAGGTTAGTTGATGGTTGCAATCAATCGCAAAAAGAAAAATTGTTTTTTGATGATGGAATTAAATATATAGCGACAGAAAATAATTTTACTTATATTCCGGGTCATAGAATTGCATATTGGATTGATGGAAAAAAACTGTTTTCACATAAACTGATAGGTGATTTTTGCGAGTCGGGTGGAAGAAACAAAACACATAACAATGAATTATATGTACGAAATTGGTGGGAAATCGGAAAGAGTAAGTATGAATGGCGCCATTATGACAATGGAGGAAATAGCCGCAAATGGTATGGAAATTGTTTGGATATTGTAAACTGGTCGGCAGAAGCAAAAGCATTTTATGCTAGTCATGGAGGATTATTGAAGGATGAAATTTGTGAAAAAAGAGGTGTATCATGGAACGGAATATCTAGTGGTAACTATCGTTTTAAGATTAAATTAGAAAATTTTTCATTTAGTTCGAGTTCTCCTACGATTATTGGTAATACGAATATTATATATTCAATAATAGCAGTATTAAATAGTAAAGTTGCACCATATATACTAAATGCGATAAACCCTACTTTGCAGCTTAATGTTGGAGAAATATTGGGATTTCCAATGGTTGATTTGTCAGAAGATTTATTGCAACAGGTAGATACGATTGCAAAAAAATGTGTAGAAATGGTGAGAGTAGACTGGGATTCCTTTGAAACCTCATGGGACTTCAAACGTCACCCATTGCTTTCAGTAATACCTCGAAATTCTACTTTTTTTGATAACACAGATGATATTGACCTAGCAGAGTGTTACACCTGTTGGGAGAATGAGTGCAATGAGCGTTTCAATCAGCTCAAAGCCAATGAGGAAGAATTAAACCGTATTTTCATAGACATTTATGGATTACAGGATGAATTGACACCAGAGGTAGAGGACAAGGATGTGACTGTCCGCAAGGCTGACTTACAGAGAGACATTAAAAGCCTGATTTCCTATGCGGTCGGCTGTATGTTTGGGCGTTACTCCTTGAATGAGGAAGGTCTGGTATATGCAGGTGGCGAGTGGGGTGATAGTAAGTACACCACATTTATACCTGATGCGGACAATATTATTCCAATCACAGACGAAGAATACTTAGAGGACGATATTGTGTCACGTTTCTGCGCTTGGTTAAAAACAGCATTTGGTGCAAAGTCATTGGAGACAAATCTGGATTTCATTGCAAAGGCGCTTGGAAATAAGGGAGATACAAGCAGGGAGATTATCCGTAATTATTTCCTGAATGATTTCTTCAAAGACCATTGCAATACCTATTCTGTCACAGGTTCCGGCAAGCGTCCGATTTACTGGCTCTTTGACAGCGGAAAGCAGAATGGTTTTAAGGCTCTGATATATTTGCACCGTTACAATGCGGATACAATCGGTAATGTGCGTGTAGACTATTTGTATCGTATGCAGCGTGTATATGAATCTGAGATTGGACGTATGCAGGATACGATTGATAACAGCAAGAACAGCAGAGAAGTATCACTTGCAACAAAGCGTAAGGAAAAATTGCAGAAGCAGTTAAAAGAGTGCCGGGAATATGATGAGAAAATCGGACATCTGGCACTTTCGAGAATTGAGCTTGATTTGGACGATGGTGTCAAAGTCAATTATCGTAAGGTGCAGACAGCCAGCGATGGAAAGTTTTATGAGATACTGGCGGATTCCAAGAATATTATGGCAAAGGAGAAATAGTTTCTTATAACAGGAAGGCGGCAGGATGGATAATTTTGATGATCAGGTATGTAAAGAGTGTATAGCTGTGGGAGAATATACAGGTGATGATCCTTCCCAAGTTGCAAAATTATTAGGATGTAATAGAACAAATGAAATTCAAATAAAGAGAGCTGGAACGAAATATAGAATCGAGATAGAACAAATCGTTAATAGAAAAATAGTTAAAATTATAGCTGATAGCAATGTTTCATTGGACAGAGTGTATAGTCTTCTTATGGAGATTTTAAGATTTGAAAATTTGTATGAAGGAATTTTTTTCATGTTTACATCTTTCAAAGTAGATGGTGCGGAGTGTATAGAAAAATACAGAAAATTATTTCTAAATTATACACATAGCAATAAGCAATATGTTATGCTCCCAATGGATTTAGATGATCAAACATATAAGAAATTGTTTTTGAAATCACAGAAAGTAATCAAGAAAGCATTTCTTAGACACCAAGCCTTTTTGAATGCACTTTTTGTAAATGATTTAACTGTTGATGTAAGGATGTCTTTGATTTTAGAGGTGTTTGAATCTTTAGTAAATGAAATGGCAAGTAATGGAGAAATTATATTAAAGGCACAGCCATATAGAATTTATACAAATCCGTGCCCCAAATGCGGTGCGATAGTTACAAGAAAGGATCCCAACAAAAAGGTCTATTTGGTTGATAAAATATACGCAGTAATGAATGAATATGGTAAAGACATTTTTGTTGGAGATTCCAAAACAAAGATCGCACGGAAAAGTAAAAATCTTAGAAATAAAATTGATCATATAAGTAAACAAAAAAATGCCATGCAAGGTGAGCAGGCAGGCTTTTATTTACATAAATTTGGTCTGATGTACCGAATAATAATATTGAAAATGATAGATGGTTACAACGATGAAATTCAGAGAACAGTAAATACATGGACGGTTGCTATGAATAACAGTTATGCGTCGTATAGGATTTTACCTTAGAACCTAAAAACAGGAGGTAGTAATATGGCAGAAGATACGCTGTTTTCCGGCGAATCAAAGAATGTTGAGTACAAAGTGACTGTACCAGAGAAAAGCGAAAAATACATGAAAACAGTGGTAGCTTTTGCCAATGGCAGAGGTGGCAGGATTGTTTTCGGAATAGATGATAAGACCTTGGAGATTGTGGGAATGGATGTAGATAACATCTATAAGACGATGGATGCCATTACCAATGCAATCTCTGATTCCTGTGAGCCTGCAATCAGACCGGACGTGGCGCTGCAGACGGTTAAAGATAAGACTGTGATTGTGGTTGAGGTATTTCCGGGTGCAGAGCGTCCGTATTATATCAAATCACAGGGAATGTTTGAGGGTACTTATGTGCGTGTGGCAGGCACAACCAGACATGTGGAAGATTACATGTTAAAAGAGTTGATTCTGGAGGGAAAGAATCGCCATTTCGACAGTGAAATATGCCAGAATATGAAAATAACGGATGATGAAATTGAGGAACTTTGTAAGAGTATGAAAGAAACTGCCATAAGAAACACATGGCAGGACAGCGAAAAGGCAAAGGTTAAGGATGTTACCAAGAATGTACTGATTTCATGGGGTGTTCTGAAAGAGGAAGGCGGAGAGGTTTATCCGACCAATGCGTATGCACTTCTGACCGGACGAATGTTTCAGCAACCTGTTATTCAATGTGGCGTATTCAAGGGAACTAATCGTGCTCACTTTGTTGACCGTAGGGAATTTGAAGGCTCCATTCAGGAACAAATGGAAGCAGCATATCAGTATGTCCTTGAAAAAATCAACATGGGAATGACAATAAAGGGTATGTATAGACAGGATGTGTATGAACTGCCTACGGACAGTATCCGTGAGCTGATCGCAAATGCCGTGGCTCACCGTAGCTACCTTGAGCCGGGAAACATTCAGGTGGCATTGTTTGATGATCGATTAGAGATTACTTCTCCGGGAATGCTTCTGAATAATGTTACGATTGCAAAAATGATGGAAGGCTACTCAAGACCGAGAAATCCTGCAATCGCAAGAGCTTTTGCATACATGAAAATTATTGAAAAATGGGGAACCGGAATACCGAGGTTATTTGAAGCCTGTGAGGAGTATGGATTACCGAAGCCGGAGCTGATTGATTTTGATGGCGATTTCAGAGTAAATATGTACCGTAAGGTAAAAGGTGAGTTTGGTGTCAATGGTGCGACTACCCAAACTACCCAAACGCACCAAACTACCCAAAGCAAGGGATCAACATTATCAGATGATGATAAAAAGATATTGGAATTAGTCCATAATCATCCGTCTATGTCGCAGAGAGAGTATGCAAATGAACTTGGATGGAATTTAGATCGTGTGAAGTATTATTTAAGAAAAATGAAAACACAAAACCTGATTAAGCGAGTGGGTAGCAGCCACAGCGGTCATTGGGAAGTGTTGGCAGAGGTGGATCAATGGCAGAATTAAACCTAAAACAGATTGTAGATAAACTGAATACGGAATTTATCGGCGAACATCGAAAACTGGTATTCTGGTATGACGATGCGGCAGATTTTGCTGATGATATTGACAGCATGGAACTGGAAAATGCCAAGGTCTACAAGCTGACGAAGGATAACCAGTTTTACACAAAATATTTACTTGAAAAAGAGGATACGACAACCAATTATCTGATTTATGCTCCGTTTCCAAAACCTCCGGTCACAGAAAATCATCTGGAGGACACAATGCTTTATTCCAAGCGTTTTTATGCGGATATGGCATCACTTTTATCTGTGGATTTAGGTATTGACGAGAAATACAAGCCGGTGATTGAAAAGCACATCAAGTTCTTTGGTCACAAAGACCGATTGAAGCGTTTCTATGACCTTGAGATAGAGAATTTTAATGAAGAAAATATTCTGACAGGTATTATGAGTGCAGTATGCAGGACGAGAACCAATTCTTTTGATGAAGTGATACGTGTACTTATTACAGAGGATAGCCTGACAGACAACAAATATCTGGCAGAATTTGCAAAGTATGATATAGAGGGCGATTTCTGGAAGCTGTGTGAGCAGCAATTTGGCTTTTCTATGGACGCACCAAACTTGGAGAAACTGGTCATTACCATGTTTGTGACCTATGCAGACCGCTATATAGATGCGGAAATGCCAAAAAGCTGGAAGAAATTTATTTCCTATAAATCCGGAAACATTATCGCATTTCTTGACAACCTCATGAACAATATTTTGTATCGTGAGAAATATGATGAGTTGTCGCAATATGTCGCAGATTGTTTGAATGTGTCGGAAGAATTGAGTAAATATGAAGTAGATACACTGGTAGACTGTGACTCTTTTGCTTGCGTAGATGTACTTCTGATACGCTGGATTGTCGGTAGGCTTTGTGCAGAGGACTGTCTGGCAGAACTGGACGGACACAGTATCTATGATTTGTGTGGTATCCGTGCCAAAATGCACTTTGCCAGTAAGTTTTCTTTTATTTATGAGATGCTGGATAGTGCATACTGGCTTGTAAACAATGCAAGATATGAAGCACCGAATGGATTTCAGAAGATTATTGATGCGTATGTGTCAAGGGATTGTCTGATAGACAACCATTACAGAGTGTTCTATCTGAATTATGATAAATTGGAGAATACCTCAGAATTTGAGGAACTTCGTGACCTTGTAGAGAATATTTACACGAATGAATACCTTGGAAAACTGCTTCCGAAGTGGAATGAGGGACTGTTAGAGGACGATGCACTGAAACAAATACCGTTACAGCGTAATTTCTTCAGCAAATTTGTAAGGAGTACTAATGTGAGAACGGTTGTCATCATATCTGATGCGATGCGATATGAGGTAGGCAGACAGCTATATGAAAGAATGATGGACAATCCGAAGTGTAGTGCCACATTGCAGCCTATGCTTAGTGTATTACCTTCTTACACAAGGCTTGGCATGGAAGCGTTGCTTCCACACAAGACACTGGAGCTGACTGATGATTTCAGAGAGGTAGTAGATGGCAAATATGCGATTGATTTGGCTACCAGACAGGCAGTATTGCAATCCTATGAACCAGAGAGCAAATGTGTACAGTTTGATGATATAAAGAACTTAAAAGGTCTGGAACTTCGTGATGTATTCACCGCACAGTCTGTCATTTATGTGTATCATGATCAGATCGATAATACCGGAGAACATGAAGAAGATGAAGTATTTACAGCCTGTGAGAAAGCGATTGATGAGATTGCAAAGCTGATTCAGAAGATTTCTGGCAGTGCGAATACATACCGTTTTATCGTGACTGCAGACCATGGCTTTATCTACAAGAGGGATAAAGTGACAGCCAGCGATAAGATTGGCGGTATGAGTGATGCAAGCCGACTTGTGAAAAGAAGATATATTGTATCGAAAGAGCCGATCAATGAACAGGGTGTCTGCAATATTGGTTTAGGATATATGCTCGGAAGTGATGATGAGAAGATTATTTCTTATTCCTGCAGCACTAATGTTTTCTCTGTTCCGGGTGGAGCAGGACTGAACTATGTGCATGGAGGTTCTTCGCCACAGGAAATGCTTGTTCCTGTACTGGATATTAAGATGGACAAGGGTGCGGTAGAGACAAGACCTGCACAAATTATGCTTGTGAGCTTGGTTCAGAAGATTACAAATCTGATTACAAGCCTTGATTTCATCCAGTCTGATCCGGTCAGTGATGTGGTAAAGAAAGCCGATTATAAGCTGTACTTTATCTCGGATAACAATGAGAAGATTTCTAACGAGAATATCTACATTGCAGACAAGCGTGATGAAGATGTGCAGAAGCGTCTGTTCCGTATGCGCTTCACATTTAAGAATAAAAAATATGACAAGGACAGAAAGTATTATCTGGTTGCCTATGACGAGAGCAATGATGTAGAAGTATTCCGACATGAGGTAATCATGGACTTGGCTTTCTCGGATAACTTTGGATTTGATTTATAAGATTATGTGGAAATGAGGTAGAGAACGATGCCTTTTGATATAGAAGCAGAGGATAGGCGGACAGCCATTAAACAGAAATTGCGTAAATATTTTGATGGAAAGATTGTCCGGAAAGATTTGACAAAGAAGATAAAAGAGGGCGCAAATGTGCCTGTATATGTATTGGAGTTTCTTCTGGGACAGTATTGCAGTTCGGATGATCCTGAGATTATCGAGCAGGGTGTAGAAAGCGTAAAGAAGATACTTGCGGATAATTTTGTACGTCCGGATGAAGCACAGAAGATACTTTCTCTGCTCAGACAGAAGGGAAGCCATACGGTCATTGATAAGATAACCGTATCCCTTAATATCAAGAGAGACAGATATGAAGCAGAGTTCTCTAACCTTGGCTTGAGTGGTGTGCCGATTGATGAAGAATACCCGACAAAATTCGATAGACTTTTGTGTGGCGGCATCTGGTGCATTATCCGTTTGGAATATGACAGTAATTCAGACTATGATAGTGGGATTATATCAGCCGATGGAGATTATCTGCGTTCCAAAAAGAAAAATCAGAATGATACGCCAATCAAAATTATCAATTTGAACCCGATACAGATGCCCCATGTAGATATCAATGAACTGAAAGAGGGCAGAAAACAGTTCACCAAAGAGGAATGGATGGACGTACTGCTCCGTTCTATTGGAATGGAGCCAGATATGCTGGATACTCGTGAAAAGTGGCTACTTCTTACCCGTATGCTTCCGCTTGTAGAGAACAACTTCAATCTCTGCGAATTAGGACCGAGGAGCACCGGAAAAAGCCATCTATACAAGGAAATCTCGCCTAATTCCATTCTGGTATCTGGGGGACAGACAACGGTTGCCAATCTTTTTTATAACATGGGGAGAAAGACAGTTGGACTTGTCGGATTGTGGGATTGTGTGGCATTTGATGAGGTTGCAGGTATCAATTTTAAGGACAAAGATGGCATCCAGATTATGAAGGATTACATGGCGTCTGGTTCGTTTGCTCGTGGCAAGGAGGAAAAGGCTGCATCTGCGTCCATGGTATTTGTCGGAAATATCAATCAAAGCGTGGATTCACTTCTGAAAACATCAAGTTTATTTGATCCATTTCCTGCTGAAATGGGAACGGATACTGCTTTTCTTGATCGTATTCATTGCTATCTGCCGGGATGGGAAGTACCAAAATTCAGACCGGAACATTTTACAGATGATTATGGTTTTATTACAGATTATCTGGCAGAGTTTATCCGTGAACTTCGCAAAGAGCAGTTTGGAGATGCCCTGGACAAATATTTCCGTCTTGGCAAGAATCTGAATCAGCGAGATACGATTGCAGTCCGTAAAATGGTAGGCGGATATATCAAACTGTTATATCCTGATGGAGAATATACAAAGGAAGAAATTGAAGAAATTTTACAGATTGCTCTTGAAATGCGTCGCAGGGTAAAGGAACAGCTCAAAAAGCTGGGCGGCATGGAGTTCTATGATGTAAATTTCTCTTACATAGATAACGAAACCTTCGAGGAGCATTATGTATCGGTACCGGAGCAGAGTGGTGGCAAGCTCATTCCGGAAGGAATGTGCAATCCGGGGCAGGTATATACAGTTTCAAATGGAAAATCCGGCATGATCGGTGTATTCCGACTGGAATCACAGATGTTGCAGGGCAGTGGTAAGTTTGAGAGAACTGGTATCGGAACTGACAGGGAAGCAAAGGAATCATCGAATACGGCATTTAGTTATCTGAAGGCGAACGGAAAACGCATCAGCGGTACGATCAGTACAGATAATAAAGATTACATTATCAACTATCAAGATTTACAGGGCATTGGAATGACTGGAAAGCTGGCTTTGTCAACATTGGTTGCATTATGCTCGATTGCTCTTGGGAAACCGGTACTTAGCAGCCTTGTGGTACTCGGAGAAATCAGCATCAGCGGTACGATGATAAAAGTGGAAGAATTAGCAAATACTTTGCAGGTATGCTTGGATAGTGGTGCAAAGAAAGTCTTGCTTCCTGCAACATCATTTGCGGATATGGCAACTGTGCCACCAGAATTGATGAGTTCATTCCAAATTATACCGTATTCCAGTGCCGAGGATGCAGTGTTTAAGGCATTAGGTGTAGAATAAGCTTCTTTTGCAAGAACCCTCTTGCAAGCGCTGGCAGACACTGGTAAAATAAGGTTCGAGCGGCAGATATGCCGGGAATGGCTGGTGGATGAAGATGCGCAGGATAGAATTTAAGATGGAACGACCGGGACTGTTGGAGGTCGGACAGAAGATCACGGTAACAGAGGGACTTCTGCCCAGTAACTATTACTATACGATAGACCCTTCCCTGGCAATGTCTCCGAATATTCCGTTCCGCTACCGCCTGAAGAATCGGGAGGGTGTCGTGGCGGATATTGTGGAGAATTCCAGAGGATTCTACGTGACGGCGGAATTTGATGAGCCGGAGGTAGATATGACGAAGTAAACGCCGGGGATGTCGCAGGAATTTCGGAACATGCCGGGAGGCAGGCAGATTAAGACGCAGATGACAGATTTAAGGAAGAATTAATTATAGCAAGAAAGAGGAGAATATTATGTTACAGAAGATTTCAACAGACAAAGCACCCGCAGCGATCGGACCTTACTCCCAGGGTATCGTACTGGGCAATATCTTTTTCGCATCCGGACAGATTCCCATTGATCCCGCTACCGGCGAGATTCACGGAACTACCATCGAGGAACAGGCAGAGCAGGTAATGAAGAATATCGGCGAGCTGTTAAAGGCAGCAGGCACCGACTACACCAGAGTAGCCAAGACCTCCTGCTTCCTGGCAGACATGGGCGATTTCGCAGCGTTCAATCAGGTCTATGCAAAGTACTTTACTGAGAATCCTGCCAGAAGCTGCGTTGCAGTCAAGACCCTTCCCAAAAACGTATTATGTGAAGTGGAAGTCATCGCAGAAGTATAAGAAGCATACAACATAAAATCTGTAACGATTCAGCAAAAAATGGCAGACATTATGTGGTGAAGGAAAGCTGCAACGTTACAATAAATAGACATTAAGACGGAAGATCGTCGCTTACAGGCGGCGATTTTCTTGTGTATAGGTAAGGTGGATAGAAACTTATGAAAAATAATATTACTCTGATCGGCATGCCGGGTTCGGGAAAAAGTACGGTAGGTGTCGTCCTGGCAAAGCGCCTGGGCAGACGTTTTGTGGATTCCGACCTGGTGATCCAGGACAGACACGGCAAATTATTACACGAACTGATCACGGAATATGGTGTGGAAGGCTTTTGGCAGATTGAGAGCGACGTGAATGCGTCCTTAGATCTGGAGAACAGCATCATTGCTACCGGCGGAAGCGCCTGCTACGAGCCGGAAGGCATGCAGCATCTGCGGGAGATCAGTACGGTGGTATATCTGAAGCTTCCCTATGAGGAAGTGGAGAAACGGCTGGGGGATCTGAACGCCAGGGGCGTGACTCTGCAGCCCGGTCAGACCCTGCGGGATCTGTATGATGAGAGAACCCCGTTGTATAAGAAATATGCGGATCTCATCATAGACTGCAGCGGAAAAATGCTGCGGGATGTAGTGGCGGAGATCGCTGAGAAATATAAAAAACGGTCCTGATAAGCTCACATAACCGTAAAACAATAAGGGACGAATCATATAAGGAACGAACAATACAACTATGGAAAATACAAGAGCGAAAACAACGAGAAACAGCCTGATCCTTCTGCTGACAGCCACCATCTGGGGCATGGCATTTGTCTCCCAGAGCAAGGGTATGGATTACATGCACCCGTTTACGTTTAACGGCGTCCGTTCTCTGATCGGCGCTGCCGGTATTCTGGTGTATATTCTGATCAGTCGGAAGATCGCGGGAGACAAGGCAGCAAAATTAGACTGGAAACTGAATGTCAGGGCAGGGCTTCTGTGTGGTATCTTCCTGACCATTGCCAGCACCCTGCAGCAGTTCGGTATCAAGTATACCAGTGTCGGCAAGGCGGGATTTATCACGACCCTGTATATTATTTTTGTGCCCATGTTTGGTATTTTTTTGAAGAAAAAGGTAGCACCGGTGGTCTGGGCAGCAGCCGGCATGGCAGCAGTGGGAATGTATCTGCTCTGCATGACGGAATCATTGCGCCTGGGGGCAGGGGATATCATGGTATTTTTATGTGCTATTGCTTTTGCGATACAGATCATGACGGTTGATCATTATGCAGCGAGAATCGATGGAGCGGTAGTATCCTGTATCCAGTTCACAGTGTGCGGTGTCGTCTGCTGCATCGGGGCACTTATCTGGGGACAGCCGACTTTCGGACAGATTCAGGAAGGCCTGGGAGCACTGTTGTATGCCGGTGTCTTAAGCTGCGGTGTGGGCTATACTCTGCAGATTGTGGGGCAGAAGGGCTTGAATCCCACAGTGGCAGCGCTCATCATGAGTCTGGAATCCGTTATTGCCACCATCTCCGGATGGATCGCTTACAAAATCGGTTTTTTAAGTACGGATCAGACACTGACTCCGAGACAGATCGCAGGCTGTGTTATCGTATTTGCCGCTGTGATCCTGGTACAGCTTCCGCCGGAGTGGTTTCGGTTTGGCAAAAAGAACGCTAAGCGTATAAAGAACGCATAAATTCAGGAAAAAGTGCAGAGACTGTCCATAAACAGATATAAGGAGGAAACGCAGAGGATGGATTATTTCAATGCTTTCTGGGTGGGTGGTCTGATCTGCGCGCTGGTGCAGATCCTGATGGAAAAGACGAAGATGATGCCGGGACGCATTATGGTGCTTTTAGTGGTCACCGGTGCCGTGCTCAGTGCGCTTGGCTGGTATGAACCTTTTCAGGATTTTGCGGGGGCCGGTGCCAGCGTACCGCTGCTTGGCTTTGGAAATGTGTTAATGAAAGGCGTAAAAGAAGCAGTGCAGGAACAGGGATTTTTAGGCCTTTTTGCGGGAGGCTTCCGGGCAGGAGCTGTGGGGACGTCGGCAGCGCTGATCTTCGGTTATCTGGCAAGTCTTCTCAGTAAGCCGAAGATGAAGGAATGATCAAAGTTCCTCGTAAGAGATTCCCTTCAGATCCAGATATTTTTTCAGCGCCTTGTCCCAGACGGTATCGGCACTTTTGTCCATGGTGAAGGTCTGGTAAGCACATCCGGTGGTGAGAATCGTTTTTTCCCCATCGTAGCGGATGTTCAGCACCAGGGCACGGATGACGTCAGGGTCCACCTGGGCTTTTGTAAGCATGGCAGCGGCTTTATCCGGCTGCATATGAAGCACAAATTTAAAATACAAAGGAGTGTGTTTTCCCTTGATCAGGTCAAAGCACAGTCCTTTTATTTTGCTAAAAGACTGCAGTTCCCAGGGAATACAGTCTTCGCCTCGTTCGTCAGCAGGATAGAAGTCCTTGTTGATATGCCCGTCGATGGTTACGGTGAGGGCGGTGCTGATGGTGGCTTCTTCCAGAAGAAAAGGATCAAAGGTATCCGCTACCAGTAGGTGATTCATAAAATTTTTGGTGGATGTAATCTGTAATGCGATCATCAAGGCTCCTTACTCCGGTGATTGTATCTTGCGTTCCGGTGTCATGCGATATAGAAATAGTATAAACGATGTACGGAAAAAAGGAAATATGAATATTTTGTGTAAAAGCTTTACGAACGAAATGTTTCGTGCTATTATAAGTAGTATTAAAAACTACATAGCATGGTTTGCAAAAAATAACAAATAATTAATAATATGGAGACAGATATTATGAGTTTCAAAATCGTAGTAGACAGTTGTTGTGAATTGCCGGAAGAGTATCTGCAGGATCCCCGGTTTGAGATCGTTCCGCTGGGACTGGAAGTGGGAGACTATAGAATCCAGGATGATGAGAGCTTCAATCAGGCAGAGTTTTTGAAAAAAGTAGCGGAATCTCCTCAATGTCCTAGATCTGCATGCCCTTCCCCGGAGAAGTTCCGGGAGGCTTATTGTACAGAGGCAGAGCATGTATATGCCATTACATTATCTTCTCATCTGAGTGGAAGTTACAACAGCGCCGTGCTGGGAATGAATCTGTATCGGGAAAAATACGGTAAGAAGCAGATCCATGTCGTCGATTCCGAATCCGCCAGCTGCGGTGAGACGCAGATCGTGAAGAAGCTGGTAGAACTGGAGGAACAGGGTCTTCCCTTTGAAGAGATCGTAAAACAGATCGAGGAATTCCGCAGCAATATGCATACGTATTTTGTACTGGATAATCTGGAGACTCTGCGTAAGAACGGGAGACTGACCGGCGTAAAGGCACTGGTGGCATCCACCTTAAGCATTAAGCCCATTATGGCAGGAGACAAGGGAAATATCGTGCAGAGAGGACAGAGTATCGGAATGAAGAAGGCACTCCGCAGAATGGCAGAGATCATTTTAGAGGAAGTCGGAGACGCCCAACACCGCACACTGATGATCACCCATTGTAATGCACCGGACCGCGCCGAGACCATCAAAAAGCTTCTTACGGATAAGGTACAGTTCAGAGATTGCCTGATCATGGACACCCGTGGCGTCAGCAGCATGTACGCCAATGACGGCGGCGTGATCGTAACGGTGTAAATTGAGAGTTAGTTGAATACATTGGCAAAATCCACGAACTCCCGGAGCATGCGATACACATGTCTCGATGTAAGGTCTCCGGATGTGAATTTTCTACGAAAAGTGATGAGTAGTTCTCGTCATGACGGGGCCGCCTACAGTCGACATCCATGTCGACAATCGGCTGACGCGGACATCGTGTCCGCTTTCCCCCTGTCTTTCAGCACTTTTCTAGAAAATATCAACATCCTCCGACAAACATCTTCGACATGGCACCGCATACTCCGGGAGTTCTGCGTTTTGGAAAGCTTTCAAAAACCAGTAGCCCTGGCTGGGTATAAGAATAAGCAGTGCCGTAAGCAGACGTCGGTACTTAGCGGTCGTATTGTGACCGCTTATGTACCGCTACGCTCTGCGACAGAGCGCGAGCGTGCCGCGTTTCTTATACCCTGCCAAGGGCTACGGGATTATTTCACTAACTTTCAAGTTACGCATGATACTCTGCCAGGAGCTGTTTTGCGTAAGCAACGCAGTCTCTGTGCAGCGGGAACTTTTTCCCATCGCACATAATGACTTTACGGAATCCCAGCTTCTCCATGTATCTGCCGTTGAGGATGGCCCTAACGGTAGGGGCAAAGAAGGTGGGATGATTTTCTATCTGGGAGAATAAATTGATGGCGGTGGTAGCGACTTTTACGGTACGGCCGTCCTTCAGGGTTACGATGACATTGCGGCCATCTTCCTCAGCGTAGAGAATATCCGGTTCGGTCACATAGATGGTATCCTCATCCTCACGAAGCTCGATGAGGGGAACTGCTTTCGCCATGATCTCCAGGGCATGGTCAATGCTCTGCGCCAGCTCTGCTACTTTGATGGGCTTATCTAGGAAGATGACATTTTCCGGATACGTCTGTTCCCTGTAATTGATCTTGGAACAGCATAATATAATGGGAGCGTTGACACCCTGTGCTGTGAGGGCATTGACCACATCCGTACCGGTGGTCCCTTCTGTCAGACACATGTCGATATAAAAGGCATCGTATTGCATGGGATTGGACAGCAGTGCGGTAGAATTACCAAAAGAATCGGTATAAATGATCCCCGTAGATGCAGCACGTTTGTCGGATTCCCGCTTTAGCAAGCGCTCTAACTGTTTTCTGTCGGCTACATTATCATCACATACTGCTATATGCATATCGACACCTCCAAAATACACGCAGAGACAGATATCCGGAATCTGCTCCGTGTATGTTATTCCTCTGTAAATACGAAAGACTGAACTTATATACAATGATGCCAGGGTCAAAAGGTCTAAGCCCATATGAGCTTGCTCATAAGTGGGTGAAAGACCTTAGGACCCGCCCCGATATGAGCATAAAAGTGGGATGATAATCCCACGATATGCGAATATTGGGTAGGATTGTGGGAGTGCGTAGCACGGAACAATCCGTAGGCATCAAAGTCGGGGGCTGTTGACCCCGACATCATACAATCAGTATAGCATAACTCCTACCTGAATAAAAGGACAAAAAGCAGTACCTGTACCACAAGGATCGCAGGCATTCCGTATTTGAAATACCAGTGCTTCGTCTTATGCCGGAAATGCTGCATTCCCAGAATACAACCCAGGCTGCCGCCCAATAGCGCCGTTAAAAAAAGAGAAGCCTCCGAGATGCGCCAGGCACCCCGGATGGCTCTTTTTTTATCGACGCCCATGATAATGAAGCCTGCCAGGTTGATACCGATCAGATAGATCAGTCCTATGGCAGTAATTGTCTGCATTGTGATCATAGACACCTCTTACTGTATTATTTCATAGCTTTATTCACAAAATCGCCGAATAATTATTAGTTGCCAAGCTTCTTCTCGTTCTCCTGCAGCTTCATGGCACGAACCTTCAGTGACAGACCGAACAGATTGATGAAGCCTTCTGCATCGTGATGATCATACAGATCACCGGTGGTGAAGGAAGCCAGGTTCTCATTGTACAGAGAGTAAGGAGAAGTGGTTCCTGCCTTGATGATGTTACCCTTGTAGAGCTTGAATTTCACTTCACCGGTTACGTATTCCTGGGTCTTCTCAATGAAAGCCTGCTCAGCCTCACGGAGAGGAGTGAACCATTTGCCTTCGTATACCAGGCTTGCGAACTTTGCACCCATTTCCTTCTCGAATGCATAAGTATCACGGTCTAAGATCAGCTCTTCCAGCTGCTGGTGAGCCTCCATGAGGATGGTGCCGCCGGGAGTCTCATAGACACCACGGGACTTCATACCTACAACACGGTTCTCTACGATATCTACGATACCGATACCGTGCTTGCCGCCCAGCTTGTTCAGGGTACGGATGATATCGGATACCTTCATCTTCTCGCCGTTAACGGAAGTGGGAACACCCTTTTCAAATGTCATGGTCACATACTCACCCTCATCGGGAGCCTTCTCAGGAGTTACGCCTAAGACAAGCAGATGCTCGTAGTTGGGCTCGTTGCCGGGATCCTCCAGCTCCAGACCTTCGTGGCTGATGTGCCAGATGTTACGGTCACGGCTGTAGGAAGAATCGGTGGAGAAAGGAAGATGGATACCATGCGCTTTGCAGTACTCAATCTCGGATTCACGGGAGTCCATGTTCCACTTGTCGCTTCTCCAGGGAGCGATGATCTTGATATCGGGAGCCAGAGCCTTGATACCTAACTCGAAACGGATCTGGTCGTTACCCTTACCGGTAGCACCGTGGCAGATAGCTACAGCGCCTTCTTTTCTGGCAATCTCTACCAGCTTCTTGGCGATCAGAGGTCTTGCCATGGAGGTACCTAACAGGTACTTGTTCTCGTATACGGCATGAGCCTGGACACAGGGAACAATATAATCATCACAGAATTCATCGATAACGTCTTCAATATACAGCTTGGAAGCGCCGCAGGCCTTGGCTCTCTCTTCCAGACCGTCGAGCTCATCTGCCTGTCCGCAGTTGACACAGACACAGATAACTTCGTAGTCAAAATTCTCCTTCAGCCAGGGAATGATAGCGGTAGTATCCAGACCGCCGGAATAAGCTAAAACTACTTTTTCCTTCATGATAAAATCCTCCGTTTTATAGTGTGTATGATGCCAGGGGCAAAAGCCTAAAAGCACGAAGCAATCCGTAATGCATCAGATGTTGGGATCGTGTGTTACGCTCTGACATTTACTATACAACATTATATTCGCAAAAGCAAGCAGAAAAGTTGCATAAATAAATCATAAAAATGAATAAAACAAATTAAAATATGCACACAAATGTATAAATTGGAAAATATACAGTATAAATATGCATAAAATTAGGCGCCGGATGCACAGGATGGTCAGTCGCTGATCTTTTCGATACCTGAGATATCGCTGTCGATCATCAGGGAGTAATTCGTATAATAGACCACGAATCCCGGCTTGGCACCGGCAGGCTTTTTGACCTGTTTTTTCTGGACGTAATCGATCTCCACTTTTTCCTGTTCCCTGCCTTTAGAATAGTAGGCAGCCAATCTCCCCGCCTCTTCAAAAGTACGGTCCGGCAGCTCTTTCCCTTCGGTCTTTACCACCACGTGGGAGCCGGGGATGCCTTTGGCATGGAACCACCAGTCATTTCCTGTGGCGAATTTGAAGGTCAGTTCGTCATTTTGGAAATTATTTTTCCCTACATAAATATGGAAGCCGTCGCTGCTTAAATAGTGGAAGGGCCTGCTGGTGATCTTTGCTTTTTTCGTGCCGCCTTTTCGGCGGATGTAACCGCTCTGGGTCAGTTCCTCCTTGATCTCCACCAGGTCTTCTTCCTTCAGGGCAATGTCCAGTGCTGTGCTGATGGTCTCTAAGTGGTCGATCTCTGCCTTGACCTGGCAGGTCAGCTCGGACAGCGCCTCATAAGTACGCTTTAATTTGCCGTATTTGTCAAAATATTTTTTCGCATTTTCCGTGGCGGAGAGGGTGGGATCCAGGGGGATCGTTACCGGCTCATTTGTATAATAATTCACGGCGGTGAGGGATCTGTCACCGGGCTTTGCGCTGTAACCGTAGGTATTGAGCAGTTCACCGTAGATGCGGTATTTTTCCCGCTTTTCCGTGTCCTTCATCTGTGCCATCTGGAGGTCATATTTTTTAATATCACGTTCCAGGGCTGTCTGGACGATACGGCGCAGGTCGGAGGATTTCTGACGGATCCTGGTTAATGTATTTTTCTCCGCATAAAAATGCTCCAGCAGGGCGGACATGGAAGTGTAGGATTCCAAATGATCCGCTCCCGAGCCATATATCGTCAGGGGAACCGCTGCGTATTCCACGGGGCGGGTGCCGGTGTAGGCGATGCATGGAGAGAAGGCTTCTTCCCTGATAGAAGTGACCATTTTGGAAAAGATTCCGTATAAAGTATGGTAATCCGTGGGTGTCAGTGCCGCTGTAGGACGTTCCCCATCAAGACCGGCCTCATGACATAATTCCTGTGCCAGTACGGGCGAGATGCCGGTGAAGCTTCCGTAGACCGCCTTGAAGACCGGCTGGGGTTTGGCGGCAAGCATTTCACGGAACGTATTCTCATCGCAGGTCAGGGCATCCAGCTTGTCCTGGGTGTGGGCAATGAAGTAGGGACGTCCCGGCAGGACTTCCCGGACGCTGCTGACAGCGGAGGAGACATGCTTGATACTGTCGATGATGGTATTGTCGTCATTACAGAAGATCAGGTTACTGTGTTTGCCCATCAGCTCCATGACCAGTGTCTTGTGACGCAGATCGCCCATCTCATCCAGATGTTCAATGTCAATATGCACAATACGTTCCAACCCCGGCTGGGAGATGTTCACAATACGGCCGTTCTGCAAGTGTTTGCGCAGAAGCATACAGAAGTTGGGGGCCGTCATGGGGCTGGGTTTATTGGTTTCCGTCAGATAGATCAGCGGGAGAGAAGCACTTGCGGATAACAGCAGGCGCTTCTGCCCGGTGGGCTGTTTGATCGTCAGTAACAGTTCATCATTCTCCGGCTGGGCGATCTTGTACAGCCTTCCGCCGATCAGTTCTTTTTTCAGTTCAGATATTACACAGGCAATGGTAACGCCGTCAAAAGCCATAATTTCCTCATTTCCGCTCTCGTAGAAGCTAAAAAAATAGATGCGCGGACTGCATTGCGCAACACACTTATTGTAGCAGATTTTAATCGGAAAAGGAAGTACGGTAAAAACAGAGTGAATATTATTCCATTATATTGCATAAAAACATAAAAAAAGCATGAATAAGTGCATAAATATACACATCAATCCAAAAAACATGCATAAAAATGAAAAAAGTAGTAGACATTTAGGAAGAAAGTGGTATCATGGAACTATTCAGAGTCAGATGAATATCGGAGAAGCGCAGCAGCGATTTTGCGAATGGGGTTCTGAACAGTTCCAAAGCAGAATTGCGGGAGCGGCTTGCTGCGAAGCAATTCGATGACACAGAAATGCAATGAAATGAGTGTGAGGTAAAAAAATGATCAGAGTAGGAATCATCGGAGCAACCGGTTATGCCGGAGGAGAACTGGTACGTATCCTGTTGAATCACAAGGATGCCAAAATCGTATGGTACGGTTCCCGAAGCTATATAGATAAGAAGTATTATCAGGTATACCAGAACATGTTTCAGCTGGTGGAGGATATCTGCAAGGATGATAATCTGGAGGAACTGGCGAAGCAGGTGGATGTGATCTTCACCGCAACCCCTCAGGGATTCCTGGCAGGACTGTTATCCGAGGAAATCCTTTCCCAGGTGAAAATTGTGGATCTGTCCGCTGATTACCGTATCAAGGATGTAGCTACCTATGAGAAATGGTACGGCATCGAGCATAAGTCGCCGCAGTTCATCGAGGAAGCAGTATACGGACTCTGCGAGATCAACCGTGACAAGATCACGGAGAAGACCAGACTGGTGGCTAATCCCGGCTGTTATACCACCTGCTCGATCCTGACCGCTTACCCTATGGTAAAAGAAGGTATGATCGATGTGAATACCCTGATCGTGGATGCTAAGTCCGGAACTTCCGGTGCAGGCAGAGGGGCCAAAGTGCCAAACCTGTTCTGCGAAGTGAATGAGAATATGAAAGCCTACGGTGTGGCAAGTCACAGACATACTCCCGAGATCGAGGAGCAGTTAGGCTATGCGGGCAACTGTCAGGTGACCATCAATTTTACCCCGCACCTCGTACCCATGAACAGGGGGATCCTGGCAACCGAATATGCAACACTGAAGAGAAAACCGGACGGCACACTTCCTACCTATGAAGAGGTAAAGGCTGTCTATGATAAATATTATGCAAACGAGAAGTTTGTCCGCGTACTGGATAAGGGCAGCTGCCCCGAGACCAAGTGGGTGGAAGGCAGCAACTACGTGGACATCAACTTTGTCATTGACGAGCGTACCGGACGCATCATTATGATGGGTGCACTGGACAATCTCGTAAAAGGCGCTGCCGGTCAGGCAGTACAGAACATGAACCTGCTGTTCGGACTTTCCGAGAGCGAAGGCCTGGAGCTGGTTCCCTGCTTCCCTTAAAGCAGACACAGGACAAGGACGAAAGGATTACATACATCAATGAGCAAACAGTTTACGATCAAACCAATGGCCATAGAAGATTATGACGGTCTGCACGCCCTCTGGATGACCATTCACGGCTTCGGTATCCGGAGTATCGATGATTCCAGGGAAGGTGTGGAGCGTTTTATCCACCGGAATCCCGGCACCAGTGTGGTAGCCGTCGGGGAGGACGGAACCGTAGTGGGCGGTATCCTATGCGGTCATGACGGACGACGGGGCTGCCTGTATCATGTATGTGTGAGAGAAGATTATAGAAGACTTGGCATAGGAAAAGCCATGGTGGTCCACTGCATGAATGCCCTGAAAGAGGAGCACATCAATAAAGTCAGCCTGATCGCTTTTACCCAGAATGATATCGGTAATGCTTTCTGGAAATGCATTGGCTGGACAAAGCGGGAAGACCTGAACTATTATGATTTTACTTTGAATGAAGAGAACATTACAGCGTTTAATAAATAGAAACGGAATCGAAAGGAGAGCATTCCAATATGAAACAGATCCAGGGCGGTGTGACCGCAGCAAAAGGCTTTGAGGCAGCAGGTGTGGAGGCTGCCATTAAATATCAGAATCGTAAGGATATGGCACTGATCGTAAGTAAGGCACCCTGCACCGTGGCAGGTACGTTTACCTCCAACGTGGTAAAGGCGGCTCCCGTGCTGTGGGATAAGCAGATCGTGGAGCATTCCGCATTTGCACAGGCAGTGGTAGTCAATTCCGGAATCGCCAATGCCTGCACCGGCAGACAGGGGCTGGACTGCTGTGAGGCAGAAGCAAAATGTGCCGGAGAACTGTTAGGCGTGCCCACGGATGCGGTACTGGTAGCATCCACCGGTGTCATCGGTATGCAGATTCCTGTAGATAAGATTACCGCCGGAATCAAAAAGCTGGTGGCAGCTAAGGCGGACACCTTAGAGGCCGGTTCCGATGCGGCGCATTCCATCATGACCACCGATACCATTTCCAAGGAGATTGCCATTGAGACCGAGATCGGCGGCAAGACCGTGACATTAGGCGGTATGTGCAAGGGCTCCGGCATGATCCATCCGAATATGTGCACCATGTTAGGCTTTGTAACCACCGATGTGAACATTTCCAAAGAGATGTTGCAGAAGTGCGTCAGCGCAGACGTAGTAGATTCCTTTAACATGATCTCCGTGGACGGTGACACTTCCACCAACGATACACTGTTAGTACTGGCAAATGGTATGGCAGGCAATGAGGAGATCACCGCAGAGGGTGAAGATTACGACAACTTCTGCAAGGCATTGCACGAGATCACTACCTTCCTGGCAAAAAAAATGGCAGGAGACGGCGAAGGGGCAACGGCGCTGTTCGAGACCAAAGTGATCCATGCAGCCAGCAAGGAAGATGCCAGAACCCTGGCAAAATCCGTGATCTGTTCTTCCCTGACCAAGGCAGCTATCTTCGGACATGATGCCAACTGGGGACGTATCCTCTGTGCACTGGGCTATTCCGGAGCTAAATTCGATCCGGAAAATGTAGATCTGTATTTTGAGAGTAAGAGCGGTAAGATCCATATTTTCGGTAATGGCGTGGCATGTGATTACAGCGAGGAAGAGGCTACGAAGATCCTCTCCGATCCGGAAGTCACCGCCCTGGTGGATATGCATATGGGGGATGCGGAAGCGACTGCATGGGGCTGTGATCTAAGCTATGACTATGTGAAGATCAATGCAGACTATCGTTCCTAAGACAGTGCGCGACATACGGAAGAAATAAGTGATGGGCGGATCAGATATCTGCGGAAAGGCATGGACAGAACAATGGAAAAAGATATGGAACAGGTAATGAAAAAAGCAGAAGTGCTGATCGAGGCGCTTCCTTACATACAGAAATTCAACCGCAAGATCATTGTGGTAAAATACGGCGGCAGTGCCATGAGCAACGAAGAACTGCAGAAAAACGTCATTAAGGATGTGACGCTGTTGAAGCTGGTAGGCTTCAAACCCATTATTGTGCATGGCGGTGGTAAGGAGATCAGCCGCTGGGTCGGCAAGGTCGGCAAAGAAGCAAAGTTCATCAACGGTCTGCGTGTCACTGACGAGGAGACCATGGAAATCGCGGAAATGGTACTGAACAAGGTGAATAAGAGCCTGGTGACCATGGTGGAAGAGCTTGGTGTCAAGGCGGTTGGTGTCAGCGGCAAGGACGGCGGACTCCTCCAGGTAGAGAAAAAATATTCCGACGGTCAGGACATCGGTTATGTGGGTGAGATCACCGGCGTAAATCCCGATATCCTCTTTGATATGCTGGAGAAGGATTACCTGCCCATCATCGCGCCCATCGGACTGGACAAGGATTATCATACTTACAATATCAATGCGGATGATGCCGCGTGCGCGATCGCAAAGGCAGTACATGCGGAGAAGCTGGCATTCCTGACAGATATCGAAGGCCTGTACAAGGATATCAACGACAAGTCCACCTTTATCTCCAGACTGACAGCCTCCGAGGCAGAGGGACTGATCCACGACGGTTACATCGGCGGTGGTATGCTGCCGAAGTTAAACAACTGTACTTCCGCTATCCGTAACGGTGTAAACCGCGTACATATCCTGGACGGACGTCTGGCACACTGCCTGTTGCTGGAGATCTTCACTAATCAGGGTATCGGTACTGCGATCGTATCCGATGAGGAGGAATAGAAAAATGAGTGACACCATGAAAGAATATATTGCAGAGGCGGAAACCGACCTGCTGCATACCTATAACCGGTACCAGGTCGTTCTGGATAAGGGCGATGGTGTGTATCTGTATGATATAGACGGTAAAAAATATCTGGATTTTGTAGCGGGTATAGCCGTATTTGCACTGGGATATCAGAACAAAGCATACAACGATGCACTGAAAGCACAGATCGACAAGGTGATCCACACTTCCAACTATTATTATAATGTGCCCGCCATCGAAGCAGCACGAAAGATCAAAAAAGTATCCGGCATGGATCGGGTCTTTTTCACCAATTCCGGTGCGGAAGCGGTGGAGGGCGCCATCAAGGCAGCCAGAAAATACGCCTATCTGAAAGACGGCTGTACCGATCACGAGATCATTGCCATGAACCATTCTTTCCACGGCAGAACCATGGGTGCTTTGTCCGTGACAGGCAATCCTAAGTACCGTGAGGCATTCCAGCCTATGATCGGTCATATTAAATTCGCCGATCTGAATAATTTTCAGAGTGTGCTGGATCAGGTGACGGACAAGACCTGCGCTATCATTATGGAGACCGTGCAGGGCGAGGGTGGACTGTATCCCGCAACGGAAGAATTTTTGAAGCAGGTACGGGATCTGTGTGACGAGAGGGATATCCTGCTGATCTTAGATGAGATCCAGTGTGGTATGGGCCGTACCGGTTACATGTATGCATGGCAGCGTTTTGGCGTGAAACCGGATATCATGACCTCTGCCAAGGCACTGGGCTGCGGTGTGCCGGTAGGTGCTTTTATGATGACGGAAAAGGTTGCACAGCATTCTCTGACCGCGGGAGATCACGGAACCACCTACGGTGGCAACCCATTGGCCTGCGCCGCTGTGGAAAAAGTGCTTGATTTATTCGAAGAGGACCATATAATAGAACATGTGAGAGAGGTAGCTCCTTATCTGGAACAGCGTCTGAATGAGCTGGCTGAAAAGTACGACTGTATTCAGGAACGTCGTGGTGTGGGCCTGATGCAGGGTCTGGTATTTGATCATCCGGTGGGAGATATCATTAACAGAGCATTGGAGAAGGGATTGATCCTGATCAATGCCGGTGCGGATATTATTCGTTTTGTACCTCCTCTCGTCATTACCAGAGAAAACGTGGACGAAATGATCGCTATTTTGGACACCTGTATCGAATAAGAGGTTTAAGGTAATTATGTTTTTGAAAAAAAGAATGATTGCTACAGCAGCTGTGATCGCCATGGCTGCTGCAGCTGTTTACGGAAGTACGCAGGAAATGAGCCAGACGCAGGATACCGGAGAACGTCTGCAGTTGTTTCGGGGGAAAGAGACCATCTACTGCTGGTACTCGGATGAAGCTCTGTCCGGCTATATCAATGCGGCAGCAGTGTCTTTCGGAGAACAGAACAAGGTCCGTGTGATCCCGGTGCTGACTTCCGACAGTGAATATCTGGAAGCGGTCAATCAGGAGACACTGCATTCCGCTCAGATACCGGATATCTATCTGTTAAGCAGTGACTCCCTGGAGAAGGCATATCTGGCGGGTCTGGCGACAAAGGTGCCGGATACGGAGGGAATCTGCGATACGGATCATTTTTCCCGGGCAGCACTGGCAGCGGTGACTTATGACGATAAAATCATTGGTTATCCTGTGTATTTTGATACCAGTGCACTGGTATACAATGAAGATTATCTCCGCACCTGGGCGACACAACAGGCGGAAAAAGAGCTGTCCGGCAGCAGTGACAATGACGAACCGGTAGGAGAAGGTGAGGAGATCATCGAGGAAGATTCTCTTCCGGAGGATCAGACCACAGATCAGGTTACCGCGGACGAAGCAGCGGTCAACGCGCTGGCGGAACAGTATTTCGCCAAGGCACTTCCCTCTACGGTGGACGATCTGTTGAACATTGCGGATACATTCGATGCACCGGAGGGTGTCGAAGGCGTCATGAAATGGGATGTGAACAATATCTTTTACAACTACTGGATCGTGGGTAATTACATGATCGTAGGCGGCGATCCCGGTGATGACAGAAATGATATCAACATCAACAATCCGGAGACCATACAGTGTCTGGAAGTATACAAGGCGCTGAACCAGTTCTTCTTCATTGAGTCAGATACCGTGACCTATGATTCCGTGATCCAGGACTTCATTGATGGCAAGACCATGTTCACCATCGGAACGACGGATGTGGTAAAGCGGCTGGAGGATGCAAAAGCGGACGGCAGTCTTGCATTTAACTACGGAATTGCCCGTATGCCGGATGTCAGTGCCGAGCTTCAGAGCAGATCTTTGTCTGTTACCGGAGCGGCGGTGATCAATGGTTATTCGGAGCATAAGGAGCTTGCGGATCGTTTTGCAGCTTATCTGTCGGAAGAATATGCGGATGGACTGTATGAGCGTTCCGGTAAAATGCCTGCAAGCATTCATGCGGCGGAGAATGCGGATAATGGAGCACTTGCGATTTTCGCCAATGAATATGCGGACAGCGTATCGCTTCCGAAAATGCTGGAGACAGGGAATTTCTGGATGCAGCTGGAAGTACTGTTTTCCAAGGTGTGGAACGGCGAGGATGTGACGACACTGGTGCAGCAGCTGGCGGACAATATGTCGCAGCAATTAGGAAATACAGAGAATTGACGAATCAGGAATGAAAGAACCGGTCCTGGGATAGACTACTACTAAAAAGAAAAGGTGGTAGAATCCTATGATCGGTTTTTTGATTGCTTTAGTCTCCGGAGCGCTGATGAGTATTCAGGGAGTATTCAATACCCAGGTCACAAAGGCTTCCGGCATCTGGACCGCAAGTGCATTTGTACAGTTCACGGCGTTGCTGGTATGCCTGGGAGCATGGCTGTGTACGGAGCGGACTTCCTTTCTGAAAATAGCGCAGGTGGAGCCGAAATATATGTTGCTTGGAGGTGCCATCGGTGCTTTTATTACCTATACGGTGATTCGGAGCATGGATGCCCTGGGACCGGCCAAAGCGGTGATGCTCATAGTGATCGCCCAGCTTGCTGTGGCATATATCATCGAGTTGTTCGGATGGTTCGGTGTGGAGAAGCAACCCTGGGAGTGGCGCAAGGCTGTTGGCATGGCAGTGGCAATCGTAGGTATCATAATTTTCAAGTGGAAATAAGCTGACAAACGGCTTGTAAATTCCGGATAATTCCAGTACAATGAAAGTTAACAGCATAGAGAGGCAATCCCCTGAGAGTGAACGACAGGAAGGGGACTATGATGGTTTTTAAATTTTTTTCGAAAATAAAATATAGGTGTTTGATCGGTTTGCTGGGATGCATCGTGTTATTTGTGACAGGCTGTGGGACAGCAGATGAGGCGATTGTGCTGATTCCACCCGGGGAATCCGTTGCGGAATTCTCGGAGCTGGAAGCTGCGGAACAGGCTGCAGAGACCAGAGTGGCCGAGCCGCAGACGGTGTATGTCTATGTCTGTGGTGCGGTGTGGACACCGGGAGTCGTGGAGGTGCCGGAGGGCAGCAGAGCCGCGGAGGCATTGGAACTGGCCGGAGGCATGACGACGGAGGCGGATCCTTTTTATGTCAATCTGGCGGAAATCGTGACAGATGGACAGAAATTGTATTTTCCCACAGCATCGGAGGCGGAAGAACTGGAAGCTGCGGGGAAGGCGGCAGAAGAGGGACTCGTGAACATCAACACGGCATCCGCAGAGGAATTGTGTACGCTTCCGGGAATCGGAGCATCCAGGGCAGCGGATATTGTGCGCTACCGGGAGAAAAACGGTGCTTTTCAGACGAAGGAGGACATTATGAAGGTGTCCGGGATCAAACAGAATGCTTATGATAAGTTATGTGATAGGATTACGGTGCAATGAGAATATCACACACAGGGAATAGAAAGGTAAAATAAAGAGGTTAAGGAAGATGGCAGGCAAGAGAGTGCTGGTAGTGGATGATGAGAAGCTGATCGTGAAGGGAATCCGTTTCAGTCTGGAACAGGACAATATGGAAGTGGACTGTGCCTATGACGGAGAGGAAGCACTGGAGATGGCACATAACAAGGAATACGACATCATATTGCTGGATGTCATGCTTCCCAAACTGACAGGATTTGAAGTCTGTCAGCAGATCCGGGAATTCTCCAATGTACCGGTGATCATGTTGACCGCCAAGGGCGATGATATGGATAAGATTCTGGGACTGGAATACGGTGCGGATGATTACATAACGAAGCCTTTCAATATTCTCGAGGTTAAGGCAAGAATTAAAGCTATCCTGCGCCGCATGGAGCCGAAGAAAACGCCCGCAGAGAGCGGCGGTATTCTCGAAAGCGGAGATCTGAAGCTGGATCGTGATGGCAGAAGAGCTTATATTCAGAGAAAAGAGATCGGCCTGACAGCCAAAGAGTTTGAGGTACTGGAGCTTCTGATGCTGAATCCGGACAAGGTATACAGCAGAGAGAATCTGTTAAAACTCGTGTGGGGTACGGACTATCCCGGAGATGTACGCACTGTGGATGTACATATCCGAAGACTGCGGGAGAAGATCGAATTGAGCCCCAGCGAACCCAGATACGTCCATACCAAGTGGGGAGTCGGGTACTATTTTAATGATAAACTCAGCCATGGACAGAATGCGTGACTGCTTGCAGGCAAAGCATTCTGTCCATGAGCTGAGTGAACGAACATGAGCAAGAAGGACGAAAGTCCGGAATGCGAATGGGCGTTGCGATTTCGAGAGTGCGGAGCACGGAGAAGTCGTATATCATGTCATGGAGTCGGATGAGCGTGACTGCTTGCAGGCAAAGCATTCTGTCCATGAGCTGAGTGAACGAACATGAGCAAGAAGGACGAAAGTCCGGAATGCGAATGGGCGTTGCGATTTCGAGAGTGCGGAGCACGGAGAAATCGTATATCATGTCATGGAGGAGAGAAGATGTGTGACTGCTTGCAGGCAAAGCATTCTGTCCATGAGCTGAGTGAACGAACATGAGGTTTTTATATTGTGAAGAAATGGAATAAAGAACGATTCGCGACGATATGGGAAAATCTGGAGAGCATGATCAAACTGCGAAGTCTGCGGGCAAGAATTTTCCTGCTGATTCTGGTGATCGGACTGGTCCCCTGTATTGTCATGCGGCACGGTATCGTAAGCAATTATGAGGATATGGCGGTGGAACAGCGGATCACGGTGGTGCAGAACCAGTTGATGATCCTGGCGAACCACCTGGTCAGCAACAATTATTTGAGCAGCCACGGCGTCAGAGAGGATACCGGCAATTCCCGAGAGGTCATCAATGCGGAGCTGGAGATGCTGTCCAATCTGTACGAAGGCCGTGTGATGATCATTAACAAAAACTTTAAGGTGGAAAAAGATACCTACGGCATCAGTGAGGGGAAGACGATCATTTCCGAGGAAGTCATTAAGTGCTTTCAGGGGGAAAATCTCTCTCACTACGACCCGGAGCACGGTTACATAGAGATGACTACTCCCATCATGGATACCACAGCCAATACCACGGACGAGAACGGTAAAAAAAATCCCGATGCGATCCGAGGTGTCATGCTGACCAGTATTTCTAATGACAGTATTGTAAATGCCAGGGAAGTGTTGAACCGCAAGGCATATATCATGGAAGTGATCATGATCGTGGCAATCCTGGCGCTGGCAATTCTGCTGTCCAGAGTGCTGACGATGCCTTTCAACAGAGTTACCCAGGCGATCAATGCGGTGAGGGAAGGATTCAGTGATGAGACCATCTCTGTGCCTGATTATGTGGAGACGGTACATATCGTGGATGCTTTTAACCAACTGTTGAAGCGCATGAAAGCACTGGACGACTCGAGACAGGAATTTGTAGCTAATGTGTCCCACGAACTGAAGACTCCCATGACATCCATCAAAGTACTGGCGGATTCCCTGCTGGCACAGGACGACGCTCCTGCGGAGCTGTATCGTGAGTTCATGGAAGACATTACATCCGAAATCGATAGAGAGAATCAGATCATCACCGACCTGTTGGCACTGGTGAAGATGGATAAAAAGGTACAGGACCTGAACATTGTATCATTGAATATCAATGATCTGACAGAATTGATCCTGAAAAGACTGCGTCCTATCGCCCGGAAAAAAGATGTGGAAGTCGTATTTGAGAGTGTTCGCCCCGTAGTAGCGGAAGTTGATGAGGTCAAGATGACGCTGATCATGACGAATCTGGTGGAAAATGCCATCAAATACAACAAGGATCATGGCTGGGTAAAGGTGGTACTGGATGCGGATCACCAGTACTTTACTTTTGAAGTCAGCGATTCCGGAATCGGTATTCCGGAGGAATCCCTGGCACACATCTGCGAGCGTTTTTATCGTGTGGACAAGTCCCATTCCAGAGAGATCGGAGGAACTGGACTGGGGCTGGCGATCACGAAGAGTGCGGTGCTGATGCACAAAGGATCCCTTACGGTGACAAGTACAGAAGGACAGGGATCCTGTTTCCTGGTGAAGATTCCGCTGATGTATATAGCGTCTTAGAAGGACTGTGAATTATGAAGAAAATAGTAAGTTATATGATGACAGGAATATTGCTGTTGTCGTTTTTGTTGACCGGATGTGGTTCGCCAGAACCCCAGACCGGGAAGAAAATGTCCATGTATTATATCAATACAGCGGAGACGAAGGTTGAGGTACATGAACAGTATCTGAACACGAAGACTTTGGACGAACAGTTGGATGAGACCATGAGGTATCTCTCGACGACTCCGGAAAAGCTGGAATATAAGGCACCTTTGGATATGGGATTCCGGGTCCTGGATTATGAAGTAGAAGATGGAAAACTACTGATCAACGTAGACAAGGCGTATTCGGAACTGTCTCCCACCACGGAGGTGCTGGTGCGTGCGGCCATCGTAAGAACGCTTACGCAGCTGCCCAATGTGAAGTATGTGGGCATTACCGTAGAGGACAGCCAGTTGTACGATAATGCCGGGGAGATGGTAGGCTGGATGAATGCCGATCAGTTCATCAATAATGACGGTAACGAGATCAATACCTACGAACTGGTGAAGGTAAAACTGTATTTTGCCAATGCGGCTGGGGATAAACTAATCGCTTCATACAGAGAAAAGCATTATTCCACCAATACACCTCTGGAGCGTTTTGTAGTGGAAGAGCTGATCGCCGGTCCCAGCGGACAGATCGAGGGATTATATCCGGTGATCAATCCGGAGACGAAGATCGTCAATATTCTGACTAAGGATGGAATCTGTTATGTAAATCTGGATTCCAATTTCCTCACGGTGATAAATAACGTATCCACGGAAGTGGCAGTTTACTCTATCGTGAATTCGCTGGTAGAACTTGACAATATCAATAAAGTACAGATTCTGGTCAATGGCGAAGTGCCGCCTACTTTCAGCAATTCCACGTTTGAAAGAAACCTGGATTATGTTACGACATTGGAACAGTAAATATTTACGGATATGGATTGCTTTGCGCTTTATCGCAGAGACAGTCCGTTCTGTGGTGCAGGCGCGTAAGACGTATGCAGAAAGGAATTTAATGAGACGACCACTTTTTACAGTGTGTTTGTGTCTCGTGACAATAATCGCAATAATGAGAATACTGGCAGGGGTGGGAACCGGTGAAGATACCGGCCTGCCGCCTGACGGAAGTCCGGTGAAGATCACGGGACGGATAGACACAAGAAGTTCTGAAGAAATTATTCTAAAATCAATTTCTATTATTCAAAACGATCAAGAATATTCCTATTCTGGAAAATTACAATGTGAACTGGAAAATATGAAAACGGCAATGATCACTGCAGGTGCTGTAACCGAAGAAGAGAAACCCCTTAAGATCGGGCAACAGATCGTTCTGGAAGGGACTTTTGCTTTGTTTTCGACCGCGACCAATCCGGGAGAATTTGATGCGCAGGCATACTATGCGGCCAAGGGTATTGGTGGCAGAGTACGGAAGGCACAGATTCTGGCCGCAGGGGAGAAGTACAGCTTTTTGCGGGAAAAACTGTATGGATTCCGGCAGGTGTTGCATGACAGGCTTGCAGAAGTTTTTCCTGCGAAAGAAGCCTCCGTTATGCAGACATTGCTGCTTGGGGAGAAGGAGGAACTGGACGCTGAGGTAAAGGCGCTGTATCAGAAAAACGGAATTGCCCATATCTTAAGTATTTCGGGATTACATATTACTCTGCTTGGAATGGGGGTATACCGGTTGCTTAAGAGACTGGGGTTACCTGTCAGGGCGGCAGCAGTGGGTGGTGCAATGCTGCTTTTTATATATGGTGTGATGGTGGGCATGAGTGTGTCTGCCAGCCGTGCCATCGGAATGTATCTGTTGCAGATGCTCGGGATATTTGTGGGCAGGACTTATGACATGTTGACAGGGCTGGGACTGATGGCACTATTGCTCGTCTTACAGGAACCGGAGCGACTTTTTGATGTGAGCTTTTTAATGTCCTTCGGAGCGGTGCTGGGGATCTGCATTCTGACGCCGGTGTTTTCCGGGGGTTGTTGGGAAAGGGATGCAGATGCGGAGTCAGAAGTCAAAGGGATATCGACATGGCTTCGTACCGTGGCAGATATTCTGGGTGATTCCGCCTATGAGAGAAACAAGTACCGGGAAGGCTGGCGCAAGGTGGCGTATGAAGAAATTCGCCGTATGGTGTCTGCGGTCAAAGGAGGCTTTGCTGCCAGTGTGGGAGTCATCCTGTTTACAATGCCCGTACAGTTATGGTTTTTCTATGAGATCCCAGTCTATTCGGTGCTGTTGAATCTGTTGGTGCTGCCATTTATGAGTGCGGTAGTGGCGGGAGGAATCCTATCGTTGATTCCGGGACTTGGTATTGTGGGGACAGTGGATTGTCTGATCCTGTGGTGGTATGAGTGGATCTGTGAAAGATTCGGAGAACTGCCGGGAGCGGTATGGTGTGTGGGGCAGCCTGAGAGATGGCAGATTGTTTGTTATTATGCCGGGATATTTCTGCTGGTCTTCGGCAGAAAATATGTGGAAGCATGGAAGAAACGGGGAACGTATGGGAAGGAAAGTGTTCCGGGAGACAGGCTGCATTCTGCGAGAACCCCATGGTGTCTTATAACGAGAGGAGCGGATGAAAGCATCAGGAATAGAAAAAGGGATTGTAAGGGAGAGATGATGCATAGGAACAGAGTCCCGCACCTGACCGCAACTGTGATGATCCTAGGATTATTGATTGGTTTGCTCACAGGAAATTTTGATTGTGGGAGTCGCGTGACTTTCCTGGACGTTGGGCAGGGCGACGGCATCGTGGTGGAGACTGGGCAGGGAGCCTATCTTTTCGACTGTGGCAGCACCAGCCGGAAGAACATCGGTGAATATGTGCTGAAGCCTTATCTCAAGAGCCGTGGCATCTCATCTCTTCGCGGTGTATTTGTTTCCCACCCTGATGAAGACCATATGAATGGAGTATTGGAATTGATGGAGAACGGTGAGGAATGGGGGATTACTGCGGAGCAGTTGTTCCTACCGGCGATCCGAGAGTCGGAGCGCAGGGAAACCTTTGAGCAGATGCTTGCAGCGGCGGAGGATGCCGGGATACCGGTAAGCTACATAAAATGCGGCGATGAGATCAGAGACAGTCAACTTAGGTTGTTGTGTCTGCACCCAGAGGAGAATACGACCCTTGCAGATGCCAACGCCTATTCGGAATGCTTTTATGTGGAGGTATTTGCGAAGAAGATGAAGCAGGAAGCAATAGACGACAGGAAAGCCAATGACGCAAGTGGGGCATCTGCCATTGGGAAGATCAGCATTCTTCTGACCGGGGATGTGGAAGGAGAAGGGGAACGGCAATTGACGCAGAAATTGCAGGCGTTGCAGGAATCGCAGGCGTTGCAGGAATCGCAGTCGTTGCAGGAATCCCGGTCGCTGCAGGAATCCCGGTCGCTGCAAGAATCCCGGTCGCTACAGGAATCGCAGTCGCTACAGGAATCGCAGTCGCTACAGTTAACCAGGAGATTGCAGGAACAGCGCGGACAGAGGAAGTTCAGGGTAGATATACTGAAGGTAGCTCATCATGGCTCCGGCTATTCCACCGGCACCGAGTTCCTTACCACCGCCAGTCCTGTCACCGCGATCATATCCTGTGGCCGCAACAATTCCTATGGACATCCCCATGTCGAGACGCTGCAGCGATTAGAGGACGCCCGGGTGCCCTGGTATGGCACCATGGACTACGGAGCCCTGACGGTGACTGTCGATTCTCATGGGAATCGCCTGCATGGGTACCTGAGGCGGAAATAAGACGTGATACCCACGGCATTTGAAAAGTGTGGGTATGAGAGACAGGAAGAAGGCATGATACCCACGGCATTTGAAAAGCGTGGGTATGAGAGACGGGAAGAAGGCATGATACCCACGGAGCACAAAAAGTGTGGGTATGAGAGGCAGGAAGAAGGCATGATACCCACGGCATTTGAAAAGCGTGGGTATGAGAGACGGGAAGAAGGCATGATACCCACGGAGCACAAAAAGTGTGGGTATGAGAGGCAGGAAGAAGGCATGATACCCACGGCATTTGAAAAGCGTGGGTATGAGAGGCAGGAAGAAGACGTGATACCCATGGAGCACGAAAAGTGTGGGTATGAGAGACAGGAAGAAGGCATGATACCCACGGTGCTTGAAAAGCGTGGGTATGAGAGGCAGGAAGAAGGCATGATACCCACGGCATTTGAAAAGTGTGGGTATGAGAGTCAGGAAGAAACTGAAATACCATCGCTTCTTAGAAAATATGGGTATATGCAATACAACAATAGAAGGGAGAATCATATGTTTGCGAATTATTGGGAGATACAAAATCGTGTAAAGTACATCAAGGAAGAATTAAGTCATATAGAAGCTGTGGAAAAGGAAATGCCTGCGGGAGAACTTATTGTAGCAAAGAATAATAAGAACTATAAGTGGTATTTTCATAATCAGAATACCACGATATATTTGCCGAAGAAAGAAATTGAACTTGCTAAGAAATTAACATTAAAAAAATATTACCAGTTGCGTAAGGAAGAATTACAAAGAGAGTTGCAGGCATGCCAGATGTATATGCAGAAGGCGGATTGTAAGAAAGATATGTTGGAAAAAATGTTGGACAATGCGGAATATGAACGGCTTTTAGGAGGACGAAGACATTCTGTTAAAAAAGAGCTAGAGAATTGGATGAATGAAAAATATGAGAAAAATGGCAGTCATCCTGAGAACCTCATTGTAAAAGGAACACAGGGAAAATTTCTGCGTTCGAAGTCAGAGGCTATTATAGATAAGGTCTTGTACACAAATGGAATTCCCTTTCGATATGAAGATAAACTCGTCCTCGAGAACACTTTTTTGTATCCGGATTTTACAACCAGGCACCCTAAAACGGGACAGGTATATTATTGGGAACATTTTGGATTGATGGATCAGCCGGAGTATATAAACAGAGCTTGCCAAAAAATAAAAATGTATTGTGAAAACGGAATTATACCAGGGATAAATCTGATTCTGACATATGAGACAAAAGAGAATCCCTTGTCAATTGATCAGGTGGAAAAAATAGTGAAAGAATATTTCCTATAGAAAAGGATATTATGGTACAATTTATAAGAAAACATTCCAAGGAAGGGGAAATTGATATGAAGCACCTGATCATTGTAAAGTTTAAAGAAAATGTATGGGCCAGGGAAAGCGAGGCGAGCAGAGAGATGCTTGCGGATATCCGGGAAATCTTCGATCGGACGCAGCAGATCGAAGGCGTCCATACAGTGAATATTTATGAAAATGTGACGCCGAGACCGAACCGGCATGACCTGATGATCGAGATGGAGATGGCTCCGGAGGCGCTGCCTGTATACGATGATTCCGCGGCTCATCAGGAATGGAAGGCAAAGTACGGGGAGTATATTCAGACTAAGACCATTTTTGATTACGAATAAAGTATATAATTTTATGAGATAGGAGAAAACGAGAATGAAAGAAAACCAGAATATGATTGCAGGTCAGATCAATTAACAGATGACAGAAGGGCTGGAGTCAGTTATGGAAGAATTTGATATCAGAGAAGCTACGCCGAAAGATGCGGAGAAGATCATCGCATATTTAGCACAGGTAGGTGGAGAGACAGATTATCTGTCCTTTGGAAAAGAAGGGCTTCCTATTTCGATAGAAGAGGAAGAGAAATTTATACAGAATATAAATAAGGAGGAACATTCCGTTCTCTATGTAGTATGGAAAAATGGAGAGATCATCGGAGATGCCAGCCTAAGCGGATTCTCCAGAAGGATGAGCCACCGCGCCGAATTCGGAATCTCTGTGGTCAAGTCGGAATGGGGGCAGGGAATTGGTAGTGCACTGTTACAGAAATGCATTATGTATGCTAAAGAACATGCGATAGAACTGATCAATCTGGAAGTCCGAAACGATAATATACGCGCTATTCATGTCTATGAGAAATATGGCTTCCGGAAAATAGGGACCTCACCGGCGTATTATAAGATGGACGGAACATATTATGATTTCGATCTGATGGTATTAGACCTGAGAAGGGAAAGGCGGTAGTTATCGTTATCGCCGCGGCCGTCATCGCGAAGACCATCGAAGGAGCGACGATAGCGGAGCAGAACTCAGCACGATCGTAGTACAGATGCATTAACACAGAAATATAAAGAAATACAAAGTGACCCCAAGAACCGCAAAGAAACACAAAGGAGCCATAACACCATGGAAATATTTGACATCGTAGATGAAAAAGGCATTCCCACAGGGGAGACCATAGAACGCACACAGGCGCATGAAAAAGGTGTCCGACACAGAACCGCCCATATCTGGATCGTGAGGGAACAGGACGGAAAAGCCCAGCTGTTATTACAGAAGCGTTCCGCAGAGAAAGACAGTTTTCCGGGGCGGTTCGATACCTCTTCTGCCGGGCATATTCAGGCGGGGGACGAGCCGGAAGAGTCCGCAATCCGGGAACTTCACGAAGAACTGGGAATCCGGGCAGCAAAGGAGGATCTTACATTCGCCGGATGTTTTGATATTCAATACGAAAAAGAATTCTATGGAAAAATGTTCCGGGACAATGAAGTGGCATTCGTCTACATGTACACCAAGCCTGTAGATGCTAAAAAGCTTACCCTGCAAAAAGAGGAAGTGGAGAGCGTGGAGTGGTTCGATATGGAGGAACTGGACACCGCATTGCAGCCGCCCAGAGACCAAAGGTTCTGCGTCCCTATGGAGGGCTTCCAGATTGCAAAACAATGGTGGGAGAGCAGAAGATAATTAAACTGTCTCTACAGGTCTGACTGGCAGACAGAATTGCAGCACATGCGAGAGATGATTTCGACGCCGGAGGTTTTGGTGTATTACGATGCCATACAGCAGGCAACGGAAGAATTCAGACAGGCAGAGTAAAAAAAGAGCTGCCCTCATAATGAGGACAACTCTTTTATTTTAATAAGATTTTCACCAGATGAAATTACTTCACAGTTACGGAAGTGATGTGAGGGTTCACACCTTCGTACCAGTACAGGAAGCCTTCCATATCAACAGTGTCACCGATCTTTAAGTTCTTTACAGCATTGTAAACATCGGTGGTGTTGTCGCACAGATAAGACTCAACGGTGAAGGTATAGGTCTGACCATTCAGAGATACGTTGAAGTACAGGTCGTTACCGTCTTCGCCGGAACCGTCCCAGTTGTACAGGAAAGCAACGTCGTTGCCGTCAGCATCCTGACCAGCAGCTTCTACGGTCATGCCCTTGAAAGCTACGAACTGGTTCTGGTAGTTGATCAGATCATCGGTACCTAACAGATCAGTCACATCGGTAACGGGAGCGATGTAGCTGCCCTCTTCGATCTCGAAGGTAGCACCTTCAGCGATCTCTACTTCACCGGACCACTCGGTCTTATAACCGGTTACCTTAATCTTGGTACCGGGTACCAGCTTTGCATAATCCTCTTCGGAACATGCGGCATTATAAATGAAGTAAGCACCGTCCTGATCCTGGGTGTACAGGGTAGCCTTGTCTTCCCACCAGGACTGTTTAGCCTGAACATAAGCCTCGATCACAACTTCGGAATCGAGATCAGCAGCCATGTACTCTTCATAGGTCATAACACCCTCGGACTTCTCATCAGCAACAGCTTCAGCAGCCTCGGTAGAAGCTTCTGTAGTAGCTTCGGTAGTAGCAGCTTCGGTAGCAGCCTCAGTGGTGGCAGCAGCGGTAGATTCAGCAGCAACGTCTGCATTGCTGTTTCCACATGCAGCGAGAGACAGAACCAGAGCCATAGCCATGGTTAATGCAAGTGTCTTCTTTTTCATAATAATCCTCCATTCCTGCGCTTTGTGGCGCATATGGGTCTGTGCAGATACACAGACATCTCCTCAATTTATCCGGTGCGCTCAGACACCGAACAGTTCCATTATACCTGAAACACAAGATAAATCAAGGCTTTTTGCAAAAAGAGCCCCATCCGCAGGAGAAATACCATCAGAAGCTATCTTACGAATGGGGCTGAAAAATTACTTTTTTCTGTTTTTTAAATATTCTCGCCCTACATACAGCAGGATCAGGATCCAGGTGACTGCAAGTGTGCTTAACAGGATCACGGAAGTCCGGGGCATGGCACCAAGTTCCTTTTTGCCGAAGGAGGCGTCACTTCCCTGGCCGAGACGGTACAGGCTCTCCACATCACTGTAAAGCTTTTGCATGTAGGCATCATCCACAGTTTCTTTTCTGCGGGTGGACTTCACTACGTTTTCAATCAACTGTCCGGAAGCATCACGTAAGGATGCGGAACCGTTAAATACCGGTGTGACAAAAGTATTGTCCACATGATCCAAAAGTAGTTTGGAAGCTTCAATCTTCACTGCATAATGTGTACCGTTATCCGCACCGCATTCGGACAGATACTCCTGATACTCTGCGGAGTTCTGTGCCTTAGAGGTTACAGGTACATAACCTTCTGTCTCGGAATAAGCGATCTGCACATCGTTGGTGAGCAGATACTGGGCAAACAGCCAGGATGCCAGTACTTCCTGAGAGTCCGATTTATTGAAAACGCAGACGGAAGGACCCTGAGAGATCATTTCGGGATGCTCCGGGTCAAACTGGGGAATCATCCGCACGGCGGTCTCAAACTGCACCAGAGAATCCTCGCTGATATCCGACAGCGGAGCGTCCGTACCCATCCAGGTGGCTCCGGCAGTGGAATCAATGGCGAAAATACATTGCCCGGCATTCAGGAAGTTCGCAGGATAACCGGAGATCTTGAAGGTGGAAAAGGCACCGCTCTTTACATGTCCGGCAATACCATACAGGAGATCCGTGGTGGTATCGTTGAAAAGTTCAATGCTGCCGTCAGCCGTGGAATATCCTGCGTTCTTTTGCTTTAACATCTGGATCATCATGTTGTCGGTGGACTTGTAGATAAACGGGATCAGTACATTCTGTCCGTTGGCTACATAGGTGCCGTCCGCATTTTTGGCGGTGGCAGCCTCGGAGACTTCCCAGATGAAGTCCCAGGTCAGTACATCCGGCAGAGTATATCCAAGATTTTCCACGTAGGTCTTATTCACGTAGCAGGCTTCGGTGGAACGCATGTAGGGTACGGCATAGTAATGACCGTCGATGGAGCATTCATTCAGAAACTGGGGAATGACTTCTTCTCTTGCAGGACCGTCATAGGCAAGTTCCGTGCCGCCCAGACCGTATTTTTCATCGGCAAACAGGTCATCCAGAGGAACTACGGTATTCTGTCCGGTGAGGTAGGTGGCAATGTGATCTGGGTAGGTGATGCAGACATTGGGTGTCGTATTGGTGGAAATATTGGTAATGACATCGTTGTAAATTTTGCCGTAATCCGTGTATAAATTCAGGTTCACCGTGATATTGGGATACAAGGCTTCAAAATCTGCAATGGCTTTTTTGTAGATTTCTGTCTGGGTCTTGTTGGTATCGTTTTTCGCCCAGAAGGTGATCTCATAGTTTCTGGAAGTATCGAATTCCTCCGGAACAGCGAATTCCGGCAGCCCCTTGGACCCATGGCAGCCGGTCAGAGACAGGGACAGCCCGCCCAGGGCACATACGAGTGCCAGCTTTTTGCTAAATTGACTCATCCTTTGGTACCTCCCCTGGCAACACCTGCCATGACTTTTTTACGGAATACGAGGAACAACACCACCAGAGGAACGGAGATCACGACCACCGCAGCCATCATGGCAGGGATGTTCTCTCTACCGAAACCATTCTCACGGATCTCCTGGATACCGTTGGACACCAGATAGTAATCCGGATCATCGGTGATCAGTCTGGGCCACACATAGGAGTTCCAGCATTCAATAACCTTCAGGATCACGATGGTGATCAGCGTGGGCTTGCAGATGGGCACCATGACCTTGCGCAGATATCGCAGATCAGAAGTACCGTCCACCTTGGCGGCATAATACAGCTCATCCGGAATCTGTGCGAAATTCTCCCGCAGCAGATAGATATAAAATACGCTGGTCACGGAAGGCAGGATCAGGCCGGTGAAGGTATTGCGCAGATCCAGGTTCGTGATAGTGGTGAAATTCGTAATGACCACCAGCTCGTTCGGAATCATCATCAGGGATAAAAATAACGTAAAGATCAGATCTTTTCCGGCAAAGTTCAACCTTGCAAACGCGAAGGCCGCCAGGGTGATGACCACCAGCATAATGGCAGTGGTGACCACAGTGAAAAACAAAGTGTTCCACAGGTATCTTCCCAGAGAAACAGTGGTAAAAGCGTCCACGTAGTTCTGCAGAGTGGGAGACAGGGTGAAAAACTTCGGAATATATTCCGCATTATAGGAGCCGTAGCTTTTTACGGAGGTCAGTACCATCCAGTAAAAGGGGAACAGTACAATCAGCGCCCACAGACACAGAAAAAAGTAGATGACCCCATTGCGGATATTGCCGTGGATCCGGGTGCGTTTCTCGATTCTTTCATAATCAGATGTAACATCAGACATCACAAAGACCTCCTTTCCTATACATAGTGGACATGCTTTTTGCTGACCAGCAGATTGATGCAGGTGATGGTCAGGACGATGGCAAACAGCAGGATAGCCGCAGCGGAAGCATAGGAAGGATATCCGCCGCTGTCGCCGTAGAGCATGTCGTAGACGTAGCCGACGATAGTATTCATCTCTGCGGCATTTAAGTTCGTGCCGAAGAGTGCCACGGCATCACTGTAGGCTTTGAATGCGCCGATAAAGCCGGTGATGATCAGGTAGAATACCATGGGGGAGATCATGGGCAGTGTGATCTTGGTGAACATCCGGAAACGGGAAGTGCCGTCCACTCTTGCAGCATTGTAGTACATGGGGTTCACACTGGCGAGAGCACTGGTCAGGATCAGGATCTTAAAGGGCATAACGATCCAGATGGTGTAAAAGCACAGCACGAACATTTTCGCCCAGTAGGGTCCGTCGATGAAATCCACGGAGCTGCCGCCGAAAAACTGGATCAGTAGATTGATCAGACCGTCGGAGTAAGGAGTTTTTTTGAAAAGAATCATGAAGACCAGACCGACCGCCAGAGTATTGGTCACATAGGGCAGGAAAAATATGGTCTGGAACAGATCCCGCAGCGGTTTGATGGAGCTTAAGGCGGCGGAGATCAAAAGCGCCAGTCCGGTGGAGACAGGAACGGTGATGATGACCAGAATAAAGGTATTTTTCAATGCCTGTAAAAAGTACGGATCGTGGAGCACATAGGAGTAATTGTACATGCCTATGCCGTAAAAGGTCTGGGATGCAGAATTGTAACCCTCTTCAAAGGAGTACACGAATACGTCGATAAGAGGATAGATCATAAAAGCACCCAGAAACAGGAATGCCGGCAATAGATAGAGCCAGGCTTTCATATTTTGTTTTTCCATAAGAAACCTCAATTCTTTCTGCAGCCCATGAATACCGCCGGACTGCAAAGTCGGATAAAATATTAAAAACGGATGCGTTCTTCGGTGTCGGTGCAAAAGAGGAATACTTTTGCGGGTTTTAAGCCGAAATGCACTTTTCCGGTGGGAAGAGATTTCCCTTCGTCCGCATCAATGATGGAACGGATGGTAACGTTCTGGGACTTCTCATGGGTGGAAACAATGCTCACATCCCGGCCCATGACCTCCAGACGTACCAGATCGCAGGAGAGCGGTCCGTCCTCTTTTAAGAGGAAGCCTTCCGGGCGGATGCCGACATGCACGGGCTGATCCGATACTCCGGGAGTGGACAGGACAGCTTCGGAGCCAATATATAACTGCTCATTTTTTACCTCACCGGAAAATACATTGATGGGAGGTGTGCCGAGGAACTTTGCAACGAACAGATTCACGGGATCATCATATACGTTCTGGGGCTTGCCGATCTGCTGTACGATACCGTCCTTCATCACGACGATCATATCGGAGATGCTCATGGCTTCGTCCTGATCGTGGGTAACGAAGATGGTGGTGATCTGCGTCTCCTGCTGGATCCGGCGGATCTCTTCTCTGGTCTGGAGACGGAGTCTGGCATCCAGATTGGAGAGAGGCTCGTCCAAAAGAAGAACGCGAGGCAGCTTGACTAAGGCTCTGGCGATGGCAACACGCTGCTGCTGACCGCCGGAGAGCTCATTGGGTTTGCGCTCTAACAGGTGATCGATCTGTACCAGCTTTGCCGCTTCCAACACGCGCTTACTCATCTCTTCTTTGGAAAGCTTGTCAGCACCCTTCAGATTCTCCAAAGGGAACTGAATGTTTTTTTCCACAGTGAGGTGGGGGTAGAGGGCATAGTTCTGGAACACCATGCCGACACCGCGGTTCTCGGGCGGAAGTCCGGTGACATCATCTTCGCCGAAAAAAATCTTGCCCTCGGTGGGTTTCAGCAGACCGCAGATCAGATTCAGGGCAGTACTTTTGCCACAGCCGGAGGGACCTAAGAGTCCGATCAGCTTGCCGTCGGGGATCTCGAAGTCGAAGTCATTCACGGCAATGACATCCTCGCGGTTCTTCCTGCCGCGGACAGGACCGCGGGCGGGGAATTTCTTGGTCAGATGCTGTAATACGATTTTCATGTGTATATTTCCTTTCTTATAATGAATCTAATGAATTCAAAATGGCTGACCAGTTCAGTCCGCGCCATTCGCAAAGCCGCGTTATCACGCTTTTACGTCACTTCGTGACTGCCTTTGCTCATAAATTGGCGCTCTGTGCATGAATATATTCGTTCACAAAATCATGCGAGCATGATTTATGTTCTCGGATATATTCATGACTGAACTGTTGCGCTAAATCCCATAGGAGTCCTTCAAAATCGCAAATGATTTTTAGATTCCATAGGAATCTTTCAAATCATTCGATATATGATCCAGGTCGGGATATACGAAGCTTTCGGAGATGCCGAATACCCGCAGGCTTTCTATAAAGTATTGTTTCCGCCCGGAGGGAATAATGATCTTATACAGCATATTTTCATCGCAGATATCTTCCAGACGTTCCAGAGAGTTATGTACGGTGAAATTGGAGTACTGGGAGTACATACGGAGGTTATTCTCTGTGGAGCTGCAAGCCAGGATCTTGTTCTTCAATTCCGGATTGTGGTGGTTGTGTTTGAAGGCGGGCAGCAGCATTTCCTGTGTGGTGTCTGCATCAATGGGATAGATGCAGTTGCCGAAGCCTTCCTTCTCGTTCAACAGCCCCGGTGTCAGTACCCAGACGCAGGCATCGGTGTCCGGAGTCTCCCGGTAAGTCTCCGTGGCGAAAAATACGGCAATCAGGGGAGACTGAGTCCAGTCTAACATTCTCGTGGGCAGACCGTAGTGCTGCATCAGGGAGACCCAGCCGGCGTAATTGTGTTTGTCGGGAGGATTGTCCAGGATCTGTCTCGCCCGGATATAGAAATCATTGGTAATATAGCGTTCGGAGTCTAGTCTTTTCTGGCTTCGTTGGATGGAAGGAATCAGAGTCAGATCCGCGTTCTCTTCCCCGCGGAACCAGAGGCGGA